>Ga0187779_10000368_pt1 | contig 31319 bp, 22 predicted proteins | sample 1015_Q2_SP10_10__FD_132435 | JGI IMG/M metagenome (GOLD analysis project Ga0187779, IMG submission 132435) | Tropical peat soil microbial communities from peatlands in Department of Meta, Colombia - 1015_Q2_SP10_10_MG | ecosystem: Environmental > Terrestrial > Soil > Wetlands > Peat | place... | reverse complement strand
GCAGGGCGAGCGAGTGGGTCCACCAGCCGCCCACCGCCTCGAGCACGGCGATGCCGACGGTGATGACCAGCGCGGCCAGCATGCGCCGGCGGTCCGCGGCGCGCTCGGTCGCCGCCGCCGGCGTACCCGCCGCGGGAGCCGGCTCGAGACCCGGGCGGGGGTGGGAGTGGGAGGACGTGGTGGACGACAGTGGCGAGCTCCGGGCACGGACGGGCGCGCGCACTATAGGTCAGTGCACGCTCCCCGGGAGCGGTGGGGACCGGGGGGCTGGCCCGGGCCCCGTGGGCTCGGCGCCGCTAGCGAGCGGCGCGCGCCCGGCGCCGCAGCGTCAGGCCGGCGCCGGCGGCCAGCAGGAGGCCGCCGAGCAGTCCGACGAGCGGGAGCGGGCTGGCGGTCTTGGGCAGCCTGGCCGGCTTGGGCGGAGGAGCAGCCGCCACCGCCGGGGCTGCCGGGGCCGCAGGCGCGGCGGCCGGCGCGGGCGGCGGGGCGGTCACCTTGGCGGACACCTGCCGCTCGGTCGAGACCTGGGGCGGATACTTGGTGATGATCGTCGCCGTCAGGCGGTCGCCGACCTTGAGGTCGCCGAGGGCGACCTCCTTGCCATCGACGAGGATCTTCACGTCCCGGGCATCGGCCTCTTTCGGCGTGTACGTGACCAGCTGGCCCTTGGCGTTCTTCACCACGATGGACCCCATGGTGGCCGACATCACCGTGCCCTTGATGACCCGGGTCACCGTCACCGGCTCGACGGTCTTGGTCTCGGTGATCACCGCAGTGATCTTGTCGCCCGGCTTGAGGTCGGCCAGGGTCACGTTCTTCCCGTTCATCTGGAAGGTGAATCCATCCGGAACGGTGTGCTGGCGCGTGACCCCGTCCGACTCCTTGGTGATCAAGGTGTTGCCGGAGACGTAGACCACGACGCCCTTGCGAACGGTGGTCGTGGTGGTGGTGGTGGTGGTGCCCGTGGTGCTGGTCGTCGAGCCGGTGGCCGGTGCAGTCTGGCTCTGGGCGTGGGCCAGGCCGGCGAGCATCATCAGCCCGAGGACGATTCGCGCCGACGTTCGATCGAGTGCCATGATTTTCGTTCTCCCCATGCGCTGGCGGCGGCACCCACCAGAGGCGCCGGGCGTCATCCCTCCGGGCCCGTTCCTGCCAGGGTGGCCCGGACGATGTAGCGCTTCGGGGCTGATCCCACGAAGTAAAAGGGGTAGCAAGTGATAAGTGTCAGCGTCGGCGCCGCGGTCGGCTCGAGGACGCGCACGTCATCGGGGCGGACGATGCGGATGTTATCGACCCGGTAACTTCGGCGACCACCCGGCGTCGCCACCTCGATGGCGTCCCCGGTGCGGATTTCCTTCAGGCCGCGGAAGAAGCCGTCCCGGTGTCCGGCGATGGCGACGTTTCCCGGCTCGCCCGGCCGCGCCGTCGCTTCCACCCAGCCCACGCCCCGGTCGAGCGTCCACTCCTCGGTCCCGGCGAGCACCGGCACCTCGAGTCCGATCTTCGGAATTCGGAGGACGGCGAGCGGCGGCGGCGCCGGCTCGCGGGCCGCCCGGGCGAAGGCCCGGACGCGCTCTTCCGCCCACAGGCGCTGGTCGACTGGCCCGGTTTCCAGCACCACCGGAGCGGCGGCAGTGGCGGAGAGGGGCGGCGGCGAGGACGCCGTTACCTCGACCTCGTGGAAGCGTCGCAGGTCACGCGCGGCGAGGAAGGCGGCCAAGCCCCGGGCGATCCCCCAGCCGGCGATGAGCAGGAGCCCCGCGCTCCAGGCCATCACCTCGGTGCGGCGGAGCCAGACGGAACGTCGGCCGGGGCGAATCGCCTCCGCGGCGCGTCCTCGCAGTCTCGACGATGGCGGCTGTGCTGTGTGCAGGCGGCGGCAGGATGCTACAGGATCCCGGTGCTCCACCAGCGCAGGCCGCGGAGGACGGGCCTCACCGTCTCGGCCCCGATTGGCCGACGGCGACCCGCCGGCCGCTCCCGCGGAGGCCCTCGCGTCTTCTGGACCTCGGAGGGCGTGGGAGAGCCGGCGATGGTGCTCGCCGACGGCCTCGGCTGCGACGGTTTCATCTGGCGCTACCTCGGTCCGGCCCTGGCGCAGCACCACCGGGTGCTTCACTTTCATTACCCCGGACATGGGCGCTCTCCCGCTCCACCGACGGACGCGCCGCTGTCGGTGGAGTCGCTGGCCGATGACCTGGTGGCGGTGCTCGACGCCGCCGGGGTGGAGCGGGCGGTGGTCATCGGCCACTCCATGGGCGTGCAGGTGGCGCTCGAGGCCCATCGCCGGCACCGGGAGCGGCTCCGGGCGCTGATCCTGGTGTGCGGCAGCCCTGGCCACCCGCTGGATACGTTCCACGACACGTCCTTCCTGCGGCGTGTCCTCCCCGTCCTGCGCTGGACTGCGGACGCGGCTCCCCGGGGCGTGTCCGCGCTCACCGGCACGCTGGTGCGCACCGGGGCGGCCCTGGAGCTGGCCCTGCTGCTCGAGGTCAACCCACGGCTGGTGCAGCGCGCGGACCTGGAGCCCTACTTCGCCCATTTCCAGTCGATGGACCCCCGGGTCTTCCTGCGGATGATGCACGCCGCCTCCGAGCACTCCGCCGAGGACCACCTGGTGGCAGTCGACCGGCCGGTGCTGGTGGTGGCCGGTGACCGGGACCGCTTCACCCCCGCCTGGCTCTCGCGCCGAATGGCGCTGGCCATTCCCGGCGCCGAGCTGGTGCTCGTCCAGGGCGGCAGCCACACCACTCCCCTCGAGGCTCCGGAGCGAGTGCACCGCGCGGTGGAGGATTTCCTGCGCCGGCGTGTGAGCGGCGCGCACACCGGGGCTCCCGGGGCTGCTTGACCGGCCCGGGAGCGACGTTGGACCCTGTGTCATGGGCTTCGAACCGGCCACCACGGCCCGGTCGCTGGCGGCAGCCGCGCCGCCGGACGCGGCGTGGCTGGTGGTGACCAGCTCCTCGACGCCCGGCACGCTGGGCCGCATCTTCCAGCTGGACACGGCCGAGACGGCGCTGGGGCGCGCTCCCGATGCCGAGGTCCGGCTCCTGGACGACGGCGTCTCCCGCCGCCACGCCCGAATCGTCCGGGCAGGGGACGGCTCGTTCGAGCTCCACGACCTCGCCTCCACCAACGGCACCTTCCACAACGGCGTCCGGCTCGAGGGGAGCGTCCGGCTGGCCGAGGGCGACAAGATCCAGCTCGGCGGCCACTGCACCCTCCGCTTCTCCTGGAAGCAGTCGGCACAGGCCGACGACGAGCTGCGCGAGGCGCTGGCCGCGGCCCGGGTGGGGACCTTCAGTCTCGAGCTTCCCGGCGCGTCGGTCGCCTGGTCCGAGGCGGTGGAGGCGGTGGTGGGTGCGCCTCCGAGGTCGATCCCGCGGACCGCCCGGCCGCTGGCCGAGTTCGTCGACGCCCAGGACCTGCCCCGGGTGACCGCCGCCCTGGAACATGCCACCGCCGGCCGGCACCAGCTCGAGGCCGAGTTCCGCTTCGCGTCTCCCGCCGGAGCCGGCACCTGGGTGGCGCTCCGCGGCGACGTCCTCCGGGACGAGGAGGACGTCCCGGAGCGGGTGGTGGGCACGGTGATGGACATCAGCGCCCGGAAGACCGCCGAGCAGGAGCTTCGCCGGCAGGCGCTGATGTTCGAGAGCTTCAACGATGCGGTGGCCCTGGTCGATCTCCACGGAAGCGTCCTCGACTGGAACGGCTCGGCGGAGCGTCTGTTCGGCCACCCGAGGGCCGAGGTGCAGGGCCGGCCTTACCAGCAGGTCCTCGGGCTCGAGGGCGAGGACCTCGGCCCGCCGGCGATCCAGGCGGCGCTGAAGCGCTACGGGCGCTGGAACCGGGAGCTGACCGCCCGGCGCAGGGACGGGGCGCCGTGCTTCTGCGAGGTGACGGTGGTGCCGCTGCGCGGCGCGGACGGACGCCACCTGGCCTCGCTCGCCGTCCACCGCGACGTCGGCGAGCGCCGGGCGATGCAGGCCCAGCTCGTGCTGGCCAGCCGGATGGCCGCGGTGGGGACGCTCGCCGCCGGCGTGGCCCACGAGATCAACAACCCGCTGGCCTTCATCAACGCCAACCTGGCCTGGCTCCAGGAGGAGATCCAGACCCACCGGGCGGGCCTCGGCGAGGCGGCGCTCGACCAGGTGACGGCGGTGGTCCGCGAGGCCCGCACCGGCATCGACCGCATCGCCGACATCGTCCGCGAGCTCAAGGCCTTCGCCCGGGTCGAGGCCGAGGACGCCGCAGCGCCGGTGGACGTCCGCAAGGCCCTCGCCTTTGCCCTGAAGATGGCCGACCCGGAGCTCCGCAAGCGCGCCCGGGTGGTCGCCGAGCTGGCCGAGGTCCCGCCGGTGCTGGGAAGCGAGGGGCGGCTGGCCCAGGTCTTCCTCAATCTGCTGCTCAACGCCGCCCAGGCCATCCCCGAGGGCTCCTCCTCGACGCACGAGATCTCCGTCCGCTGCCAGCGCCGGGACCGCACGGTGGCAGTGGAGGTGGGCGACACGGGCCGGGGCATCCCGCCCGAGCTCCAGGCCCGCATCTTCGATCCCTTCTTCACCACCAGGCCGGTGGGCGAGGCGACCGGGCTCGGGCTTTCCATCTGCCACAGCATCGTCCGCGGGCTGGGCGGGGAGATCTCCGTCCGCTCCACGGTCGACCAGGGGTCCACCTTCTCCGTCCTCCTCCCCGCGCACCTCCCGAACAGCACCGCCCAGGCGGCGGCCGACGCGGGCGAGGACCGCGGCTCCGGCGTGCGGGTGCTGGTCGTCGACGACGAGCCGTTCATCTGCTCGGCCATCCAGCGCCTGCTTCGCCGGGAGTGCCTGGTCTCCACCGCCACCTCGGGCCGCGAGGCGCTGGGCCTGGTCGCCGCCGGCCAGCGGTTCGACGTCATCTTGTCGGATCTGATGATGCCGGAGATGTCCGGAGAGGACCTGCTCCGCGCCCTCCGCGAGGAGGCTCCGGACCAGGCCGCCCGGGTGGTGATCATGACCGGGGGAGCCTTCACGCCGAGGAGCGAGGAGTTTCTCCGCTCCCTCACCCTCCCCCACCTCACCAAGCCTCTCACCCTGGACAACCTCCGCGCGGCCATCGACGGCGCGCTCCAGCACGCGCCGGCGGCCGCCTGACGGCGCATCCACCCCCCAGGGGGGTCCTTGCGCCGGCCGGCAGCCAACGCTACAAGCCGCGCGCGCCGAGCAGGCCTCCAGCCCATGTTTCCCCGCGACCAGATCCGCAACGTGGCCATCGTGGCCCACGTCGACCACGGCAAGACCACCCTGGTGGACCACATGCTCCGCCAGGCGGGTGTCTTCCGCGCCAACGAGGCGCTGGTGGAGCGGGTGATGGACTCCAACGCCCTGGAGCGTGAGAAGGGAATCACCATCCTGGCGAAGAACACCGCCGTCGATTACCGCGGGCACCACATCAACATCGTCGACACCCCGGGTCATGCCGACTTCGGCGGGGAGGTGGAGCGCGCCCTCCGGCTGGTGGACGGGGTGCTGCTGCTCGTCGACGCCGCCGAGGGTCCGCTGCCCCAGACCCGGTTCGTGCTCTCCAAGGCGCTGGCCATGGGGCTGCGCACGGTGCTGGTGATCAACAAGATCGACCGCTCCGATGCCCGCCCGCGCGAGGTGCTGGACCAGGTGTACTCGCTCTACATCGACCTCGGGGCGGAGGAGGAGCAGCTCGATTTCCCCGTGCTCTACGCCGTGGCCCGGGCGGGGCAGGCCTCGCGGTCGCTCGCCGAGCCGGGCGTCAGCCTGGAACCGCTCTTCGAGGCCATCCTGGCCCACATTCCCCCGCCCCCGGCCGGCGAGGGTGACCATCTCCAGCTCCTGGTGGCCAACCTCGACTACGACGACTACGTCGGACGGCTGGCGGTTGGCCGCGTGCACTCCGGACGCATCGCCGCCGGCCAGACGGTGGCGGTGGTGCGGGAGGGCGGACGGGTGGAACCGGGGCGGGTGCTCAAGCTGTACGGCTTCCAGGGGCTGAAGCGGGTCGACGTGAGCGATGCCGGCCCGGGCGAGCTGGTCAGCGTGGCCGGAATCGAGGGCGTCTCCATCGGCGACACGCTGGCCGACGTCGAGGAGCCGCGGCCCCTCCCCCGCATCACCGTCGACGAGCCGACGATGATGATGGTCTTCCGGGTCAACGACGGACCGCTGGCCGGTCGCGAGGGCAAGTACGTCACCTCGCGCAACCTCCGGGAGCGGCTCCACCGCGAGGCCTACCGCAACGTGTCCATCCGCGTGGAGGACACCGAGACGCCGGACGCCTTCCGGGTGGTCGGCCGCGGGGAGCTGCAGCTGGCAGTGATCATCGAGAACATGCGCCGCGAGGGCTACGAGCTCACCGCCAGCAATCCCGAGCCGGTGGTGCGGGAGATCGACGGCCGGGTGCACGAGCCGATGGAGCTGCTCGTCGCCGATGTCCCCGACGCGGCCGTCGGTGCGTTGACCGAGCGGCTCGGCGCGCGGAAAGGGAGGATGGTGGACGTGGCGCCCCTGGGCTCGGGACGGACCCGGGCCCAGTTCCGCATCCCGGCCCGGGGCCTGGTGGGCTTCCGCAGCGAGTTCCTCACCCTTACCCGGGGCGAGGGGATCGCCTCCAGCCAGTTCGACGGCTACCAGCCCTGGTTCGGGTCCATCCCCAAGCGGACCAACGGAGCCATCGTCTCCGACCGCTCCGGCGAGACGGTTCCCTATGCCCTCTTCGCCATCCAGGACCGCGGGACGCTCTTCGTCGGCCCGGGGGTGAGCGTCTACGAGGGGATGATCATCGGCGAGAATGCCCACCCGGCGGACCTCAACGTCAACGCCTGCCGGGAGAAGAAGCTGACCAACATCCGGGCCGCCGGGCGCGACGAGAACGTGATCCTCACCCCGCCCCGGGAGATGACCCTGGAGCGCGCTCTGGAGTGGATCGGCCCCGACGAGCTGGTCGAGGTCACCCCGAAGTCGATCCGGCTGCGCAAGCGGCAGCTCGCCTCCGGCGATCGCTACCGCGCCGACCGCGACCGGAAGCGGAGCGCGGCCGGCGCCTGATGCGACCGGGGGGCGAGGGCTACTTCTTGCTGCGGGCGCGGGCGTGCTCGGCCCGGAGCAGCGGCTTCACCGCCGGCCGCACGCAGACCAGGCCGTCGGCGTGGCCGGGGACGGCCCCCTGGACGAGGATCAGCCCGCGCTCCACGTCCACGTCGACCACGGTGAGGTTCTGGGTGGTGACCCGGTCGACACCCGAGTGCCCGGGCATCTTCTTGTTCGGGTAGACCCGCCCCGGCGTCTTGCGCTGACCCACCGCGCCCGGGTGCCGGCGGTACTCGTGGGTTCCGTGCGTCTGGCCGAAGCCCCGGAAATTCCAGCGCCGCATCACGCCCTGGAAGCCGCGCCCCTTGGTGATTCCGGTGACATCGACGCGGTCGCCCTTGGCGAAGAGGTCCACCTTCACCGGGGCACCGATGGTGAAGGACGCCGCCTCCTCCGGGGTGACGCGGAACTCGCGGAGGTGCCGGCGCGGCGTGGTCCCGGCCTTCCGGAACAGCCCCAGCTCGGGCCGGCTGAGCGCCTTCTCCTTCACCTCACCGAAACCGAGCGTGACCGCCGAGTAGCGATCTCGCTCGGGCGTGCGCTTGTCGACCACCGTGCAGGACGACGCATCGATGACCGTGACCGGGACGAGCGAGCCCTCCTCGGTGAACACCTGGGTCATTCCCACCTTCTTGCCGATGAGTCCCTTCACGCTGGCGATCTTCCCTTCTCGACGCCGCCCGGCGGCCTGGCCGGGGGCCCTCCCCCCTCTTGGAAAGCGGCGCAATATGACAGGGAATTTCGGGAAATCAAGGCCCCGGGGACGCCCCTGCCCTGGGGGGAAGCCACGCAGGTTCGACGACATCGGAGCAGTCTTCCGGGGCGGAGCCGACCCCGGCGCAGCGCCCCGTCGGAACAGGGGCGTGGCGTTGCTAGTGTGCGGGAGTTCCCTTGAGCTCTCCCGTCGTCACGCTGCCCACGCCGCTCGCCACCGCCGCCGCGCATGCCGCGCTGGTCCGGGTGGCGGACACGCTTTCCGGAGTGGTCGCCGGCAAGCAACGCCAGATCGAGCTCGCCCTCACCTGCCTGGTGGCCGGCGGGCACCTGCTCATCGAGGACGTCCCCGGGGTGGGAAAGACGACGCTGGCCGAGGCGCTGGCCCGGACGCTCGGCCTGAGCTTCGCTCGCATCCAGTTCACCGCGGACCTGATGCCGGCCGACGTCACCGGCGTCCAGGTGTTCTCCGCCGCCACCGCCACGTTCCAGTTCCGTCCCGGACCCGTCTTCCGCTCGCTGGTCCTCGCCGACGAGCTCAACCGCGCACCCCCCAGGACCCAGTCCGCCCTGCTCGAGGCGATGGGGCACGGCCATGTCACCGTGGACGGCGTGACGCATTCGCTGTCCCGTCCCTTCCTGGTGGTGGCCACTCAGAACCCGCTCGACCTCTCGGGCACCTACCCCCTCCCCGACGCGCAGCTGGACCGGTTTCTGCTCCGGCTCACCCTCGGCCACCCGCCGCCGGAGGTGGAGACCGCGCTGCTCGTCTCGCGCGGCCTGCGTCACCCGCTGGAGGGGCTCCACCCGGTCCTCGACGCCGACCAGGTGCTCCGCCTCCAGGCCCGCGCCTCGGAGGCTCACGTCGACGAGCGGATCGCCGCCTACGCGGTGGCCCTGGTGACGGCCACCCGCGGGCATCCGCAGCTCGAGCGCGGCGCGTCCACCCGGGCGGCGCTCTCGCTCATGGCCGCGGCCAAGGCCCACGCCCTCTGGGAGGGCCGCGACTTCGTCACTCCGGGGGACGTGGCGGCGCTGGTGGCCCCGGCGCTGGCGCACCGCGTGGCCCTGGCCAGCGGCGCCCAGGGCGCCGCGGCGCGCGAGGAGGCGTCCGAGCTGCTCTCCGAGCTGGTGCGCCAGACCCCCGCGCCCCGATGACCGGACGCACGGCGCTGGCCACCGTGCGACGGTGGCTCCGGCCCCCCCGCACCCTCCGGGTGACGCGGGCCGGGCGGACCTACCTCGTCCTCACCCTGGGCATCGGGCTCGGGGCGCTGAACACGGGCAACAACCTGCTCTATTTGGTGCTCGGCATCCAATTGGCGACCATCGTCGCCTCCGGCATCCTCAGCGAGCTCTCGCTCCGAGGGCTCCAGCTGCGCCGCCTCGGGGTGGAGGCCGCTCACGCCGGCGAGCCCTTCGTCTACCGGTGGGGCGTCTCGCGCCGCCGCGGGACGTCCTTCGCCCTGAGCTTCGCCGAGGCCCACCCGGCGCTGTCCGGATCGGCCACCCTCGCGCTCCTTCGCCCCGGCGCGGAGGTGGTGGTGCGCGGGCTCCTCACCGCCCCCCGCCGGGGCCCCTACCCGCTCGACGGCGTCCGGGTGACGACCACCTTCCCGCTCGGGCTGTTCAGCAAGGGGCGGCTGCTCGAGATTTCCGGAGAGCTGCTCGTCTACCCTCGCCGGGTGCCGGCGCCGGCGGTGGTCGCGCCGCGGCCCGGGGGGGCGGGCGACCGTCCCGCGCCCCGCTTCCGCCGCGACGGGGACGGCGACACCGCCGGGGTCCGACCGCTCCGTGACGGCGAGGACGCGCGGCGCGTGCACTGGCTGAAGAGCGCCCACGGAGGCCAGCTGCTCCGGGTGGAGCGCGACGCGGAGGAGGCCCGCACGGTGACGCTTCGCCTGGACGTCTTCGCCCCGGGTCCGGCCCTGGAGTGGGGATGCGAGCAGGTGGCAGCGCGGGCCCGGGCCCTGCTCGCCGGCGGATTCGACGTGGGGCTGGAGGCCGGGCCGGAGCAACTCGCGCCCGACCACGGCCCGCTCCACGAGCGCCGGCTGCTTCGCGCCCTGGCCTGTGCCGGGCTCCCGCGCGTGGAGGCACGATGACCGGACGAGGGTCCAGGCGCGTCCGGCTCGCGCTCCGCGACGTCGGGGCCGCCTTCGCCTTCGTGGCCATGGGCCTTTCCGGGCAGGTGCCGCGCTGGACGGCCGCACTCTTCGCTCTGGCCTTCCTCCTGGCCATCCTCGACGTGCGTCCCTTCGCCCGCCACGTGCGCGAGAGCGCCCTGGTGCTCCTCGGCTTCGTCACCGTCCTCTGGCTGGTGGTGGCCACCGGCCGCATGGACCTGGTGGTGGCGGCCTGTGCCTGCGCCGCCCTTCTCACCGCCCAGCGCCTCCTCTCCGAGCCGACGGTCGCCGTGGACCAGCAGGTCAGCCTCGCCGGCCTGCTCATGGTCTCGGGCGGGGCGGCCCTTTCCGCCGACCTCTTCTTCCTCCCCTGCCTGGTGGCCTACACGGTCTGCACCGCGCTCGCCCTGACCATGGGCGAGGTGGACCGGGCGGCCTCCCCGGGAGCCTGGCCGCCGGCGGCGCCCGGGCTGCGCGCCGGCGCCGTGCTGGCGGCGGTGGCGGTGGTCGGGGGCGCAGCGTTCTTCATGCTCTTTCCGCGCCTCTCCTGGAACCTGGCGGCGCGGCGAAGCTCACTCTCCTTCGGCTCCCCGGTGGTGGGCCTGGGCGACCGCGTCCGGCTCGGGGGAAGCGGAGAGCTCAAGTCCAACCCCCGCATCGTCTTCCGTGCGCAGCTCGAGCCCGACCCGGGCGTGGAGTCACTCTCCGCCTACTGGGTGGCCTACCGGTTCGACGCCTTCGACGGCGTGGAGTGGCACGGCCAGGCGCGGCCCGGGCGGCCGGTGCAGCGGGTGACCCTCGGCTCCGGCGCCTTGCCCATCGTCTCCCAGCACATCGAGCTGCTGCCCGCCTACGGCAATCGCACCGCCGTCGCGCTCGACCGGCCGGTCCAGTTCGCCGCCCCGACGACCCACCTTCCGGCCTACAGCGTGCGCACCGCTTTCGTCGCCCTGGGCGACGAGTCGGTCAGTCTCGAGGGCGCGGGGAGCGGCTTCGGGTACCACGCCTACAGCGTTCGCGAGAGCGAGACGCGGGACCTGGACGAGGCCACCCGGGCGCGCCGCCTGGAGCTCCCCCCCACGCTCGACCCGCGCATCCCGGCGCTGGCCCGCGAGCTGGCGGCCGGGGCCACCGACCCAGTGCTGGTGGCGCGGCGGCTCGAAGCACGGCTCCAGCAGCGTTACGGCTACACCCTGGAGCTGCCCGGGCCGGTGGCCGATCCGCTGGCCGACTTTCTCTTCCAGCGGCGCGCCGGGCACTGCGAGGATTTCGCCACCGCGCTCGCCCTGCTCCTGCGCACGCTCGGCATCCCCACCCGGGTGGTGACCGGCTTCTACGGCGGCGAGCGGGCGGCGGACGTGTACGTGGTGCGGGCCGGAGACGCGCACGCCTGGGTCGAGGTGGACGTCCCGGGCGGCGTCCTGCGGCTGGATGCCACCCCGCCGCAGAACCGCTCGGCCACGCGCGCCACGCTGCTCTCCTGGCTCCTGCGCGCCTACGAGTCGCTCGAGGTCCAGTGGCTGAGCGGCGTGGTGGACTACTCCCTGGCCGACCAGGTCGCCTTCCTCCGGGGCGTCGGCGGGTTGCCGGGGAGCGGGCTGCGCGGAGCGCTCCAGGCACCGGCGCCGCGCATCGTCCTGCCGGCGCTGGCCGCCGCCGGCGCCCTCGGGGCCCTCGCCTGGCTCGTCCGCCGGCGGCGCCTGGACGATGCGGGGCGCCTCGGCCGCTCGCTCCACCGGATGCTCCGGCGCCGCGGCCTGCTCGGCCCGGACCAGTGGCTGGAGGACCTTCCCCACGGGCCGGGAACCGTCCCCGACGCCGTGCGGCGGGCGGTGGCCCGCTACCTCGAGGCGCGCTTCGGCACCCGGCCGCTCTTGCCCGGAGAGCGCCGCTCGCTGCTCGGGACGGCACGGGGCGCGCTGCTCGAGGTGGGGGCGGCGGCCGGGGTCCGCGCGTAGGTCCGTACCGCCCCCTCCGGGGCCCCTGGCTTGGGCGCCTCGGACCAGAGGGATTAGACTCTCATTCTCGATGTCCGAAGCGACCCCAGCCGAGCCACGGCCGGCGGAGCCCGCTGCCGCGGCGCCCGAGGACCCGCTCGCGGACGAGCGGAATCGCCAGAAGCTGGAGCTGGCGAAGGCCTTCGCCTTTCATCTCCTCAAGGGCATCAAGCAGATCGGCATGTACCGCCACAACGAGGCGCGGTACGGCGAGTACCTCCAGAAGTCGCACGACGCGGTCCGCGCCTACACCGAGACCTACGGGCCCCTCCTCTTCAAGGTCGAGCAGCAGAACTTCCTCCTCTTCGAGCAGCCGCTCTTCCCCGAGGAGACCAACCTCCCCTTCAAGTTCTGGCGAGACGGCATCCGCCAGTTCATCTTCCGGCCCGGTCTCCGTCCCGATGAGCTGGTCACCTTCACCCTGGTGGCGCTCTCCGACATCGACAAGCAGGGCGAGGACACGGTGGCCCAGCTGTGGCGCTCGCCGCTCGACCACCTGGAGTACGTGGTGGTGGAGGGATTCCACGTCGACGGCTTCGAGGACGACGACGTCCAGGTCGAGGTGGACAAGATCATCACCTACCTCTACCTGAGATTGCGCAGCCACTCGGACGACTTCCTCCGCTTCGCACGGGTGACGGCCTCGGACCTGGAGATCAAGCTCGAGGGCGTGGAGCAGGTCCGGGGAGCGGTCATCGCCGGCGAGACAGCCTCCGACGCGCTCAAGGCGAAGATGCAGCGGGACATCGCCGAGGAGGAGAACAGCCGCCTCTTCCCCAAGCTGGTGGCCGGCATCTTCCAGGTGGCCGAGACCGGCGTCGACGACCCCGGCCTCCTCGAGGAGATGTTCCTCCAGCTGCTCGATGCCCTCCTCCTCCAGGAGGACTTCGCCACCATCAACCAGATCGTCCTCAAGTTCACCGCCATGGAGGAGCGGCCGAACATGCGGGCCATGCGCGAGCTGAAGGCCACCTTCCTGGCCAAGATGGGGGAGGAGCAGCGGCTGACGCGCATCGGGGACGTGCTGCGCACCGGACGCCTGCGCTCGCCCCAGGACGTCACTCGCTACCTGCTCGCCCTCGACCCGTCGGTGGTCCCCCTCCTGCTCAACGTGCTGGAGACGGTGGAGATCCCCGAGCACCGGGTCCTCCTCTGCGACGTGCTGGCCGAGTTCGCCAAGAACCGGCCGGCGGAGATCGTGGAAAAGCTCTCCTCGGAGCGGCCGCAGACCGTCCGGGACATGGTCTACATCCTGGAGCGCGCCCAGCTGCCCGACCGGCTCAAGCTCTTCGCCCGGGTGCTGCGCCACAAGAACCTGGCCGTCCGGCTGGAGGTGATGAGCATCATCGCCCGCGGGCGGAGCAACGAGTCCCGCAAGCTCATCGCCCAGGCGCTCCGCGACGAGAACGTGCAGATGCGGATGCTGGCCGCCCGGCTCCTCCCGGAGTACGACCGCGACCAGGCCTACAGCGAGCTCCTCTTCCACATCCGCCAGGCCGAGTTCCGCAAGCGGACGGCGGAGGAGCGGGCGGCCTTCTACACCGCGCTGGGGAGCACCGGCATCCCGGCGGCGGTATCGCTCATGCAGCAGATGCTCGCCGCCCACCCGCGCCTCTGGAACAAGAAGCGGGTGCTGGACGAGAAGATGCTCGCCGTGCACGGGCTGGCGGGAGTGCTCTCGCTCCAGTCCTACAAGGCCCTCCAGCAGATCATCGACGACCACGGCCAGCCGCCGGAGGTGCTCAGCGCCGCCCGGCGGGCGCTGGCGGAGACCCGGCGGGCGCTCTTCGGGGACGCCCCGGTGGCGAGCGCCTGAAAGACGACCGATGGCCGAGAACCTCAAGATCTCGCACCAGCAGCCGGACAACCTGGTCGACTTCGGGCGGGAGCACTCGGAGAAGCTCCAGAGCCTCTCCCGGTCGGTGCTCTCCACGCTCTACATGCTGGTCCGCAGCGCCAAGATGTACGACCCGGACAACGCCGTCTTCGACCGCCCGCTGATGAGCCTCCAGGACGCGCTCAACGCCATCGTCTCCCGCGAGGGGCGCTTCGAGCTGATGGGGATCAAGAACTCCTTCTACGTCAACAACATGCTGGTCAAGGTCGAGCTCAACGCGGTGGACAACATGCGCTATCTGCTCGACGAGCTCCGGGCCAAGGACGTGGGCGGGTTCGGGCTGGCCAAGCCGGTGCAGGTGCCGGAGCTGAAGAACTTCGTCTGGATCTTCGCCAAGGACACCGCCGACCCCATCGACGAGGACGGGCTGGGGAGCAAGCGGCTCCTGGCCATCAAGATCGCCCGCTGGTCGAAGCTGAAGGAAAAGCTGGACAAGGAGAAGCTGGAGGACGACTCGAAGGTCGACCGGAAGAGGTACGCCATGACCGTCTACGGCCGGGCCGTCTTCTTCATCAACAAGTACATGGACTCGGTCCGCCGCGGGCAGCCGCTGAGCACCAAGGCGGCGGTGCGGCTGGTCCAGGACTTCGTCGACATCTGCTTCGAGCAGAAGGTCCACTTCCTGGGCATGACCACCATGCGCCGCGAGGAGGACTACCTGGTCTTCCACCAGGTGAACACCTGCCTGCTCTCCATCGTCTTCGGGACCGAGCTGGGGCTGACCAAGAGCCAGCTCCGCGACCTGGGCTTCATCGCCCTCTTCCACGACGCCGGGATGGCCACCATCCCCGAGGGCCTGTCCGAGAAGCAGGGAGGGCTCAACGCCGAGGAACGGGCCCTGGTGAACAAGGCCCCCCTGGTCAGCGTGCGCGCCATCCTCATGGAGAAGGGCTTCTCGCGCACCACCCTGCACCGGGTGGTGGCCACGCTGGAGTACAAGAGCGATTTCGGCACCGCCGTCCGCGACGCGCGGGGCAACATCCAGATGATCATCCCCAAGTCGTCGCTCGGCCTGTTCGCCAAGGTGATCGCCATCTGCTCCAGCTACGACGCGCTGACCAGCAAGCGCCCCTTCCGCGAGGCTTACGGCCCCGAGGTGGCGCTGATGCTCATGTGGTCGGAGCTGCGCCACAAGTTCGATCCCGACCTGCTGAAGGTGTTCATGAAGGTCCTGGCCATCCAGCCGGTGAAGATCCTTCCCCGCCGCCAGCAGGGGCCGCTGACCATGGGCGGCATCTAGGGCCCCTCGAGGGTGGCCACCGCCTGGCGCAGGTCGGCGGGCACCGGCGCCTCGACGCTGCACCGGCGCCCGGTGCGCGGATGGGGGAAGGCGAGCTTCCAGGCATGGAGCGCCTGGCGCCCGAGCGCCTGTTGCGCAGCCCGGACCCGTGCATCGCCCCGGCGCAGCCCTCCGTAGAGGGCATCGCCGAGCAGCGGGTGCCCGGCCTCGGCCAGGTGGACCCGGATCTGGTGGGTCCGGCCGGTGAGGAGGCCGACCTCGAGGAGCGCCGCGCCGTGGAGGCGCTGCCGGGTCCGGAAGACGGTGACCGCCGGCTTGCCCGCCGCCACCCGGCCGGTGAAGCGCTTCCGGTGACGCGGGTGCCGCCCGTAGGCGGTCTCGATCCGTCCCTCCGGGGGCGGATGGCCGTGCACCAGGGCGAGGTAGGTCTTCTCCACGGTGCGCCCCTGGAAGGCCGCCTGGAGCGCGGCGAGCGCCGCCTCGGACTTGGCCACCACCAGGCAGCCGGAGGTGTCCTTGTCCAGCCGGTGGACGATTCCGGGGCGGAGCACGCCGCCCACCCCGCGCAGGTCCCGGACGTGGTGCAGGAGCGCATTGACCAGGGTCCCCCGGGCGTGGCCGGCGCCCGGATGGACCACCACGCCGGGGGCCTTGTCCAGGACGAGGAGATCCCGGTCCTGCTGGAGGATGTGCAGAGGGAGGTCCTCGGGGCCGGGCGTGGCCGGCTCGGGCGGCGGCAGGACGAGCTCCACGCGCTCGCCCCCCCGGAGCCGGGTGGAGGCGCGGGCCCTCACGCCCTCGACGAGGAGGTGGCCGGTCCGGAGGAGCGCCTGGAGGCGGGCCCGGCTCAGGTCCGGGAAGAGCTGGACCAGGGCCCGGTCGAGCCGCCCGCCCCGGGAGGCCGCCGGGACCTCCGCGGTGCGGCGGCGCGCCTGCGGTGCAGTCCCCGGCGCCGGCTCCGCGGCGGCGGGGCGTCCTGGGGATGGCGATCTCGGCACCTTGGGCGTTTCCAAAGCCTAGCCCCGGGGTCGCACCCTGTCTGGGCTTGAGCGCGGCGTAGGCGTCGGGGGCGCCGCCAACGGAGGGGGGCCGGCTACCAGATCTTCGACTTCACGTGCGCCTTGCCGCGCACGATGATGTCCACCACCGCCCGCTCGAAGAAGTTGGTGGAGGTGAAGACCTCCTGGCTGACCCGGCTCCGGTACAGGTCACGCCCCTCGTCGAGCTCCTCCTTGAGCACGTCGAAGAGGTTGTCCTGCTCGATGCCCTTGACGATCTTCTGCTCGTTGTAGAGCGAGATGTCGGAGGCGATGGCGCGGGCGAGCCGCAGGGCCTTGGTTCGCTCTTCGTCGGTCATCGGCGCTGTCCTCTCTCCGCCTTCACGGCTCCTGCCGACCGGCACGCTCGGCCAGGAGCATGTAGCTCTTGCTCACCCGCGTCGCGTCGAGCTTCAGCTCGCGCGCCAGGCTCACCAGGATGCCCCGAAGGTACACCGGCGCGGGCAGATCTGCGTAGCGGTCGGCCTCGACCTTCTCGAGATGGGACCGGCCGATGCGCGTCCGGTCGGCGAGCTGCTGCAGCGTCAGCCCGCGCGCCTCGCGCACCTGCCGGAGGAGCTCGCCGTTGAACTCCACGTCAGGGGGGAGGTCGGGCATGCGCGGGCGCTCCGCCACGGGCGCCGGCGTCTCGGCCGCGGCCGCTCCCGCCGCCGGCGGCCCGGCCGCTCCGGCCGGAGCCTCGCTCGCCTCGGGCGACGGCTGGGCAGCCACCGCGCCCGGCGCCGGCCGCGGCCGGGGCGAGGGAAGCCCCGGGGGGCGCACCGGCCAGCGCGGCGGCCCGGCATCCAGCGGCAACGAGGTCTGCGCCACGGCGGCCCCGGAGGCCTCCACCTCGTCGAGCGAAGCGGATTCTCGCTGCGCATAGGGACCCTGGCCCACGCTGGTGGGGGGGCCCTCGTCGTCCTCGTCCTCCGTCCAAAGCGCCGAGTCGGGCGGAGGCTCCCGGGGAAGCACCTCGAGCATGCGGTCGTACCCGGCCCGGGCCGCCGGATCGAGCAGTACCCGGCCGGCGTCCTCGAGCCGGAGCCGCAGCGCCTCCGCCTGGCTCTCCTCGACGAGCGCGTAGAGCGCGACCGAGTCCGGCGCGCAGAGCTGGAGCGCCCGCTGCAGCGCGGCCCGCACCTCGTCGGGAGCGGCCGAGGGCTGCACCTCGAGCAGCTCGTAGTAGGTCTGGTCCCGGAAGGACTTCATGGGGGCGGGGCCACCGGGTCGAGCTCGCGGAGCCGCTCGGCCACCGAGCCGAGGTGCCGGGCCGCGTCGGAATCGGGGCCGTCGACGAGCAGCGCCCGGCGACGCCGAACGGAACGCCAGGCGGCGTCGTCGTAGGCGATACCCCCCAGGTAGTCCATCTCCAGGCCGAAGAACTTCTTCCACGCCGACGCCACCGCCGGGCCGACCGTCTCGTCCGCCGGCGCCCGCACCTGGTTGACCACCAGCTTGACCCGGTAGGCCTGGAGGGCGGCGGCCAGCGCGTCGGCGGCCTCGGTGTCGGTGGCGCGCACGTGCGCCACCACGTCCGCCGGCGCGCGAAGGGCGCTGTCCCGGCTTCCCAGCGCGCCCTCGGCGAGGTGCGATACCCCCAGCTCCCGCGCCAGCTGCTGCAGGCGGCGGAAGAGAGAGGCCTTGAGAAACCGGTAGGCGTTCTCCACCGAGGTCGGCTCGGGGAGCACCACCAGCACCCCGTGGTCAGCGAGGAGGAAGAGGTCGAGCGTGTGCACGGCCGTTCCGGCGCCGAGATCGAGCACCAGGTAGTCGACGTCCTGGGCTCGCAACTCTTGAAGCAGCCGGGCGCGGACCTGGGCCCGCGGGTTGGCCGCGTCGAGCGCGTCCTGGGCGCCGGAGACGAGCAGGAGCCGGTCGATGCCGGTGGGGACGGCGAGCTTCGCCAGCGGAACGCCCCGGAGGACGAAGTCGGAGAGCGTCGTCGCCGGCTGGGCGACCCCGAGACAGGTGTGCAGGTTGGCGCCGCCCAGGTCGGCGTCGACGAGCAGGACCTGGTGCCCGCTCCGGGCCAGCGCGATCCCCACGTTGGCGGCCACCAGGCTCTTGCCGATTCCCCCCTTGCCGCCGCCGAAGGCGAGGATGCGCCGCGCGCGCCGCCCGGGGACGGCGGCGGGCGCACCGGCCTCGGGCGCAGGGGCCCCGCGCGACCCGCGGCCGCGGAGGTCGACGACGTTGTTCAACCCGTAGCGTTTCACCGGTGGCCCCCCCGGGCTGCCCGGGCGGCGCCTCACTCTAGCCCAAGGGTCGTCCGCCGGGAGCGGGCTCCCGGGCTCACCCGTCGCGCAGCTCGACGTTCCAGTAGCTCGCGTCGGCGAGGCTGAGGAAGGGCAGCCATTCGCGGTAGGTCACCCGGCGCACCGGCCCGCGGAAGAGAGGCGTCCAGCGAGGTCGCGCCGGCCGGACGAGGAGCGACATCCCGGCCTGCTCCGGCGTCCGACCGCCCTTGCGCAGGTTGCAGGGAACGCAGGAGCAGACCACGTTCTCCCAGGTCGTCCTCCCGCCCTGGGCGCGCGGCACCACGTGGTCGAGATTGAGCTCGCTCCGGGAGAGCGTGCGGCCGCAGTACTGGCAGGTGTCGCGATCGCGCGCGTAGATGTTGACCCGGCTGAAGCGCACCCTGCCCTTCGGCAGATGGTCGTAGGCCGACAGCACCACCACCCGGGGCACGCGCAGCGTGCTCTGGACAGTGGACACGCTGTCGTGGCCGGCGGCGCTCAGGGCCGCCCAGTCGCCGAAGTCGTAGAGCCGGTACTCGTCGTCCAGGGCCTTGGCCACCCCCTGGTAGAGCAGGGAGAAGGCCCGGCGCACCGAGGTCACGTGGACCGGGTGGAACGAGCGGTTGAGGACCAGGGCGTGGGTGTTGAGCATCGGTCAGACCCCGGCCGCCGAGGCCATGGCGCGGGCGAGCGAGGGGACGTCGGCGTCGTCGATGCAGCGCACGTCGAGGAGGAGTCGGCCGTCGGCGATGCGCGCCACCACCGGCGGGTCGCCGGTGCGGAGGCGGGCGAGCAGCCCCTCGACGTCCCCGCCCAGCGCGCAGGCCGAGGAGACGATGCGCGCCAGGGGCAGCGTCCCCCCGCCGGCCTGACCCTCCACCTGCACCACCTCGGCCTCCATTCCGTGGGCGGCCAGCGCCTGCCGGAGGGCGTCGGCGCGCCGGCGGAGCAGCTCCGGGGCCTGGGCCAGGAGCGCACGGGCCGGCACGGCCTCGTCCCGCCCGTCGCGGTAGAGCGCGAGCGTCGCCTCGAGCGCGGCGACGGTCATCTTGTCCACCCGGACCGCCCGCTGCAGGGGATGGCCGCGCAGCCGTGCGACCAGGGCCCGGCGGCCGACGAGGATCCCCGCCTGCGGGCCGCCGAGCAGCTTGTCGCCGGAGAAGGCCACCAGGTCGGCGCCCGCCTCGACGTGGTCCCGCATGGTCGCCTCCCTGGGCAACCCGGGGACGTCCAGCGGAAGGAGATGTCCCGACCCGGCGTCGACGAACAGCGGCACCCCGCGGGGGGCGGAGATGGCCGCCAGCTCCTGGACCGAGACCTCCTCGGTGAAGCCGACCAGCGCGAAGTTGGAGCGGTGCACCTTGGCCACCAGCGCGGTGCGTTCCGAGAGCGCCCGCTCGTAGTCGGCGCGGCGGGTGCGGTTGGTGGTACCCACCTCGACCAGGGTGGCGTGCGACTGGCGCATCACGTCCGGGATGCGAAATCCACCGCCGATCTCCACCAGCTCTCCGCGCGAGACCACCACCTCCCGCCCCTCGGCCAGGGCGGTGCAGGCGAGCAGGGTCGCGGCGGCGCAGTTGTTCACCACCAGGGCGTCCTCGGCGCCGGTCAGCTGGCAGAGGGCCTCCACCAGCGGCGCGAAGCGGGAACCCCGCTCGCCCTTCTCCAGGTCGAACTCGAGGTTGGAGTAGCCGCGCGCCACGCGCTCGACCTGCGCACAGGCCTCGGCGGCGAGCGGCGCCCGTCCCAGGTTGGTGTGCAGCACGACGCCGGTGGCATTGAGCACCGGGCGGAGCCCCGCCCGCGCCCGCGCGGCGAGCGCCCGCTCGACGTCGGCCGGGTCGAACCCCCGCTCCTCCCCCGCCCGCAGCCGTGCCCGGGCCGCGGCCAGAGCGCAACGGACGGCCTCCACCACCCGCGCACGCGGATGGGAGGCCAGGGCCCCGGCCAGCGCGGGCAGACCGAGCACCGCGTCGACCGACGGCAGCGCGCGAAGGCGATCTCCGGCCGGAGCGCCGCTGGAGGAGTCCACCGCCATGACTCTGCAATCTAGGCGGCCAATGGCGGCTCTCGCCAGCTCAACGCGCTCCGGAAAGCCGGGGGTGAGCGTCCGCCGTGCGCTCGGGGAGGGCGCTGAGCAGCGGCCGTCCCCCGAGGAGCCGGTAGGCGTTGTAGCTGCGCAGCACCCGCTTCACGTAGGCCCGGGTCTCGGCGAGCGGGATCTCCTCGACGAAGGCGTCGAGCTCCAGTCCCCGGTGGCTCGCACGCCATCGCTCCACGGTCGAGGCGCCAGCGTTGTAGCTGGCCAGCGCGTAGATGGCATTCCCTCCGAAGCGCACCAGGAGATGGCCGAGGTACGCCGCGCCGAGCTGGATGTTGAGGCTGGGCTCGAAGAGCCCCTCGGCGGAGGGCTTGGCCAGGCGGAGCTCCTGGGCCACGGCCTGCGCGGTGGAGAGCATGAGCTGGGTCAGCCCGAGCGCTCCCGCCCAGGACAGCGCCCGGGGGTCGAGCGCGCTCTCCTCCCGCATCAGGGCCTGGAGCAGGTCCGGGTCCACCCGCGCGCCCTTGCAGAAGCGCTCGACCAGCGAGCGGTAGGCCAGGGGATAGGCCGCCTCCCACACCGCCCGGAGCTCCGCGGTGACCGGGCCGGAGAGCGCCCAGCGGAGCTCGGTGCGGGCCAGGGCCTGCGCGGCGCGGAGATCGCCGATCCGCGCCAGGGCCTGGACCAGCACCCGGACCGCGTCCCGGGGGCGCTCCTCGCGGCGGACGGCGAGGAGCTCCTCCGACGCCGCGTCCGGAAAGCCGAGGGAGAAGAGCTGGCTCCCGGCCCGGAAATGCGGATCGTCCCCGAGGTCTCCGGCGTCGACCAGCGCCGCGGCGCCCCGGTCCGGTGTCACGTCCGTCGCCCGGGCGAGCGCCGTGGTTGCCCCGGGCGTCCGCTCGGCGATGCGCATCCGGCCGAGGAGCCCGTAGTAGGAGGCCGGGTGCTCGCGGGCCAGCGCCTCCCACAGAGCCAGGGCGCCGGCGCCGTCCCCTTGCGCGTCGAGAACCCGGGCGCGCCAGTAGCGGGCCCGCTCGACATCGTACGAATCCGCGGCCGAGGCGAAGCGCTCCTCGACGCGGGCCAGGGCCTGCAGCCCGGCGGCGTCGTCGTCGAGACGGTGGTGCAGCCAGAAGATCCGGAAGAGCGCCTCGCCGGCAAAATCCCCCGACGGGTAGCTGGTGGCCACCGCCTCCAGGCGCTCCAGGGCTCCGGCCACGTCGCCGCCCGCCGCCCGGAGCTCCGCCGACAGGTAGAGCGCGTCGTCGGCATAGGCGTGGGTGGGGAAGTCGTGCGCCAGGGTCTCGTAGGTGGTCACCGCGGCATCCGGCCGGATGACCGCCTGGGACGCGCCCAGGACGTAGAGCGCCCGGGCCCGCAGCCCGGGGTCGACGCAGTGCCCGACGACCGGGATCAGCACCCGCTCCACCTCCGCGTGACGGCGCTCCTTGCGCAGGGCGCGCCCGCGGGCGAGCTGGATGCGGCAGCCGAGCGCATCGAGTGGCGCCGCGGGCAGACCCTCGAGGAGCCGCAGGGCATCCCGGTTCCGGTGGAGATCGACGAGCCTCTCGCCGCGCTCCACCCGGGCCTCGAGCGGGATGCGCCCGGCGAGCCGACGTTCCGCCTGGAGGGCGAGCGGCGAGCCGGGATGGCGCGTCCAGAGCGCGAGCAGCTCGCCGCGCTCGGCGGCGGCGTCCTGGCGGACCCGGGCCAGCTCGGCGCGCAGGAGCAGGGCCTCCGCGGCCGGGTCGTGGGGGCCGGCCGTCGCGGGCAGCTCGGCGACGGGCGCGAGCGCCTCGGCCGCGGCGACGAGGGCTCCCGACCTGCGCCGGACGCGGGCCAGACCGAAGCGGGCGTCGGCGAAGACGCGGGACTCGGAGGGGACGCCGAGGAAGAGCCGTTCCGCCGTGGCCAGGTCACCCAGCTCCTCGGCGGCCAGCGCGGCGTTCAGAGCGCAGCGGTCGGCGAGGGCGGGCAGCGCCTCGGCGAGTGCCTCCATCCGGCGAACGCCCTCGGCGGTGGGCCCCTGGCGCAGGGCGGCCAGGGTGCGCAGAAAGCGCACGGCGGGCTCGTCGGCCGCCCCGGCCAGGAGCCGGAGCGCCGCGGCCGGCTGACCGGCGTCGAGAGCCGCGGCCGCATCCCGCACCGGCCCCGGGGCGGGAGCGGGAAGGAGGTCGGCCAGGGGAAGCCTCCGCGCCGCGGCGGCCGGCGTCGGTACCGGCGGGAATGCGGGGTTGTCCAGCTCCTCGACGTCGGCGCTCAGCGACGCATCGAGCGCGGGCGGCGACCCTCCGGCGGGAGCCTGCGCCGGGGCTGCCCGCGACACGAGCGGCAGGACCAGAAGCGCGAGTGACAGCGGGCGGATGAGCACGAGCCGGGCCGGCCACGAAGCATGCAGGACCACTCCACGCTTGTCCAAAGGCGGCCACCGCCGGCCCGGGCCGCGTTCCCCGGATCCCGGGGGTTCCCCCCGGGCGAGAGAGCGGGAGCAGCGCTACACTCGGGCTTCCGGGAGACCCCGGGGTTCCCTCATGGACGTCCGCACCCAGACGGCGCTGCTCGCCTCCATCGTGGCCACCGCGCTCGGCCTGTCCATGGTCCTCCGGCCGCACCACGCCCGGGTGGTCACCGCCTATGCGCTGTTCGCCTTCAGCGCCGGCGCCTTCTACCTGTTCAGCTTCCTCGAGTCGGTCTGCCTGAGCAGCGCCCTGCTCGACTGGCCGCTCCGCATCAGCGTCGGCGCCAAGCTCCTCTCCGGGGCCCTGCTCCCGGCCGCTGCGCTGGCCTTCTTCCTCGAGTTCCTGGGCGGGGGGAGCGCCGGGCGCCGCACCAGCCGGCGGGTGGCGCTGCTCGGCGCGTTTCTCGGGCTGGGCGTGGCGGTCAGCCCGCTGGCGCTCTCCTGGTGGGGCGCTGGCGTGGTCATCGTCTGGGCGGCGGCGACGCTGGTCGGGTCCGTCTCGCTGCTGGTGTGGAGGATCCGGCAAAGCGACTCGCGCACCGAGCGCGCCCGGCTGGCCTACCTGGCCATCGGCGCCGGCGCCTCCCTGTTCTTCTCCGGGCTGGACCTGCTTCCCCTCCTCGGCGTGCCCTTCCCCACGCTCGGTCCGGTGGTGAGCACCCTCTACCTCTTCTTTCTCGCCCAGACCCTGCTCCGCCTGCGCCTCATGGACCTGCACGAGCTCCTGGGCAAGGTGGTCAGCCAGACCGTCCTGGCGCTGATGCTGGCCGCGGTGTTCCTGGTGCTCACCGTCTGGGTCAAGGAGCGGCAGTCACTGTTCGTGTTCAACACCGTGCTCGCCGCCTTCGTCATCGGCATCCTCCTCGAGCCCCTGCGGGCGAAGGTCGACCAGCAGATGGTGCACCTGCTCTTTCGCGAGCGGAGCGAGCTGCTCGCCAGCCTGGCCACCCTCCGGGCGCGGCTGGCCAACGTCATCGATGTCGCCGAGGGCGCGGCGATGACGCTGGATGCTCTGAACGAGACGCGCCGGGTGACCCACGCCTCGCTCTATCTGCTCGCCGAGGATCGGCCCGGGTACCGGCTGGTCGATCATCGAGGCCCCGAGCCGACGCTCTTCCTCGACGCCGCCGGAGCGCGCGGTCTGCTGGCCGCGGCGAGCGGCGGGGAGAAGGCGCTCCTCCTGGAGAACCTCGAGCGGCGCATCGACGAGATCCGCCAGCGCAGCCCCGAGGGTCGGCGTGGCCGGGAGGAGTTGCGCCGGATGCTGGACACCCGCAACGCGCTCGGGGCGATGAAGGCGGGGATCAGCGTTCCCCTGTCCGGCAACGACCGGGTGATCGGCTTTCTCAACCTCCTCGACGAGCGCGTCCCGGAGGCCTTCGCCTCGGACGAGATCGCCATGGTCCTCGACGTGGCCGAGCGCCTGGCGACGGTGGTCGAGAACAGCAAGCTCTACGAGCGGATGCGCGAGCGGGACCGGCTGGCGGCGCTGGGCGAGATGGCCGCCGGCCTGGCGCACGAGATCCGCAATCCGCTCGGCGCGATCAAAGGCGCGGCCCAGTGCCTCAGCCCGCGCGAGCGGACGGGAGAGGACGGCGAGTTCCTCCAGGTCATCGTCGAGGAGGTCAACCGCCTCAACGGCGTGGTGAGCGAGTTCCTCGACTACGCCCGCCCGATGAAACAGAACTTCGGGCCCACCGACATCAACGAGGTGGTCACCCGCACCATCCGCCTGGTGCAGAACGCGGTCCCCGGCCACCTCGAGCTCGACGTCCAGCTGGCCGCTCAGCTCCCGGCGGTGGATGCCGACGCGGAGCAGCTCAAGCAGGTGCTGCTCAACCTCGTCCAGAACGCCATCCAGGCGATGGGGGACCGCCCGGGGAAGATCCGCGTCCAGACCTCGGGCCCGGAGCGGTTCCAGGACCTCCGGGGCGGGCCGGAGTTCGTCGAGGTCGAGGTCATCGACGAGGGTCCGGGCATCCCCTCGGACCAGCAGCCGCACATCTTCGTGCCCTTCTACACGACCAAGCAGACCGGGACCGGTCTGGGGCTGGCCATCTGCCAGCGCATCGTCAAGAGCCACGGCGGGACGATCTCCGTCCAGAGCCGGGCGGGCGAGGGCTCGGCCTTCCTCGTCCGGTTGCCCGCCCTGGGTCCGGACCGCGTGCCGGAGCGCCCGGCGGAGGCGACGCCGGCGCCCGGGGTCACTCCGCCGTTGCGCGGCCTGCGCACGCGGGCCCGGCGCCGGAGCCAGGCCTGAGGAGCCTTGCAAAGTTTGCGAGGCAAACTTTAGCGCCGGCACCGGTCTGACCCCCCTCTGTCAGACTCAAGAGGCTGGAGTCATTATGGAATTCGGCCGGAGGGCATGGCTTGTCCCTTGCTGTCGGACCGACCTGGATTCCCATGCGCACGCTCAAGAACGTCCTCGCCGGGTCGCTTCAACTGTTGCTGGTGTTCACGCTCACCGCGGGACCGACGCCGCTCGGCATTCCACGGGCGCTCGCCGCTCCGCTGCCGAGCGACACGCCGGGCATCAAATCCTTTTACCCACCCCGGCTGATGATCATCTTCGACACCTCGAAGTCGATGGCGTTCTACCCGGGCGACCCCAACGACGACCCCACGCCCATCGCCCAGGACTGGGACCCGACGACGATGACCCCGGTCCTCAACGACCCGAACTGCCAGAACAAGTGGTGCCTCGGAAAGCGCGCGCTCTACGTGGCACTCCCCCAGTACTCGTCCCGCATCGACATGGGCCTGGCCAGTTACAACCAGTACTACGAGATCGCCACCAACCCGCCGAACTACCGGACCATCTGCACCTACGACGAGATCGCCCTCGGCAATTCGCTCTGGAATCTGCCAGGCACCAAGTTCACCTCGACACCGAGCGCCATCGGCGATCCGGCGCCCAACAGCACCGCCATCCCCGGGACCCCGTTCACCTGCACGCCGACCAATGCCACCGGCTCCCACCAGTGCGAGCGCTCCTCGGTGGCCAACCAGAACGCCACCTCGATCACCACCAACCTGCTCGGGAGCCCGGCCTACACGACCGGCTCGACGCTGACCGACTCCTCCGGCCTGGTCTACACCTACTGGAAGAAGAGCAGCGCCCAGCAGAACACGGTGGCCGCGAACTTCGGCGGGACCTGCCCGGTCACGCTGAGCAGCTACACCGGGCCCTACTTCGGCTGCAGCGCCACCGCGCCCTGTGACCTGACGGGAGGCACCTCCGCCCTGGTGGTCACGCCGGTGACGGCGACCTTCGGCGCCAGCCAGGGCTCCACGACGACCATCGGCGGCAATCTCTACAACGTCAACAGCGGCCAGCCGGTGACCAAGACCTTCACCGGGAGCTGCGGCATCGCCAGCCCGTACACGGGGAGCAACGCCGGCTGCAACGGCGTCACCGGGGGCTGCACGCTGAGCTCGTCGGCGCCGAGCACGGTGACCACCACCCCGACGGTGACCTACTACAACCCCACCAACCCGGGCGGGACGTACAAGCTGACCGGGACCACGGCCCAGACCTTCGACTACAAGCTGACCAAGGTCGGGCAGACGTGCCCGGCGGTGGGCACGGTCATCACCTCGACCAGCGGCCCGAGCAGCTGGGAGTTCATCGGCACCTCCAACCTGTCGTCGGATTCCAACTGGCAGTCCGACCCGGGCTGCGGCACCAGCGCCACCACCCAGTGCACCTGGACGATGGCCGCCGACGTGATCGTCCCGGGCGAGGTGCAGCAGCAGTTCTGCCGCTTCCAGCGGACCGTTTACACCTGGGCCCCGACCATCCAGCAGTGCACGTACACGACCAAGCAGTGGACGTACACCTACAACCCGCCGGGCGTGCTCACCTGCTACATCAACAAGTGGACGGTCTCCTTCTCGCGTCCGAGCTACAACTACACCTTCCAGGTGAAGGACGGCGAGCTGCTCGGAGCGGTCCAGTACACCTGGGCCGGGAACAACGACGCCACGGGCAAGAACACCCCGGTCACCTACACCGGCGGAGCGTTCTCCAACGGTGACTGCCCGAACCTGATCATGAACAGCACCAAGTACCCGGCTTGCAACAACGGGACGATCTGCAAGCTGAGCTGGTACAGCAGCACCACCATCTCCGGGGTGACCTACCCGAAGGGGCGCTGGGGCAATGCCGGCTCCGGCCCCTTCCCCATCTCCAGCCCGACGGTCATCTACCCGTCGAGCGAGCCGGTGGCGCAGCTGACCAACGCCAACTTCCCGCCCAACCCGCTGGCCTACGGGAGCAACTGGCTCTACGGCGACGGCCACGGGCTCATCTACAAGGTCGATCTCTACGCCAACATCTACGACCCGACGCAGACCAATCCGCCCCCCTCCCAGGATGGCTGCACGACCTGCACCTACACCTACTCGTACACCCAGCCTCCCTACGTCCCCTCCGGCGACATGGTGACCTCGCCGAGCATCGCCTGGGTGGACGCCACCACCATCGCCGGCAATCCGAACGTGGCGGCGACGACGATGCCTCCCTACCGCACCTCCGGGTGGAGCCAGCTCCCCCTGCCGAGCACCACGGCGGCGGTCTCCTGGGTGCCCATCGCGCCGGACAACGCCGCCCCGGGCGCGAACCCGGCGCTGGACGGGCCGGTCCTCCGGATGCTGTCCAAGTACGACCCGGTGAATAACCCCGCCGGGCTGCGCCGCCCGATGTACGGCGACTACACGCCGCTCACCGGTGCGATGTATGACGTCAAGAACTACCTCCAGACGGTGATCAACGCCGATCCGTATGCCGGCTGCCGCGGCTACTACGTCCTGCTTCTCACCGACGGCGAGCAGCAGCCGGCAAACGCCTCCCTGGACCCGGTGGCGGCGGTCAAGGCGCTGCGCAGCACCACCAACGGCGGAAGCATGATGACCTCGTCCGGCATCCCGGTGGACGTCAAGACCTTCGTCATCGGGTTCGGCCTGACCAGCCCACAGCTCGACGCCATGGCCCAGGCCGGTGGGACCTCGGTGGGCTCGGATGGCATCACCCAGGACCCGAACGGCGGGGCCTTCCAGGCCGTCGACTACAACAAGCTGCTCGCCTCGCTCACCGCCGCCTTCGGCAACATCCTGGCCGGGTACTTCACCCGCTCCAAGCCGGTGGCCAACTCGGTGGGCGACGAGGTGTACATCGGCTACCTCAAGCTCCTGAACAACGGCCGCGAGTGGCAGGGCTACCTCGACGCCGTCAACCCGGACATCCCCGGCGGGCTGGGCACCTACCCCAACCCGGATTCGGCGGTGTTCTGGAAGTACTCCAACTCGATCAACGCCCAGAGCACGCGCACGGTCTACGTCCCGGTCGGCGACCCCACCGTGGCCGGGCCGCTGGCCTATTTCGACTACCCCGGGAACTGGCACGCCAACTCCAGCTCCGACCAGACGACGCTCTACAGCCTCATCGACCCGTCGAGCTCGAGCGCCGCCCAGTCGACGATCCAGTTCCTGCTCAATCCGGGCGTGCCCAGCGGAAACTACGTGTACTTCCGCAATACCCTGGTGCCCAAGCTGAGCCGGGCCTCGGACATCTACCACTCCGTCCCGGCCATCGTGGACACCGCTTCGCAGAGCGCCAACTGGCCGGATCCGACGGAGTCCATCGCCTACAAGGCCTTCACCGCCAACAACAAGAGCCGGGCGCGCAACATCTTCATCGGCGCCAACGACGGCATGCTCCACGCCCTCACCGATGCCCAGGACTCCACCGGCGGCGCCGAGCGCTGGGGCTACGTGCCCAACTATCTCCTGAACCAGCTCGAGTCGATGCAGGACGGCCACGTCTTCGGCGTCGACGGGAGCATGGGCATCGCCGACGTGTGCTTCGGCTCGGGGTGCACCGACACCACCGGAGCCGGGTGGACCACCCTCCTGGTGGGCAGCCTGCGCCAGGGAGGCAACGCGCTCTTCGCCCTCGACGTCACCAATCCCACCACCCCCAAGCACCTCTGGCAGCGCTCGACGCCCGGGGACCCGACGCTCTCCGCCGGCTACCTGCCGCGCCTGGGCCAGACCTGGAGCGCGCCGGTCATCGGCCGGACCACGGTCACCGGGCTGGGCCGGACCTGGTCGGTCTTCGTCGGCGGCGGCGTGGCTCCCGGCCCGGACAACGCCACCGACCCCTGGGGCAACGCCCTCTTCGTGCTCGACGCCAAGACCGGAGCGGTGCTCAACGACGGCGTGACCCGTGCACGCTTCTACGTGCCCGACGACCCGCTGGACACGGCCAAGAACAACGTCGCCGCCCGGCCGACCCTCTACCGTCCCAGCGACGGGTCGTCGGTGGACCGCGTCTTCTTCAACGACACGGAAGGGAAGATCTGGCGGATGAAGACCACCAGCCCGAGCATCGTCAACTGGTCGCCGGGCACCACCCCCTTCTTCGACCCCGCCTCGTCGACCACCACCTGCCAGGTCAACGGGCTGGGGGTGGTCACCCCCATCCTCGACGCCACCACCGGTCTCCCGCTCACCGCCGGGACGACGACCCTGCCCCTGGCCCGGCCCCGACCGACGATCTACAACCGCCCGGCCATCGGCCTGGACCTCTCCGGCAACGTGGTCGTCTACGTCGGCACCGGCGACAGCAACAACCCGAACAACACCGGCACCCAGGACTACTTCTACGCCGTGGGCGACCTGGACAACGGGAGCTGCGGCCAGCCGATGTTCATCCTCGGGTTCCCGCAGAACGAGAAGGTGCTCTCCGACCCGGCCTTCCTGGACAACAACATCCTCATCACCACCTACGCCCCGCCGGCCACCGGGGTGGCGGCCTGCAACGACGCCGGCAAGGGGTACCTCTACTCCTTCGACGCCTTCAGCGGGACGCCGAGCGCCACCATCCTCGACCCGATCACCAACACCTACGTTTCCCGGCTCCTCCTCCAGGTGAAGGATCCGAAGACCGGCAACGTGGTCTCCAACCTCGGCATCCCCACCTCGCCCATCGTCGTCACCCGCGGCAACACGCGCTACGTGATGGTCGGCACCGAGGTGAGCGGGAGCAACATGAACAAGTTCCAGACCAACGTTCCTCCGCTTCCCTTCAAGGTCCAGGGATGGCAGCGCGTCCGCTGAGCCCCGGCCGCGTGCGGCGGGCCGGCTTCACGCTGGTCGAGGCGATGGTGGTGGTGGCCATCGTCGGCGTCCTGGCGCTGCTGGCCGCCTCGTCGCTGAGCGGGCTCCAGCGCCAGGCCCGGGCCAGCGGCCAGGCGCGGCTCATCGTCAACCGCCTCCAGACGCTCCGGACGGCGGCGGTGGCCCAGGGCTGGCCGCAGGGCTACTACTTCGGCGGCCCCGGGGACGCGAACCCCATCTTCCTCAACTCCCCGTGGTGCATCGCCGCCGGGTGCGGGTTCTCCTTCCGGTCCACCACGCCGAGCGGCACGGCCACCTACGCCCAGGGCCTGGGCCAGGAGCGGATGCCGCTCGACGCCATGCCCTACGTTGCCGGCGCGGTCCTGCAACAGGTCTTGGCCGTCTCCGCCCGGGGCGTGGGAGCGGTCTCGTTCACCGTCGGGTTCGACGTCAACGGGCTCCCCCGGGTCGACCCGCCGCCCATCCCCCAGGTCTGGCCGCAGTGCATCAGCGTCCAGGACATCCGCGACGTCAACACGCTGCGCTGGGTCATCCTCTTCAGCGACGGCACGGTTCGCATCCAGCGTGACAATGAGACCTTCTGCTGACCGCCGCCCCCGCGGCTTCACGCTTCTCGAGGCGCTCATCGCCGGGGCGGTGTTCTTCATCGCCCTGGTCGGGGTGACCCTCCTCTCGGTGAGCGCCCAGGCCAATGCCGCCCGCAGCATGGCCTTCGCCCAGGGCGGCCGGCTGGCCACCCAGGAGATGGAGCGCTACGCGATGCTCGGCTACAACGGCATCGGAGCCATGTTCGACGGCGGCGTGACCCCGGTCATCGCTCCCTACACCCTCAACGAGGCTCCGGACGGCGGGGGCCGCGTTTACAACGTCCAGGTCCAGCTCTTCAACACCCGCGGGGCGCCCTCCGGGACGCTGGACAGCGGGATTCCCAAGCCCGCCCTGGGCAGCTCCGGAGTCGACGTGCCCTCCTACTTCGTCCTGGTCACCGTGACCTGGAACCAGCCCAACGGGCTCCAGCAGCAGACCGTCACCGAAGGTACGTATGTCAGCCCGCCCAACTGACCGGCCCCGCGGCTTCACCATCATCGAGCTGCTCACCGCCACCGCGGTCGGGGCGGTCATCCTCCTCGCCGCGCTGGCCGCCTTCGACCTGCAGCGCCAGTTCTCCCGCAACACCGAGCGGCTCCTGGGATCGGAGTCCAACGCCGCCCTGGCGTTGACCATGATGCAGCGGGACATGGAGAACGCCGGGTACCACTTCCACGGCGGCCCGTCCGACGCCGGCGGGTACACCTGGGCGGCGGTGGTCCGGCCCTACGACAACCTGGG
>Ga0187779_10000367_pt1 | contig 31369 bp, 17 predicted proteins | sample 1015_Q2_SP10_10__FD_132435 | JGI IMG/M metagenome (GOLD analysis project Ga0187779, IMG submission 132435) | Tropical peat soil microbial communities from peatlands in Department of Meta, Colombia - 1015_Q2_SP10_10_MG | ecosystem: Environmental > Terrestrial > Soil > Wetlands > Peat | place... | reverse complement strand
GAAACTCCCGCCGAACTCGGCGGCGGCGCGTCCCCAGCGCAGGGGCCATCCCATGGTGTGGATGATGCGGTCCAGCGGCCGCGGCACGTCCCACACTTCCTTGACGCCCAGCGCGTAGACCTGGGGATTGCGGCCGGCCACGTGGAAGTGCCGGTCGAGCGCCGCCGCGAGGTGGCCGTTCACGCCCTCGGCGAGCACGGTCGTCCCCGCGAGGATCTCCGCCCCCGGCTCGAAGTTGGCCTCGGGGCTCCCGTCGCGCCCGCGGCCCTTGTCTCCGGTGAGGACGCCGCGCACCGCGCCGTCGCGGACGAGCAGCTTCGCGGCGGCGGTCTCGGTGAGGATCGTCACGCCCGCCGCTTCGGCCCGCTCGCCAAGCCAGCGGGCCATCTCGCTGATCGAGGCGGCCCAGTTGCCGTGATTGCGCATCGTGGGCGGCATGAGCGGGGCGCGCAGCGCCCCGCGCGGGGTGAGCAGGTACAGGGCTTCGCCGCGCACCGGGCTCCGGAACGGGAGCGCGGACTCGGCGACGTCGGGGAACAGCGCGCGGAAGGCGACCGGGTTCACGACCGCGCCCGACACCAGGTGCGCGCCCGGATACTTGCCCTTCTCCACGACCGCGACCGGCACCTCGCCCAGCCGCTCCTTCACCTCGGGCGCGGACTCGAGCAGCTGCGCGAGGCGGATGGCCCCCGCCAGGCCGGCGGGGCCGGCGCCCACGAACAGCACCCCGACCTCGATGCGGGCGTCCGGGCCCGCCTCGGGGACGGCGAGGTACTCGGTGTGATCGATCCTGGGCTGGTAGTCCGACGGTCTCGCGGTCACGCCGCCCTCCGGCAGGGTGCGGGAAGCTAGCGCACCCCGGGCCGGCCCGGGAGCGCCGGCGGCGCCCCCGGGACGGGCGGCGCTACGGCCGCGCGGGCCCCCCGCCCGCTCCCTGGAAGCGGCGGAACAGCGTGGACTGGAACTCGCGCACCGACGCGGGCAGCCGCTGCCACTGTTCCTCGCGCAGCACGGCGTGCACGTCGACGATGGCGTGCGCCACGTCGTCGCGGGCGGCCTGGAACAGCGGTCGCAGCTGCGGCATCAGACCGATCAGCTGGCTCGGGGCCGGGCTGTCGCCGAGGCGCTCGAGCACGCGGCGCAGCGAGTCCACCCGGACCTGGTTGCGCGCGGCCAGCGAGTCGCGGATCGGCGTGAGCAACACGACCTGGCTCGAGTCGAGCTGGAGCGAGTCGCGCAGGTCGAGCGCCACGCCGGCCGGGTTGGGCAGCGCCGAGTCGATGCGCGCCACCAGGGCCGCGGCCGAGAGCTGCGGCCGGAAGCCGCCCTCGCCGCCGAAGCCGCCGAACCCGCCCGCGCCGCCGAAGCCCGCGAACCCGCCGCGCACGCCGCCGCGCATGGCGTCCAGCGCCTGGCGCACGCGGTCGGGCCCGACGGTAAGCCGGATCTGGAAGCCGATCTGGAACGGGGGCCGGTACGCCGTGGCGGAACCGTACGTGGCGCCGAACCGCTCGTTCACCTGGTACTGGTAGCTGTTGGTGGACGGATCGAAGCCGCTGACGTAGAGCAGGGTCCCGTCGGGCCGGGTCTGCAGCCCCCAGCCCTGCGCGCCGTTCACGCCGTGCAGCAGCTCGTCGAGGCCGCGGAGGAAGTTGTAGGTGACCACCGAGACCTGGAGCCGGTGGTTGAGGCCCCAGAAGGCGGGCCGCCAGTTCATCTGGAAGTCGATCGTGCCCTGCCACGGCCCGAGGCAGGAGTTGGGTCCCGCGACGGTCCCGATCTGCCGCTGGAGGCAGTCGCGCACCGACGGCGAGGCCGAGGCGAGCAGGCGCTGCATCGCCTGCGCGACCGGCGTGCCGCTCCCCGGCGCGAAGATGAAGGCGCGGTCGTTCCGCAGGCCGTCGCCGTTCACGTCACCGCCCACCATCGGCGTGAACGGCGTGCCCGAGGTGAGCCTCCCGATCGACGTGATCTCCAGCGCGGTCGAGAAGGGGTAGGTCACCGTCAGCAGGAAGCTGTGCTCGCGCCCGAAGTCGCTGGGCGCCCACTCCACGGTGTTCGGGTCGCCGGCCGTGGAGCCGCGGATCCCGGTCTGCTGGGCCTCGGCGTGCTGCCACGTGTACGAGGCGGAGAACACGATCCCGGGGCCCCACACGCCGCCGAGCGTGGCCGTGACCTGCTCGGCGCGGGTGTGGAGGTTCGACTCGGCGAGGATGACCGCCCCGTACGAGGTGTCGCGGCGCGACGCCACGAAGCTCGGCACGCCGGTGCCCGGGATGATCGCGCTCGCCGGCACGTAGACGGGGCGGTTGCCCTCGGCGGCGAGGGTGAACTGCGGGGTCCCGGCGAGGTTGAGGTCCTCGTAACCGGTCTGCGCGACGCCCTCGGCGTAGCTCCCCTCGACCGACAGCCGGAGCAGCGGCGTGAGACGCCGCTCGACGCTCAGCGAGCTGCGCCACGCGCGCGGCGTCTGGAAGCCGGGCGCCAGCGCCGTCACGGTCGGGGCGCCCTGCGAGCCGGGCAGGGGTCCGCCGAAGGTGGTGCACGCGATCGGGATCGAGTCGGGGCTGGCGAAGTAGCCTCCCCAGTCCGGCGAGGGAACGCCCGGCCCCGCGCAGAACAGCTGGGTGGTGCTCTGCGGCAGCCCGGTGGCCGCGCGGGCCTGCGCGACGAGGCTGGTCGGCGCCTGGTTGCGGAACTCGCCCACGCCGCCGCGGATCACCCAGGTCGCGGGCTGGAAGGCGCGGAACTCGCTCGGCGGCGCGCTGCCCAGGGTCCAGGTGAATCCGGCCCGCGGGCTCAGGTGCACCTCGGACGGGATCCGGTCGGTCCGCACGCCGAAGGCCGAGTCCACGGCGGGGTTGTACGCGGGCGGATCGCCGAACGACGAGCCTTCGAGCCGCAACCCGTAGGTGAGCTGAAACCCCCGGGTCGCCATCCACACGTCGCCGGCGTACGCGCCCCACTGCTGGTCGTAGGAGCGGCGCTCGGTGATGCCCAGGGTGCGGCGGTAGGTGGCCGGCGAGTCGGCCGCCAGCGCGCCCAGGGAGTTGTAGGTGAAGGTGCCGTACTCGTCGCCGCCGAGCAGGTTGTCGGAGCGCTCGGTGAGCCAGCTGCCGCCCACCTTGATCCGGTGGCTGCCGGAGCCCGGCAGCCACGAGATCTCGTCGGAGCCCTCGAAGCTCGAGCTGGTCGCGTGCGACGGCAGGCCCGCGTTGCCCCCGAAGACCAGCGTGGTCACGCTCGTCGTGGTGTCCGGCAGCGCGGAGGCGATCTGGACGCGCGCCTGGGGCGTGAGGCTGAACGGGTCGCCGTTGTTGGTCGCGCCCTGGTAGAAGCCGCGCAGCTCGTTGAGGAACGTGGCGCCGAAGTGCGAGGTGAGCGTGGCCATCAGGCCGCCGCCCGCGTTCGTCAGGTCGCCGCCGGACTGCGGCAGCGCCAGGGTGCCGACCCGCGCCGGGTTCTGGCTGGTGCCGTTCCAGTTGCCGCGCAGGGTCAGGGTGTGCGCGTTGCTCAGCACGAAGTCGAGGCGCACCAGCCCGGACAGGTTGTTGCTCGCGCGCGTGGCGGCGCCCGGCACGCTGTAGAGCGGCACCCCCAGCGAATCCGCGAGCTTGAGGAACCGGGCCACGGAGTCGGGTGCCACGCCCAGGCGCGTGAAGTCGGCGGCGCTCGCGCTGAACAGCGTCTGCTGCGGGTCGGCGCGGAGCCGCGCCATGCCGGAGGCGAAGACGAACACGCGGTCCTTGACGATCGGGCCGCCGATGCCGCCGCTCAGCTGGTTCTGGGTGTAGCCCTCGGTGTACGGGGAGTCCCCCGCGTCCACCGCGAGATTCTCGTTGCGGAGCTGGCCCGTCCACGAGCCCTGCACCACGTTGCTGCCGCTGCGGGTGGTGGAGGCGACGAGCCCGCCCGAGAACTGGCCGCGCGAGACGTCGTAGGTGCTGGTGACGACGCGCGTCTGCCGCAGGCCTTCCTGCGGCACCGTGGTGTTGCCGAACAGCAGGCCGTCGAGCGTGACGGCGTTCGCGTCGGGCCCGAGGCCGGCCACCGAGAAGGCCGACGCGGTCGAGTCCGAGCCCGCGATCGGGAGCACGCCCGGCACCAGCGACACCAGGGACGCGAGGTCGGACGGATCAATGGGCAGGCGGGCGAGCTGGTCGGGCGTGAGCACGCGCTCGGTCGAGCCGGGCGTCGGGCCGTCTCCGCCCCGGAGCAGCGGCCCGCCGTTCACGTTGACCGGCTCGAGCGTCACCGGGCTGGACTGCAGCTGGACGTTCCACACCAGCCGGTCCTCGTCGGCGTCCCGCATGATGAGGGCGGTGCGCGGGTTCATGCCCAGCACCCGCACGCTCATCCGGTACTGCCCGCCGCCGTCCGGGAAGAGGATCGTGAACCGGCCGCGGGCGTCGGTGCGCGCGCGGCGCGTGACCTGCGTCTCGAGCGAGTACGCCTCGACGCTCGCGTCCGGGACCGGGGTGCCGTCGTCGCTGAGAATGGTGCCGGTGATGATGTCGGTGCCGGCGATGGCCTGCGCCGAGGCGCGCGGCGGCGCCGCGACGGCGAGCGCCGCGACGGCGACGGACAGCAGCAGGACGGAACGGCGCATCGGACCTCGACCTCGCAAGCCCACGACAGGAGATACGGCTGATGGGTAGACGATGCTGGGCGGGTGGCGTTAGCCGGCGCGGCCCCGCGATATTGCGGCCATGACCAGCGTCAATTCCTTCGGCAGCCGGGCCGCGCTGCGGGTCGGCGACCGGTCGTACGAGATCCACCGGCTCGACGCGCTCGAGAAGGCCGGCCTGGCGGTGGGCCGGCTCCCGTTCTGCCTCAAGATCCTGCTCGAGAACCTGCTCCGCTTCGAGGACGGCGCGGCCGTGCGACGCGGCGACGTCGAGGCGCTCGCGCGGTGGGAGCCCGCCGCCACGCCGTCGCACGAGATCGCCTTCATGCCCGCGCGGGTGCTGCTGCAGGACTTCACCGGCGTCCCGGCGGTCGTGGACCTGGCGGCGATGCGCGACGCGGTGCGGCGCCTGGGCGGCGACCCGCGGCGCATCAACCCGCTGCTGCCCGCGGAGCTGGTGATCGACCACTCGGTGCAGGTGGACGCGTTCGGCGCGCCCACCGCCTTCCAGGAGAACGCCGGCCTCGAGTTCGAGCGCAACCGGGAGCGGTACGCGTTCCTGCGCTGGGGCCAGCGCGCGTTCCGCAACTTCCGGGTGGTGCCGCCCGACACCGGCATCGTGCACCAGGTCAACCTCGAGCACCTGGCCCGGGTCGTGTTCACGACCGACGACGCGCGGCCGCAGGCCTACCCCGACACGCTGGTCGGCACCGACTCCCACACCACGATGGTCAACGGCCTCGGCGTGCTCGGCTGGGGCGTCGGCGGCATCGAGGCGGAGGCCGCGATGCTCGGCCAGCCGATGACCATGCTGATCCCGCAGGTCGTGGGCGTGCGCTTGAGCGGGCAGCTCGCCGAGGGCGCCACGGCGACGGACCTGGTGCTGACCGTCACGGAGATGCTGCGCAAGAAGGGCGTGGTGGGAAAGCTGGTGGAGTTCTTCGGGCCCGGCGTCGCGACGCTCCCGGTCGCGGACCGCGCGACCATCGGCAACATGGCGCCGGAGTACGGCGCCACCTGCGGCATCTTCCCCATCGACGCCGAAGCGCTCCGGTACCTGCGGTTCACGGGGCGGCCGGAGTGGCGCGTCGCCCTGGTCGAGGCCTACGCGAAGGAGCAGGGCCTGTTCCACGCGCCGGGCGCGCCGGAGCCGGTCTTCAGCGACACGCTCGCGCTGGATCTGGCGAGCGTGGAGCCGAGCCTGGCAGGGCCGCGGCGGCCGCAGGACCGGATCGGGCTCAAGCGGGCCAAGGCCGCGTGGGCCGAGGCGCTGCCGACGCTGGTGCAGGGCACGGGGCCCGGCGAGGCCCCGGTGGCGGTGAACGGCGGCCGGCACGTGCTGCGGCACGGCTCGATCGTGATCGCCGCGATCACCAGCTGCACCAACACCTCCAACCCCTCGGTGATGGTCGCGGCCGGACTGCTGGCCAAGAAGGCGGTGGAGCGCGGGCTCAGGAGCCAGCCGTGGGTCAAGACCAGCCTCGCGCCCGGCTCGAAGGTCGTCACCGACTACCTGGCCCAGGCGGGCCTCACGCCGTACCTGGAGCAGCTGCGGTTCCACCTCGTCGGCTACGGCTGCACCACCTGCATCGGCAACAGCGGGCCGCTGCCCGAGCCGGTGTCGGCCGCCATCAAGGCCGGCCAGCTGGTCGTGCTGTCGGTGCTCTCGGGGAACCGCAACTTCGAAGGGCGCATCCAATCGGAGGTGCGGGGCAACTACCTGATGAGCCCGCCCCTGGTGGTCGCGTACGCGCTCGCGGGGCGGATGGACATCGACCTGATGACCGAGCCGCTGGGGCAGGACCGCGAGGGGCGGCCGGTGCTGCTCAAGGACGTCTGGCCCACGGCCCGCGAGGTCGCGGAGACGGTCGAGCGCGCGCTCAAGGCCGACATGTTCGGCAAGGAGTACGCCGCCGTGTTCGAGGGCGACGAGCGCTGGCGGGGCCTGCCGGTGCCCGACGGCGAGCGGTACGCGTGGGACGAGGCGTCCACCTACATCCGGCGCGCGCCCTACTTCGACGCGATGCCCCGCACGCCGGGCCCGGTGGGCGACATCACCGGCGCGCGGGTGCTCGCGTTCCTCGCCGACAGCATCACGACCGACCACATCTCGCCGGCGGGATCCATCCGCAAGGACGGGCCCGCCGGCCGCTACCTCACCGAGCGCGGCGTCGCGGCGAAGGACTTCAACTCGTACGGCTCACGGCGTGGCAACCACGAGGTGATGGTGCGCGGCACCTTCGCCAACGTGCGGATCCGCAACCGGCTCGTGCCGGGCGTGGAGGGCGGCGTCACCCGCCACCTGCCCGACGGCGCCCAGCTGAGCATCTACGACGCGGCCGAGCGCTACCGGGCGGAGGGCGTGCCGCTGGTGATCCTGGCCGGGAAGGAATACGGCGCCGGCAGCTCGCGGGACTGGGCGGCGAAGGGGCCGCGGCTCCTGGGCGTCCGGGCCGTGATCGCCGAGGGCTACGAGCGGATCCACCGCAGCAACCTGGTGGGGATGGGCCTGCTGCCCCTGCAGCTCGAGGCCGGCCAGACGGCGGAGTCGCTGGGCCTCACCGGCGAGGAGACCTTCGACATCGTGGGCGTCGCGGCCGCGCTCGAGGGCTCCAAGAAGGTCACCGTCCGCGCGAAGGGCCCCGCGGGCACGCGGGAGTTCCGGGCGACGGTGCGCATCGACACGCCGAAGGAAGTGGACTACTACCGCCACGGCGGGATCCTGGAGTACGTGCTGCGGCAGCTGGTGTGAAGGACTGCCGTCCCGCCGCTAGTCCCCCGGCGGGAGCAGCCGGTCGGCCTGGCCGGCCTTGACCCCGAAGCCCACGCCGACGCCCAGGGCGACGGCGGTGAGCCCGGTCACGAGGGGCAGCAGGGTGAGCGGCGTCGCGACGAGGGCCGCCACCCCCCCGGCGATCCACGGCGCGGGCCGGGAGTGCACGGCGTCCACGAACCGGAGGCGCCGGCGGACGAAGCCTTTCGTCCAGCTGAAGCCGCCCACGAGCGCGGCGCCGCTGAGGATCAGGGTCGGAAGGATCATGGTGTCCTTACGTAGGTACGGGGGCGGGGGATTCGCCGCCCGCCCGCCGGCGCCGCCCGCCCGCTCCCGCCGCTAGTCCAGCCACACCGTCCGGTCGGCCGGGTCCGAGCGCCGCGCGGGCCGGGCCGTCTCCGCCGGGTACCCGAGGCTGACGACGGCGACGATCCGGTGGGTGTCGGGCGCGCGGACCAGCTCGCGCACGGCGGCGTCCCGCATGATGCCCCCGGTCCGGACGTAGCTCCCCAGGCCCTCGGCCGTGGCGGCGATGAGGAGGTTCTCGACCGCCATCATCGCCGCGGCGTAGTCCTCCTCGGCGCGCACGGGGTCGTCCGACACGGCGCACAGCACCACCACGAACGCCGGCGTGTCCCGCGCCTCGCGGAAGGTCTTCTCGATGGCCTTCGCGGCCTCGGGCGCCGCGGGGTCGGCGAAGCGCGTGGCGCGGTGCGCCCGGCGCAGCTCCGCGAAGCGCAGGGCGGAGGCGCCGGACAGGACGGCGAACCGCCACGGCTCGGTGAGCTTGTGGTTGGGCGCCCGCACCGCCGCCGCGAGCAGCCGCTCGATCACCGGGCGCGGAACGGCGCCGGACGTGAAGGCCCGGGTCGAGTACCGGGCGGCGATGGCCTCGTAGGCGTCCACGACCGAAAAGGTAGTCGCCGGGCCTTGTCGGCGTCATCCCCGGGCCGTACCCTTTCGGCACCTTTCGCCGGACCCAAGGGGACCGCGACATGCCGCGCACCGAATTCATCGCCACCGGGATGTACGTGCCGGACCGGGTCGTGAAGAACGACGAGTTCACGCAGTGGATGGAGACGTCGGACGAGTGGATCCGCACCCGGACCGGCATCGAGGAGCGTCGCTGGGTGGCGCCGGGGCAGGGCGGTGCCGACATGGCGTTCGAGGCGACGCAGCGCGCGCTGGCGCGGGCGAGCCTCAAGGCGACCGACCTCGACGCCATCGTCTACTGCACGCTCTCGCCGGACTACTTCTTCCCGGGCACCGGCGTGTTCCTGCAGCGCCTGCTCGGCGTCACCGACATCCCGTGCCTGGACGTGCGCAACCAGTGCACCGGGTTCCTGTACGGGCTGTCGATCGCGGACGCCTGGATCCGCACCGGACAGTACAAGCGCGTGCTGCTGGTGGGCTCCGAGGTGCACTCCACGGGGATGGACCTCACGACCCGCGGCCGTGACCTCGCGGTGCTGTTCGGCGACGGCGCGGGCGTCGCGATCCTCGGGCCCACCGAGGCGGGCGGCCGGGGCGTCCTGTCCACGCACATCTTCGCCGACGGGCGCTACGCGGAGATGCTGTTCTGCGACGCGCCGGCGTCGTCGCGCCGCCCGCGGCTGTCGCAGGAGGACCTCGACACGGCGCGGATCTATCCGCGGATGGAGGGCAAGGAGGTCTTCAAGCACGCCTCGACCCGGATGCCGGAGAGCGTCCTGAAGGCGCTGGAGGTGAACGGGCTCGCGGCCAAGGACATCAAGGTCCTGATCCCGCACCAGGCCAACCTGCGCATCTCGGAGATGGTGCGGCGGCAGCTGGACCTGCGGGAGGATCAGGTGTTCAACAACATCCAGCGCTACGGCAACACGACGGCGGGCTCGATCCCCATCGCGCTCGACGAATGCGTGAGCGCGGGGAAGCTCGCGCGGGGGGATCTGCTGCTGCTGGCGGCCTTCGGATCCGGGTTCACGTGGGGGAGTGCGGCGATCCGATGGTGAAGCGTGAGAAGTGAGTGAGAATCGTGAGAGGTGAGACGTTCACGTGAGACGTGAGAGGCGAAGACCTGAGAGGGCGGTGAGAGGAAAAGCAAAGGCGTGAGAGGGGGGCGGCTCCCTCTCACGCCTTTCCACTTCTCACCTCTCACGTGAACGTCTCACCCCTCACGTCTCACCTCTCACGATCAGTTCGCTCCCCGGACCAGCCGTGCCGAGTAGACCGGTGCGGGCATCGGATCTCTCCGTACCGACAGCCATATCTCCCGGTTCAGCACGTTCTCGTCCGCGAGGTCCGGGCGCCGGAACACGCGCGGGTCCAGGCTCGAGTGCGCGCGCGGCGGGTTGGTCTCCTCCAGCGGCCAGCGCGAGGGCAGGGAGGCCCAGGCGGTGCTGTCGGCTCCGGTCGTGAACGCCGGGAACAGCGGGGTCGCGGCCGCGTCGTACTGGCTCATCGGCCCGATCCCGAGGATCAGCTCGATGGTCCGCAGCACCGACGCGGTGGTGTAGAAAGTGCTGTCCACCATCCCCCGCCGCACCCACGGGCTCGCCACCAGCAGCGGCGAGCGGTGCGCGTCCACGTGGTCCGGGCCGTTCTGGGCGTCGTCCTCGAGCACGAACACCGCCGTCGAGCCCCAGAAGCGCGAGCGCGACAGGGCCTCGATCATCCGGCCGAGGGCGCGGTCGTTCTCCGCCACCATCGCCCGCGGCGTGGGCCGCCCGGGCTGCCGGCCGTAGGTGTGGTCGTTCGGGAGGTCGAGGATCATCAGCTGCGGCAGCGAGCCCGTGGCCTCCGCTTGGCGCAGCTCGCGCAGGAACTCGTCCACCCGCACGCTGTCCCTCACGGCCAGGTCCCAGCCGACGAACAGGGTGTCGGTCATCCGCTCCAGCCCCTTGTCGTCCGCCCGGGCGCGGCCCGCGGCGCTGTCCCACTGGGTCATCTCGCCGTAGTTCCGCACCGTGACGCCGGCGCGCCGCCCGGCGTCCCACAGGTAGCCCGCGAGCGGGTCGAGCGCGGGCAGGCCGGCGAGGAAGTCCCACTCCCGCCGGCCGCTGTAGTTGGCCGGCCAGGTCTTCTCGACGTAGTCGCCGGCCCAGGCGGCGTCCGACCACATGTGGCCGTCGGCGCTCACGTCGCCGTTCACGTAGAAGTTGTCGAACAGCACGAAGCCGTCGGCCAGCGCGTGCGCGTTGGGGGTCACGCTGTCGCCGAAGATGGCGAGCGCGGCGTCGCCGGCGCCACGCGGGTCGTCGCCGAGCACCTGGTCGTAGGTCCGGTTCTCGCGGATCACGTACAGCACGTGGCGGATGGGCGTCGAGTCGCCCGCCGCGCGCGGGACGGGCGAGGCCGCCGGCCAGGGCACCCGCGCCAGCAGCTCGTCGCGGTAGGGCGAGTTCGCCAGCACCTGCCGCGTCCAGCGGCGCAGCGTCGCGGCGTCCGGCACCGGGATGCGCGACACGCTGCCCACCAGCAGCGCGGCGATGTACTGCCCGGGGCGCGAGCCGGGCGCGGTCGGCCCCTGCGGGTTCGGCCCCGCGCCGGTGCCCTTGCCGTTCGCCACGTACAGCGTGCGCCCGTCGGACGAGACGGCGACGGCGGTGGGATACCAGGCGGTCGGGATGAGGCCCACGACGCGCGCGCCGTCCTCGCCGGCCAGGTCCACCACGGCCACCGCGTTGTTGTCGCCGTTGGCCACGAACAGCCGGCGGCCGTCCGGCGAGAGCGCCAGCGCGTTCGGCCCGCTGCCGTGCGGCGCCCGCGCGGTGAGGCCGAGCGCGATGGTGGACGCGACCCGTCCCTCGTCGAGGTCCACGACCGAGACCTCGTCCGCGCCGGCGTGCGCGACGTACAGCGTCCGGCCGTCGCGGGAGATCGCCAGCGCCGAGGGGCGGGGCGGCACCACGATCGGATCGCGCGGCCGGAGCGCCCCGGCGGCGACGGCGTACACGCCGATGGTGCTGTCGCCCCAGTTCGAGACGTAGACCGAGCGGCCGTCGGGCGCGAACAGCGCGGTGTAGGGATGGCTCCCGGTGCGCGCGGCCGCGGCGCGGCGCAGCGGCGTGGCGTCGAGCAGGTAGACGGAGTCGGACAGGTTCCCCACCACGGCGAGTCGCGCGCCGCCCGGCGCCAGGGCGAGCCCCGCCGCGAACAGCGCGGCCCCCGAGTCGGCGAGCACCACGCTGTCGGCGCGCGCCCACCGCCCGCCGGCCTCGTGCAGGCGCCACACGCGGTTGGTGGTGCCGCCGGACGCGAACGCGTCGCCCCCGCGCGTCGCGGCGAGGCCGAGCCACGCCGCACTCAGCGGGACCGAGTCGGTCACCGTCCAGCGGGCCGGGTCGATCACCACCAGGCCGTTCTGCGCGTAGCCGCCGGTGAGCGCGAGCACGCGGCCGCCGGCCCCGACCGCCAGCGCGAGCGGGAGCGTTCCGACGCTCACGGCCCGTCCGGCCGGGCTGATGCGCCAGCCGTCGGCCAGCAACGTCGTGCCGTCGGCCTGCGTGCCGGGCACGAGCCGTCCGCGCGCGGCGAAGCCGGCGGCGGTCGCGAGGACGAGGAGGAGAACGGCCAGTCGAGTGCGCATCGGTTCGCATCGGGTAGAGGGATGGGTAAATTGGACAGCCATGACCACTCCTGCCAAGCCGCCCGCGCCGGACCTCGACCAGCTGAGCATCAATACCATCCGCACCCTCGCCATGGACGCCGTGCAGCAGGCGAACTCCGGGCATCCCGGAACGCCGATGGCGCTCGCGCCCCTCGCGTACGTGCTGTACACGCGGCACCTGCGGCACAGCCCCGCGCACCCCGACTGGCCCGACCGGGACCGGTTCGTGCTGTCGTGCGGCCACGCGTCGATGCTGCTGTACGCCACGCTGTTCCTGGCGGGCTACGGCCTGACGCTGGACGACCTGCGCCGGTTCCGGCAGTGGGGGAGCCGCACGCCGGGCCACCCGGAGCACGGACACGCGCCGGGCGTGGAGACCACGACCGGACCGCTGGGGCAGGGGTTCGCCAACGGCGTCGGCATGGCCATCGCGGAGGCGCACCTGGCGGCGCGCTTCAACCGGCCGGGCCACGAGATCGTGAACCACTGGACCTACGCGTTCGCCAGCGACGGCGACCTGATGGAAGGCATCTCGCACGAGGCCGCGTCACTGGCCGGGCACCTCCGGCTGGGCAAGCTGATCTACTGCTACGACGACAACCACATCACCATCGAGGGCACGACCGACCTCGCCTTCAGCGAGGACGTGGCGCAGCGGTTCACCGGCTACGGCTGGCACGTGCAGCGCGTGGCGGACGGCAACGACCTCGCGGCGCTCGACGCCGCGCTGGCGGCCGCCCGGGCCGAGACGGCGCGGCCGTCCCTGATCGTCGTGCGCACCCACATCGCCTGGGGCAGCCCGCACAAGCAGGACACCGCGGAGGCGCACGGCTCGCCGCTCGGCGCCGACGAGATCGCGCTCACCAAGGCGGCGTACGGCTGGCCGCAGGAGCCGCCGTTCCTCGTGCCGCCGGAGGTCCAGGCCCACGTCGGGCGCTGCGTGGGGCGCGGCGCCGCGCTGGAGCAGGAGTGGGGCGGGCGCCTGGCGGCCTACCAGCGGGCGTTCCCGGACCTGGCGGCGCAGCTCCGCGCCGAGCTCGCGGGCGAGCTGGCGCCGGGCTGGGAGCAGGCGCTGCCCGCCTTCACGCCGGCCGACGGCGCGCAGGCAACGCGCCAGTGGTCCTCGAAGGTCCTCAACGCGCTCGCCCCGGCCGTGCCGTCCCTGGTGGGCGGGTCCGCCGACCTCGCACCTTCGACCAACACGCTGCTCAAGGGCGCCGGCGACCTCGAGGCCGGCGGCTACGGCGCGCGCAACATGCACTTCGGGATCCGCGAGCACGGCATGGGCGGGATCCTGAACGGCATGGCGCTGCACGGCGGGGTGCGTCCCTACGGCGCCACCTTCCTGGTCTTCTCCGACTACATGCGCCCCTCGATCCGGCTGGCCGCGTTGATGGGGCTGCCGGTCGTCTACGTGTTCACGCACGACAGCGTGGGCCTCGGCGAGGACGGGCCCACCCACCAGCCCGTCGAGCACCTCGCGGCGCTGCGGGCCATCCCGAACCTGACCGTGATGCGGCCCGCCGACGGGCCGGAGACCGCGCAGGCGTGGCGCGCGGCGCTGCTGCGCCGCGACGGGCCCACGGCGATGGTGCTCACCCGCCAGAAGGTGGCGGTGATCGACCGCGCGCGGTTCGCGCCGGCCGACGGCGTGCTGCGGGGCGCCTACGTGCTGGCGGAGGCCGGCGGCGGGACGCCGCGCGTGATGCTGATCGCCAGCGGCTCGGAGGTCGGGCTGTGCCTCGCGGCCCGCGAGCTGCTCGAGGCGGGCGGCGTCCCGACGCGGGTGGTGAGCGCGCCGAGCCTGGAGGTGTTCGCCCGGCAGCCGGCGGCGTACCGCGACGCGGTGCTGCCGCCGGCCGTGCGCGCGCGGGTGGCCGTGGAGGCCGCGGCCAGCTTCGGCTGGCACCGCTGGGTCGGAACCGAGGGCGACGTCGTGGGTATCGACCGCTTCGGCGCTTCCGCCCCCTACGAACGGATCTTCCAGGAGCTCGGCCTCACCGCGGCGCACGTCGCGGAGCGCGCCCGCGCCGTGCTGGCGCGCGCGGCCGGAGCGTGAAAGGGTGACGACCATGAAGCCGATCCAGGCGCTCGAGCAGCTCGGGCAGAGCGTGTGGCTGGACACGATCGACCGCGATCTGCTGACCTCGGGCGGCCTGCGGAAGCTGATCGCCGACGAGGGCGTGCGCGGCGTCACCACCAACCCGACGATCTTCGAGCAGGCGATCGGGAAGGGCACGGCCTACGACGCGGCGATCGCCGCGCAGGCCGCCGTGCGGCAGGAGACCCCCGCGCTGTTCGAGACGCTGGCCGTGGCCGACGTGACCGAGGCGGCGGACCAGCTGCGGCCGGTGTACGACGCGTCGGGCGGCAACGACGGCTTCGTCTCCATCGAGGTGGCGCCGACCCGCGCCTTCGACACGGCCGGCACGATCACCGAGGCGCGCCGGCTGTGGACCCGGGTGGACCGCCCCAACGTCATGGTGAAGGTGCCCGGCACGGCCGAGGGCCTGCCGGCGATCGAGCAGCTGATCGCCGACGGCGTCAACGTGAACATCACCCTGCTGTTCTCGGTGGACATGTACCGCCGCGTCATCGAGGCGTACCTCGCGGGGCTCGAGCGCCGGGTCCAGGCGGGCGAGCGGCTGGCGCGGCTGCGCTCGGTGGCGAGCTTCTTCGTCAGCCGGGTGGACAACGAGGCCGACAAGCGGCTCGCCGAGAAGGCCGCCGCGGTGAAGGACCCGGCGGCGCGCGCCGCGCTGGAGGCGCTGCTCGGGAAGGCGGCGGTCGCGAACGCGAAGCTCGCCTACGAGGCCTTCCTGGCCTCCGTGGCGTCGCCCCGCTTCCAGGCGCTCCGCGCGCGCGGCGCCGCGGTGCAGCGGCCGCTGTGGGCGAGCACCAGCACCAAGAACCCCAAGTACCGCGACACGCTGTACGTGGACGAGCTGATCGGGCCGGACACGGTCAACACGATGCCGCTGGTGACCCTGCGCGCGTTCGCGGACCACGGGCGCGCCGAGCGGACGGTGGACCGCGGCCTCGACGAGGCGCACGCGCAGGTGGCGGCGATCGAGCGCAGCGGCGTGAAGCTGAAGGACGTCACCGACTTCCTGGTCGTGGACGGCGTGAAGAAGTTCTCCGACTCCTACCACGCGCTGCTGGGCACGCTGGAGGCGAAGCGCGACGCGCTGCTCGCCCGCCGGCCGGTGCGCGCCTCGCGGCGGCTCGCCGCGTTCGACGACGACGTGGCGACGCTGCTCAAGCGCGACGGCGCCGACCGCACCCGGCGGCTCGCGGCCCGCGACCCGTCGCTGTGGTCGGACGAGCCCGACGCGCGCCGCGAGATCGCCGACCGCCTCGGCTGGCTCGACCTGCCGCGGGCGATGGCGGGCTGCGTGCAGGACCTGGCGGAGTTCGCCGACGGGGTGCGGCGCGACGGCTTCACCCGCGTCGTGCTGCTGGGCATGGGCGGCTCGAGCCTCGCGCCCGAGACCTTCGGCCGGGTGTTCGGTACCCGCGCCGGCTTCCCGGCGCTCGAGGTGCTGGACTCGACCGATCCGTCGTTCATCGCGAAGGTGGAGGGCGCCTCGCCGCTGGCGAAGACCTTCTTCCTCGTGTCGTCCAAGTCGGGCACGACGCTCGAGACCGGCGACCTGTTCGCGTACTTCTGGGCCCGCACCGGCGGGAAGGGCGCGCAGTTCGCCGCCATCACCGACCCGGGGACCCCGCTCGCCGCGCTGGGCCGCGAGCGGAAGCTGCGCCGGGTGTTCGAGGCCCGGTCCGACGTCGGGGGGCGCTACAGCGCGCTGTCGCACTTCGGCCTGGTGCCGGCGGCGCTGCTCGGCATCGACCTCGGCGCGCTGCTCGAGCGCGCCGGGCGGATGGCGGACGCGTGCGCGGGCACGGCGGCCGATCCGGGGCCCGGCGCCAGGCTCGGCGCGGCCCTCGCCGCGGGATGGAGCGCGGGGCGCGACAAGGTGACCGTCGTCGCGGGCGCCGGCCTCGAGGCGTTCGGGCCGTGGGCCGAGCAGCTCCTCGCCGAGAGCACGGGCAAGCACGGCAAGGGCCTGGTGCCGGTGGTGGCCGAGCCGCTCGCCGCGCCGGCGGCCTACGGGGCGGACCGGCTGTTCGTCGCGCTCGCGCTCGACGGTGCCGAGGAGCCTGCGCTCGCGCGCGCCCTGGCGGAGCTCGAGGGCGCCGGGCACCCGGTGGTCCGGCTCACGCTCGGGGACCGGCTCGACCTCGGCGCCGAGTTCTACCGCTGGGAGGTCGCCACCGCGCTGGCGGGCTCGTGGATGGGCATCAACGCCTTCGACCAGCCCAACGTGGCCGAGAGCAAGGACAACACGGGCCGCGTCCTCAAGGAGCTGGCGGCGGGCGGCTCGCCGAGCGCGCCCGCGCCGGCCGAGCCGGCGCGGCTGGGCGAGGCGCTGTCCCGCTGGCTCGCCGCGATCGGGGGCAGCGACTACGCCGCGCTGCTCGCGTACTTGCCGCCGTCGGCCGAGCACGACGCGGCGCTCACCGCGATCCGCGTCGCGGTCCGCGACGCGCTCGGCGTGGCGACGACCGCGGCCTACGGGCCGCGCTACCTGCATTCCACCGGGCAGCTGCACAAGGGCGGGCCGCCGTCGGGCGCCTTCCTGGCCCTGGAGGGCGGCGACGGGCCGGAGCTGCGCGTGCCCGGGCGCGACTACGCGTTCGGCACCCTCGAGCTCGCGCAGGCGCTGGGCGACCTGGTGGCCCTCGAGCGCCGCGGCCGGCCGGTGCTGCGGATCCGGACCGGGAAGGGCGGGCTGGGGGCGGTGCGGGAGGCGGTGGAACAGGCGGCGCGCGCGCGCCGCTGACGGCGCTCAGGCGACGGCGATGCTCGCCTGGGGGCCCTCGATCGGAAGCTCGATCCAGAAGGTGCTGCCGCGGCCCGGCGTGGACTCCACGCCGATCACGCCGCCGTGCATCTCCACGAACCGCTTCGACAGGGCGAGCCCGAGGCCCGTGCCCTCGAAGCGGCGGGCGAACGTCCCGTCCACCTGGCTGAACTCCTGGAACAGCCGGGGCAGGTCCTCCTTCGCGATGCCGATCCCGCTGTCCGTGACGGAGATCCACACCGCGTCGCGCTCGGCGCGGCGGCCGCCGGGCACCGGCAGCGCGGCGCGCCGCTGGCCGGCGTGGACCGTCACCTGGCCGCCCGCGGGCGTGAACTTCACCGCGTTCGACAGCAGGTTGAAGAGGATCTGACGCACCCGCATCTCGTCGGCGTTGACGAGCAGCGCGGCGTCGCCCAGCTCGATCGTCACCTTGTGGCCCTTGGTCCGGATCAGGCTCTCCATCCCGGTGATCACGTCCGAGACCAGCGTCCGCACGTCGGCCTGCATCAGGTGCAGGTCCATGCGGCCGGCGTCCACCTTGGACAGGTCGAGCACGTCGTTCACCAGCCCGAGCAGGTGCCGGCCGTTGCGCGCCACGGTCTCCAGCGCGTCCCGCTGCTGCTCGCTGAGCTGGCCGAGCGCCCCGATCAGCAGCATCTCCGAGAAGCCGATCACCGAGTTCAGCGGCGTGCGCAGCTCGTGCGACATGTTGGCGAGGAACTGCGCCTTCATCCGGTTGGCACGCTCCAGCTCGCCGATCTTCACCGCCAGCTCGCGGCTGGTCTCCTCGGTGGAGCGGTACAGCCGCGCGTTGGAGACGGCGACCGCCAGCTCGGAGGCCACCTCCTGCACCAGTCCCGTCTCCTCGGGCCGCCAGTGGCGCGCGATGCCGACCTGGTGGAAGCCGACCACGCCGATGGCCTCGCCCCGGAGCACGATGGGCGTCACCAGCAGCGCGAGCGGCGCGTCCGCGTCGGGGCCGGACGCGGCGACGCCGTCGGCCGAGCGCGCGTCGGGCAGGGCGATGGGCCGCCGCTCGCGCATCGCCGTGATCAGCACCGGCAGGGTGAAGTCGGGGCGGGCGCCGGTGGAGGCGACTTCCGGCTCGTGCCACTCCGCGGCGGGAGGGAGCAGGTCGTTCCCGCGCCGCAGCCGCACGAAGCAGCGCGACGCGCCGAGCGCCGAGCCCAGCTCGCGCACCGCCGCGTCGAGCGTGGTCTGCAGGTCGAGCGACTGCCGGATGCGGCTGTTGACGGCGTTCAGGAGCTCGGCGCGCCGCTCGCGGTCGGCCAGCTCCCCGACGGCGCGGATGCTCTCCAGCATCAGCCCGGTGTGGTCCGCGAGGTTGCGCAGCAGCTCCAGGTCCGGCTCGCCGAGGACGCGGTCGTCCTGCGGGTTGTCCACGCCGAGGGCGCCGACGCAGCGGCCGCGCACCAGCAGCGGCAGCGCCACCGAGCGGCGCAGCGTCACGCGCTCGTGCGGCGAACGGAACCGGCGCTCGTCGGCCGCCGGGTCGTTCACGACCAGGGCCTGGCCGTGCTTGACCACCCAGCCGGCGGTGGTGGTGTCGAGCGCGATGGCGGACCCGACCAGCGCGGCCAGCGGCCCGGTCGCGGCCTCCAGCACGAGATGCTCGCCCTCCGCGTCGAGCAACGCCACGTGGCCCATGTCGGCCCGGAGGAAGCGGGCGGCCGCTTCCGCCACCAGGCGCAGCACCCCGCGCCGGTTGCGCTCGGTGAGCAGCACCCGGTTGATCTGGTTCACGGCCTCGAGGCGGGAAGCCCCGCGCTCGAGCCGGGCGCGGGCGGCCAGCGCGCGCGCCAGCACGAGCGCGGTGCCGGCGAGACCGGCCGCCAACGCTCCGACCAGCGCGACGGGCGTCGTCATGGGGCCGCTACGGCTCGCGCATCGCGTTGACCATGGTGATGAACGGCTCGATCAGCGCGGGGTCGAACTTCGAGCCCGCGCCGCGCCGCAGCTCGGCCACGGCCTGCTCCATCGTGAAGCGGGGCCGGTACGGCCGCGCCGCCCGCATCGCCTCGAAGGTGTTGCAGATGGCGAAGATCCTCGCTCCCAGCGGGATGGCCTCGCCCTTGAGGCGGTCGGGGTGCCCGCTGCCGTCCCAGTGCTCGGTGTGGTGCCGCACGATCTCGAGCGCGCGCCCGAGGCCGGGCACGTTGCGCAGGATGTCGGCCGCGATGGCCGGCTGCCGCAGGAACTGGGCGCGGTCTTCGGCCGAGAGCGGCACCGTCTTCTTGAGCAGCCCCTCGGGCAGCATCAGCTTGCCGATGTCGTGCAGCAGGAAGCCGCGGAACACGTTGGGATCGGCCGCGAGCTGCGGGGCCACCCGCTCGCAGAACAGCAGCGCCAGGCGGGCCGGCCGCTCGGCCTCGATGGGATTGGTGCCCTCGCGCTCCGCCAGGGCGAGCGTCAGCGCGGCCACGGTGCCGGTGTACGTCTCCTCGAGCCGCACCAGGCTGCTGTTCAGCTCGCTCACCTTCTCCTGCAGCTTCGCCGCCAGCCGGTCGGCGTAGGCGGCGGCGAACGTCTCGCGGACGAACGAGCGCGGCTTGAGGCTGGGCACCGGCTGGCCCAGCGCCCGCGCGACCGCCGCCAGCAGCTCCTTGGGCTCCATCGGCTTGAGCAGGTACGCCGCCGCGCCGAGCCCGGTGCCGAACTCGCGGTCGGCCGACTCGGTGTACGAGCCGGTGTAGAAGATGACCGGGATGGCGGCGAGCGCGGGGTCGCTCTTGATGGCGCGGCACAGCTGGAAGCCGTCGAGGCGCGGCATCAGGATGTCGGTCAGCACGAAGTCCGGCCGCCGCACCCGCAAGGCGTCGAGCGCCGCCTGCCCGTCGGCCGCCGTCTCCACGTCGTAGCCGGCGCTGTGGAAGATGGCGCGCAGCGTGCGGACGCTGTACTCCAGATCGTCGACGACGAGTGCCTTCACCGCGAGCGCTCCCTTCGCGTCAGCCCCTTAATAGCGTGCCCTGTCCCGTGCGGCAAGCGCATAATAGCTTGCCTCCCGTGTCCGTCACCGTCCACGTGGTGCCCCACACGCACTGGGACCGCGAGTGGTATCACCCCGCCGCCGTCTTCGGGCTGCGCCTGACGCGGCTGGTGGACGACCTGGTGGACCTGCTCACCCACCGCCCCGACTTCCGCACCTTCCTCCTCGACGGCCAGGCCGTCGTGCTCGACGACTACCTGGCGGCGCGGCCGGAGCAGGAGAGCCGCATCCGCAAGCTGTTCGCCGAGGGCCGGCTGGAGGCCGGGCCGTGGTACGTGCTCGCCGACGAGTTCCTGGTGTCCGCCGAAGCGCTGGTGCGGAACCTGTTCGAGGGCGGGCGCACGGTGCGCCGCTGCGGCGGCCGTCCGATGGCCGTCGGCTACTCGCCCGACGCGTTCGGGCACCCGGCCGGGCTGCCGACGCTGCTCCGGGGCTTCGGGATCGAGGTGGCGGTGCTGTGGCGCGGCTTCGGCGGCGAGCCGGGGCAGGAGGGCGACCTGCACCGCTGGCGCGGGCCGGACGGCTCCGAGGTCCTCATGGTCCACCTGCCGCCGCCCGGCTACGAGAACGGCCAGAGCCTGCCGGCCGAGCGGGCGGCGCTCGCCGAGCGGTGGGAGCGGCTGTGGGCGCAGCTCGCGCCGCGCGCGCGGTCCCCGTTCTGGCTGGTGATGGCGGGCGCCGACCATCACGCCGCGCAGCACGACCTGCCCGAGGTGCTCGCGCTGCTGAACGCGATGGTGCCGCAGATGCAGTTCGCCGTCTCCCGGCTCGAGGACTACACCGGCGACGTGCTCGCCTGGGCGAAGGAGCGCGGGAGCGCGCTCCCCGCCGTCGCCGGCGAGCTGCGCGCGGGCCACCGCCACGCGTGGGCGCTGCAGGGGACGCACGGCTCGCGGCTCTACCTCAAGCAGGCGAACGCCGCCTGCCAGCGGCTGCTCGAGCGCTGCGCCGAGCCCCTGGCGGCGCTGGAGGAGGCGGAGCGGGGCGCCGACCGCCGTGCCGAGCTCCGGGCCGCGTGGCGCACGCTGCTCGAGAACCACCCGCACGACAGCATCTGCGGCACCAGCGCGGACGCGGTGCACCGCGAGATGGTCGTGCGCTTCGAGCGCTGCCGGCAGCAGGGGGAGGAGATCGTGGCCCGCGCGCTCGAGGGCGCCGTGGGGCACGACGCGGTCGCCGCGCGCCTCGCCGGCCGCGCGGCCTGGAAGCCGGCGCTGCTGGTGTTCAACCCCGCGGCGTCGGTGCGCGACGCGGTGGTCGAGGCCGACGTGGCCCTGTGGGAGGCCGACGTGTCGGTGGGCCAGCAGCGGGTGCCGCCCGCACCGCCGGTGCGGCCGGGCGCGTACCACGTGGCGGGCCCCGACGGCCGCCCGGTGCCGCTGCAGGAGCTCGAGGTGCGCGAGGGCCACGACCTCGTCGAGAGCCCGTCGCGCTATCCGCTGTCGGCGGCCGTCGCCTGGCACCGCGTGGCGCTGCGGCTGCGCGACCTGCCGGCGCTCGGCGTGGTGGCGCTCCCGGTGGCGAGGGGAGCGGCGCGCGGGACCGCGGTGGCGGCGGGGCGGGACCCGTCGCTCGTCGAGGTGGCCGGGAACGCGATGTGGAACGAGCACCTGGTCGTCCTGGTGGAGCCCGGCGGGACGGTCGAGCTGGTGCACCGGGCGTCGGGCGAGCACTACCGGGGCCTCGGCACGCTGGAGGACGACGGCGACGCCGGCGACAGCTACACGTACTCGCGGCCGCGGCCCGACCGCGTGGTGCGCGAGCCGGACGCCGTCGCCGTGAGGGTGCTGCACGGGGGTCCGCTCCGGGGCGCGCTCGAGATCGTGCGGCGCTACGAGGCGACCGGTCTGGAGACCGTCACGCGCGCGACGCTCGACGCCGGCAGCGACCTGATCGAGCTCGAGATCGAGGGCGACAACCGCCGCACCGACCACCGGCTGCGCGCGGCCTTCCCGCTCGGCGCCGCCGCCGTGCGCGAGACGGCCGACGGCATGTTCGGTCCCGTGGAGCGCGCCGCGCGTCCGGCGCCGGCGACGCCGGCCGGCGTCGAGCAGCCGGCGCGGACGGCGCCGATGCAGCGCTACGTCGCGGTGGCCTCGGGCACGCGCGGGCTCACGGTCCTCGGCGACGGCCTGCCCGAGTACGAGCTGCGCCCGGACGGCACCGTGCTGGTCACGCTGCTGCGCGCGTTCGGGCAGCTCTCGCGGGAGGACATGCCGGAGCGGCCGGGGCACGCGGGCTGGCCGACGCCGACGCCGGAGGCCCAGTGCCCGGGGCCGTTCCGGGCGCGGCTCGGCGTCTGTCCCCACGGCGCGCGGGCGCTCGAGACGCTCGCCGAGATCGAGCGGGCCGCGGAGCGGTTCCACGCCCCGCCGGTCGCGGCGATGCGCCGCGCCCTGCTCGAGGTGCCCGCGCCGGTGCGCGGGCCCGAGCTGGTGGGCGAGGGACTGGTGTTCTCGGCGATGAAGCCGGCCGAGGCGGGCCGCGGCGTGGTGCTGCGCTGCTACAACGCGCTGCCGCGGGCGACGGCCGGCGAGTGGCGGGTGCCGTGGCGGGTCGCCACGGCCCACGTCGCCCGGCTCGACGAAGCGCCGCAGGGGCCGGCGGAGCTCGTGGGCGAGGGGCGGATCCGCTTCCACGCCGCGGCGCGTGCGGCGGTGACGATCCTGGTCCGCTAGGCCTGCGCGCCGGCGATCGCGCGCTCGAGCGCGTCGGCGATCCAGCTGAATCCCAGCACCACCAGCGCGACGGCGGCCGCCGGCGCCAGGCTCACCCACGGCGCGATCATCAGCGCGTCGCGCCCCGACGCGATCATGTTGCCCCACGACGGCGTGGGCGGCTGCACGCCCAGGCCGAGGAACGAGAGGCCCGCCTCGAGCATGATCGCGCTGCCCACGCCGAGCGTGGCCGCGACCAGCGCGGGCGTGAGCGCGTTCGGCAGGACGTGCCGGATCAGCACCCGGAGCGGCGGCGCTCCGAGCGCGCGCGCGGCCTCGACGAACGGCCGCACGCCGAGCGCGCGCACCTCCCCGCGCACCAGCCGCGCCACCGTCATCCACCCGGTCACTCCCAGGGCAAGGACCGTCACGGCGGCGCCCGGCTCCACCAGCGCGACGAGCAGCAGCAGGAACGGCACGCGCGGGATCGCGAGCGCCGCGTCGGTCACCGCCACGACCGTGCGGTCCACCGCGCCGCCCGCGTAGCCGGCGACGGCGCCGGCGCCGACGCCGACGGCGGTGGACACCACGGCGGCCAGGACGCCGACGGCGAGCGAGATGCGCGCGCCCGCGAGCAGGCGGACGAGCACGTCGCGGCCGAACCGGTCGGTGCCCAGCAGGTGCCACACGCCGTCCGGCGTCCGGGACAGCGGGCCGGCGAAGCGCCGCGCGACGATGTCGGCGAGGTTCGCCGCGTGGCCGGGCAGGAGCGGGCCCAGCAGCGCGCCGAGGGCGAAGGCGGCGACGAGCGCCGCGCCCGCCCGGGCGCGCCGGTCGCCCCACACCCGCGCCGCCAGGCCGGGCGGCGGGATCACGCCGGGCGCTCCCGCCGGGGATCGGCCAGCGCCGCCACGGCGTCCGCGAGCAGGTTGCCCGCCACCACCAGCACGGCGAACACGGCGGTGGACGCCATGACGACGGGGTAGTCGCGCGCCAGCACCGCCTGCACCGTGACGCGTCCCATGCCCGGCCACGCGAAGATGGACTCCACGAACACGACGCCGGAGAACAGCGCCGGGAGCTGCAGGCCGAACAGCGTCACGACCGGGACCAGCGCGGTGCGCAGGACGTGGCGCAGCAGCACCCGGGACTCGCTGAGGCCCCTGGCGCGCGCGGCGCGCACGAACGGCTGCCGCAGCGCGTCCACCATCGCGCCGCGCACGTACCGCGCGGTGCCCGCGATGCCGACGAGGGCCAGCGTCGCCACCGGGAGCACCAGGTGCCGCACCCGGTCGGCAAGCCGGGCGGCCGGGCCCAGCAGATCGGCGCCGAGGCCCGCCGCCCCGAACGCGGGCAGGCGCAGCGGCGCGGGCCACCGCCACAGGGCCGCGCCGTACGCGAACACCGCGACCAGCGCGAGCGCGACCACGTACGAAGGGAGCGCATAGAGCACGGTCGTCGCCGCGGTCACGGCGGCGTCGGCGCGGCTCGCGCGGCGCGCGGCCTGCCACGCGCCGACCAGCACGCCGCCCAGGTAGGTCAGCAGCAGCGACGCGCCCACGAGCAGCAGGGTCGGGCCGAGCGCGTCGCCGAGCACCGCGGCGACGGGGCGCTGCTGCGCGATGCTGGTGCCCCAGCGCCCGCTCGCGAACCGCGCCAGCCACTCCAGGTACTGCACCGGCAGCGGGCGGTCGAGCCCGAGCGCGTGGCGGGCCGCGGTCACGGTGGCGGGGTCGGCCGCCGGACCGAGGAGCAGGCGCACCGGGTCGCCCGGCATCACGTGCAGCGCGGCGAAGGTCGCCGTCACCACCAGCACGATGGTGAGCGCGGCGATCGCCAGCCGGCGCGGCAGCGCGGTGCGCATCACCGCCAATCTCGCGGCCGGTGCCCGATTTCTCTAGCTTCCTTTCCGTGCGGTGGTGGGGCTGGGCCTGCGCGCTGGCCGCGGTGGGGTGCCGCAACGTGGCTCCGCCGGGCACCGTCTTCTACGCGTCGGGCGCCGAGCTGCAGTCGATCAACCCGCTGCTCACCGTCCACCCGCTGGCGCGGCAGATCCAGCGCTACGCCCTGTTCATGACGCTGGCGCGCTACGACACCGCCCTGGTGGCGCGGCCCTACCTGGCGGAGCGCTGGAGCTGGAGTGCCGACCGGCGGACGCTCGACGTGACGGTGCGCGCGGACGTCCGCTGGCACGACGGCGTTCCGGTGACGGCGGCGGACGTCGCGTTCACCCTCGACGCCGCGCGCGACAGCGCCACGGGCTATCCGCGCCGGGCGGACCTCGAGTGCCTGGCGCGGGTCCGCGCGAGCGATGCGCGCGCCGTCCGCCTGGAGTTCTGCCGGCCGCAGCCGGGCCTGCCCGACGTCCTCACCGATCTCGCGATCCTGCCGGCGCACCTGCTGGCCGCGCTCCCGCACGCGGGGCTGCGCGGCGCCGCGTTCAACCAGCATCCGGTGGGGGACGGTCCGTTCCGGTTCGTGTCCCACGTGCCCGACCAGCGGTGGGTGTTCGAGGCGAACCGGGACTTCCCCGCCGCGCTCGGCGGGCCGCCGGGCCTCGCCCGCCTGGTGGTGGTGATCGTGGACGAGCCGGCGACCAAGCTGGCGGGCTTGGTGACCGGCGAGCTGGACGTCGCCGGCATCCTCCCCATGCACGCCGCGCTGGTGCGGCGCGATCCGGCGCTCGCGGTCGAGAGCTATCCGCTGCTGCTGACCTACCTGCTGGCGTGGAACAACCGCCGGCCGCCGCTCGACGACCCGCGCCTGCGGCACGCGCTCACGCTGGCGCTCGACCGCCGCGCGATCGTGGACGCCTACCTGTACGGGTTCGGCGTGGTGGCGGACGGACCGGTGCCGCCTTGGCATCCGCTCGCGGTCCCGGTCGAGCGCGTGCCGTACGACCGCGCGGCCTCGGCGGCGCTGCTCGACTCGCTCGGCTGGCGGGCGGGCGCGCAGGGCGTGCGCGAGCGGGCCGGTCGGCCGCTGGCCTTCACCCTCCTCACGGTGGGCGCGGCGGACAACGCGCTCGAGCAGATGATCCAGGCGGACCTGCGGGCGGTGGGCGTGGGGGTGCGTATCCGGCAGCTCGAGCTGGGCGCGTTCCTGGCGCGGGCGGGCGGGGCGGCCCGCGATTATGATGCTCTCGTGACCGGCGTCCTCGGCGATCTCTCCCTGGGGTACCTGCGCGGCCTGTTCGACTCGCGGCGCCGGGACGAGCCGCTGCAGTACGCCCAGTACGCCGACCCGGCGGTGGACCGCGCGCTCGACGCGGGCGACGTCGCCGAGGTGCAGCGGCTGGTGGCGCGCGATCTGCCGGTCACTTTCCTCTACCATGCCATGGGGCTGCAGGGCATCAGCCGCCGGGTCCACGGCGTCCGGATGGACCTGCGCGGCGAGCTGGCGACGCTGCAGCGTTGGCACCTCGATCCCGGCGCCCGGCGGTGACGGCGGCGATCGCGCACGCGCGCGCCCCGCTCCGGATCGATCTGGCCGGGGGCTGGACCGACGTCGGCCCGTACGCGGCGCGCGCGGGCGGTGCGGTGGTGAACGTGGCGATCAGCCTCCGCGCCCACGTGCAGGTGCGCCGGCACAAGGGCGGCGTCAGCCTGCACGCGCTCGACCTCGGGGCGGCGGTGTCCGCCCGGCGCGCCGCGGAGCTGCGGCCCGACGGCGAGCTGGGCCTCCTCAAGGCGGCGGCGCGGCGCCTCGGGCCGGCCGGGGGCTTCGAGGTCCTGACCAGCAGCGATGCGCCGCCGGGCTCCGGCCTGGGCGGGTCGGCGGCGATGGGGGTCGCGCTCGTCGCGGCGTTCGCGGCGCTGCGGGACGAGCGCCCGATGGCGGCCGAGATCGCGCAGCGCGCCTTCGAGCTGGAGGCGGGCGACGCGGGGCTGATCTGCGGCCGGCAGGACCAGTACGCGGCGTCGCTGGGCGGGCTGCAGTTCCTCGAGTTCGACGAGCGGCGCGTCAGCGCCACGCGGCTCGACCCCGGCGAGGACGGCCTGCGCGAGCTGGAGCGCCACCTCGTGCTCTGCTACAGCGGCGCGTCCCGGCTCTCGGCCGGGATGCACGCGCAGGTGTGGCGCCGCTACGCCGACGGCGACGGGGCCGTCTCGCGGGCGCTCGACGGCCTGCGCGCCTGCGCCCTCGAGATGCGCGACGCGCTCGTGCGCGGACAGCTCGCGGTGGTGGGCGACGTCCTGTCGCGCAACTGGGAGCACCAGAAGGCGCTGGGCGAGGGCATGGAGACGGCCGCGATGCGCGCGCTCGCGCGGGCCGCCGCGGGCGCCGGGGCCGCGGGCTGGAAGGCGTGCGGCGCGGGGGCGGGGGGATGCATGGTGTTCCTCGCCAAGGCGGGCCGCGCCTTCGCGCTCGCCGAGGCGCTGCGCGGCGCGGGCGCGACCGTGCTGCGCTGGGCGGTGGACGGAACCGGGGTGGTCACGTGGCTGGGAGCGGAGCGCTGAGATGCGGAGCCTGATCGTCGGCGGGGAGGAGCTGGAGCGGCGCCGGGCCGGGGTCGCGGCGTCGCCGGAGCTGGCGGCGATCGGCGCGCGGCTCGCGGGCGAGCTGCGGGAGCTCGTCGCGCGGCCGCTCTACGTTCCGGAGGCCAAGGCCCTGCTGTCGCGCTGGGGCGCCGCCTGCCGCGACGACGGCGCCGAGCTGGCGTTCGATCCGTGGTCGCCGCAGGCGCAGCGCTGCTCCCGCTGCGGCCGGGTGTGGTCCACGGAGCAGAGCCACCGGTGGTGGGTGTACTGGTACCAGCTGTGGCTGGCCGAGCGCTGCTGGCAGCTGGCGCTCGCCGCGGTCCTGGACGGCGACGCGCGGTTCGAGGCCCGCGCGCTCGAGATCCTCTCCGGGCTCGCGGCCCGCTACCCGTCCTGGCCGAACGCCGACAACGCGCTCGGGCCGAGCCACCCGTTCTTCTCGACCTACCTCGAGTCCATCTGGGTGCTGCAGCTCGCCGCCGCCGCCTCGCTCCTGGGCGAGCGCGGCCGCCTTCCGGCCGGCCTCGAGCGCGACCTCGCGGCGCGCCTGTTCCGGCCGTCGGCGGAGACCATCGCCGACTTCGCGGAGCCCGGGTCCAACCGCCAGGCGTGGAACGCCGCGGCGCTGTTCGCGCTCGGCTCGGTGCTGGACGACGCCGGGCTGCGGGAGCGCGCCGCGCGCGGGCCGGACGGCATCCTCGCCACGCTCGAGGGCGGGCTGCGCGCCGACGGACTGTGGTACGAGGGCGAGAACTACCACTGGTTCGCGCTGCGCGGCCTGGCGTGGGGCGCCGAGCTGCTGCGCGCGGCGGGCGTCGTGGACCTGTGGTCGGCCGAGGACGCGGCGGCCGCGAAGTTCCGCGAGGCGTTCTGGACCCCGGTCCTCACCGCGCTCCCGGACTTCACCTTCCCGGCGCGCCGCGACTCCAGGTTCGGCGTCTCGCTCCGCCAGCGCCGCATGGCCGAGCTGTGGGAGCTGGCCCTGGCCCGCACCGGGCGGGACGGACTCGGCGCGCTCCTGGAGCACGTGTACGACGCATCGGTGCCCGTGGTGGAGGGCGGACGCGGCGTGGTGACGGAGGTCGAGCGCGCCGAGCCGGCGTCGGGGCTGCGGCGCTCCGACCTGGGCTGGAAGGGGCTCGTGTGGGCGCTGCCCGCGCTGCCGCCCGCCCCCGCCAGGGCCTGGCCGCCGCCCTCGGCCCACCTCGAGGGCACCGGCCTGGCGGTGTTCCGCCGCGACGGCGGCCGCACCTACGCCAGCCTCGACTACGGGGAGAGCGGGGGAGGACACGGGCACCCGGACCGCCTGAACCTCACCCTGCACGCGGGCGGCGTGCCGTGGCTGGCGGACTTCGGCACCGGCTCGTACGTCTCGCCCACGCTCGGCTGGTACCGCTCGACGCTCGCCCACAACGCGCCGCTCGTGGACGCGCTGTCGCAGGGCACGGCCGAGGGCGCGTGCGTGGGCTACGCGGAGGGCGAGCGGTTCGGCTGGGTGTGCGCCCAGCTGCCGGAGGGCGCCGCGTACGACGGCGTGGGCCTGCAGCGCACCATGGTGGTGACGCCCGACTACGTGCTGGACGTCGTGCAGATGGCGAGCGCCGTGGGCGAGCGGATGCTCGCGCTCCCGTGGCACGGCTGGGGACGCGTCACCTCGCACCCGACCGGGCTCACCTTCGTGCGCGAGGACGGCACGCTGCAGATCCACCTCGCCGGGCGGCAGCCGTTCCAGGTCCAGCTGTCCACCGCCCCGGGGCCTCCCGTGGACGGCCACGACGGCGCGGACCTCCAGTTCGCCGTCGTCGTCTCGACCGGCGAGGAGGTGACGCTCGCGGCGTGCGTGTCGCACCAGTCCGGCGTGGAGGAGCTCGAGTGCCACAAGGGCGAGTTCGTGGTGCGCATGGCCGACGGCGGCATGCACTCGCACGCGCCGACCGAGCACGGGTGGCGCATCGACCTCGGGCGCGGCGATCCCGTCGAGCTGGGAGGGGCGCGCGAGCCGCCGGACGGCGCGGCTCCCGCCCCGGTCGCCGCGGCGGGCGCCAAGCCCGAAGCACGGCCGGTGGCGGCCGCGAGCCTCGCCGTGCGCGGGGCACCTGCCCTCGACGGCACGCTCGACGGCTTCCGGCTCGACGCGCCGCTGGCGCTCGACCGGGCGGAGCAGTTCCGCCGCGCCGAGGAGCCGTGGGCCGGTGCGGAGGCGTTCTCGGCGCGCGCCTGGCTGAACCACCAGGGCTCGACGCTCTACGTCGCCGTGGACGTCACGGCGCCCGGGCCGGCGTTCCGGCCGCGCGGCGAGGCCGACCCGGAATGGGACAACGAGAACCCCGACATCCACTCGGACGGGATCCAGGTGTACGTGGAGGCCGTGAGCTTCCTGGGCTGGCTGATCGTGCCCGACGGCGACGACCCGGAGGCGCTCAAGGTGTCGGCGGTGCGCGGCACGGACGCCTCGCCCGAGATGGTCCGGGGCGCGTGGTCGGCGACCGGGGGCGGCTACCGGATCACCTGCGCCCTCGAGCTGCCGGACGACGTGGCCGAGTTCGGATTCGACCTGTGCGTGAACCGCTTCCGCGAGGGACGGGAGCGTCGCGTCGGCCAGCTCGTCTGGTCGGGCGCCGGCGGCACGCGCCTGTACCTGGCGGGCGACCGTCCGCTCGCGCACCGGCTGCCGCTGGTCGCGGCGCGGTCGTGAGGCCGACGTGAGCGACGCCCGCGACCTCGAGCAGCGCGCGGCGCAGGCCGTGGCCGGCTTCACGTCCACCCGCTCGAAGACCCCGGACGCGCTGTTCGGCGGCGCGGGAGGCCCCACCCACCTGGTGCGGACGCGGGGCGCGCGGGTGGAGACCGCCGACGGCCGCGAGCTCGTCGACTGGACGATGGCGCTGGGCGCCGTCGCCCTGGGCTACGCGCACCCGCGGGTGGCCGACGCGGCGGCGCGGGCCGCTCACGACGGGGCGGTGGGTCCGCTGCCGCACCGGCTCGAGGTCGAGGTCGCCGAGCGCCTGTGCGCCGCCTACCCCGGGGCCGCGCAGGCGCGCTGGTTCAAGACCGGCGCGGAGGCGGTCCAGGCGGCGGTCCGGCTGGCGCGGCTCGCGACCGGCCGCGACCGGGTGCTCCACGTCGGCTACCACGGCTGGCTGGACGGGCCCACCTCCGGGGCCGGCGTGCCGCGCGCGACGGCCGCGCTGTGGGACGCGGCGCCGTTCGACGACCTGGCGGCGCTCGAGGCGCGGCTCGACGCCGCCGCGCCCGCGGCGGTCGTGGTGGAGCCGGTGATCGAGCGCGCGCCGTCGCCCGGGTGGCTGGCCGGGGTGCGCGCGGCGGCCACCCGGCGCGGCGCGGTGCTGGTGTTCGACGAGATCAAGACGGCCTTCCGCCTCGGCGTGGGCGGCGCGGCGGCGCGCTGGAGCGTGCGCCCCGACCTCGCGGTGCTCGGGAAGGCGCTGGCCAACGGGTTCCCCCTGGCGGCCCTGGTCGGGCGCGCGGAGCTGATGGCGCGGGTGCAGGAGACGTGGATCTCGTCCACGCTGGCCACCGAGTACGTCGCGCTGGCCGCGGCCGGGGCGGTGCTCGACGTGTGGGCCGAGGTGGACGTCGCCGCGCACCTGGCGCGGGTGGGCGCGCGGATGCGGGCGGCGCTCGAGGCCGGCGCGGCGGCCGGAGGCTGGACGGTGGAGGGCATCCCCGAGATGTGGTTCCTGCGCTTCGCCGACGCCGCGCGCGAGCGGCGGTTCCTGCTCGGCTGCGCGGGACGTGGCGTGCTCCTCAAGCGCGGGGCGTACAACTTCCCGAGCCTCGCGCACGACGATCCCGAGATCGACGCGACGATGCGCGCGGTGCGTGGCGCGATCGCGGAGGCCGCGCTGTGACGCCGGCGCCGCGCCCCCTGGTGGACGTCCACGCGCACTTCCTGCACGAGCGGTGCGGACGCTCCGACTGGGCCGATCGCAACCTCTCCCGCCTCGCGGCGGGCGCGCGGATCGGGATCACCGTGCACGTCGCCTCGATCCTCGGCAGCTGGGGCCACACCTCGCCCGTCTACTTCCCCTCGCCCGCGGACGTGACGGCCGGCAACGAGGCGATGCGCGCGCTCGCGCGGGCCCACCCGGGTCTGGTGCGGGGCTACGTCACCGTGAACCCCAACTACACCGACCACGCCCTCGGCGAGATCGAGCGCGGCCTCGCCGCGGGCATGGTCGGGGTCAAGCTCGCCCCAGCCGCCGGGCGAGCGACGCGCTCCTCGACCCGGTGGCGGCGCTGGCGGCCGCGCACGGCGCGCCGTTGCTGCAGCACATCTGGCAGCGGCGCACGCGGGAGGTGCCGAACCAGGAGATCTCCGACGCGCTGGACCTGGCGGCGCTGGCG
>Ga0187779_10000366_pt1 | contig 31391 bp, 33 predicted proteins | sample 1015_Q2_SP10_10__FD_132435 | JGI IMG/M metagenome (GOLD analysis project Ga0187779, IMG submission 132435) | Tropical peat soil microbial communities from peatlands in Department of Meta, Colombia - 1015_Q2_SP10_10_MG | ecosystem: Environmental > Terrestrial > Soil > Wetlands > Peat | place... | reverse complement strand
GAGCGGCGTTTCCGTGCCGTGCCCGGCGTTATCGACGTCACCGCGTGGGGTGGCAAGACCAAGACCTACGAGATCCAGGTCGACCCGAACCGGCTGACAGCTTATGGGCTGACGCTGGCGCAACTGCTGCAGACATTGAACAACAGCAATATCAATGTTGGCGGCAATACACTGGATATCGGTCCGCAGTCAGCCGTGGTGCGCGGTGTCGGCCTCATCCGCTCGATCGAGGACATCAAGGACACGATGCTGACGCAGTCGGGCGGCACCCCTGTGCTGATCCGCGACGTCGCCAATGTGGTCGTCGGGAATAAGCCGCGTCTGGGCATTGCGGGACGCGACGACAACGATGACATCGTCCAAGGCACCGTGCTGATGCGGCGTGGCGAACAGAGCATGCCGACGATCAAGCACGTTGAGGCCGAGATTGAGCGTATCAACAACTCCAACATCCTGCCGCCAGGCGTGCGTATCTTGCGCATCTATGACCGCAAGGATCTGATCGACCTCACCACAAGCACCGTGCTGCACAACATGGTGTTCGGCATCGCGCTCATTTTCCTTCTGCAATGGTGCTTCCTCGGAAACTTACGCACGGCGCTGATTGTTGGCGCCACCATCCCGTTTGCGCTGTTTTTCGCCATCGGCATCATCGTCTTGCGCGGCGAATCGGCGAACCTTTTGTCAGTCGGCGCGATCGATTTCGGCCTCATCGTCGACGCAACTGTGATCATGGTCGAAAGCATTTTCCGACGATTGGGCACGCCTTGGGAGGACTCCGTACCGAAGCGACTGCGCCACGACAGCGACGACAGGCCGACTGGTAAGGCTGCGGCCATCCATCAGGCGGCTTATTACGTCAGCCGGTCGATATTCTTCGCTGCCGGCATCATCATCGCGGCCTTTATCCCGCTATTCACGTTGGGCGGCGTCGAGGGGCACATCTTCGGGCCGATGGCGCGCACTTATGCCTACGCATTGGCCGGCGGCCTGCTCGCCACCTTTACGATCACGCCGGCGCTGAGCGCGCTTCTGCTGCCCGACCACACGCGCGAAACCGAAACTTATCTCGTGCGCGTGCTGCACAAGATCTACACGCCGGCATTGGGCTGGGCCGTCGCCAACAAGAAGGTCACCGTCGTCTGCGCCGGCGCCTTGATGCTCGCGGCGTTCTCAGCGGTGCCGATGCTGGGCCTCGAGTTCCTGCCCAAGCTCGAAGAAGGCAACCTCTGGATTCGCGCAACTATGCCATCGACCATCTCGCTCGAGGAAGGCAACGGTTATGTCAACCGGATTAGAAGATTGTTGGCGAGCTTTCCCGAGGTCGAATCGGTCGTGTCGCAGCACGGCAGACCGGACGACGGCACGGATGCAACTGGTTTCTTCAATGCCGAGTTCTTTGCCCCCTTGAAGCCGGTCGGCCAGTGGCCTTCCGGAATCGACAAGGACGCGCTGACGTCCGACATCCTGAAGAAATTCCAGGATCAGTTTCCCGGCGTTGAATTCAACTTCTCGCAGTATCTGGAAGACAACGTCGCCGAGGCTGTTTCGGGCGTGAAGGGCGAAAATTCCATCAAACTCTTCGGCAACGACCTCAAAGTGCTGACGGACGCTGCAAACAAAATCAAGAATGTCCTTTCTAAAGTTCGCGGCATCACCGACCTTTCGGTTTTCACGTCCCTGGGCCAGCCGACATTACAGATCGACATTAAGCGGGAACGCGCCGCACGCTACGGCTTGGCCCCGGGCGACATTAATGCAACGGTGCGCGTCGCCATCGGCGGCGATTCCGCCGGCGATCTCTACGAGCCCGGCAGCGACCAGCATTTCCCGATCGTCGTAAGGTTAGCGCCGCAGTTTCGGCAAAATCTGGATTCGATCAGGAATTTGGGTGTCGGGGTGCCGAACCCGTCTGGCTTTATGCTGGTTCCGCTTAGCGAGCTCGCAAATATAGATTTGGTTTCCGGCGCTGCCTTCATCTACCGCGAACAGCAGCAGCGCTACCTGCCTATCAAATTCAGCGTGCGCGATCGCGACCTCGGCGGCGCAATTCAGGAGGCGCAGCGCAAGATCGCACAAGAGGTTCCTCTCCCGCCCGGATCACGGCTCGAATGGGTCGGCGAATTCGGCAACCTGCAGGACGCCATTGGTCGGCTGAAAATCGTCGTGCCTATCAGTCTCGGACTCATAGCTCTGCTCTTATGGATCAATTTCGGCTCGATTCCGGACATGCTGCTGGCGATGAGCGTCATCCCGATGGCAACGATCGGTGGCGTGCTTGCGCTCTTGATAATGGGGATTCCGTTCAGCATTTCGGCGGCGATCGGCTTTATCGCGCTGTTCGGCATTTCGGTGATGGACGGAATCATCATCCTGTCCCAGTACAATCAGTTGATCGAGGCCGGCCTCAATCGCACGCGCGCCGTGCTGCGCACCGGTGAGCTGCAGATCCGGCCGGTGCTGATGACCTGTGTCATTGCCGGCGTTGGCCTGCTGCCCGCCGCCATGTCCGCCGGCATCGGATCGCAGGTGCAAAAGCCGCTAGCCGTCGTGGTCGTGGGAGGCATGATGTTGGCCCCCGCGATCATCCTGATTACGTTGCCTGCGCTGATCGCCCTGTTTTCTCGTCGCACCGCAAGACATTCCGTTCCGCACGGGGCTGTGGAGTCAGAGCAGCCGGCGGAATAGTCGGAACGGAGCGGCCGCGGCCTTGGGCTCTATATGTGATGTGACTGAACGCCAGCGTGTCCGCGATGGATGGCATCTTGCCCGTGTCCTACATCCGCCGTGCCATGGACGGGAAGCCGCCGGTACCCGTTAGTTTCCGGAATTGTCGTTGGCGGGCGGCTGCTTGGAGGCCTTGGCGACCGCCACCATGGCGGGACGCAGCACCCGGTCGCCGATCATGTAGCCGGCCTGGATGACCTGGGCGACATGACCAGGAGGCACGTCCTGGGTCTCCATCTCGAACATCGCCTGATGCACATTCGGATCGAATTTCTCACCGGCCGGCGAGAACATCCGGACGCCGCTTTTCTCCAGCGCCTTCATCAACTCGCGCTCGGTCAGCTCGACACCCTCGATCAGCGACTTGACCTTGGCCTCGCCGTGCTCGCGCAGTTCGGAACCGATGGCGCCAAGGGCGCGATGCATGTTGTCCGCGACCGCCAGCACTTCTCGCGCGAAGCTCGCGATGCCGTAGATGCGGGCATCGGCGACCTCACGCTCGGTGCGCTTGCGCAGATTTTCCATCTCGGCAAGCGTGCGCAGCAGCCGATCCTTGTATTCGGCGGCTTCACGCTTGGCGTCAGCGGCCGGATCGACCGGCGTCTCTTGCGGCATAGCCGGGCCCTGGCCGTTTTCAGTGTCGGCTACGGCATCGCCTTGGTGAGCGGTCGGGTCCGTCGTCATTCATGAACCTCGGTCATATTCCGCCCGGGATATCTGCGTTCCCCGGCCAAAAATCAAGCGCCGGACAGGAGCTTGCTCACGACCCGCGCGGTGTAATCAACCATCGGGATCACCCTAGCGTAGTTGAGCCGCGTCGGGCCGATCACCCCTATAACGCCGACAATGCTGCCCCGGTTGTCGCGATAGGGCGCGACGATCGTCGAGGAGCCGGACAGCGGAAACAACTTGTTTTCGGAGCCGATGAAGATGCGTACGCCATCGGCCCGCTCGGCACGGCCCAATAGGTCGATGACGCCACGCTTGGTTTCTAGCGCATCGAACAGCGAACGCACCCGCTCAAGGTCATCGAGCGCATGCAAATCCTCTAGCAGATTGGCGTGCCCGCGCACGATCAGCTGGCGATCCTCGCTGTCGCCGCCCGACCAGCTGGCTAGGCCCGCAGCGATGATCTTCTGCGTCAGCGCATCGAGCTCGGCCTGGCCTTCCTTGACCGCGGTCTCGATCTCGTTGCGCAACTCGGCGAGCGACCTGCCGCGGATGCGCGCGTTGAGGAAATTGCCCGCTTCGACCAACGCCGACGTCGGTAGCCCCGGCGGCACGTTGAGTACCCGGTTCTCGACCTGACCATCCTCCGCGACGAGAACAGCGAGCGCGCGCTCCGGCTCGAGCCGTACGAACTCGATGTGCTTGAGGCGCACATTGCTCTTCGCGGTGAGCACAATACCGGCGGATCGCGTCAGCCCCGACAGCATTTGTGAGGCCTCGGTGAGGATCGCTTCGAGCGATTTGCCGCCACCGGAGCCCGCGGCCTGCGCTTCGATCGCGCGGCGGTCGCTCTCGGTGAGGTCGCCGACTTCCATCAGCGCGTCGACGAAGAAGCGCAGGCCGAGCTCGGTCGGCAAGCGGCCGGCGGATGTATGCGGCGCGTAGATGAGACCGAGTTGCTCGAGATCCGACATCACGTTGCGGACCGAGGCCGGCGACAGTGGGATCGGCAGGATGCGTGAAAGGTTGCGCGATCCCAGCGGCTCGCCGGTCGCGAGATAACTCTCGACGATCTGCCGGAAAATCTCGCGCGAGCGCTCGTTGAGCGAGGCGAGGCTCACTTGCGTCGAACCGATCGGAACATCGTGGGAAGCCACTTCTAACTCCTTCAACCCGCCCCACAATTGACCATTCCGGCCATCTTGTTCAAGCCGGGCGTATCGTTATGGTGAGCGCCAGAAAACGGAGATCAGGCGGTATGCGGCCGAGCGGACGACAAGTCGACGAATTGCGTGCGGTTTCGCTCGAACGCGGGGTCGTGAAATACGCCGAAGGCTCCTGCTTCGTGAAATTCGGAGATACCCACGTGCTGGTCACCGCCAGCCTCGAAGAGCGGTTGCCGCCATGGCTCAAGGGTCAAGCCCGCGGCTGGGTCACCGCCGAGTACGGCATGCTGCCGCGCGCGACGTCCGAGCGCACGCGCCGCGAAGCCTCGGCGGGCAAGCAGGGCGGCCGCACCGTCGAAATCCAGCGGCTGATCGGCCGCTCGCTCCGCTCCGTGATCGACCTCGTTGCGCTCGGCGAGCGGCAGATCACGCTCGACTGCGACGTCATCCAGGCCGATGGCGGCACGCGCACGGCCTCGATTACCGGCGCCTGGGTCGCGCTTGCCGATTGCCTTTCATGGATGAAGGCCCGCGACATGATCAAAACGCAAGTGCTGCGCGATCACATCGCCGCCGTATCCTGCGGCGTGTTCAAGAACACTGCGGTCCTCGACCTCGATTACACCGAGGATTCGGAAGCGGAAACCGACGCCAATTTCGTCATGACCGGCAACGGCAACATCGTCGAAGTGCAGGCAACCGCCGAGAAGACGCCGTTCAGCGAAGATCAGTTCCTTGCGCTTTTGTCGCTCGCGCGCAAGGGCATCGGCAAGCTCGTCGATTTGCAGAAGCTGGCGGTGACATGAGCCGTCAAATCACCTCGCCGGTGGTGATCGCGAGCCACAATCCCGGCAAAGTCAAGGAAATGCGCGAGCTGCTTGCGCCCTACGGCATCGAGGCGCAGTCGGCCGGCGAGCTCAGCCTGAGCGAGCCGGATGAGACCGGAAAGACCTTCAAACAGAACGCACGCATCAAGGCGATCGCTGGCGCGAAGGCGACGGGCAAGCCGGCCTTCGCCGACGACTCCGGCCTCGTCGTCGATGCGCTCGATGGCGAGCCCGGCGTCCACTCCGCCCGCTGGGCCGGACCCGACAAGGACTTCCGTTTCGCCATGAACCGGGTCCAGACACTTTTAATCGAACGCAACGCACGCACGCCGGAGCAGCGGCGCGGACACTTCGTCGCGGCGCTCTGTCTTGCCTGGCCGGATGGCCACGTCGAGGATTTCGAAGGACGCGTCGACGGTACGATCGTCTGGCCGCCGCGCGGCGACAAAGGCTTCGGCTACGATCCGCTGTTCCTGCCGGACGGATTCGATCGCACCTTCGGCGAAATGAGCGCCGAAGAAAAGCATGGATTGCCGCCGAAAGGCCAAGGGCTCTCACATCGCGCCCGCGCCTTCATCGCGCTCGCCGCCGCATGCCTATGGACATAAGCCTCCGCCCTTGCGCCGCAAAAATTCATTACAATTTTAATGACTTCTCCGCAGCGGAATTGCGGAAGTGCTAGTAACGCAGGCTCGATGCGGCCTAAGATGGTTAACATGACAACGTCCTCGAGCGTGCCTTTCGCCGTCTACGTCCACTGGCCGTTCTGCCTGTCGAAGTGTCCGTACTGCGATTTCAACAGTCATGTTCGTCATGGCGGCATCGATGAAGCGCGTTTCGTGCGCGCCTACGAGCGCGAGATCGCGGCGACTGCACAGCGTATCGGCGCGCGCACCGTGTCGAGCATCTTCTTCGGCGGCGGCACGCCATCGCTGATGCAGCCGTCTTCGGTGCAGGCGATCCTTGACGCGATCGGCAAACATTGGCGCGTCGCACCGGATGTCGAAGTGACGCTTGAAGCCAACCCGTCGAGCGTCGAGGCCACGCGCTTCCGCGGCTATCGCGCCGCGGGTGTCAACCGTGTGTCGCTCGGCGTGCAATCGCTCGACGACCTTGCGCTGCGCGAGCTTGGCCGCCTGCACTCGGCGCAAGAGGCGCTCGACGCAGTCGCCGTCGCACGTTCGATCTTCGACCGGTATTCATTCGATCTGATCTACGCGCGACCGCGCCAGACGATCGAGTCATGGAGGGCCGAACTCAAACGTGCCCTTGGCGAAGCGGGCGATCATCTGTCGCTCTATCAGCTCACCATCGAGCCGGAGACCCCATTTTTCGGCCTGCACGCCGCGGGCAAGCTTGCCATTCCCGATGAGAACCTTGCGCGCGATCTTTATGATCTCACGCAGTGCATCTGCGCCGATGCCGGACTGCCGGCTTACGAAATCTCAAACCACGCACGGCCCGGCGGCGAGTGCCGGCACAATCTGATCTACTGGCGCGGCCATGAATACGCGGGCGTCGGTCCCGGCGCGCATGGGCGCCTCAATATCGGGGCGCGCCGCTACGCGACCGAAACCGAGAAGCGTCCGGAAGGCTGGCTGATGCGCGTCGAGGCGAGCGACACGGGGCTGATCGTCGACGAGGGGCTGACCCCTGGCGAATGCGCCGATGAGTTTCTGCTTATGGGGCTGCGGCTCGCCGAAGGTATCGAGCCCGCGCGCTATCTTGCACTCTGCGGTCGCGAGATCGATCCGCACCGCATTGCCATCCTGCACGACGAAGGCGCGGTCGAAACCACCACTGATGGCCGCCTGCGCGTGACACAAAGCGGCTTCCCGCTGCTCGACGCAGTGGTCGCCGATCTCGCCGCTTAAGTCTGAGGCCCGAACGAGCGGGGTGCCGGCGCCACGATCTGGCCGCCGGTCGGCGTGACGCGCAGCACCGCAAGTCCGCGTTCGTTAGTGCCGTCGCTGCGGAAGCGGAATACGCCGTCGATGCCGGCAAAGCCCGAAGAATTCGTCAGCACCAGCTCGGAGAAACGCTGCGGGCCTTGCGTCTTGACCAGCGCAGCGACGAGCGCAACGGCATCATATGCGAGCGTCGCAGCGCGCACCGGGTCTTGGCCGAAGCGGGCGCGGTAGCGCGCCGAGAAATTGCGGAACGCCGTCGGATCGGGCCCGGGATAGAGCCCGCCGTGCAGCGCCGGCGTCGAAAAGATGTGCGGATCGTCCCACACGCCAGTGCCGAGCAGTTGCAGCCGCTTGAGATTGACGTGGTCGGCGCCGAGCGCCTGCACCAACTGCACGACTGAGTCCGCGTTGTCGGGAATGAACACGCTGTCGACCTGCGCCGCCGCCTGCGCCACCGCGTGAACCGGCTCGGCGATCTTGCCCGGATCGAGCGGGTATTTCTGCAGCACCACGACGCGGCCTCCGCGCTGCGGCACGTCCTGCTGGAAAGCAGCCTCGACCACCGCGCCATAGGCATTATCGGGGATCAGCGCCGCGAACGAACGCCTGCCGCGCGACGCGGCGTAATCGACGATGCGCCGCACGTCGGTCTCCGGCAGGAAGCTCAGGAGATAGACGCCCCGCGACGCAACGCTCGCGTCAGTCGAGAAAGCGATGACCGGAATGTTGCGCGGACGCGTGATCTCGGCGACGGCGCGGACCGATTGCGCAAACAACGGCCCGAGGATGATCTCGGCGCCTTCGTTGAGCGCCGCCTGGGCTGCGGCCTGCGCGCCCTGCGGCGTACCGCCGTCGTCCTTCAACAGAAGCTGGATATCTGGATTCTTGAAATCGGTGAGCGCGAGTTCCGCGGCGTTTTTCAGCGACGTGCCGACGCCCGCGCCGCCCTGCCCCGACAGCGGCAGGATCATGCCGACATGGACCTGGCCCGCGCCGATCGCACTTCCCGGACCCGGCGGCGGCCCGGCCTGGACCGGCATCGTCGTGCCGCCTAGCTTGGTGATGTCGCCGAAGTCGAATTTGTTGCCGGTGCAAGCCGATACCAGGAGCGCCGCGCTCGCGCGCAAGCCTGCGCGCAGGCTTTGCCTGCGCGTCAGCAGCGGCTTCGGCTCAAACGTCCCCGACATAGTTCCCCGAGCAGCGGACCAAACGGTGTTCCCCGAGCAGCGGACCAAACGGTCTTAAGTCCTAGCGACAAAAGCCAATTTTGTCGCGCAAAAGTTAAGGCAATGAAAAAGAACAACAATTTGGCGCGGAATGACGGCGGCAAGAGCGCCATTTAAAGTCGGTTGCATGGCCAAAGACAGCAAGTCTGCAGACGCCGCATCACAGCGAAGCTACGCGCCGATGGGAGTTCCGATCGAAGCATCAAAGCTGCTGGCCGGCCTCTATCTAGTGGCAACGCCCATCGGCAATCTCGGCGACGTCTCGCTGCGCGGGCTCGAGGTACTTGCTGCTGCCGACGCAATCGCCTGCGAGGACACCCGTGTAACCCGCAAGCTCGCCGAACGTTACGGCATCGCGACCCCGCTGACGCCCTATCACGAGCACAACGCCGCCGAGGCGCGACCGAAGATTCTGGCGCGGATTTCGCGCGGCGAAGCCGTGGCGCTGGTGTCGGACGCCGGCACACCGTTGATTTCCGATCCCGGCTACAAGCTCGTGCGTGCGGTGCAGGACGCTGGCCATACCGTGACGGCGATTCCTGGCGCGTCATCCGTATTGGCCGCTCTGAGCGTCGCGGGCCTACCGACCGATCGCTTCTTCTTCGAAGGTTTTTTGCCGCCGAAACAGGCTGCCCGGCAGAAGCGTATCGCCACGCTAGCGGCCGTGCCAGCAACCTTGGTGATGTTCGAGAGCGGTCCGCGTCTTGCGGCGACGCTCGCCGACCTCGCCGCCGGTCTCGGGCCGCGCGTCGCCGCGATCTGCCGCGAGCTCACCAAGCTGCACGAGGAGGTCCGCCGCGGCGATCTGACGTCGCTCGCGCGTGACTACGACGCGGGAGCCGAGACACGTGGAGAGATTGTCATCGTGATTGCCCGGCCGGAAGAAACAGACGCAGCAGGGGTCGACGTCGACAACATGCTGCGCCGGGCGTTGTCACGCGTATCGTTGAAGGATGCGGTTGGTGAAGTTGCGCTCGCCAGTGGCCGGCCGAAGCGCGAGGTCTACCAGCGCGCGCTCGAGCTTACCAGGGATGATCGTGGCACGGCGCAGCGATAGGTTGCCGAAAGCCGCGCCGCTCAGGCAGTGCCGCGGCCGGAGCGCCAGGTTGCATTTACGCTGGGCCTCTCGGCGGAAAGCCGCGCTTTGGCATTTCTCATCGCCAAAGGCTTCCGTGTTCTGGCGCGGCGCTGGAAATCGCCGCTGGGCGAGATCGACATCGTCGCGCGGCGCCGGCATTTATTGATCTTCGTCGAGGTCAAGGCGCGCGACAATTTCGACGAGGCGACGGAATCGGTCAACGCGCGGCAGCAACGTCGCATCGCGACGGCGGTGGAAATCTGGTTCGCCACACCTCCGGACGACAGCGCTCGCGATATCCATTTCGACGCGGTTCTGGTGGCGCCTGGCAAATTACCACGTCACATTCCGGCGGCATTTGAGAGTGGCGGTTAGGCGCTCAACCGAGCGAAGAACTGGTCGACCTGGGCACGGATGCGGCCCGCGACATTGCCGAGATCGTCAGCGACGGTCTTCACCGCCCCGGCGCTGGCGCGGGTTTCTTCGGTCGCGCTGCCGACGCGCGTGACCTCATCGGCGGTCTCGACTGTGCGCTTGGCCGCCGTCTCGACGCTGCGCGCGATCTCCTGCGTGGCGGCGCCCTGCTCGGTGACGGCCGCGGCGATGGTGTTGCTGATCTCGCCGATCTCGCGAATGATCGCCTCGATCGCCGTGATCGCCTCGATCGAGCGCGCGGTGGCGCGCTGCATGCCGGCGATCTGCGCCGAGATCTCTTCGGTGGCACGGCTGGTCTGCCCAGCAAGCGCCTTCACTTCGCCGGCGACAACGGCAAAGCCGCGGCCGGCTTCGCCGGCGCGCGCCGCCTCAATTGTGGCGTTGAGCGCAAGCAGGTTTGTCTGCTCGGCAATGTCGGTGATGAGCTTAACGACGTCGCCGATGCGCGCGGCCGCCTCGTCGAGCTCCTTGACCGCGAGATTGGTGCGGCCGGCTTCGTTGACCGCCTTGGTGGCGATCGCGGTCGACTGCGCGACCTGCCGGTCGATCTCGTTAACCGAGGCGGACAGCTCGTCTGCCGCCGAGGCGATGTCGCGAACGTTGCCCGAGGCTTCGGCGGAGGCGGTCGCGGCGCGCGCAGTTTTGCTGGACGCGTCGTCGGCAACACCGCCGAGCTGCGTCGACGCCGCCAGCATCTGGTCGGATATGCGGCCGAGTTCGGCGAGGGTTGCCTCCACGTCCGCGGAGAAGCGCGAAATCTCGCTCGACATAAGCTCCTGGCGGTGCGTGCGCGCCTCGGCATCCTCGACGACGGTGCGGTTGAGCTCTTCATTGTGGCGCATCGCCCGCTGGAACACGGCGATCGAACGCGCCAGCGCGCCGATCTCGTCGCGGCGGTCGGCAAACGGCACCGTCACATCCGCCTGGCCGGCGGCGACCGCTGCGGTAACGCGCGTGATGTCGCCGATCGGCCGCGCCACGTTGCGCGAGATGATAAGCGCGCCGAACACCGCCAGCATCACCGCGAAGGCAGCGAGCAGCGACAGCTGCACGCCGGTACTGGCTATACCGTCATTCATCTTGGCATAGGTTTGCCGGGCGCGCTCGACATAGTGTTCGCTGAGCGCCTCGAGATCGCGCGTCAGCTGGTTGCGCGTATCGGCCGGGAAATTCTTTTCCGTCCAGTCGCGCACGGCGGCCGGGCCGGACTCACTGGCGATGCGCGCCAGCTCCGGGGCAAAATTCTGGAATTCCGAAAGACGGATAGAGAATTCGCTGAAATACTTGGAATCCTCGGTGCGCACAGTGGTCTGCCACACCGCGATGACGGCATCGATCGCATTGTTGAACTTGTTGAGGTCGGACAAATAAGGCGCAGCCGCCTTCATGTTGGACGACATAGCGACGCCACGTGCTGCCGACTGGACGGCGAAGATGAGCCCATTGACTTTCTCGACGTTCAGGCTGCCATTGTTGGCTGACTCAAACTCATCGGTCAGGGCCGCGTGCTGGCGCGCGTTGTGCACGGCCACGGTCGACAGCGCCAGCGTAATGGCTGTCATCAAGGCGAAGATCACATAGAGCTTGGCGGCAATCGAAAGCTTCGGCAAAGTCACAGCCGACCCATCCCCGTTTAGGCAGGTCCCCCGGCCGGAGACCATGACGGTAATGTGTTAACGTTTTGTTTTCCTTACGCTTCCTTGCCGGATAAGCATTCATGGGTCTGAAAATCGCGGTGCAGATGGATCCGATCGAACGGATCAACATCAAGGGCGATTCCACCTTCGCCTTGCTGCTCGAGGCTCAGCGCCGCAGCCATCAGCTCTCATATTACACCCCCGATCGGCTCACTTTGCTCGGCGGGTCGGTGTTCGCCGGCATCCAGACCCTCAGCGTGCGCGACGTCGCCGGCGACCACTTCACGCTGGGCGAGCCGAAGCGCATGCCGCTCGCCGACTTCGATGTGGTGCTGCTGCGCCAGGACCCACCGTTCGACCTCGCCTACATCACCAGCACTCATATGCTCGAGCGCATTCATCCGACGACTTTGGTGGTCAACGACCCCGCCAGCGTGCGCAACGCGCCGGAGAAAGTCTTTGTCACTGAGTTTCCCGAACTGATGCCGCCAACGCTGGTGTCGCGCGACCTTGCCGAGATCAAAGCGTTCCGTACCAAGCACGGCGACATCGTGATGAAACCGCTCTACGGCCATGGGGGCGGCGCGGTCTTCCGCATCACACGGGAGGACCTCAACTTCGGCTCGCTCTTCGACATGTTCGCCAACACATTCCGCGAACAGTGGGTGATCCAGAAGTTTCTCCCCGAGATCAAGAAAGGTGACAAGCGCATCCTCCTGGTGGAAGGCGAGTATGCCGGCGCGGTCAATCGCATTCCGGCGAGCGACGACCTGCGCTCGAACATGGTGCGCGGCGGCTCGCCGGCAGCGACCGAACTCACCAAGCGCGAGACCGAGATCTGCAAGCGGCTGGGTCCGGCGCTGCGCGAGCGCGGGCTGCTCTTCGTCGGCATCGACGTAATCGACGGCTACCTCACCGAGATCAACGTCACCTCACCGACCGGCATCCGTGCGATCAAGACTCTCGGCGGGCCCGACGCCGCGGCGCTGATCTGGGACAAGATCGAGGCGAAGCGGAAATGAGCGTCGCGCTCACCATCGCCACCACCGACTATGACCACTTTCGCGATTTCCGTCTCGGCCTGGTCAAGGCCGAAGGCGTCGACGCCACCTGGCTGACGCTCGGCCACCACGAAATCTTCTCGCGCTTCACCTTCAATCGCGAGTGGGACGTCTCCGAGCTGTCCTTCGCCAAGTTCATGGCGCAGGTGACGCGGCCGGACAGTGACATCATCGGCCTGCCCGTCTATGCCTCGCGCCTGTTCCGTTTCTCGTCGTTCTACGTGAACCGCAAGAAGGGAATAAAGAGCGCGAAGGATCTGCGCGGCAAGCGCATCGGCGTGCCGGAATGGGCGCACACCGCCGCGGTCTGGATGCGGGGCTGGCTGATGCACGAAGGCGGCGTGCCGCTTGCCGACGTCGCCTGGGTGCAGGCCGGCACCAACGAAGCGGGCCGTATCGAAAAGGTCGAGCTGTCGCTGCCGAAAGGCGTCAAGCTCACCAATATGCCGGACAAGACCTTGAGCGGCATGATCGCCTCGGGCGAGCTCGATTGCGTTATCATCGCGCGGCCGCCGAATTGCTTCCGCGAAGGCCATCCCGACGTGGTGCGGCTTTTTCCCGATTTCGAGGCGATCGAGCAGGACTACTACAAGACCACCGCCGTCTACCCGATCATGCACGTGATCGCGCTGCGCAAGTCGGCGCTGGCCGGCCGTCCGTGGCTCGCGCGCAATCTCTTTAACGCCTTCGAGGAATCGAAACGCCGCAGTCTCGAGCGCATCCTCGATCCCGCGGTGTCGCGCTATCCGGTGCCGTGGCTGACCAACTATGCACGCCGCATGCGCGACACGTTCGGCGGCGATCCGTTCCCGTTCGGCATCGACGCCAACCGGCCGACCCTCGAACTCTTCCTGCGCTACACCAACGAGCAGGGCATCGCGCACAAGCTCGTCGAGCCGGAGAGCATTTTTCCAGCCGGCATCATGGCCCCGGTGAAGGTCTGATCATTTCGCGGCGCGCTTGGCAGCCTCGTCGCGGATTGAAACGTCCGTAATAGTTTTAAGATCGACCGGTGTCTTGAGATTGCCGGCCTTGACGAGTTCATCTGACATCCACATCAGCTTGTCGAGCGGCAGGGCCGCCGCCGAATCGATCGCGCCGCTCTTGACCGTATCGTCATAGGTAAAGGCCGGTTTCGGATCGTCCGGCTTGGCGCTGGTCTTCTCTCGTGTCAGCGCGATCGTCTCGTCGCGGTGCGATTTGGTGTAGCGGAGCGCCTCCATCTGGGCCGCAACAAAGTTGATTGCGTCCTCGCGCCGCGCCGAGAGCGTCTTGCCGGTGAAAGTCAGACAGAGGCGCACATAGTTCGGCAGCACGTCGCGCCCGCGCACCAGCATGCGCACGTCCTTCGGCGCCACCGCCATGAACTCCGACGCGACGATGCCGGCATCGGCAACGCCCGCGGTCACCGCCTTGAAGCGATCGAGGTCGCCGCCGAGACTCGCAACCTTTACCTCGCTTTCGGGCACTTTGTTCTGCTCGAGCATCGCCTTGAGCAGCAAGTTGGGCAGCGAGCCGGGCGCGGCGACTGCGACGGTTTTGCCTCTGAGGTCCGCGACCTTGTCGATGCCGGCGCGCACCATCAGCCCGTGCGGTACGCCCGGCCAATCGCAGCCGACGATCTTGATGTCGGCGCCGTGGGCGCCGGCAATGATCGCGCCTCCGGGCGAAGACTCGATGCTGTCGATCTCGCCGGCAAGCAGTGCCTTGTGGGCGATGGCGCCGTTCTTGAAGCTGACGATGTCGACCTTGAGCCCGTGCCGCGCGGCGAAGTCGCGGTTGCCGACCATCCACATGAAGCCGGCGTCGCCCTTGGGCTCGATGACGCCGTGCTTCCAGGGCTTGAGGTCAACTGCGCCAACCGGACCTAAAAGCACTACCATTAGCGCGAAGGCAGCGAACCATCGGCCGGTCATGAGCGTCCTCCGCGTGCATTTGGCGGAGGCTTTATCCTACCGCGCGCTTGCCGACGAAGTCCGCCGCGCTGCCTGAGCCTCACCCTTAACCCGCCGTTTACCATGCCGCCGCAGCGAACCGCGCGGAGAATGAAAAAGCAAGAGTCGCGGCGCCAAATGGCTGTTCAAAGCTATGCGAGCGAAATCCGGATCCTCGATAGTGCGCTCGACCCGCAATGCCGCGCGCAACAAGCGGGCCTTGATGCTGTTCGGCCGCGCCGCATGGACCACGCTCGCCGTCTGCTCGGGCTTCATCGGCTTCTTCGTCGGCATCAGGCTACAGAGCGACAACTACGATCCTTACACCTACGCGAGCGGCGTCGGTGTGCTTTTTGCGGGTGCCTGCACCACGATCGCGTTCCTGCTCGTGCGCGGCCGGCGCCGCAAGACGAAACTGCAGCTGCTCGAAGCGCGCATCGACGAATTGTCCGACCGCAACTGGGAACTGCGTGAAGCCGAGGAGCGGGCTCGCAGCCTGCTCGAGGCGCAAGGCGACGTCATCGTTCGCCGCGATGCGCAGGGCAACATCACGTATGCCAACGACGCCTTCTGCACGCTCGCCGGCAAACCACGCGAAGCGCTGATCGGCAAGGCCGTAGCGCTCGGCGTCATCGAGCAGGGCGAGGTCACCGTTTTGCCGGACGGCACGCGCGTCTTCGACCAGAAAACGGAAACCGCGAACGGCACGCGCTGGATCGCCTGGCGCGAGGTCGCCGTCCGCGCCGACAGCGGCAGCGAAACGCAGGGCGTCGGCCGCGACGTCACCGACCGCGCCGAAGCCGAGCGCGCGCTTGCCGCGGCGCGCGATCAGGCCGAGTCCGCGAGCCGCGCGAAGTCGCGGTTCCTCGCCATGGTCAGCCACGAGATCCGCACGCCGCTCAACGGCATGCTCGGCATGGCCGATCTTCTGCTCGACACGCCTTTGACACCGGAGCAGCGCACCTACGCCAAAGCGGCGAAGACGTCGGGCGAGACGCTCTTGTCGCTGATCGAGGAGGTGCTCGACTTCTCCAAGATCGAAGCCGGCCGTCTCGATCTCGAAGCCCGGCCCTTTGCGCTTGCGGCGATGGTCGAAGAAGTCGTCGAGCTCCTGGCGCCGCGCGCGCAGGCTAAGGGCATCGAGATCGCATCTTACGTCGATGAGCGCCTGCCGCCGAAGCTTGTCGGCGACGTTGCGCGCCTGCGGCAGGTGCTGCTCAACCTTGCCGGCAACGCCATCAAGTTCACCGAGACAGGCGGCGTTGCCGTGATCGTCGAAGAGACGGACAACGATGTCGACGTCCGTTTCATCGTCCGCGACACCGGCATCGGCCTCAAGGGCGAGGACCAGGTGCGCATCTTCCTCGACTTCGAGCAGGCCGACAGCTCCTCGACACGCAAATATGGCGGTACTGGGCTCGGTCTCGCCATCTCCAAGCGCATCGTCGGACGCATGGGCGGCGAGATCGCGGTCGAGAGCGCGCCGGGCGCCGGCGCGACCTTCACCGTGACCGTGCCGCTGCCGGCCGCGCCGGATAGCGCCAGCGATTTTGCCGCGCCCGATCTGCACGACATGTCGGTGATGATTGTCGCCGCCGCGGAGATAGAAGCCTCGCTTCTGGCGCGACGCCTCGGCCGCTGGGGCGCGCGCACCTGTGCCGCGACCGAGCCTGACATCGCCCGCGCACTGCTGCCGGAGCGCCATTGGGACGCCGTGCTTGTCGATTATCCGCTTGCCGCCGCTATGCTCCACAGCGGGCTCGACGTGGGGACCAGTTCGCGCCGCATCGTGCTGATCCGGCCGAGCGAACGCCACGAGCTAGTATCGCTGAAAGAGCGTGGATTCACCGGCTATCTCGTGAAGCCGGTGCGCGCAGCTTCGCTTGCGGCGCGTCTGCGCGACGACGCCACGTTCGAGCACGCGCCCGCCGAACTCGCCGCCGAAGATACGGCCGCGCCCGCGCCGCCGGACAAGGGCCTGTCGATCCTCGTCGCCGAGGACAACGACATCAATGCGCTGCTGATGCGCGCATTGCTGACCAAGCTCGGCCATCGGCCGACCATTGCCGGCAACGGCGAAGCGGCGGTTGAATCCTGGGCAGCCGCTCGCGCCGCAGCTGCACCTTACGATCTGGTGCTGATGGATATGCAGATGCCGGTGATGGATGGTCTCGAAGCTGCGCGCCGTATCCGCGCCGCAGAAGCCGAGCATGGCGACAAGCGTGCCCGCATTCTTGCGCTCACCGCGAACGCTTATCCCGAAGATCGCGAAGCCGCGCTCGCCGCCGGCATGGACGCCTTCCTGGTGAAGCCGCTCGACGCCGAACGCTTGCGTGAAGCGATCGCGGCCGCTCCCAGCCTCGGCTCACTTGCGGCCTGACACCGCTTTCCTCACACTGTCATAAAATCGTGTTGGCCTCGTGCTGTCTGAAGGACGGCCCGCGCTTACTGATTCGCGCAACCGCGGACAACATGCGCGCAACGGATTTCTTATCATGCCCGGCAACATCCTCATCCCGCCCCGCGGATTGTTCGAGCGCTTTGGTCCGACCAACGCTGGCGCTGGCGTCCCCGGTTTGTTGTCGGCGTTGCAGGCCTACGGCGGATTGCAAGGCTGGAGCGCGCGCTCGCATCGTCCAGCGCAAGCCCTCGGCCGCGTCGGCTCGCTCGAGGTGCGGCTGACGCAAACCGCCGCTGAAATCCGCCAAGCGCAGAAGTTGCGCTTCCGCGTGTTCTATCAAGAAGGCTCGGCGATCGCGAACCCAGCACGGCTGTTCTCACGACGCGATATCGACGCTTACGACGCGATCTGCGATCATTTGCTCGTCATCGATCACAGCAAGCGCGATACGCATCCGCTCAACAATCGGCTCAGCCGTCCGGCCGCTGTCGGCACCTATCGTCTGCTGCGCCAGCCGATGGCGGAAGAGTACGGCGGCTTCTACACCGCCGGTGAATTCGACATCGGCGCGCTGACCGGCCGCCATGCCAACCTGCAATTCCTCGAGCTCGGCCGCTCCTGCGTGCTGCCAGCCTACCGCAACAAGCGCACGGTCGAGCTGTTGTGGCACGGCATCCACGCCTATATCATGCAGTACCGTTGCGACGTCATGATCGGCTGCGCCAGCCTCGATGGCACCGATCCGAACCAACTCGCGTTGCCGCTGTCTTTCCTGCATCACTACGCGCGAGCGCCGGAAACCTGGCGGGCAAGGGCTTTGCCCAACCGCTATGTCGAGATGAACCGCCGGTCGAAAGAGGCGATCGACCCCAAAGCCGCACTGCGCGGGCTGCCGCCGCTGATCAAGGGCTATCTGCGACTCGGCGCCTTCATCGGCGATGGCGCCGTGGTCGACCACGAATTCGGCACCACCGACGTGCTGATCGTGCTGCCGGTATCGGAAATCAAGCAGCGCTATTTCGAGCACTTCGACCTGGGTCGCCGCGCGGCTTGATCACAGTCGCCGCAGCGACACTTCCTCGACGTCGTGGCTTTCGACCTTCTTCAGGATGAGGTCGGCGCGCTGCCGCGTCGGCAGGATGTTCTCGTGCAGGTTCACGAGATTGATGCGCTCCCAGATCGACGACGCGGTCTCGACAGCTTCCGCGTCCGACTGGTTCGAATAGCGGTGGAAGTATGATTTCGGATCGCGGAACGCCGTGCTGCGCAGCGTCAGGAAGCGGTCGACGTACCACGCCTTGAGCACGTCGTCGTCGGCGTCGAGATAGACCGAGAAATCGAAGAAGTCCGAGACGAAGGGAATGGCCTTGCCTTCCTTCGGCAGCCGCCCGGTCTGCAATACGTTCAGGCCCTCGACGATGAGAATGTCGGGCCGGTCGATCTCGACCCACTGGTTCGGCATCACGTCGTAGACCAGATGCGAGTAGATCGGCGCCCGCGCCGGCCGTTTTCCGGCTTTCACCTCGGTGAGGAAGCGCAGCAGCGACGGCAGGTCGTAGCTTTCGGGGAAGCCTTTCTTCTCCATAAGGCCCTCGCGCTCGAGGATGGCGTTGGGATAGAGGAAGCCGTCGGTGGTCACGAGGTCGACCTTGGGCACGTTCGGCCAGCGCGCCAGCAGCGCCTGCAGAACGCGCGCGGTGGTCGACTTGCCGACCGCGACCGAGCCCGCGACTCCGATGACGTAGGGCATCTTCACGTCGCGTGTGGTGAGGAAGCGTTGCTGCGCGTCGAACAGCCGCTGCGTCGCCGCGACATACATCGACAAGAGGCGCGACAGCGGCAGGTAGATGTCCTGCACTTCCTCCATGTCGAGCCGGTCGTGCAGCGAGCGTAGCCGCGCGACTTCCTCTTTCGACAAGGTCATCGGCGTGTCTTCGCGCAGCGCCGCCCATTGCGCACGGCTGAACGTGCGGTACGGCGAGATCGCGTCGTTGATGCGCTGTTCCATCACTTGCGCGACGCCTTTTCTTCGTGGCCGGACTGGGCGGTGCGCTTCTCCAGCGCGGCCTCGACCTCGGCCAAGGTCACGCCGCGCGCTTCGAGCACCACAAATAAATGATAGAGCAGATCGGCGGATTCCGCGACGAGACGACCCTTGTCTTCCTGCACGGCTGCCATCGCGGTTTCGACGGCCTCTTCGCCCATCTTCTTGGCGCAGTGCGCCACGCCTTTATCCAGCAGCGTGCGCGTATAGGACTCCGACGCGCTCGCCTTGGCGCGCTCGTGCACCCGCTTTTCGAGATCGGCCAGCGTGAATTTGCTCATGAGGCGCTCTTTATCACCTCTCCCCGCGAGCGGGGAGAGGGAGGTCACGGGTCGAGCCGTATCGGCAGGCCGGCTTTCGCCATATAGCCCTTGGCCTCGCGCACCGAATGCTCGCCGAAATGGAAGATCGAGGCCGCCAGCACGGCCGTGGCGTGGCCGTCGCGGATGCCCTCGACCATGTGCCCAAGTGTGCCGACGCCGCCGGAGGCGATGACCGGCACCGGAATGGCGTCGGCGATGGCACGGGTCAGCGCGATGTCATAGCCCTGTTTCGTGCCGTCGCGGTCCATCGAAGTCAGCAGGATCTCGCCGGCGCCGAGCGACACCACCTCGCGCGCATAGTGGACTGCATCGATGCCGGTCGGATTGCGCCCGCCATGGGTGAAGATGTCCCAGCGTTCCTTCTCGCCCGGCTTCGACACCTTCTTGGCATCGATCGCGACAACGATGCATTGGTCGCCGAACTTCTCCGCGGCTTCCTTGACGAAATCGCGCCGCGCCACGGCGGCGGTGTTGATCGACACCTTGTCGGCGCCGCAGGTCAAAAGCTTGCGGATATCCTCGATGGTGCGCACGCCGCCGCCGACGGTCAGCGGCATGAAGCAGGCTTCCGCCGTTCGCTGCACGACATCGTAAATCGTGTCGCGGTTCTCGTGGCTCGCGGTGATGTCGAGAAAGCAGAGCTCGTCGGCACCGGCGGCATCATAGGCGATTGCCGCCTCCACCGGATCGCCGGCGTCACGCAGATTGACGAAATTGACGCCCTTGACCACACGGCCGTCTTTCACGTCGAGGCAGGGGATGACGCGGACCTTGAACATGATCAAGCCGCCGTCTTTGCCGCGCGAATAAGCTTGAGCGCTTCCGTCGCATCGAGCCGCCCATCATAGAGCGCGCGTCCAGCAATGGCGCCGGCGAGTTTCTGCGCGCGCGGCTCGAGCAACGCCTTGATGTCGTCGATCGAAGCGAGCCCGCCGGAGGCGATGACCGGAATCGAAATGACGTCGGCCAGCGCGATGGTCGCATCGAGATTGAGACCCTTGAGCAGACCATCGCGCGCAATATCGGTGTAGATGATGGCGGCGACGCCGGCGTCCTCGAAGCGCTTGGCGATGTCGAGCGCCGATAGTTCGGACGTCTCGGCCCAGCCCTCGACCGCAACCTTGCCGTCGCGCGCGTCGAGCCCAACCGCGATTTGCCCAGGATAGTCGCGCGCCGCCTGTTTCACGAATGGCGGATCGCGCACCGCCGCCGTGCCGATGATGACGCGCGTCACGCCTTTCTCCAGCCACGTTTCGACTGTCGCGGTGTTGCGGATGCCGCCGCCGAGTTGCACCGGGATGCTGATGCTTTCGAGAATGCGGTCGACTGCGGCGGCGTTGACCGGCTTGCCGGCGAACGCGCCGTCGAGATCGACAATGTGCAGGTATTCGAAGCCCTGCCGCTCGAAGGCGCGTGCCTGCGCCGACGGATCGCGATGGAATACGGTCGCGCGCGCCATGTCGCCCTGCTCAAGCCGCACGGCGAGGCCCTCCTTCAGATCGATGGCGGGAAACAGGATCACGGCGCCCACTTCAGAAAATTAGCAATGAGCGCGAGACCGAGCCGCTGGCTCTTCTCCGGGTGAAACTGCGTGCCGACCATGTTGTCCCGGCCGACGACCGCCGTGAGCGGGCCGCCATAGTCGGCCTGCGCCACGAGGTTGCTGCGCTGCGACGGCTTGAGCTCGTAGGAATGCACGAAGTAGGCGTGCAAGCCGTCGGGCCCGAGCGGGATCTCGTCGAGCAGCGCGTGCGGCTGCAGCATGTTGAGCGTGTTCCAGCCCATGTGCGGGATCTTCAGGCCGGCGTTGGACGGCGTAATGCGGTCGACCTCGCCGGCGATCCAGCCGAGGCCCGGCGTCACCTGATATTCGCGGCCGCGCTCCGCCATCAGCTGCATGCCGACGCAGATGCCGAAGAACGGCCGGCCGCGCTGCAGGACGCTCTCGTTGAGCGCTTCGACCATGCCGTTGATCTGGTCGAGCCCGCGTCGGCAATCGGCGAAGGCGCCGACGCCCGGCAGCACGACGCGATCGGCGCGCGCCACCTTTGCCGGATCGTTGGTGACGACGATCGGCTGGCCGTGCCCGCTCTCGCGCGCGGCGCGCTCGAACGCCTTGGCAGCCGAGTGCAGGTTGCCGGAGCCGTAGTCGACGATGGCAACGCTCACGGCGATCCCCCCGGCTCGGGGAAAAGGCCGATGACGTCGGAGCCCGACGGCGGCCCGCGGCGAACGGGCGTCGCATAGGTCGTTTCGGATGCGGCGGGCGGCGATGACAGCCGCTTCGCCCATTCGCCGAAGAAGCGGTGCTCGGCGCTTTCCTGATCGTCGCCGACGACGAAGCCAAGCGCGCGCCAGCCGCACCGCGTCAGGGTCCAGCGCCACAGCGATGTCGCTTCGAAACCGACGAGGAGAGCGATCAGAAACGCGGCTGCGGCTTGAACAAGCCGTGGCGCATCGATCAGCCGAAGGGTTACACCCGCAACGATGACAACGCCGAGATAGCCGGCAAAGGCCAGCCACAGCCGATGTACCATCAGCCATAGCGGCCCGAACAGGAAGGCCCAGAAGTGGAAGCCGTCGCGGATGAAAACGAAGCGCTGCGGATCGCTTTTGGCTTCGGCCGCTTTGGGCGGCGGCGCGTGCACGGTGTATGTGGGCATCAGCGTCCTCGAAACTCAACAAACGCCGCCGGAGCCCGGCGGCGATACTCATATAGGCGTTGCCCTAGCCCCCGAGCGAGCCCTTGGTGGACGGCACTTCGTCCTTGGCGCGCGGATCGATCGCCACCGCCGACCGCAAGGCCCGCGCCAGCGCCTTGAAGCAGGATTCCGAGATGTGGTGGTCGTTGGTGCCGTACAGCGTCTCGACGTGTAGGGTGATGCCGGCATTGGTGGCGAACGCCTGGAACCACTCCTGCACCAGCGCGGTGTCGAAGTCGCCGATCTTGGCGCGCGCGAACTCCGTCTTGAACACCAGGAATGGCCGCCCGGAAATGTCGAGCGCGGCGCGCGTCAGCGCCTCGTCCATCGGCACGTGCACGTCGGCATAGCGGGTGATGCCCTTCATGTCGCCGAGCGCCTGCTTCACCGCCTGGCCGAGCGCGATGCCGACGTCCTCGGCGGTGTGATGGAAATCGATATGCAGGTCGCCCTTGGCCTTCACCGTCATGTCGATGCGCGCGTGCCGTGCCAGAAGATCGAGCATGTGGTCGAGGAAGCCGATGCCGGTCGCGATCTGTGCGCGGCCCGCGCCGTCGAGATCGATTTCGACCTCGACGTCGGTCTCCTTGGTCTTGCGCTTGATGGCACCCTTGCGCATCGCGAAGTCCCTTTATTCGCGCGCCTTTTATCAGGGGCCGCTCGGATTCGCCACCGTCGCCCGCCCCCCGTTTGCAAGTCCGTTTCGACGTGCATAGATCACGGCCTTCAAGAGGTTAACGTATGGCGTCCCCCGAGCTTCCCCAAAATCCGACGTGGCACGGCACCACCATTCTCACCGTCCGCAAAGGCGGCAATGTCGTCATCGGCGGCGACGGCCAAGTCTCGATCGGCCAGACCATCGTCAAGGCCAACGCCAAGAAGGTGCGTCGTCTCGGCAAGGGCGACGTGATCGGCGGCTTTGCCGGCGCGACCGCCGACGCCTTCACCTTGTTCGAGCGGCTGGAGGCCAAGCTCGAGCAGTATCCGGGCCAGCTCACACGCGCCGCCGTCGAGCTCGCCAAGGATTGGCGTACCGACCGTTATCTGCGGCGGCTCGAGGCGATGATGATCGTCGCCGACAAGCAGGTGTCACTGGTGCTCACCGGCACCGGCGACGTGCTTGAGCCGGAAAACGGCGTCATGGGCATCGGCTCCGGCGGCAACTATGCGCTCGCCGCGGCGCGGGCGCTGCTTGACGGCTCGCTCGATGCGGAAGCGATCGTAAAGAAGGCGCTCGATATCGCCGCCGAGATCTGCGTCTACACCAACCGCAACGTCACCATCGAGTCGCTGAAGTCATGAGTCTTGTGCGCGCGATGCTTGGCTGCGCCCTTGCGGCGACGGCCTTCGCCAGTCCGGCCGACGCGAAATCGCCGCCGCGCTACGGCGCGCTGGTCTATTCCGATCTTTGTTACGATCCGCCCTCCGACGACATGGGCGGCACGCGCATCACGCTGCTCCGCTTCGGCTACGGCGACAAGATCGTCTACGAAAACACCGAGGGGGCGGTGACCTGGCCGGTCTTTGCCGCCGACGCGAAAGTCGATGCGAAATCAGGCGCGCTGACCTTCGAAGTGAAGACCAACGAGGAGACACTGACCTTCCAGGGCAAGTTCGACGATCGCATGTTGACGGGCGCGCTCAGTGGCCGCAGCCAGCCTCTCCACCTGCGCCGCATTGCCGATCTCGGCCAACCCGTTCCCAAGTGCAAGTTCTGACATGACTGACTTCTCCCCCCGCGAAATCGTTTCCGAACTCGACCGCTACATCGTCGGCCAAAGCGACGCCAAACGCGCGGTGGCGATCGCGCTACGCAACCGCTGGCGCAGGCTGCAGCTCGACGACAGACTGCGCGAGGAAGTGCTGCCGAAGAACATCCTGATGATCGGGCCGACCGGCGTCGGCAAGACCGAGATTTCTCGCCGCCTCGCCAAGCTCGCCGGCGCGCCGTTCCTCAAGGTCGAGGCCACAAAGTTCACCGAGGTTGGCTATGTCGGCCGCGACGTCGAGCAGATCGTCCGCGATCTCGTCGAAATCTCTATTGCGCTGACGCGCGACAAGAAACGCAAGGACGTGCAGGCCCGCGCCGAGCAGGCGGCCGAAGAGCGCGTGCTCGATGCGCTGGTCGGCCCCGGCGCCAGTCCCGCGACGCGCGAGAGCTTCCGCAAGAAGCTGCGCGCCGGGGAAATCAACGACAAGGAAATTGAGATCGAGGTGACGCAGAGCTCCTCCGGCATGCCGATGTTCGAAATCCCCGGCATGCCGGGCGCGCAGGTCGGCGCCATCTCGATCGGCGATATCTTCGGCAAGCTCGGCGGCGGCCGCAGCAAGATGCGACGCGTCACGGTCGAGGAATCGCATGAGCTCCTGGTGGCGGAGGAATCTGACAAGCTGCTCGACAGCGATTCGCTCGTGCAGGAATCGATCCGCGTCGTCGAGCAGAACGGCATCGTGTTCCTCGACGAGATTGACAAGATCTGCGCGCGCGAGGGCCGCTACGGCGGCGACGTCTCGCGCGAGGGCGTGCAGCGCGATCTGCTGCCGCTGATCGAAGGCACCACCATCAACACCAAGCACGGACCGGTGAAGACCGACCACATCTTGTTCATCGCCTCCGGCGCCTTCCATATTTCGAAGCCGTCCGATTTGTTGCCCGAGCTTCAGGGCCGGCTGCCGATTCGCGTCGAGCTGTCGGCGCTGACGCGCGACGACTTCCGCCGCATCCTCACCGAGCCGGAAGCCTCACTCATCAAGCAATATGTGGCGCTGCTAGCCACCGAAGGCGTGGCGCTCGAATTCACGCAGGATGCGATTGATGCCATCGCCGACATCGCAGTCGGGGTCAATTCGAGCGTCGAGAACATCGGCGCCCGCCGCTTGCAGACCGTGATGGAGCGCGTACTTGACGACGTGTCCTTCGCCGCGCCCGACCGCTCGGGCGAAAACGTTAAGATCGATGCCGCTTACGTGCAGAAGCACATCGGCGATCTCGCCAAGAACGCGGACCTGTCCCGGTTTATTCTTTAATGCCGCGCGTCGGGTCGGTCACGGCGACCGCGTCCGACCCTGGAAATGTCTCCATCAGGCCCTCGTCAAGATCGCGTTCGACGCGACGCTTTTTGGGTGACGGCTTGGCCTTTCGCGCCGGCCTGCGGCGCGCTGCCTTCTTCTTCTTTTTCTTTTTGACCTTCTTTCTGCGTTTCTTCGCCATGTCGCAGTCTCCACGCTAGTGACGCTGCCGTCTAATCCTCACGTAAAGCGCGCCCTCGCCACCATGTGCGATGTGCGCGTCGTCGAAGCCGATCACGAAAGCACGGAATTCCGGAAGCGCCAGCCACTGCGGAACTTGGCGCTTGAGCACACCGCGTTCGCCATCGCCGCGGCCGCCTTTGCCGGTGATGACCAGCACCAGCCGCGCACCCCGCGCGGAAGCGCTGCGCAGAAACCGCAAGAGCGCTGCGTGCGCTTCGCTCTGCGTCAGGCCATGCAGGTCGAGGCGTGCGTCGATGTCGTGCGCGCGGCGCGCGACGCTGCGCCGCGCGCGGCGGCTAAGCGGCGTCAATGCCGGTGGCGCTGATTTCGTCAGCGTTAGCTGCGGACCTTGTTTTTGCGCCCGTAACGGCTGCGCCTTCTCGGCAATTGCCTTGGCCTCATCGGGAAACGCGTCCCCGCGTATCGGCGCGATCGAGCGCGTCACCATGGTCCACAGCACGCGCTCATCCGGGGTGAGGACGCGGCGCTTGCTGCCGTCGCGCTCGCTCATGGCCGCCGCCTAGGGGCGCGGCGTGGAGGCCGTCGTGGCCGTGATGTCGTTCGCCGCCGGCGCCGCCGGGCTGCCTTTGGCCATCATGTCCTCGGTGCCGAGGTCCTTCGGCCGCGGCTTGGGCAGCGGCGTGAACGCCGGGCCCGGCGTGCCGGTCACCGACACGTCCTTCGGCACCAGCATGACGAAGTGTCCGAACTGCTTGATACGGCCGGCGATATGCGTGACATCCTCGCCGTGGCCAAAATAGATGTCGGCGCGCGCGGCGCCCTTGATGGCGGAGCCGGTGTCCTGCGCGAACATCAGATGATGGAACGGATCGACCGGCGCCAGCCCCTTGATCGGGAACTCACCCTCGACCCAGATCGGCGTGCCGTAGACATGCGCCGACGGATCGACGGCGAGCGAACGCCACGGCGTCAGCGCGATGCCCTGCGACCCGATGCACTCATCCTGCGGACCGAGCGATGTCTCGGTGAAGAACACGTAGGAGCGGTTCTTTAGCCGGAGCTCCTCGCCTTCCTTCGGATTGGCTTCCATCCAGTCGCGAATCTTGTCCATCGACATTTCTTCGCGGGTGATGATGCCCTGATCGATCAGCCAGCGGCCGACCGGCGTATAGGGCTTGCCGTTGCTGGCGACATAGTTGAGGCGCAGCAGCTTGCCGTCGTCGAGCTTGACGCGGGTCGAACCCTGGATCTGCGCGAAGAAGGCGTCGACCGGATCCTTGACGTAACAGATCTCGAGACCCTTGCCGTTGAGTGCGCCGCTTTCGATCTGCTTGCGATCGTACTGGCCGAACACTGTGCTCTTCTTCGAGCTCTTCGGCGGCGCATAGAGCGGAATCTTGTAGTCGCCGGTCGGCACACGCGAGCCATCGACTTCGGTCTCGTAATAGCCGGTGAAGAAGCCGTCCTGCTGGCCGTGCGGCTCGATGCGCACCGGCTTGAAGTTGGCCTCGAAGAACTTGCGCGCGGCCTCGCGATCGACGGCACCCGACGCAGCAACGGTTTTCGCCGCCTCGCAGGCATTATAGAGCCCGCCGTAGACCGGCCGCGCTTTGCGCATCGCCGGCGTGCCTTGCAGGATTGCACCGCAGCTTTTCTGGAACGTTGCGAAAGCCGTGGCGAGATCGTCCTCGGCCCAGCCGTCCATCTTGTCGAAGCTCCAGGTCGCGACCTGCGCGTGGCGCATCTCGACGGCGTTCGCCGCGGCACTTGCAAAAAAACTCATCGCCGCAACCGCGGCGAATCGTTTCAAGGTCGTCCTCCGTCCCCCCTGCATGCGATCAGTGCCCGCCTTCGGTTGCGACCAGCTTCCAGTTCGGATCGCGCGAAGAGGTGTCGCGCGAGAATGTCCAGACGTCGGTGATGTCGGTCACCTTGTCAGCGCTGCCGTCGACGACGTTGCCGTTCTTGTCACGCGTCGCCGAGACGAGCTTCGAGTGGAAGCGCACGGTGACCTGGGCGTTGCGGCCGCGCAGTTCGGCCTGGGTGATTTCGGACTCGTCGATCGAGACGAATTTGTTCTCGACCGTCTCGCCGCGCTTTTCACGTTCGGCGATGGCGTGATCGAAGCCGTCATAGACTTCGCGCGACAGCAAATTCTTCAGCATGCGGCGGTCGCCTTCGGCATAAGCGTTGACGATCATCTCGTAGGCGGCGCGCGCGCCGGCCACGAAAGGCTTGGCGTCGAAATCGGAATCCGCGCCGGCAATGGCGTCGAGGCCCGCAGCGAGCGGCGAGCCCGCTTCGGCGACGCCCTTCCAACGCTCGCCCGGTACGACCGGCTCTTCCACCGGCTTCGGCGTTGTGGCTTCCGGAGCACGGTTCGGCAGCGTCACGACCTTTTCGGTCGCCGGACGCATCTGCTCGCGCGCGGAATACGGATCGTAAGGCGGCCGCTCGCGGCCGGTGCGCTGACCCAGCACGCTCCGCAGGCGCAGGAAGATGAACACCGCCAGCGCTAGGAAGATAATGGTGTAGATGTCGAACACGTCTCGCATGCTTTCAAAAACCGCTGCGGTCGATCACTCCACAGTGCCGCGCCGATGAGGCGGCATGGCGGCGGACCCATCGGGTATTATGTAAGTCGGGACCGCACCGATCCAAAGGCGTCGCGCCCGTGTTGTGCGCGTTTTTCGTGCTTCACTGGGCGACCTTAGACGATAGGGTTGCCATCGCCAACCCGCCAAAAGGCCAGAAATGCCCATGAATGTGGCAAAATACCTGTTGTTGGCCGTCCTTTTGTTGCCCGTGATGGAACTGGTTGCGTTCTTCGCGGTCGCCGCGCAGATCGGCTTCCTACCCGCGCTGGCGCTGATCGCCATCGGCTCGATGGCCGGCATGTTGATCCTGCGCCACGCCGGTGGCAGTCACATCGAGCACGTCCGCGTTGCGCTCGGCGAAGGCAGCTTCACGGCCTTGCAAGCCGACAGCGCCGGCGGCCTGACGCTGCTGGCGGGGATTCTGTTGGTCATACCGGGGTTTATTACCGACGCCATGGCGCTTGTGCTGCTCCTAGCGCCGCTGCGCCAGGCGATCGCGGGACGGCTCGGGAGCGCAGCGCCACCGCGCGGCTCCGACGGAGTTGTCGATCTTCGGCCCGAGCAATGGCGCCACGTGCCGGACCCCGAGCTTCCGGACCGCCGCGACGACGCGCGAAAACCATAGCGGCGCGCGATCCTTGTTCCCCTAAAAACCCTGTGTTAGCCAACCGCCGGCGCGCGCCGTTTCATGTGGCCGTGCATCAAGGAGAGATAATGAGCACGACCAATGGCGGACCCGCCGTACCGCCGCCGCAGGATGCGCCACAGCTCACGGTGGTCGGGCAATACATCAAGGATCTCTCGTTCGAGAATCCGAACGCGCCGCGTTCCCTGATGCAAAGCGGCCAGCAGCCGCAGATCGGCATCCAGATCCGGGTCGATGCCCAGCCGATGTCGGACACCGACGTCGAGGTGGCGATCAAGATCGAGGGCAAGGCCGAGACCAACGGCACACTGCTGTTCGCCTTCGACCTGACCTATGCCGGAGTCTTCCGCATCCACAACGTGCCGCAGGAAAGCATGAACGCGCTGGTGCTGATCGAGTGCCCGCGCCTGCTGTTCCCGTTCGCCCGCGAGACGATCGCCGCGACAGTGCGCCAGGGCGGCTTCCCGCCGCTGCTGCTCGATCCAGTCGATTTTGTCGGGCTTTACCGCGACCGCATGGCCAAGATGCAGCCGGCCAATCAGGGCCAGCCAAGCTAACTCACGCGTCCGCCGACCGGTACGTTCGCCACAGCGCTTCATCACCGAGCGTTGCGATGAATTCGCGGTGCGCCGCACGCTCCTCGTCGGTGACCCGCGGCGGCAAAGCGATCGGCCGTGTTCGCAGCGTTATCGCGTTACCGTTGCCATCGATACGCGCCGAGAGCTCGGAAAGGCCCAGCTGTGCTTGGCGCGCTCCGATCAGCTCGACATAGACTTCGGCCAGAATCTCGGCATCGAGCAGCGCGCCGTGTTTGGTACGACGCGAATTGTCGATGCCGTATCGCGTGCACAGCGCATCGAGGCTGTAAGGGCCGGCCGAATGCTTGCGGCGCGCCAAGGCCAACGTATCGACAAGGCGCTCGCGCGTGATCATTGCGCGTTCGACGCGCTTGAGCTCGGCACAAAGGAAACCGTGGTCGAAACCGGCATTGTGGATCACCAGCGGTGCGTCATCGCCAATGAATTCGAGAAAATCGTCGACGATGTCGACGAAGCACGGCTGGTTCTTGAGAAAGTCGGTAGTCAGCCCGTGGATCGCTGCCGCTTCGGCCGGCACGTCGCGCTCCGGATTGAGGTAGACGTGAAAGGTCGCGCCGGTCGGGATGCGGTTGAGCAACTCGACGCAGCCGAGCTCGACCAGGCGGTGGCCCTGGCCGGGATCGAGACCTGTGGTTTCGGTATCGAGGACGATTTCGCGCATCGTGGTCCGAATCACCGGCGTTTCTTCTGCATCTTACCAACGAAGTTGAGAATTTCACGCACCTGCGCGCGCGCCGCATCGAAGCCTTGCCCGCTATCCACGATGAAATCGGCTCGCGCGCGCTTGTCCGCGTCGGGCACCTGCTTGGCAAGCAGCGCCTGGAACTTCTGCTCGGTCATGCCTGGCCGCTCCAGCACCCGCTCGCGCTGCGCCTCAGCGGTCGCCGAAACGACGACCACCGCATCGCAGCGCATGTGGCTGCCTGTTTCAAATAGCAACGGGATATCGAGGACGGCAACCGCCTCGCCTTTGCGCTCGGCCTCCGCCAGGAAGCGCTGTTCGGCCTTGCGAACCAGCGGATGAACGATGCCTTCGAGCTTTTTAAGCGCCGAGGCATCGCCGATGACGCGCTGGCCGAGCTTCTCGCGGTCGACCTTGCCGCCGGTGGTGGTGCCGGGAAACGCGGCCTCGATCAGCGGCGCGGCCTCGCCCTCATAGAGTCTGTGCACCGCGGCGTCGGCGTCATGCACGGGCACCCCTTCGTCGGCGAAGAATTTCGCCGCCGTCGATTTGCCCATGCCGAGCGAGCCGGTGAGACCAAGAACGATCATGGCGCAATCATCCGGCGATAAATCCTTTTTCGCGCAGGAAGGCGAGCAGCGGCATGAGCGGCAAGCCGAGAATGGTGAAATAGTCGCCGTCGACGCGCTCAAACAGATGCACCCCGACCGTCTCGAGCTGATAGGCGCCGACGCTCGCGAACGCCGAATTCCCGGCAACATCGAGATAGTCCTCGAGGAAGTCGTCGGAGAAGTTCCGCATCGTCAATCGCGCGGTATCGACGCAGGAAAAGAGTTCCTTGCCGTCCTGGACGAGCGACAGCGCCGAATTGAGCTCATGGGTGCGGCCGCGAAGGTCTTTGAGCTGTGCCGAGGCTTCTGCCCGGTTGGCCGGCTTGCCGAAGCGTTTGTTGCCGCGCGACAGCGTTTGATCGGCGCCCAGCACCGGCCGTCCCGGCATTGTTGTGGCGATCGCTTCGGCCTTCTTGCGCGCAAGAAGCCGCGCCGCAGCCGCCGGATCAAGCGGGGCCGCCTGTGCTTCGACGGCGCGTTCGTCGATCTGCGCCGGCCGGATCTCGAAGCGCAGACCGGCGGCCGCGAGAATTTTGCCGCGGATGTCGCTTTTCGATGCGAGCACCAGCGGCTGCGGGGCGAGCCAGAGCGGCATCAGACAACCGGCTGGCGGCGGCGCTCGGTCAGAAGCCGCATCACCGCGGCCGCGGTTTCCTCGATCGAGCGACGAGTCACGTCGATCGACGGCCAATTGTTCTTCGAGCACAGCCGCCGCGAATAGGCGACTTCTTCCGCCACTGCCGCTTTGTCGATGTACTGGTCGTCGTCTCGGTGCGCCTTCAGGCCGAGCAACCGGTTCTCGCGGATCTGGACGATACGTTCGGGGCTGGCAAAAAGGCCGACCACCAGCGGGCGCTTCAATTTCTCGACTTCCGGCGCCAACGGTACCCCTGGCACCAGTGG
>Ga0187779_10000364_pt1 | contig 31467 bp, 26 predicted proteins | sample 1015_Q2_SP10_10__FD_132435 | JGI IMG/M metagenome (GOLD analysis project Ga0187779, IMG submission 132435) | Tropical peat soil microbial communities from peatlands in Department of Meta, Colombia - 1015_Q2_SP10_10_MG | ecosystem: Environmental > Terrestrial > Soil > Wetlands > Peat | place... | reverse complement strand
GCGCGCGCGCCGCGAATCCGGAAGGAAGAATCCCCGTCAGCGTCGCGATTGGATCCGATCCCGCCACAACGCTCGGCGGCATTCTGCCGATTCCGCCGGACCTGGACGAAATGATGTTCAGCGGCTTCCTGAAAAGGGAATCCGTAGAGCTCGTGAAGTGCCAGACAAATGAACTGGAAGTGCCTGCGAACGCGGAAATCGTCCTCGAAGGCTACGTCAACCTAAACGAGATGCGCACCGAAGGCCCGTTCGGCGACCACACAGGCTTCTATTCGCTCGAAGGCGAATATCCGGTCTTCCATGTGGAGTGCGTGACACACCGCAAGGATCCTATCTATCTGACTACCGTCGTCGGTCGCCCGCCGCAGGAAGATTACTATATGGGCCACGCCATCGAACGCATCTTCCTGCCGCTGATGAAAATGACCCACCCGGAAATTGTGGACGTGTCCATGCCCGCCGAGGGCATCGTCCATAACCTGATGATCGTGTCCATCCGGAAATCGTTTCCCGGTCACGCGCGAAAAGTGATGAACGCGATCTGGTCGCTGGGCCAAGCGATGTTCACCAAGGTGCTCGTCGTCGTGGATCACGATGTGAATGTGCACGATTACAAGGAAGTCGTATGGAAGGCGCTCTGCGCCATCGACCCCGAACGCGACGTGCAATTTACATTGGGGCCCGTGGACACACTCGATCACGCCGCTCGCATGCAGGATTTCGGCTCGAAGATGGGCCTGGATGCCACGCGCAAGTGGACAACGGAAGGCTTTACCCGTCCCTGGCCGGACGAAATCCTCATGGATGAAGCTACCAAAGCTCGTGTCGATATTCTCTGGAAAAACCTCGGACTCTGAGCTTCAATCAACTCGAGGGCTTTCCATTGTCATTCTGGGATCCGGCGTTTTTGACCACTACTGATTGTGCGCAGTCGCAACGTGGGAACCGGTCCCCACAAACGCCAGGCCATCGACGCCCGGCGTAAGCTGTATCGGCGCCTCCAGTTGCCACGTTTTCAGGTTCAGGACCTCAATCACCCCGGCTTTCGGGCAACTGATATACGCGAAAGAGCCGTTCGGCGTCACGAGTGTTTCGCCCAAAGCGGCGGGGATGTCGTAGGTATGGGCAAGCTTTCCTGACGAAGTGTCCAGCACAAACAGTTTGCCGGAGGGCGCATTGGCAACCAGCCACCGGCCATCCGGCGTTGGCACGGACGAGTAGACCTCGGCGGGAACATCCCACCACGCCGTAACCCCGTCTGTGCTCGTGTCAATCACGGCTATGCGCGGCTTCGTCTGATCATGGGTGTAGACTGTCCTCCCGTCCGGCGAAATCGAAATCCGCTGCACCTGCTGCGCCACGGGAATGCTCTTGACCAGCGAGTGGCTGCGCAGATCCAGCACGCTTACGTTGCCGGCGAACACATTCGCCGTGTACGCGCGCGATCCGTCGGGCGTGATCACGAACATATGCGAGTCGACTTGCCCGGTGGGGATTTCCGCGAGAATCTTTTCGGTCTTCGGGTCGATCACGTCCACCGCCCTGGCCAGTTCCGCGGACACATACAGCAAGCCATCCGGCCCAAACTTGGCGCAATGGGGGCGGACCGGTTTGCCCAGATCGATGATGCGAACCGCGCGGCCGGCTGCGATGTCAATCACTTGTACCGTGGCCCCGTCCGTGCCAGGCCTGCCGATGCCGGAGTTCCCGTAGATTGGCACGTACGCATATTTCCCGTCGGGGGAAGCGATAACTTCGTGGCCGTTGATGTCCACTCCGACCGTGGCGAGTGCCTTTCGAGAAGCGGGATCAACGACAATCAGCGTATGGTCATACTGATTGGCGACAAGCAGGGTCTGCGCTGGCACGCAGGAGGGAAGCAGGAACAACACGCAGAGCGGCAGGATTGGATTCTTCATGAGTGATCTCCAGGATTAGCAGCAGCTTAAGCGGACCGAGTATAGCTTTGGCGCAGAGATTCGTCTCCTTCTCTTTCGGACCGAGAGCGCGGCATGAACTTTGTTTTGCTGGAGATACCGAAAGAAGGGCGCGATCTGGCCCGATGTGCGGACTAAGAATAACCGTCCCGCGGGACAGGGGCAAAATCGCCGGAATGCACAACTAATAGCAGTACTGATAGAATGGTAGCCCAAGGGGTAGGGATACCTGCCTACGATACCAGGTCAAATGCCTAAAACTACCGATGTTTTTAGGACAACTGCGGAAGAGAAACGCTTGACGCTCAGCCTTCCCCAATGACATAACGGGGACAAGGTCGTGCCCGAGAAGATTCGGTTGTCCGGGGTGAAGAACGGGTGCGAACTTGTCCGGAATCAGGGCGTGTCTTAAACAGGATGGGCGTTCCTCGTGAGCGAATCGCGCGAAGTGATGAACGTACGGCAGGCGTCCCAGTATCTCGGGATCAGTCCGGATACCCTGTATCGGTACATCACAGAGGGCGAAATACCTGCATTCAAACTGGGAAATCGTTGGAAACTTAGGAAGACGATCCTGGACAGATGGATGGAACGCAAGATGAGCCAGGCGGTGTCACGGCGCCGCTAGGTTCGTTTCAGCGTGAGGGAAAGAGGCCGCGATATGTGGTTACTCGGGGGCAAAAAAAGTAAGCAGCTCGTGGGTCTGGACATCGGCTCAAGCTCCATTAAGGCCGTGGAGTTGAAATCGACCAAGGCCGGGTACGAACTCGTCAGCTACGGGATGGAGTCGCTGGCCCAGGACACCGTCGTGGACGGCGCCATCATGGACGCACCGCAAGTCGCCAATGCCATCACCAAGATTTTCGATCAGGAAAAGATCAAGACCAAGAGCGTGGCCACTTCGGTCTCCGGCCACTCCGTGATCGTCAAGCGCGTTCCTCTGCCCCTGATGACGGAAGAAGAGCTGTACGATCGAATCCCTTCGGAAGCCAGCCAGCACATTCCCTTCGATATCGCTGACGTGAACCTCAGTTATCAGCTTCTGGAAGCCATGGACTCGCAGATGGACGTTCTGCTGGTCGCCGTCAAGAAAGACAAGATTCTGAATCACACCAACGTGCTCGCCCAGGCGGGCAAGACGCCAGTGGTGGTGGATATCGACGCCTTTGGTTTGCAGAACTGTTTCGAAGTGAATTATGAGCCGGACGCCGGCCAAACCGTGGCGCTGCTGAACATCGGTGCCAGCGTCATGAACATTAATATCGTTCGTGGCGGCATTCCGCTGTTCACCCGCGACGTCAGCGTTGGCGGCAACCAGTACACGGATGCGCTCCAAAAGGAGCTGGACCTGAGCTTCGACGACGCTGAACGGCTGAAAAAGGGCGACACCCTCCCGAGCGTCACCGACGAACAGAAGGGGCAAATCTTACGCAGCGTTTCGGACATTCTGACCCTGGAAATCCAGAAGACCTTCGATTTCTTCCGAGCCACGGCCAGCGGAGAAAACATCCAGCGCATTATGGTGGCCGGAGGAACGGCGCGCGTGCCCGGACTTGTGGACCTGTTGCGGGAAGAGTTCGCGATGCCGGTGGAAGAGCTGAATCCATTTCGTAAGGTGTTAATCAACCCGGGAAGGCACAGTGAAGATCAGATCCGGGAATTGGCGCCAAGGTTGGTAGTCGCGGTGGGATTGGCACTGAGGAGCTTCGACTAGCCATGATCCGCATAAACTTACTCGGACAAACACGGCCTAAGGCATCACGAAGGCCGGTGGACACGGGGGCGGCCATGCCGCTGGTGTTCATTGGAGCCGGTGTTCTGTTGGGCGCGCTTTTCCTTTTTTACTTCTACCATTCCTGGCAGACGCAGTTGAACCAGGAGAACGCCCGGATCAAACAGCTTCAGAGCCAGAAGACGGAACTGGAACAGATCAAATTGCAGGTGGAAGCCTTCGAGAAGCAGAAGCAGGTGTTGCAGCAGCGTGTGGGCACCATCGAACAGCTCCAGAAAGATCGTACCGGCGGGCAGGAATTGCTGGATGAAATCGCCAACACCGTTTCCCGTGCAGAGAACCTCTGGCTGACTTCCATGACCAAGAAGGGCACCGCGGTTACCATGCAAGGTGCCTCCGCTTCCATCAACTCCGTGGCGAACTTTATCACCGCCTTGAAGCGCTCCGGGTATTTCCAGAAGATTGAGATTAAGGAAGCCAAACAGGACGATAAGAATACGGCCGTTCAGACATTCGTGTTCACCATCGATGCGGAAATTGCTTCGAGCGGGCCGGACGCGTCTACGCAAGCCAAGCCGGCAAGTGCTGCTGGGACGGGCGCCGCAGGTGCGGCACCGGCGAAGAAAGGATAAAGGGAAGCCATGGCGAATCCTTTCCGAGATATGTCCGTAATCATGCAGGGGCTGGTGGCGGTTGCCATCGCGGTGGTTCTCATCCTTGTTGGCCTGTATGTTCCGGTCTCACCGGTGGCCCAGGAAAGAGCTGCATACGACAGCGCAGTCCAGCAACGGACGAAACTCAACCAGGAAGTCACCCAGCTGCAGGTTTACAAACAGCGCTACGGCGAACTGAAGCAGCAGATGGACGCGCTCAACAAGCAGCTTGACACTCTGAAAACCATCGTCCCGGAAGAAAAAGAAGTGGATGAATTCATCCGCCAGGTGGAAGGAGCGGCCAGCGCCTCGAACGTCCAGTTGCGCCGCCTGACCGCGCAGAACATCGTTCCGAAGGACTTCCACTATGAGATGCCTTTCGAAGCCCAGGCAGACGGCCCCTATTTCAACGTGCTGGATTTCTTCAGCCGTCTGAGCCGGCTGTCCCGCATTATCAACGTGGGCGACCTGCAATTTGACGACCCTGCCAACGGCAAGGGCACCCATTATCCGGTGCGCCCAGGGGAAACGGTGTCAGGGGTATTTACGGTCACGACGTTCTTCACGAAGCCGGCTGATACGACTCCGGCAGGAGCAGGCGGGGCAAAGGGTCCGGCAACGCCTGTGAAAAAGCCGTGAGCGGGAATGAGCGAGCTATGCGTCGATTGAAAATACTGCTAATCGCATCTGTGCTGACGTTGGCGGGGTTCAGCGTGCAAGCGCAAACGGCGCCGGCCACAGCCAAGCCCGCGGCGAAATCTGCCACGAAGGCCGCGAAGTCTCCGGCTAAAAAAGCGGCCACGCCTGCGCCCAAAGCGGAGGCAGCGCCGGAAGCCAAGGTCGCTCGCCGCGATCCGTTCGAATCTTTGACGAGCCGCCAGGACGCGGCCGCGAAAGTTGCCGCGAATTTGCCGCCAGGCAAGGCGGGGCTGCAGGTGGCCTCTTTGCGGCTGGATGGAATTGTGAAAGCGCCAAACGGGATGATCGCCGTGGTCACGAATCCGCAGCAGAGAACTTACTTTCTGCGGGAAGGCGACCAGCTCTATGACGGAAGAGTGGAAAAGATAGCGTTGGACGGTGTGTCGTTCCACGAAGTGGGGAAGGACGCATTCGGAAAACCGGTGGAACGGCAAGTGAATAAGAGAATCTACTCCAGTGCAGGAGAACAGCAATGACGACGAACTGGCGGGCCTTAAGGTGTGGCTGCCTGATACTGACGAGCGTGATGCTGGGCGGGGGCCCGGCGATCGTTCGAGGGCAGGAGTCCGCCGGCGCGAGCACGACCGCAGCGGTGATCTCCAGCGTGGCCATCACGCAGGATCCGCAGCGGGCGGCGGTCCGCGTCGAAGGAGCGGGACGCCTCGAGGTGCATGCCTCGCGGATCCAGAATCCGGAGCGCTTGGTGCTGGATTTCACCGGTGCGCGGCTGAACGTGCAAAAGACTTCGATCCCTGGAGTCTCCGCGCCCGTCCGCGGCGTGCGCATGGGCCAGTTCCGGCCGGACGTTGCGCGCGTGGTCATCGACCTGACGAACTCCGCGCCCTACCAGATTGCGCATGAAGGCGATGCCGTGGTGATCTATCTGCAAGTCCAGCCTGCGGACGCGGCCACGCCGGCCGTGGTGAAGTCCACGTCGACTACGGCGGCCCTAAAAGAGGTTGCCACAACTCCGAACGCACCGGCCGTAAGTGTTTCCAGCGATAAGACCGGTGCAGGCGCAGCTTCTCATTTCCCGTTGCCGAACGAACTGACCCAGCCCTCAGCCAATTTGGCAACTGTAAGTGCTCCGGCCCAACCGGCGCACTCCGACACTAACGCGCAACAAGCCGCTCAGCAGGCTGTCCAGCAGGCCACCACGGCCGCGTCGACAGTTGCTGCTCAACAGGCTGCTTCTACGGCATCTCCAGCGACACCGCAGTCAGGCCATTACACGGGGGAACCCATCTCCGTGAACCTGAAGGATGTCGACCTGAAAGACTTTTTCCGCCTGATTCACGAAATCAGCGGACTCAACGTGGTTTTGGACCCGAACGTCAAGGGCACCCTGACCATCGTGCTGGATGAGGTGCCGTGGGATCAGGCACTGGACATCGTGCTGATCAACAACGGCCTCGATAAGCAGCTGAACGGCAACGTCCTCCGCGTGGCCACCAAGGACACCCTCAAGAAGGAAGCGGAAACGGCCCGCGACCTCCAGAAGGCTCAGGCCGAAGCTGTCGCGCCCGTCACTGTGACCCGCGTCCTCAGCTATGCCAAGGCCTCGGTCGTGAGAGACACGCTGAAGAAGTTCCTCTCCGCCCGTGGGGACATCTTCTCCGACGATCGCTCGAACCAGCTCATCATTCGCGACATCCCCTCCAATCTGCCGATGCTGGACAACCTGATCCGGCAGTTGGATCGCAAGTCCCAGCAGGTGGAAATCGAAGCGCGCGTGGTTCAGGCGTCGCGCTCCTTCAGCCAGGATATCGGTATCCAATGGGGCTTTGCGGGTTCGACCACCAGCGGCCGGTCAATTTTCGGCGGCGCACCGCAGGTCGGCATTAGCCCGACGACAACAGGCTCCGGACTGCCGCAGCCTCCGCTCATTGGCACGCCGACCTCAAACAGCAGCAGCGGCGGAGCAACCGGCGGAATTCCGTTCAACGTGAACCTTCCTGCTGGAGCGCCAACCGGCGGGTTCTTCTTCGGCAACCGCTCTCCGAACTTCGCCGTAGACCTGTACATTACCGCGGCCGAAGCGAAGGGCGTCGGCAAACTGCTCTCCAAGCCGAAGGTAATCACGCAGAACAACGAAAAAGCTACGGTCAAACAAGGTCAGAAGATTCCGATCCAGACGACCATTAACAACACGATCTCCGTCCAGTACATTGACGCCGTGTTGAAGCTGGAAGTCACTCCGCAGATCACCGCCGAAGGCACCGTCTTCATGGACGTGCTGGTGGAAAACACGCAAATCGACAACGGTATTCCGCGCGTTCAAGGTATTCCGGCTTTGGATACGCAATCCGCGGAAACCAAGGTGCTCGTAGCCGATGGTGGGACCGTGGTCATTGGCGGCATCATCGTGACCCAGCAACAGACCAGCATCAACGAGATCCCGATCGTAGGGAGCCTCCCGGTTATCGGGCGCTTGTTCCGTGAACAGGCTGTGACCATCAACTCTTCCGAGTTGCTCTTCTTCCTGACGCCTCGCATTATTCCGGGATAAGCGGCGGGAATTGCAGAGACGGTTTTAGCCAAGCCACAAACTTCAGGTAAACTGAAATCGAGGAGACTCTAGTCTCCTCGATTTTTTTATGACGCAAACCTTTCCCATCCGGCGGCAGAGAGTGATGCGTGAGCTCAAGCGACGGTCCTTGGACTGCCTGCTGGTCACGCACCCGGCCAACTGGTATTACCTCACCGGTTTCACCGGAGAATCTGGCGTCCTGGTGATGGCCCCCGGGGGCACAACGCTGATCACCGACGGACGTTTCACCACGCAGGCACGCGAGGAGTCGCCGGGAATTCGGCTGGAGCTGCAAAAGGGCTCGCTCTACGCGTCCGTCGGTGAATGGCTGAACCATCGTGGCATCCGGCGAGTTGGGTACGATCCTGAACGGTGGACCGTCGCGCAGTTAAAGGTTCTTCGAAAGGCCTGCGGCGCACATTGCCGCATCATCGAAGCCGGTGGAGTGGTGGAGGCCCTGCGCCTGACGAAAGATGCGCAGGAACTCGCCGCAATGCGCAGAGCGGCCATTCTCGCTGGAGAAGTGCTGGAAGGCACGCTCAAGCTCCTGAAGCCTGGCATCCGGGAAAGGGAAGTCGGGGCTGAGATTGAGTACCAGATGAAACGGAAGGGGGCCAGCGGACCATCCTTTGAAACCATCGTTGCTTTTGGCGAACGCGCCGCGCTCCCGCACGCGCGCCCTACCTCCAAGCGCTTGAGGAAAAATGAATTGGTCGTGCTGGACCTGGGTGTTATACTCGGCCACTACTGCAGTGACATCACGCGCACTGTGCACTTGGGACGGGCATCCCGTCGCATTCGCTCCTGGTACCGCGCGGTGCAGGAAGCCAACCAGGCTGCCACCGCGGCGGTCAGAGCGGGGGTAGCCTGCGGTGAGGTAGACGCCGCGGCACGGGAAGTCCTGAAGAAAAGCGGGCTCGATTCCTACTTCGTTCATAGCACCGGACACGGTCTGGGGTTGGAAGTTCACGAAGCGCCTCGGGTCGCACGCGGTCAGGCGATTCGACTTGAAGTGGGAAATGTGATTACCATAGAACCTGGCGTTTACGTGGAAGGCGTCGGCGGTATTCGCATCGAAGACGACGTAGCGGTTGGGGTAAAGGGCAGTGAAGTTTTGACCCGCGTCAGGCGGGATCTCATCGAACTCTAATACAGGCATGAAACGGAAAAAGCCGTCGAAATCGACTGGAAGTGGGTCGTTTGCAAACCCGGAAATCGGGCAGATTGAGCAACTGCTTCAGTTCATGACCGAGCACAACCTCGAGGAATTCGAATACTCGAGAGGAGATTTGCGCATCCGGCTGAAGAAGCCGGGGGCTGCTCCGGTGCTTGCGGCTCGGCCGGCTGCCGAAATTATCGTGCCGGCAGCGGTCCCGGCGCCCGTGGCTCCGGCTGTGGAAAGCGCTGTGGAAGCGGACCTGCGTGGCGGGGAAGACCTTTTCCTGGTGAAGTCGCCGATCGTGGGCACTTTTTATGGTTCCCCCAGCCCTGGGGCCGAGCCGTTCGTGAAAGTTGGCAGCTACGTGGAAGCAGGACAGACGCTCTGCATCGTGGAAGCCATGAAGCTCATGAACGAAATTGAATCGGAAACCAGCGGCGAAGTCCTGCGCATCTTCGCGGAAAACGGGCAGCCTGTGGAATACGGGCAGCCCCTCTTTGGGATTCGACCTAGCCGCAAACGGTGAGCGGCTCACCCGACTATGTTCCAAAAGATACTTGTAGCCAACCGCGGGGAAATTGCCCTGCGGGTCATCTGTGCTTGTAAGGAATTGGGCATTGCCACCGTTGCCGTGTATTCGGAAGCGGACCGCAACGCCCTCCATGTCCGCTTTGCAGACGAGGCCGTCTGCATCGGGCCGCCTCGCAGCAGCGAAAGCTACCTCAACATTCCCCACGTTATCAGCGCCGCCGAAATCACCAACGTCGACGCCATCCATCCTGGTTACGGCTTCCTTTCCGAAAACGCGAACTTCGCCAAGGTCTGCGAGGCCTCGGAGATCACCTTCATCGGTCCCAAACCGGAAGTGATCGAGATGATGGGAGAGAAGGATCGTGCGCGCCGCGAAATGAAGGCCGCAGGCCTGGCCACCATACCGGGCAGCGATGGTGTGGTGGAAGGCGAAGAAAATCTGGCGAAGGAAGCGAAGCGCGTCGGCTATCCGCTGATCCTGAAAGCGGCGGCGGGCGGCGGCGGCCGCGGCATGCGAGTGGTACGAAACAGTGACGAGTTGCTCAGTGCATACCAGACCGCGCGCAGTGAGGCCCAGCAGGCCTTCGGCACGCCGGATGTGTACATGGAGCGCTTCCTGCAGCACCCTCGGCACATCGAGTTTCAGGTGCTTGGCGACCAGCACGGGAAAGTGATTCACCTTGGCGAGCGCGAGTGCACCATCCAGCGCCGGCACCAGAAGTTAGTTGAGGAATCACCTTCGCCGGCCATCGATGCGAAGCGCCGGAAAGAACTGGGCGCGAAGGTCATCAAGGCCATGGAGGGCATCGGCTACACCAACGCGGGCACGATTGAGTTCCTGATGGATGAAGACGGCTCGATCTATTTCATCGAGATGAACACGCGTATCCAGGTCGAGCATCCGGTGACGGAATTCGTGACAGGTGTGGACCTGGTGAAGGCGCAAATCCGTATCGCGGCAGGCGAACGGCTGGAAGAAGCGGCAGGCGAAGTCAGCTTCTCCGGCCACTCCATCGAGTGCCGTATCAACGCGGAGGATCCTGACACGTTCGTTCCTTCCGCCGGGCGCATCACCACCTTCCAGGCGCCTGGTGGCACGGGCGTCCGCGTGGACTCCGCGGCCTATTCCGATGCGGTGATCCCTCCTTACTACGATTCCATGGTGGCGAAGCTCATCGTAAAAGGCCGCGACCGTAGCGAAGCCATCAGCCGGATGAAGCGTGCCCTGGAAATGTTCGTCATCGAAGGAATCAAGACCTCGATTCCGCTACACCGGCGCATCTTGTCGCATCCCGATTTTGTGTCCGGAAAGATGGACACACACTTCATCGAAAAGCTCCTGAACGTCAGCAACGGGAAATAAACACCCTCACGCATCAAGGGACTCGGCCAGGCGTCCTTATTCGCACTCGTTCTGCAAATACGACGCGCCGGAGATCACCGGGCCTGGGTTGCAAGGCACGGCCTTCAAGTACTCGTAAATGGCTCGCAAATCGCGATCGGTCATGTCCTGGAAAGATGGCCAGCGCATGACCTGGAGAAGATCGCCGTTAAACGGCGGCGCAAAGCAGTTGGCGGGAACCCCCGGAGCTGTGCAATTCGGGTGTATGTGATCGAAATCGGTGCCGTGCCGCATGATCTCGACGAATTGCTCATAAGTGCGTCCGCCTTCGGGCAGGCCTGTCTTGTCCGGAGTCAGGTTTCGGGAATACAGGTGCGCAACGGAGCCAACTGGCCCAAAGTCGCGGCCTCCGCCCAAATAGGTTGCCGTATTCGTCTTTTTTTGACCGGTAAAGGGCGGCATACGAAAGTAGGGATTGCCGCCCGGGGCAAATTCGGTCGTCGGGCCTGCGGAGTGGCATCCATTGCAATCGCCTACTGCGTTCACTATGTAGCTGCCGAGTCCAACCAGTGCCCAGTTTCTGCCCTCAAAGTTCAAGTGCACGGGTGCGATCTCGAAACCTCGTTTGATCTTTGATTCTTCGCCTTCCCCGTCATCGTCCCAAGCGCCTACGCGCTTCGAGTTCATCATCATTCCAGCAATGACAGCGGCAGCGAATGCAGCGATAACTCCCAGGGTCCTGACAAGCCGGGTCTTTGTCATGTCGAGTCTCCTTCAGTCTCTTTCTTTCGAATGGGCACAATGGGGAAGGGCCTGTTGCGGGGGGAACTTATATGAAAGAGAGTGGTCTGTAAATAGCTTTTTATTTACTCACCCAGCCGTGCAATGGCCTTCCATTCGCGCGGCTTGCAGGGGTCGATGGGGCTGGACGGTGTCCTCTGATTCTAAATTGGCCAAGAGCGGTTGGTGGTGGCAAAATGCCCCCAATGGCTGCTCTCGGAGCAAGATCACATTGGATCACTCCTTTATGGAGCGTTCTTACCGGTCTTGGCTTCTTTCTCCTCGGAAGTCTGTCCGATTTGTGGATGCAACGGCACGTTACAAATCTGTCGGTTGCACTCATGGACGACGCACTCGTTGGGATCGGGGCGGGCCTTCTCGTGTTCCTCTTTGAGCGACGGCACGGGCGGAACATAACGGCGCTTAAGCTGGCAGACGATAGGGCGTGGGAAAGCGAGGGGCGGTTCCGCTTGGTGGCCAATACTGCCCCCGTGCTGATCTGGACGGCTGGCACCGATAAGCTGTGCGACTACTTCAACCAGACTTGGCTCGAGTTCACCGGTCGAGCCCTTGAGAAGGAAGTCGGAAACGGCTGGACCCAGGCAGTTCACCCGGACGATTTGGAAGTATGTGTGGACACGTATACAAAAGCGTTCGATCTTCGCAAAAGTTTTCAGATGGAATATCGTCTCCGTCGGCACGATGGAAAATATCGCTGGGTCTTGGATCAAGGTGTGCCGAGATTCAATCCGGACGGCTCCTTTGTTGGCTACATCGGCTCGGCCGTAGATGTCACGGAACTAAAACTGGCTGAGGAAGCTCTCTCCGGCCTGAGTCGCAAACTAATCGAAGCCCAAGAACAGGAACGCACACACATTGCCAGAGAACTTCACGACGACATCGGTCAGCGGATCGCCTTGCTGGTGCTGAATCTGGAAAGCGCCAAGGAAGGCCTCCCAGCTTCGGCTGTCGAAGCCCGCGGTCGCATAAAGGAAACTTGTGATTTTGTTTTGGAACTAGGGAAGGACATTCAATCCCTTTCACATCGTTTGCACTCCTCAAAGCTGGAACGCCTGGGCCTGGAAGCCGCCGCAGCGAGTTTTTGCCGAGAGTTTTCCGACCACCAGGGAGTAGAGATCGACTTTCGCGCCGAGGGCATTCCCAAGAAAATCCAGGAAGAAGTGTCACTTTGTCTTTTCCGGATCTTGCAAGAGGCCCTTCAGAACGCGGCAAAGCATAGCGGCGTGAAGCGCTTTGATGTCACTCTCCGGAGAGAGTCGAACCATATCCACCTGGTGGTGTGCGATTCGGGGGTCGGGTTCGATACCGAAAATGCAATCCATAGTCGCGGAATCGGTCTCACCAGCATGAGAGAACGGCTGAAACTGATCGGCGGAGAGCTGTCAATTGAGTCACAACAGCAAATCGGCACAGCCATTCATGCTCGCGTCTCGCTCAATCCCATAACAAAGTCTGCAAGTTGAGTGGCACCCGTCGTCCCCTCGCCCTTAGTCTCGAAGGTCGGCGGCCGACGCTTAGTTACCATCGATTCGTGTCCCGGTATATCATCGGCAAATCGCAACACCTGCTAGCTTTCTAAGCATGATTCAGTCTCCAGCCGTTTCTTTTTGTCGAAGGCCGCCGGACTGTTGCCGGTGGAAGACGAAATACACCCAGAGGTTTTGATGAGGAAACCAAAACTATATTTCGCAATATTCTTTTTTCTTCTGATCGCGAATAGCGCGGCATTCGCGCAGCAACCCCGCAAAGTCATCATCGATCAGGACTGCTCGGGACCCGGCGGCAGCAATATGCAAACACTGTTGACCCTGATTCAATCTCCCCAAGTCGAAGTTTTGGGAATTACGGTTGTCAGCGGAAACCAGTGGCGCGACGAAGAGGTAGCCCGTACTCTGCGCCTGCTGGAACTGATCGGCCGCACCGACATCCCGGTCCTGCCCGGCGCCGTGTTCCCGCTGGTCCATCGCCGTAAGGAAGCTCAGTTGTGGCAGGCGAGATATGGGAAAGTGGCATTCGCGGGGGCCTGGGACGATCGCTGGTGGCACGAACACGACGTGATTCCCCCGCTCATCGAAGGGGAGCCTCATACCAAGCCCGCTGACGAAGATGCCGCTCACTTCCTGATTCGCATGGTGCATAAATTCCCTCATGAAGTGACCGTCTATGAGGGAGGTCCCATGACGAACCTGGCGCTCGCCAACGCCATCGATCCGCATTTTGCGGAATTTGCGGAGAGCCTGGTGTTTATGGGCGGAAGCTTGAATCCGCAGACCAACGATCCGGAATTTCTCAGCGCCCCGCGTCACGAATTCAACTTCTGGTTCGATCCGGAGGCCGCGAAAAGTGTCCTGGAGGCTCCGTGGAGAAAAATCGTTTGCACGCCCGTGGACATCTCCGTGAAAACCAGAATCACGGATGAAATGGTTGCGGAGATCAAACAGAGCAACAGCCCCGCGGCGCAGTACGTCGTGAAGTTCTTCATGAAGGATCAGGGTGGCTTTTACATGTGGGATGAATTAGCTGCTGCGGCGTGGATGGACCCGACGTTAATCACGAAAAAGGAGCAACGCTATATGAGCGTGGATCTTGACCACGGTGCTGCTTATGGGAACACGCTGACGTGGACGGAGAAGGACAACCCGATGCTTGGCGCGCGGCTCGTCGAAATCCAGGTAGATTTGGACTTGGCGAGGTTCAACAAAATGTTCGTGGATTTGATGAAGGCACCCACCCCAAAGACCCACTGAGTCTGTCTGGTACGTATTATATCCCCTGTGCGGCAGGGGAAGTTTGACCGAGCCAGGCAAGGAAAAGTTTGTAGCCCACCGATAGAACGATTGCGCCCACGAATAAACCGATGAGGCCCAACGCCACAAATCCGCCGATCGCCCCGAGAAACACGACCGCGATGGGAACTGCGACTCCTCGCCCCAGCAGGAGAGGCTTCAGGACGTTATCCATCGCCGCAACGATAAGGCACCAAACCAGGAAAATCACCGATTTCGTGACGCTCGCGATCGCAAACATGTAAATCACTGCGGGAATCAGGATGAGCGCCCCTACCTGCAAAACGGCAGCGATGAGAAACGCCACAGCCCACAAGCCCGCGCCAGGCAACCGTGCTACAAGGAAACCAATCCCTGCGAAAACGGATTGAATCAACGCCACACCGACAATTCCACTGGTAACGCTGCGGATCGTCGCCCCAATAAGTTGCTGGAGCTCAGGCCCCTTCTCCCCGAAAAAGCGATTGCACAAGGAGCAAGTCACTTTATAGGCCGCCTCCGCATTCCCCAGAAGGACTCCGGCCACCACAATGGAAAGAGCAAATTGCAACACGGTGAAGCCGATTCCGGCGGAAACACTGAGCAGCCCTGGGACTGCGGCTTTAATCTGAGGAGAAAAACTCATGACCGCTTGGCTTAGATCCTTGGATGCCAGGGTCCACAATTTGTCCAGTGGAGCGCCGATGATCGGCCAGGTTTCCACGCCCGAGGGAGGCGGCGGGATAATGAGGCTTCCGCTCTTGAAGTGGGCTGTAAGGGTCTGGACGCCCTCGACGAGCGTTTCCGCCAGCAAGACCACGGGAACAATCAGTAAGGCTAGAAGCACAACCGTGAGAAGAATAGCGGTCGTCACTCCTCGTCCGCCTAGCGTGAGTCGTAACTTCTGGAAGCCCGGGTAGGCAGAGACGGCAATGATGATGCCCCAGGCAAGCAGAGGGATAAAGGGACGCAGGATAAGGAAACACGCAGTGGTTAGCAGAATCGCCAGGCCGATGTGGATGGACGCCTCGAGCGCGAGGTTTATTCGGGTCCCGTCGTCTGCAGGGTTGAGAAGTGTCACGGTGAGTCCTCCTGCTTATCGAATATGGCCCTCCGGGTTGTGCTTTCGAGGAAGCTGCGTCAGGCAACAGAGTGTGTCGGTATGATAAATCGGGTTTAGTCCAAAAGACAGCATTAGAAAGCGGACAGATTGTGAACAGTCCGCAGGAATTCCAGGACTCGCTCATTCCACGGAAGAGCCCGTGCTTGGGCGGGGGACCCCAGTGGAAGCACGGGCCACGCCTTTTCCTGACCTTAGACTGCTTTACTTCTTTTCTGCATCTAGGACCAGCACGAAGCCGGGGTCCGTGTTCACTAACTTCAAGGCCTTGCCATCATTTGCAACTACCATGTATGTGTGAATGGTGTTGTGCAGGCTGTCCGTAAATCGTTGATGCGGTCCTGCGCGTTTGCAAGGAAGTGGACGTGAAGTGCACCGTGGAAAACTGAACATTCATGTCCAGCCATAGCCTGCGTCTTTGGCCCTTCGAGGAATCCGTCTAGTTCGCCTGGTTTATGGTTGGCTTTGAGCGCGGCGAGGGGCATTCGAGGTCAGCTTGGGGAAAACAAACTCCTGAAGAACATTGGCGACGGCGGTCTCGCCGATTCTGACCAGCGCAATGGAGACGACCAGGCGCGCACCGTGGCGATCCTGCGGAGGATAATAGAGAGTGGCAATTCCGCCGGCCGCGAAATTCCCGCCGATATTTGAAAAGTTTGGTTGCCAATGGCCGTTGTCGCCCTTGCAATATACCGAACTGCCCAGCGCGTACAGGAATCGCGACTTCTTGCTGCCGGTTCCCTTGTAGAAATAACGCGGATCCTGTTTCAGAAGCGAAGGCAGTATCGCCCCTCCAACGAATGTGCCGACGGCTACGTCGGCATACGATGCGCCGTACCGCTTGGCGAATCCTTCTGCGCCTTGTCCGTATCCTTCCCACCGGTTTGCAGCCTGATTAGTCCCGGCCACCAATCCAACCGCGACGAACGTCATGGGATCGGTGGTTGTCTTCAAGGCGAGCCTAAATTTTCGTTTCGAAGACAGCGGCGCCGCATTGGGAATGTAGCTGACATAAAAATTCGGAATGAAGCCCAGCACACGTTGCTTCTCTTCCACTGCCATCTGCGTTTCGGCCAACTCATCCAGCGGCAGTCCAACCCGCACTTCCGTCACCTGTGTCGCGATCGGCAGCGTTATCTGCGGAACAACGTACGTCTCGTCCGATTTCAAAGTCCCAGAAACGGTCTGCGCCGTCAGCCCTTCGGACGTCACTGTGACCTGAAACGGCCCCGGGGCAACATTAAAAAAGTAGAATTGTCCGTTTTCGTCCGTCTGCACTTCTTGGCCTTGGGATTGGCCTTCCCGCGTTAGCTTCACTGTAGCGCCGGTGATCCGCGTACCGGATTGGTCTATCACTTTCCCTTGGATCATTCCGGACCCTTGCTGATTTGCCTGCTGCTCCTGGCTTGTATGCTGGCCCGCGACCTGTGTTGCCGCGGATTGCGGTAAGTTACTTGTTTGCTGAGGGTGAGCGTGGATAGGAAAACTGCAGAACAAGACCCAAAGACTTGCCCAAGCCAGATTCCACCTGTTAATCGCCCAACTACGCCCTAAACTACCGAGGACCATGCACTTACCTCACTTGCCCTGCCTGCTCACTTAGATGCGCTTTCCTCGACAGTAGGCACATTTAATCTGGTCTCTTGCACGTCGTTTGCCTCTCGTAAGGCTTACCGGTGCCCCGGCTCTCTCGACCCCCTTTTTCGGGCGATTATACTCCTGATAGACGAAGCAAGATGAAGTTCGGTTCCGTAGCGTATTGCACGTTCTTTTGGTTCCCTAAGTTCTATACGCGGTGCGCGCCCTTGCTTGCCTCACACCTGTCTTGTGCGTCACCATGGAACCAGCAATAAACAGGAGACTTTTTTGACCCTTCTCATCCCCCGGCTCTATGTGATATTAGACGCGGGGTTGGTTTGCGGACCTGCACAAGAAATTGCCAGACAACTCATGGACGCGGGCGTGCGTCTGCTGCAGTATCGCGCCAAGAATGTTCCGGCGCGGGAAGCCCTGGGGACCGCACGGCAACTTGCCGCAATCGCGCGTGAACGGGGAGCCACCTTTCTTGTAAATGACCGGCCCGATCTTGCCTATCTGGCGGGAGCCGACGGGGTGCATGTGGGACAAGATGACCTGAGCGTCGAGCAGGCGCGTGCAATTGTGGGTCCCGATAGGTGGGTAGGAGTTTCGACACACAATCGCCAGCAATTTGAGCAGGCAGTGGCCACTTCGGCGGATTATGTTGCGATAGGGCCCATTTTTGCCACGACCAGCAAGGCGAACCCTGATCCCGTCGTGGGCACGGAACTGCTTCGCCAGCTACGGCCATTGACGCAAAAGCCCATCGTGGCCATTGGAGGAATCCGGTTGGAACGCGCAGTGGAAGTCATTGAGGCGGGAGCCGATTCCGTCGCTGTGATCAGCGATATTCTGGCTGCTCTTGATCCGGCGCGGCAGGCCCGGCAGTTTATCCATCAACTGGAAACCGTGAAACCCGCGGCGCACCACTGAGGCAACTCAAGAATGGCAGAAACCACAACCGTTCGCTTGGTGGAGGCAAGTAAAGCAGAACACGGGTTTGTTCGGGCCATCGGTTTATTCGATGGCACGATGATCGTTGTCGGCTCCATGATTGGCTCCGGCATTTTCATCGTGGCCGCGGACATCAGCCGGCAAACGGGTTCCGCTGGCGGCCTGCTGCTGACCTGGATCCTCACCGGCATTCTCACGATCGCCGCCGCGCTTTCTTACGGGGAATTGGCTGCCCTGTTTCCCCACGCAGGTGGGCAATACGTGTATCTGCGGGAAGCGTTCTCGCCGCTCTGGGGATTCTTGTACGGGTGGACGCTGTTTCTCGTAATCCAGACGGGGACCATTGCCGCCGTGGCCATCGGCTTCGCCCGTTATCTCGGAGTTCTATTTCCCGCCATTTCGCCGAATACGTGGATCATTCCGCCGCTCAACTTCTCCTCGAAATTCGCAATCAGCTTGTCGGTGCAGCAGTTGGTGGCCGTGCTGATGATCGTGTTTCTCACGTTTCTGAATACCCGTGGCGTGCGTTTGGGCAAATGGATTCAGAACATTTTCACTTCAGCCAAAATGCTCTCCTTGCTTGGCGTGATCTTTCTCTGCATCTTCGTGGCGCGCAACGCTTCCGCGATTGCGGACAACTTCTCTCACGTTTGGGCGATTCGCGGCGCGAACATTATCTCGCCCGGCCTCGGCTTCCTTCGCGGCATTATGCCGACCGTGACAGCCGGAGACGGCTGGTATGGCTTACTGCTGGCGCTCGCCGTCGCGCAGGTTGGTTCTCTGTTTTCCGCGGACGCCTGGAACAACATCGGTTTCACGGCTGCCGAAGTAAAGAACCCGAAGCGAGACGTGGCGCTCTCCATGGCCTTTGGCACCATCATCGTGATCTCGCTCTATTGCCTGGCAAATCTCGCTTACCTGTGTGCGCTCCCCTTGAACCAGATTCAGAATGCGCCCGACGATCGCGTAGCCACTGCCGCGCTCTCCGCGATTTTCGGTGCCAAGGGCGCTGCGATGATGGCCGTCGCCATCATCATCTCCACGTTCGGCTGTAACAATGGCCTGATCCTGGCCGGTTCCCGTGTGGCTTACGCCATGGCGAAAGACGGCCTGTTCTTCAAAGCGACGGGGAAACTGAACGATTATGGGGTGCCGGGAACTGCGCTGGGCTACCAGGGCGTGTGGATTGTGATTCTGATTTTGCTGCGCACGCGCAAGCCCGATGGCACTTACGGAAATCTCTACAGCAACCTTTTGGATTACGTGGTTTTCGCCGCGCTGCTCTTTTACGTTCTTACCATTCTCGGAATTTTTGTCCTGCGCTTCCGCCGTCCCAATGCGGAACGGCCCTACAAGGCATTTGGTTACCCATTGGTGCCGCTCTTGTATATAGTGGCTGCCACGGGAATCATGGGCGTGTTGTTGCTGTATGAGACGCAGACCGCCGGCATGGGGATGGTGATCGTTTTACTTGGTGTGCCGGTGTACTGGCTGTGGCACAGGCGCGCCGGTCTCAGGGCCAGTCAGAGGGCTAGTCTCAGGGAAAGCTAGGTCGCATCACTCTTTTCTGCAGTAGCCGTACAAATCTAAGGAGGAGTTGCATGGGCAACCCCTTGTTCGCAAGGAAGTCGCTGGACCGGTTGATCTCGGAAGCCAAAGAGTCCGGCGAACACAGCCTGAAAAAAACGTTGGGGCCGTTTCAACTGACGGCCTTGGGTGTAGGCGCGGTAATCGGCGCGGGCATTTTCGTATTTTCCGGGTTGGGTGCTCATTATGCCGGCCCCGGATTGATGCTGTCGTTCGTGATTTCGGGTCTTGGCTGCGCTTTTGCCGCCCTCTGTTACGCGGAATTTGCCGCAATGATTCCACTCGCCGGAAGCGCCTATACCTACGCCTATGCCACGCTGGGGGAGCTCTTCGCCTGGATTATCGGCTGGGATCTTACCCTCGAATATGCCATGGGCGCGAGCACCGTCTCCTCGGGCTGGTCCAACCACTTCATCGAGTTATTGGACATCTTCCACCTCAAGATGCCTCTGTGGTTGGCATACGACCACTGGACTGGCCTCGGAGAAGCTCAGAAAATCGTGGCGCGGCAGATGGCAAGCGCTGCTGACCCGTCGCTCGTTCCAGGAACGCAGGCGTTTCTGGATAAGGCGGATATGATCCTGGCGGCTCACTCGCCCCAGCTTTTGCAGCGCGCCCACGATCTCGTCAACGCTCCAAGACTTTTTGGAATAGAAATCGGTTTCAACTTGCCGGCCTTTCTGGTGGCTCTCGTCATCACCGCCATTCTGGTGATTGGAATCCGGGAAAGCGCAGGCTTCAACTCTACCATCGTGGTCATCAAGGTCTCAGTTGTGCTCTTTGTGATTGCGCTCGGCGCAAAATACGTGAACACGGCGAATTGGGGCGGCGATTGGCACTCCTTCGCCCCCATGGGCTTCAGCGGAATAGGAGCCGGTGCGGCGTACATATTTTTCGCCTACATCGGTTTTGACGCAGTCTCCACGACGGCGCAGGAAGCCAAGAATCCCCAGAGAGACTTGCCCATCGGGATTATCGTTTCTCTGCTGGTCTGCACGGTGCTTTATATCGCCGTCGCCGGCGTGCTCACCGGCATGGTGCATTGGCAGGACGTGAACATTGAAGCCCCAGTCGCGCGAGCTTTCCTCGACCGTGGCCTCCTGACCGCGTCGCACATCATTACCCTCGGCGCACTGGCGGGCTTGACCAGCGTCATGCTCGTGATGCTTCTGGGGCAGACCCGCGTGCTTTATTCCATGGCGAACGACGGCCTGTTGCCCCGGAAGTTTTTTGCCGACATTCATACAAAGTTCCGCACGCCTTACAAGAACACCATCCTGGTGGGCTTGCTGGCCGCCATCGTCGGCAGCATCACGCCGATTGACGACATCGGGAAAATGGTGAACATCGGAACTCTGCTGGCGTTCATCATTGTCTGCATCGCCGTGATGGTATTGCGCAACACCAATCCGGACCAGCCCCGGCCCTTTCGCACCCCTCTGGTGCCGGTAGTGCCGTTGCTTGGCATTGGTTTTAACGGATACATGATGTACAAGCTCGGATGGATCAACTGGGCTCGCCTCATCATCTGGCTGATTATCGGCCTTATTATCTACTTCACGTACAGCCGTCACCACAGCCGCGTCAGAAACCCGCAACTCAGAGAAGGTTGAAACAAAAGACCGTGCTGACTCTTGGGGCAGGGGATGGACTCGTCCCTGTAACAAGAATCGGTTAAAGTATTTCTGCACCTCTTTCTGCCATGACTGGAAGAGCGAATCAGCAGAATTCATTCTGGAAGAGTCTGTCGCCGCTGGACTGGTTGGCCGCCGCTCTTTTTCTCCTGGGCATTGTGGCCATGTGGGGCGGGGAACTCGTTGCCGCATTGCCCGGCCTGGGATTCCTTCGCTTTCTCGGCATCGTGGCTCTCGTCTATCTGCTCTACCGCTTCTGGACGCGCTGGCGCGGCCAGCTGTTGTGGAGCCTGCGCAACCGTCTGATCGTTGCCTATCTTTTCATCGCCGTTGTGCCCATCCTGCTGCTCGTCATTTTTGCTAGCCAGTTGGGTCAGATCATCTACTCGCAACTCGGGGCCTATCTCCTTTATCACGACGTGGAAGATCGCCTGGAGATGCTCAGAAACTCCGCCGAAGCCATCGCCGCGGCGGAATCCACGCTGCCTCCCACACTGGACGAAGCCACCATGGACCGCGCGCTGGCAGGTCAGATGCTGATTGCGGAGCAAAAGCAACTACCGGGGCTGATCGTCAATTTCGGCGCCGATCCGCAAGTCTTCCGCATCCTCGCCGGACCCGAGGGCCAGTCCTTCACGGGACTTGTGCAGCAAGGAAGCCAGCTTCGACTGGTGGGAATGCGAGAGGCCGATTCGCCGCGAGGCAGGCGCTTCCTCGAGCTGAGCGTTCCTGTTACGCCCGAATTTCTGGAAGGCTTGGCGCCCGACCTTGGCCCCATCGACATGACATTGGCGCAGACGGTCGAAGAGAAATCGCTGCAATCGGCTGTACACATTGGCACAAAGGACTATCGCGCGGTTGCGCGCATCGTGACGAGAAAAAGGGCCCTCCAGGCCAAGGAATCCTGGCCGGACCCCGCGGTGGACGGCTTCTCTCAATTAAATGCGACGTATCTCTCGGGCGACGGCACGATAGAACCTAAGCACCCCGTCTTCGCTTTTTTCAAAGCCAGGCGCTCGCAACTGAACCGCCGGATCTTTGCGTCGCTGGGAGAGTTGAGCGCTGCCAAGGGATCACAGTTGCAATTGATCGGCGCGATCTTCCTTCTGATCGAATTGGTGGCGCTCATCATCGGGATTCGCTTGACTCGCGCCATGACTCGCACCATCTCTGATCTTTCCCAGGCTACGCAAGCGGTGCAGGAAGGAAACTTCTCCGCGCGCGTGCCCGTCGAGCGGCGCGACCAGCTAGGCATGCTCGGCGAATCGTTCAATTCCATGACCGGTTCGATCAGCCGGCTTATCACAGAACAGAAACAACTTCAGCGGCTCGAAAACGAGATCTCCATCGCGCGAGAAGTGCAGGATCAACTCTTTCCGGAAAATCTCCCGCATGTGGAGGGAGTTGAAATCGAAGCCATCTGCAAGGCGGCGCGCAGCGTCAGCGGCGACTACTATGACTTCATTCAACTCTCACCCACAAAAGTGGCCATCGCCATTGCGGACATCTCGGGGAAGGGAATTTCCGCGGCCTTGCTGATGGCCAGTCTCCAGGCCGCGCTGCGCAGCCAGTTGCTGACACCCGGCAGCGAGGATCTTGGGACAGCGGAGCTGGTTTCGCGCCTGAACAAGCATCTCGTGCGAAACACGGGCGACGACCGTTTTGCCACGTTCCTGGTTGCGATTTATGATTTGGCGTCCCGCAAGCTGCGCTACACGAACGCCGGCCATCTTCCCGGCTTCTGCCTTTCCGAAGGCAAGCCGCAGCATTTGGACGTGGGAGGAATCGTACTCGGCATTGTGGACGACTATCCGTACAAGGAAGGTTGCATAGACGTTCCCCAGAACGCCGTTGTCATCGGCTACAGCGACGGACTCGTGGAACCGGAGAATGCTTACGGCGAGGAATTTGGCGTTTCCCGGTTGGAAGCCGCCGCGCAGCGCGTTCGCCACGCTTCTCCGCGCAAAATCGCGGAATCCCTCATGACCGCCGCGGAAGAGTGGGCCGGCACCCCCGAGCAGGCAGACGACATGACCGTCATCGTCGCCAAGCTGAAGTAGCTCGGTGAGTTTTTCTCTTCGTCTTACGGAATCCGCAGCGTATTGCCTTCCTTCACCGTAGCCGTCTGTTCTCTTCCGTTCACGCGGTAAATCACGGTCAGCACCTTATCGGCACCTGGCGCAGGATCGCCTCCCAAATTCCTGTTGTTGACCTGCATCACCAGCGAGCCGTTGTTCACCTGGCCTCGCAGCAGTTGAGTGACGTCATTGGTCCGGTTGTTCAGCCCGTAGTAGGCCCGCATGATTTGCAGGTTGCCGTAGCCCGGGTTTGGGGGAGGTGGTGGCGGATAACCTCCTCCTCCGCCCGGATAGCCCCCATAGTTGTAAAACTGGCTAGCGTCGATCGAGGCCCCTTCTTTATAGGAGAACTCGCGAACCTGCCCGCGCGTGTCGCGAGCGGAAATACGAAGAATCTTGTCTGCGCCAACGGCAGGATCGACGCCCATATTCTGGTTATTCACTTTCACCATGCCGTTGCCGGAGAGGAGCGTCCGCACACGGTCCGTTACGTTGGCGCGCCGATTTCCCGCGCCCCAATCCGCAAACATAACTTGCCAGCCGGATCCCGGACCAACACCGTTGCCGCCGCCATAACTGTAGAACTGGCTGGCGTCGATGGATTCGCCTTCTCGAAACGTGAATTGCCGAGACTGGCCCTGGTAATTTCTCGCCTGTATTCGCAGAATCTTATCCGCGCCAACGGCGGGATCGCCGCCCATGTTCTGGTTATTCACCTTCACCATGCCATTGCCGGATAAGAGCATGCGCACCTGGTTGGTGACGTCCATCCACCGGTTGCCCGCGCCCCATTCGGCCTTCATCACTTGCCAGCCCGGACCGGGCATCACGTTGTTCGAATATTGGGCGGGGGCGGGCGCCGCTAGAACCAAAGCCAGCGCAAGAAAAAAGCAGAGTCGAAAATCAAAGACACGATTTCTCATCGATGGCACCTTTCTGGCCAGCGGGAATGGCAGAAAAATCTCGGAGAGCGAAGGCCGACACCACGAGCAAGCCATTCTCAGCTATCAAAAAAAAACAAACGGAATCAGGGCGGAGACGGAGTTCCGTCAACTCCAGGTAATCGGCGATAAACTAGCAGCAATCCAGGGACGCGTCAATTGGGAAGAGTCCAGTGCAGGCAAGCGAACTTAGCCTTGACCCTTGCGGCTCAGGCCTGCCAGAACGCGAAGCTGGCCAAGAATCAACATTTCCAGATTCACGGGTTCATTATTTCGCATCAGGCGCGCGGACCGTTCGGACCCGTTCAAATATCCTTCGATAGAAAGAACCACCTTGGGTTCGTATTCTTCGCGCGCCGTATTTTCCACCTTGATCACGAGCTTTTTCGCGTTGTAGTGCAAAACCAGTTGGTGGGCCCGGCCCGTGCACCGGATGCGGAGATCCCCGAGCGCGGTCTCTTTGCACGTAAGAGACTGCTCCTTGGTCACCTCATTCCATTCCTTGCACATGGCAAACACTTTTTCGGCCAGTTCTTTCCAAACTGCAGGCGCAAGGGCGATCGCCGCTTCCCGGTTAAGCGTTTCTTCGTACGTCAGCCCGTCTTCAGTAAGCCGGACGGCCAGATACTCCTGCGCTGATTGTTTGATGGTTTCGTCCGCCATGGTCTGTTTCCCCGCGAATGATTGTACACAAGAGGAGAAAGGCCGTTAAGGGTACGTGTCCGAATAGTATCGCCTGTCCTCAACGGTTTTCTGTTCCTCGCGTATTTGCAGGGCCCGCCTTCTTAGGAGGGCCGTTCTTGAACTTGTGTAGTGGCCGAACTTCAGATCGCCAAACAAGGGTTCTTGCCTTAGTGCTGATCAGAATCTGAAAACACACGGCAGGTGCGGCCGGAAATCCTGAATCTCCTTGCGCCGTCTGCCGTCAAATTCGATCTCCAGCAAGGACTGCGGCCCCTGCTGAACCTCCAGGACTCCGTTCTCCATGGCCACTTGAGACGCCGAAGAACGAAGCGCCACAGGTGAAGTCAAAACCAAACGGGTGATCTCACGGATACCATTCGGGTGCCCAACGAAATGCCCCTTGCGAGAAGCGCGGCGCATAAAACCCATGTATACCCACATCGGTTCATCCACCCCCGCTTCTCCAATGTGCATGAAAAGCGGATCAGGCAAGTAGGCGGGGCGATATTCCCAAGCCGCAAACGGCAATTCGCCGCCCTCGGGTTCGGCGGGTCTCAGGCAAATCCCGAAGGGACATGCCCCAGATTCCCGCCCAGTCCATCTCTCCCAAAGCAATGTGCGGCGCGTTCGCTCGCTCTGGGCTTCCTTCGCATCGTTGACCCAGACCAACTCGATCATGGCGTTTTGGAACGAGAAGCGCCGGCACGCGGTCCCTTGTCCGGGATGGGTGTTCGGGGGCCCCTCGCGCAGGCCGAATCGCACAAACTCCTCCGCTGCGGGAGCGCCCGCCGAGGTGCAGACGAACACATGATCTAGCTCTAGGCGCATGAAAGACAGTCTACGCCGAAACTCACTTGCCGCCACGAATTGAGGTAAGGTAGTGGAAGCAACCGGACTGGGCTATACTGGCACGTTTTGCGAGGATGACGAATGTCGCTGCGAAACCGGGTGGCAGTGGTAACCGGCGGTACAAGAGGTATTGGCAGGGGAATCGCTCTTGGGCTCGCGCGCGAAGGCGCAAGAATCGCTCTGGTATACCGCGCGAATAAAGCGGCGGCGCAAATGGCTCTGCGGCAGTTGCAAGCGGTTGGCGCAGATTGCGTTGCCGTAGAGACGGACATCACCCACCCCGCGCGCGCGGAACAACTCATCAAGACGGTCGCGGACCGTTATGGCCGCGTCGATGTTCTCGTAAACAATGTCGGCGAATTCCGCTGGGGGACCCTCGCGGAATCCTCTCCCGAAGAGTGGACCGGCATTTTCGACTCGAACGTTATGACCGTTTTCTACATGTGCCGCGCCGCCCTTCCCCTGATGCGCAAGGGACGCTGGGGCCGCATCATTAACCTTGGCGCTGTGGGAGCCGAACGCGCCTTCGGGCAAGCGAAAATCTCCGCTTATGCGGCCGCGAAGGCCGCCGTCGTTGCGATGTCGCGTTCGCTGGCTCTGGAAGAAGCGAAAAACGGCATCACCGTAAATGTCGTCAATCCCTCCAGCATCGACGAAAAGGATTTGACGCTGGAGGAAGCCAGAAAATTGAAGGACGCGCGCTATCCCATCGGACGTCCCCCGACGGTGGATGACGTCGCTGCGGCGGTCTCCTTTTTTGCCTCGGAAGAAGCGGAGTACGTTACCGGCCAGGTTGTAAACGTAAGCGGTGGCTGGATGCTGTAACCGGTATGCAACATTCATGTCGACGTCATTCCGAGCATAGCGAGGAATCTCTCCTCCTCTGAATTTCGGGAATCACGATGAAAGCTCTCACAGCTGCGGAAATGCAGGAAGTGGACCGCCTGACCACGGAGCGGTTCAGCGTGCCAGGTCACCAGTTGATGGAATCGGCCGGCAAAAGCGTTGTGGACGTATTCCTCGAGCATTACGGCTTTCGCACGTCCGAACCTCCCGGCCGCATCGCGGTTCTGTGTGGCAAGGGGAACAATGGCGGGGACGGCTTTGTCGTCGCACGCTATCTGAAAGAGGAAGCGGAGCAGGTTCGTGTCTATCTCTTCGCCAAACCGGAGGAATTGCGCGGCGATGCCGCGAGAAATTTCGAACACTGGCGGGAAGTGGGCGGCGATATGACTGTGGTGCAAAGCGCGGCGGACTGGGACAAAGCTTGGACGGAAGTCTCGAGCGCGAAAGTTATCGTGGACGCCTTCTTAGGTACGGGCGTTCGCGGCGCCGTCACGGGTTTGATTGGGCCGGCCATTGAGGACGTGAACCGTCTTTCTAACGGCGCCACTGCCGTTCGCCCCGCGTGGATCGTGGCCGTGGACACGCCTTCGGGCTTGCCCTCAGATGGAGAAGCGGCCGCTGGGCCGGTTGTTAAAGCCCATTTGACCGTGACCTTCACCGCGCCAAAGATCGGCCAACTCATCTCGCCGCAGGCCGCTTGCTGTGGCCAGTTGGTCGTACGCGACATTGGCTCTCCCGCCGCACTCATCGAAGAAACCGGGAAGGGAAGTCTGCGTTGGGCAGGACCCGACGAGTTCGCGGAGCTACCTTTGCAAAGAGCCGCCGAGGCCCACAAGGGCTCCTATGGTCATGTTCTCGTCATTGGTGGTTCGATGGGAAAGAGCGGCGCGGCCGCCATGGCGGGCTATGCGGCAATGCGCGCGGGCGCTGGGCTGGTGACTGTGGCCACGCCCCATCCCGTACTTTCCATCGTGGCGGGAGCGCATCCGGAATATATGACTGAGCCTCTGCCTGCTACCGCCGATGGCAGCCTTTCAGTTAAGGCGGCTCGCTCTGGGGAATTTGCGGAATTACTCAAGGGCAAGACGGTACTCGCCATCGGTCCCGGTCTGGGGCAGCACGCGGAAACGAAGAGTTTTCTCCACGTCGCGGTGGCAGAAGTCGAACAGCCAATCGTGCTGGATGCGGACGGCTTGAATGCTTTCGCGGGCCAGGCGGACTTGTTTCAACGGAAGAAAACCAATTCGCTGGTCATCACGCCTCACCCCGGCGAAATGGCCCGCCTTTTGGGAAGCACGATCGCCGAAGTGCAGAAGGATCGCGTCAAGACCGCATCCGAAGCCGCAAAAAAGTGGAACGCCGTTGTTCTGTTGAAAGGCTTCCACACCGTCATTGCCTCGCCGGATGGGCGGGTCTTCATCAACACCACCGGAAACGCGGGGCTGGCCAAAGGAGGCAGTGGCGACGTCCTGACCGGCCTGCTCGCCGGACTCATCGCACAATTCGGCGTCGAAGACCTGCCCCGCATCGTTGCCTTGGGCGCTTATCTTCACGGCCGCGCTGCCGACCTGCTCAGCGAGCAAACAGATCCTTCAGGAATCCTCGCCGGCGAAGTTGCCCAGGCGATTCCCTACGCACGCCGCAAACTGTTGGAGGAGTTGCAGTCGCGTGACTGAAGAGGTCATTACGCACTCCGCCGAAGAGACTATTGCCTGGGGGAAGCAGCTGGCCGCAACTCTCCAGGCCCCGATGCTCGTGCTTCTCTCCGGCGAATTGGGTAGCGGCAAGACCACCCTGACCAAAGGCATCGTGGCGGGGCTTCATGCCGCACAAGAGGACGAAGTCACCAGCCCGACATTCACCCTCGTCCATGAATACGGAATCGGCAAAAAGGTCTTCCACGGCGACCTGTACCGCATCGAAAGCTTCCATGATTTTGAGACCCTGGGCCTGGAAGACGTCTTCGCCGAGCCAGCCATCCTCATCCTGGAATGGAGTGAGAAATTCCCTCTGAAAGCCCCCTGGCCGCAGATTCGCTTGCGTTTAGAGCACCTCGGAGGCGACTCCCGCCGCATCACCCGTCTAACTCCCGATCTTTGAAGCCCATAGCGCTTACTCTCTCGCCACCCCTGTACTTCCGCTTACTTGCCGCGGGCAGGGGCCACTGTTAGGTTGGGAGGGAGGGACGACTAGCACTGGTATGTCCAATGACCTTCTCCACCTTGGCGTGATCGAGAGCAACCGAAGCGCGCTGAAAAGCTACAACGTCACCCTGCCCATGGCTTCGCTCGCCATCGGCGTGGATAACATCCGCCATGACGTCTTCCTCAGCCCCAAGTTTGTCCAGATTGCCCGGGACTATCTTTTCGACCTCATCCGCCAGAACGCCAGCAACAGCTTCCTCTCCGGAGTGGAATTTCGCAGCAGCAAGCCTGCGGATTCGACCGTCTTTCGCAAAGTGCTCGCCGATTTGCTGCGAAACTCCCTGACCACCGCCAAGCACCACAAGAACATCGAAATCGATCTGCTGTTCCGTCTGGCGGTCTTGAAGTTCCTGACTACCGAACTGCAAAACCAGTTCGCCAATGTGATTCTGGACGGAAAGGAGTACATCCGGAAGCGAGGGGAGTATTTCGAGCGCAGCCAGCAGGCCCACGTGATCAAGGCGCGCTTGACGGAAATGCAATCCGCCCGGCGGGATGTTTTGCGGCTCATTGGCCAGACTGTGGCCCAGATCCTGAACGACATCGAAGAAAACGTGATTGCCAAGGCCCGCCGCGCGCTATTCGGCGAAGATTTCGCTCCGTACTACGAGCTGCTGAAGAACCGGATCATCTTCCTGGACGGCTGCAAGGACGATTTCTATTTCCTGGAGCACTACGTTCTCCTTGGCAACTACGCGCGCGACCCCGACCGCTTTGAGGCCGTAGACGGGTTATTTCAGGAATTCCTGAAGGAAGCCGGCGTGGAACTCCCGCACGAAGGACCCGCTACGAAAGAAGCGGAGGCCTTTCGCGACCTTTCCGCGCAGGCCGAAAGCGCATACTCGGAGCTGGGCGCGCTCGAAGAACAGCGCGAATTGCTTCGCAAGAAACTGGACCGCGGCGAGCGCCTGTTCAACAAGATTCTGACGACGGCAAATCCGGCCGAGCTGCGCTCTTCCCTGGCTGCCACGGAAAAACAGATGAAGGCGCTGCAGCTCAAGCTGGAGCAGTTGGCGCCGCAGCTGGAGGCCGCCCGCCAGCAGGCCGATTTCGTCAACAAAGACAAGCAGGGGAAACTCGGCGATTATCTGAACGATCCGGAGAACGCCCGCCGCCTGTTCGATGTGGCTGGCGCGGACGAAGCGGATCGCGCGACGCGTGCGCGATTACTGAGCCAGTTGACGATGCAGCTGGAAGAAAAGGAGCTTACTCCTCACATCCTGGCAAGCTACGAGATTCGCCCTGTCGCTGGCGATTTCTGTCCGCCCGTGCACTTGCAGCAATTGAAGAAGGCGCTGGTTTCGAAGGAAGAAGCGCAGCGCGTGGAGGCCTTGCTGAAACAGGTCCCCGCCAAACGCCTGTCGATGAAGCCGATTGAAGAACTGACGCGGCGCGTGCGGCGATACTCCAAGGAAGAGACCCAGACGATGGTCTTGAAGTTCGCCACGGATTTCATGCGCCTGCGCCGCGATTTGCGCGATGCGGAGCACCTGGTCACCTGCATGGAGCGCGTCAATCTGGTGACGGCGGAAAAGGTGCGCGAACTTTCGCGCATGAACAACAAGCTGTATGAATGCCTGCTGCGGGAAGAAGCTCGCCCCGAGCACGACCAGGTCGTGTCCCACGTGATCATCAAGGCGGACGTGCGCGGCTCAACGAAAATGACGCAAGACTTGCTGGCGAGGGGACTGAGCCCCGCCTCGCACTTCAGCCTGAACCTGCATGAGCCGGTCAAGCGCCTGCTGGACCGTTACTCCGCCAAGAAGGTGTTTATTGAGGGCGACGCGATCGTTCTTGCAATCTTCGAAACGGAGGCCAGCCGCGCCTACGCAAGGCCGGTCGCCAAAGCCTGCGCCCTCTCGAAACAAATTCTCGCCGTCTGCAATTCCTATAACGATCAGGCCGCCTCTTCCCAGCTTCCGCCGCTCGAAATTGGCATTGGCGTGGCCTTCCAGGGCTCCGCGCCCACCTACTGGACCGACGGCGAATCGCGCATCATGATCTCCAAGGCCCTGAACCTTTCCGACCGTCTTTCCGGCTGCACCAAACTCGCCAAGCGCATGCTCTCCGGGCAGAAGACGCTTTTCTCCATCTTTCAGTTTCTCACCGCGATGGAAGGCGCCTCTGCCGAAGAGTTGGACGAATTTCTTGTGCGTTACAACATGAACGGCATCGAGCTGAACGAAGAAGGATTCGCCAAGCTGTCCGAGGAAATTTCGCTCGAAACCATTCACACTCCGTTCGAATATCCCTGGAGCAAGGAAGAGGTCGTTCTGTATTACGGCGAAGTGCCCATGGGAGAATCCGTGGAGTTGCTCGTGCTGCGCAAAGGCGTGGCGCGGCAGTTGCTCCCGGACGGCAAAATCGGCAAAGCTTCCGATCACAACTACTACGAAATCTGCACCAGCCCAGCCCTGTACGAGCTAGTCGCTTCCCTGAAACGAAATCAGGCACTCGAACCCACTCGCGCCTGACGCCTACACGCTCTCCCCGTATTCACCTCACATCCTTCCGCCCACTCCGGCTTAGAATGTCCGCATGCCGCCCGACAAAATCCCCTTTGCCCAACGCGGATTCGGCCTCCCTTGGCTTCTCCTGTGCATCGCTTTCGCGCTCCATGTTTGGGACGAGGCCGCTCACGATTTCCTGGGCTACTTCAACGCCACGGTCCTCACGCTCTACGGCCACTTCTCCTGGTTTCCACGCATAGATATGACCTACCGCGAATGGCTGACCGGCTTGATCGTCGCGGTCGTTATCTGCACGGCGCTAACGCCGTTTGCCTTCCGCAATACCCGCTGGTTGCGCTCTCTGGCTTACCTTTTTGCGTTGATCCACTTCAT
>Ga0187779_10000363_pt1 | contig 31479 bp, 37 predicted proteins | sample 1015_Q2_SP10_10__FD_132435 | JGI IMG/M metagenome (GOLD analysis project Ga0187779, IMG submission 132435) | Tropical peat soil microbial communities from peatlands in Department of Meta, Colombia - 1015_Q2_SP10_10_MG | ecosystem: Environmental > Terrestrial > Soil > Wetlands > Peat | place... | reverse complement strand
GGATGATGCCGCCGGTCGGGAAGTCCGGACCCGGTACGATCTTGATCAAGTCGTCGATCGACAGCGCCGGATTGTCGATCAGCCCCACGCAGGCATCGACCACTTCGCCGAGATTGTGCGGCGGGATATTGGTCGCCATGCCGACGGCGATGCCGCCCGCGCCATTGACCAGCAAATTCGGGAAGCGCGCCGGCAGCACGCGCGGCTCGCGCTCGGCGCCGTCATAGTTGTCCTGGAAGTCGACGGTGTCCTTGTCGATGTCGTCGAGCAGCGCCATCGCCGGGCGCGCGAGACGGCACTCGGTGTAGCGCATGGCCGCCGGCGGATCGCCGTCGACCGAGCCGAAATTGCCCTGCCCGTCGATCAGCATCAGGCGCATGGAGAAGTCCTGCGCCATGCGCACAAGCGCATCGTAGATCGCCTGATCGCCGTGCGGGTGATATTTGCCCATCACGTCGCCGACGACGCGTGACGACTTCACGTATTTCTTGTCGGGCGTGTGGCCCTGCTCGTGCATCGAGTAGAGGATGCGGCGATGCACCGGCTTCAAGCCGTCGCGCACGTCGGGCAATGCGCGCGATACGATCACGCTCATAGCGTAATCGAGATAGCTGCGCTTCATCTCCTCGGTGATGGAGATGGGACGCACGTCGGAGGGACTTCCGTCCCCCGATTTCGGAGCTTCGGTGTCGGACAAGATCGCTTCCTGCGCGGAATTTTCTTGTCGATTTTTCTAACCGATTCACCCCTCTCTGGCTACCTGAAACGCGCTCCTGTACATGCTATTTTCTCACGTGTTTTCAATCGCTTATGGTCAAATAGCGGCGCTGTTTTCCCGCCGTTTCCAGGCGCCTTTTGGCCGCCATTTTTCGCCCGCGTTGCGCGACCGTTCCGCGTTAGCATTGCCGTCATCATGCCGGCCGAGTTCCCCGTCTCCGCCTTCTTCACGCTGTTCGTCGTGGTCGATCCGATCGGCCTCGTGCCGAGCTTCATCGCCGTCACGCACGGCCTGCCCATACGCGCGCAGCGTTCGGTCGCGCTGCGCGCCTCGCTGATCGCCGCCGCCGTGCTCGCCGGTTCGGCGCTGATCGGCGATTGGCTCTTGCATACGCTGTCGATCACGCTGCCAGCCTTCCGCATCGCCGGCGGACTGCTGCTGTTTTCTATCGCGTCGGAAATGGTGTTCGGCGTGCGCATCAACCGGCAATCGCAGCAGGCCGAGGATGCGGTCGAGGAGCGTGTGCGTAACATCGCCGCCTTCCCGCTCGCTGTGCCGCTGATGGCCGGCCCCGGCGCCATCACCGCGACCGTGCTGCTCGCCGGCCGCACCGATAGCGACGCGATCCGCCTAGCCTCGCTCCTCGCGATGATCGCCATCGTGCTCGCGCTGTGCTTCACCGTATTCATCACCGCAAGCCGCATCGCCCGCCTGCTTGGCACAACCGGCAATGTCGTGCTGTCGCGCCTGCTCGGCGTGCTGCTTGCGGCGCTCGCGGTGCAATACGTCATCGATGGCGTGCGCGCGGCCCTCGCTTCGTAAAATCCGCATCAATAAAATCGCCGTTAAATCGGCACGCGCGTTGCGCGCATTTACATTTCGGAAAGTGCGTCAACACATTCTCCGCCGCGGGGCGAAGCACGACTTGGAATCAGGAGGCCATCATGGCCGTCTCAGCTGTTTCAGCTGGTGCGACTCCCCAGGACAATCCCTACGCTCAGGTCCGCCAGGCTTTCAGCCAGTTGAGTAACGCATTGCAGTCGGGAAATCTGACGGCGGCGCAGAGTGCCTACAACACGCTCGAGTCCTCGCCGATGGCGCAAAACGGCCCGCTCGCGCAGGCGCTGCAGCAGATCGGTCAGGATCTGCAATCCGGCGATATCTCCGGCGCGCAGCAGGCTCTTGCCCAGTTACAACAGCAGCAGCAGGCGCACCACGGCCACCACCATCACGGCGGCGGCGTCAAGGCGCCCGATCAGTCCGACTCGGCGAGACAGACCCAGCCGAGCAATTCGAGCCAATCGAGCTCGAACGATCCGGACGGTGATGGTGACAATGATGGCGGCGCGTCGACCTCGACGATCGTCACCAATATCGATCAGACGCTGAACATCACCGTCTAGCTTCGCCAAATAAAAAGGCCCGGCTTCAGGCCGGGCCTGTGCCGCGAATTGTCTCGCGTCAAAACGGAATTTCGTCATCCATGTCGTCGCGCTTGCCGCCACCCGCGCCGGCCATTGCCGGCTTGCGCGCCGCGGTCGGGCCGGGCGAGCCGAAGCTGTCGCTTGTCTCTGCGCCGCTGCCGCCCGCGCGATCGAGCATCGTTAGCTGCGAGTTGAAACCCTGCAACACGACCTCGGTCGAGTATTTGTCCTGACCGTCCTTGTCCTGCCATTTGCGTGTCTGCAGAGCGCCTTCGAGATAAACCTTCGAACCCTTCTTGAGGTATTGCTCGGCGATCTTGCAGAGACCTTCGTTGAAGATCACCACGCGATGCCACTCGGTCTTCTCGCGGCGCTCGCCGGTCGTCTTATCGCGCCAGGTGTCGGAGGTGGCGACGCGCAAATTCGCGATCGGCCGCCCGTCCTGGGTGCGGCGGATTTCCGGATCCGCGCCGAGATTGCCGATGAGGATGACTTTGTTAACGCTACCCGCCATGTTGCTCTCCGCGCGACGCTAAACGCGACTGACGCGCTGCATCGCTCTCTGAAGGATTCGGCCGCCGCGAGGCCGTCCCTGTGACGAAACACTCACCCTAGGCCCGGGCCTAGGCGCGGCAAGCGCGTTTCCCGCTAATCCACAACGCTTCTCATGCTGACCGACAGCAGCGTCCGGTCGCGGGCCCGAACAGCCATATCTTGTGTTCCATGTTTGTTCTAAGCATTCCAGACCCAATACGCAACTGATTCGCTTGGGAAAATCAGATTTTTTGTTGCGTAAAGGCCACAGTTCGAATCATCCACAAGATATAGACCTCGCCGCCAGTAGCAGTTTGCTTCGGCCGAAATCACTAGGAGGTCAACGATGAAGCGTTTCACCCTATTGGCCTGCGCGGGCCTGTTCACAGCAGCGATGGCCGGTCCATCGCTAGCTGCGGACATCGCGCGGCCCGCCTACAAGGCGCCAGTTTACGTCGCGCCGTTCAGTTGGTCCGGCTTCTACGTCGGTATCAACGGCGGCTATGGTTGGGGCACGGCTAAGCTTTCGAACTCGATCGCCAGCCAAAGCTTCGATACCACCGGCGGGCTTGCCGGCGGCACCATCGGTTACAACCTGCAGACCGGCAATTGGGTTTGGGGCATTGAAGGCGATATCGACGCTAGCTGGATAAAGGGCGACACAACAAGCGGCCCGCTTTGCGCCGGCGGCGTCGGTTGCACCGTCAAGAACAATTGGCTTGCGACCGTGCGCGGACGCATCGGCTATGCCTTCGATCGCTGGCTGCCCTACTTCACCGGCGGCGGCGCGTTCGGCGACGTCAAGACGACAGTGCCAACTGGTCTCAGCACGACCAGCACGCAAGCGGGCTGGACCGTCGGTGGCGGCCTTGAGTGGGCCTTCATCGGCAATTGGTCGGCCAAGGCCGAATATCTCTATGTCGACCTCGGCGACGCGGATTGCGCGGTCGCAACCTGCGGCATCGATACCAAGGTCAATATGAAAGAGAATCTGTTCCGCCTCGGCGTGAACTATCGCTTCTAAGCGGATGCGGTCGTGCCGAGCGCTCGGCACCGATGCAGCAACAATCGAGGCCGGTGAGTTTCGCCGGCCTCTTTTTTGTTTGAGCGCAGTGAACGCGCCAAAGGAATCTCGGTATCAGACTGCTGCCGAATGCGCTCCGATATGCAAAAGTGCTTTGTCACAATTTCCCGGTCTGCAACATTAGCGGAGGCCAAAGTCTGCTAGGTGTGCAAGTCCACTTTTGACCAAGCGGACATCAGCCGCCCGACACATCGAGCTCGCGGCCAACAACTTGCTGTACGGCCTCGAACGTATCCAGGAACGCCCGATACTCGGAAATTCGATCGCCCTTGAATTGCAGAAAATGCGCAGCGAACACGCGGATAATGCGCTCGGTCGCGCGCTGGGTGAGGCGAATGGAGACCACAATGCCGGCAGATTGATCATTCACAATAATCTTAAGCGGCATGTAATCGACTGAACTGAATTCGTCATGAACGATTTTCAAGGCCTTCATGACTTGAGCTCGGCCCACGCGGCGGCCGAGATAGGGGAAGACCTCTAGCGGTGCGTTGCTAACAAAATCGACGTTTTCGTCGAACATGTCGGCAAGTTCGTCGAGATCGCCCGCCGAAAACGTTCGATAGATTTCGTAAATGCGTTCTTTTAAAGATACCGCCATGAATTCATTGGTGATCTATATCCGCCTTCCAAGCAAATAGAGCGCGACGCCGACCGCTGCGCCGACGCAAGCGAACAAGAGAATGTTGGCGGGCCTCGACGATGCTGACGCCAGGCTGATGGTTATGCCGGCTATTGCGCCAAGAATGATTGCTGCAATTGCACCGAACTTCATTTCAAATCCTTACGATAATCCCGCTACAGCGGGCCGACGCGGCCGGCCATGCAGTCTGAGAAAGCCTCAACATAAAGATTTTTATAGGCCGAGGATTTTCGATGCCGGCCGCCAACCGCGCCGAGCCCGCCTCCGATCGCTGCGCCAGTTCCTGCGCCACCGAAAAATGATCCAACGGTCGCTCCGAGAGCGGCGCCTGCGACGCCTCTCTTGACGACGGCACCGGAGGTTTGCTGCCGCGCGAAGTCGTCGGCGTATTGCTTGCACACCTCAACCGGCGGTTCGGCCTTGGCCGACGCAGCTAGACCAAGAAAGGCCAGCGCGAGGGCCATGGCACACACGCACCTGCGGAGCCGTAGCATCAGTCGGAAAGCGCCCCCAGCCCGTACATTATTCGCAAGACCGGACCGGTATGCAGACCGACCTTGCTAAACCACGCATTGACGAGGACGGCGATTTGTCCGGTCCGGTAGATCTGAGCGAGGCCCGTGTTGACGGCGAGCCTAAACGCCCAGTCGCCACGCGGCAGCACGATTGCATACGGCTCGACCGACAAATCGTCGGGCAACATAATCAACGCATCTGGATTCTTGAAGTTCGCGCCTACGAGCAATAGTTTGTCGCTGGCGTAGCCATCGACGGCTCCCGATTCCAACATTGCGGTCCCCTCGTCCCGGTTTTTGACCGCGACGACCGTCGCATCGATTTTCTGTTGTTGGAGTTGCGAACGGATCGCACGCTCGTTCGTCGTGCCTGATATGACGGCGACCTTTTTGCTGGTCAGGTCGGCGAAGGAGTGGAAGTTCTGATCTCGCCGCACCAGGACACCTGTGGTCTCGATGAAGACGTAGTTGGAGAAATCGACCTCTTTCATGCGCCCCAACGTGACCGTGCTGGATCCACATTCCATATCTGCCTTTCCTTCGGCCACGGTGGAAAAGCGCGTTTCAACGGTCACCGGAACCCAATCGATCTTGATTTGATCGAGGCCCAGTTGCTGCTGGATGGAATTCACGACCAACTTGCAGATGTCAATCGTAAAACCGGCGATCTCCTTATTGTCGTTCAAAAACGAAAACGGCCTGGCTTCCGTGCGATAAGCAATCCGGATCGTTTTCGTATTTGTTATTGTCTTCAGCCGGCTGTCAGGCGGTACCTGCGCCGTGGCAGATAACACGCCTGCACACAGTACGACGAGCGCGGCGACAAGACTCGGTAACCCGCCGAAAGGTTTTAGCATTGCGCCCCCCAAAAAAATTGGTCGTCGCGTCTATTGCATTCCGATGGTCAGCCCGCCCAAGCCGAGCGACGCTTCAAAGCCGACCTGTTTGCCGTGTAGCTGTAGAACGACGCCGTTCGAATTCTGCAGCGTTGCCACTTTGCGGCCGCCCGCGACCGCAACACTGCCGGTCAGAACCGAGTATGTGCCGACGATGTCGCCGGGAGAATGAAGATTGGACGCTGTACCCACCAGCTCTGCGCCGGCCACGCCGATTGTGCCCGCGCCGACACCACCGATGGTGAGCCGATAGTGTTTGCCCTTGAACGTCAGGGTGCCCGTTCCGCCTCCAACGCCGACGATGAAGCCGGCCTTGTTGACTCTGAAATGTACCGAACCGGTATCCGCATAGGCGAGCGATAGCGAAGCGAGCACGACAGTCATGGCTGCAATGACAGCGCCTAGGCGAAACAAACCACCCATCGGAACCTCCCTGGTGAGTTCATAACCTTGCAAAGAACGGGATGAGTGTCAGGCCGGCACCTATCGTCCTGCCTCCAGGACACTGTCGCCGAAGCCAGACTCGTTCTGTTGATAATGTTTCAGGACGTGCACACGAATTGCAGAATACAAGTTTGCATTCGCGCGCGACGCATTGATCTCCTCGACGAGCCGCGCGACGGTCGTCCTTTTCTCGGACGCGATTTGCTTGAGCGCTGTCCAGAATTCTTCTTCGAGACTGACGCTCGTCTTTTGTTGGCCGATCGCGACTGAATGTTTCGAGATTGCCGGCTTCATGCCGCCCTCTCGGGCCGATCATGATCCGCTTCCTTGCGCTCTTCCTCGGCGAGTAATTGCAGCAGTTGCCGACGCCGCGTGGCGTCAGTCGTTTGCGCGAGCTGCCGGCGGTAGATGGATAGATTCGCCTGATGGACGAACCTATCGATGAAACCGTCCACGGGGATCCCTCCTTGACCGATTTCTTTTTTTTCAAATGCTGGAGCTTTGCTGTATGCTTGTCGAGTAACAAGTTTGACATTCAATTGCGCGGAATCCGGTTCGGTATTTAGGTATGCTTGGATAAACTATTGAGTTTTCAGTGCGCTTCCAGATAGACGAAATTCTTCCAACTCATCATACGCAACAAGATACGCCGGATAAGCGAGAGGTGGTGGAAGTGGTGCGTAATCAGCGCTACCTGAGCGGCTGAGCCCATTGGAATTTGATACTTGGAGAGGTCGTCGGTTATTCCGATCAGCGCCAGCGCCCGGCCCTCGCCTTTGATCTGCTCCGGATCGAGCAACAGGCCGCCGGCCTGGACTTGGCCCTGTGCGATGGCGTCGATCACCGTTGTGACCTTGCCCTTGAAGATCTGACCCGGAACGGCGTCGAACGCGATCTCCGCTGCGTCGCCCACCTTCACGCGTTGTAGGGCATTCTGCTGGAACGCTGCCGCCAGATAGCGGTCGTCGGTGTGCACGAAGGTCATGACCGGCCGCAGCGGCAGTGGCACTGCCATCATTCCGGGGCGCAGGCCGAGCTGCGTGACATAACCTGCAGCCGGCGCACGAACGGTCGTCTGCGCCAGGTTGAAGTCTGCCTCGCGTTGTTTGGCCAGCGCGCTTTCATAGCTCGCTTCCGCTGCCAGATAGGTACCGCGGCGGTTTTCGACGTCGATCTCGGCATAAGGTAGATTCTTGCCCTCTTTGAGCGCATTGCGGTTGCCGGAGTCGTAGCGCTCGAAAGCCTGCTTCGTGCGATCACGGTTGGCGACCGCTTCTGCAACCTGCGCTTTAGCGCTGTCAGCTTCGGCTTGATAAATGGTCGGATCGATCTTGAAGAGAACGTCGCCCTGCTTGAGCTGCTGATTGGCTTCGACCGGAACCTCGAGGACTCGACCCTTGACGTCCGCGATGATCGGGGTCGTCACGAAATAAATGCGCGCCTGCTTGGTGAAGGGGTGATTGTAGTTCATGAACAGCAGGATCGCGGCGATGCCGATAATGCCGCCGAGCGTCGCCGTCGCCAGCGACCATTGATTGACCGGGATCCTGAACACCTTGAAGATCACGTAGCAAAAGCTGACGTAGATCAGGGCAAGCAACAGCTCCATTACTTGCCTCCTGCCAATTTCGCTTCAAGCTCGGCGAGGCGGCGCCGGAGATCGGCAAGCTCGCTTTGGTCGTCAACCGGTTGCTGAACCTGTCCGTGAGTAAATCCCCAGCCGCGCTCGGGGCGATAGGTCATCGCCCAGATCCAGAGGAACGGCCAGAGCACGTGCAGCGTGAACAGGCTCACCCAGCCCGCGGCGTGGATCGCGTCTTCGTGCGGGTGATTGCGCGATTTCGCGATCAAATATGGGATGTCGTGAATGGCAATAATGCCATAGAAGATAACGACCACGACGAAGATCAGCAGTCCCAGCGCGAAATAATTGAGGAATGGATCACCCATCGTTTTCTGATCCCGGACGTGTAAATAATCTCGCGGAACGGCTGACGGAAATTTTCATACTTATGAAAAAAAATCTAGCCGGGCTTTCGAGCAATCGGTTGATCAAACGCAAACCTCATTCTCGCGGGCCGTTTGATCTACCACAATGCCGCTTTGGTCCCACTGCCGATAGTAGCGGCGGCGGCGCCGATGTGGCATGGTCTTCGGCTACCGAGGGGTGACAGCAATGATTTCGAAACAATGGCTTTTGGCCTGCGCAACCGCACTGCCACTCGTCATCACATCGGCCGCGAGCGCCCAGGTGACTATCGACGTCGCCCAAATCACTTGCGCCCAGTTCGTCAAATACAGAGTCACCAGCCCCGATAACATTGCAATCTGGCTCAGCGGCTACTCCCACGGCAAGCAGAACACGACAGTCGTTGCCCGCGAAGAGTTCAAGGAAAACATTCCAAAACTGAAAGCCGCATGCATGCTGCCCGAAAATTCACCGCTGCCGGTTTTGCAGGTCGCCGCGAAGCTGTTCGTCAGCAAGTAAGTTGAATCTAAAGCCCTGCATTCGCGACCCATAACATCACCCGCAGGGGGCGCTAACGCGCGTCGAGCCCCCATAGGCGCCGCGCAGCCGTTTATAAACGTGCGGCGCGAGCCGAACAGCCGGTGGAAAGCGTCAGACCATGCTCGCCGACAGCGCGAGGTAGAGCGCGAACAGGAAGCCGGCGACGATGGGCAGCACGGTGAGCGAGCCGCCGCCATGGATCGCTTCCGGAATCATCGCGTGTGACACCAGCGCCAGCACCGCGCCGCCGGCGATCGCCTGCGCGAAGATGGCCACGAGCGAATCCGAGCCACCAATAAAGCCCTTGCCCGCGGCCGCGGCGACGACGCCGATGATCACTACCGCCGACCACATGCCAAAGATCGTCTTCGCACGGTAGCCGGCGCGCGTCATCATCGCGCCGCTGGCTGCGGCCTCGGGGATGCCGCCGATGAACATGCCCAGCATGAGAGTCAACGACAGACTTTCGAAATCGGTAAACTTCGCGCCAATGACGAGACAGCCGGGAATCGTGTCGAGGATGTTGCCAAACACGATTGCGAGGCCGGCGCCTTTGCCCGCTTCGTGAAGCAGCTTGTTCGCCTCGCTGCGACTCAAATGATCAAGGCTTTCGCTGGCGATATTGGCCCAGGTCGACGGATTCGGCCCGCCGGCGCTGAGATTGTTGATCGCGCGCTCGTGGCTCAGCCGCCGCACGGCGTGAGCAAGCTGCGGGTCATGTTCGATCAGATGCTGAAAATCGGTTTTGTCGATTTCGACCAGATCGGTCGCGCCGGCGGCGCGGATGGTCGCCGTGCGGTTGCCGCCGCTGATCAGCGCCATTTCGCCGAAGGCATGACCCTCGCCGAGCTTGGCGATCGAATGGGCCTTCACGCCGGAATCGGCCAGCACCTCGACCTGCCCTTTGGCGACAATGTAAAGCGCGTCGCCCGGATCGCCGACATGAAACAGGGTCTCACCGGCCTTGAGATGCCGCTTGCGGATATAGGGCAGGATGCTCTCGATGCCTTCGGGCGGCAGATGCCGCAACAGATCGCATTTCGACAGCAGCTCAATGAGCGCCCGCGTTTCATGCTGCTTTCGCTCGATCGCATATTCCTGGAAATGCGTCGCATAGCGGACCGCCGCGCCGCGGCGTTCGAGGTAGATCGTCGCCGCGTAATAGAGCGTCGCACCGAACGCGAAGCCGCCGCCGATAAAGCCCCAGGCCGAGCTGGCAGGAAAACCGTGATGGTGCAAGTCCTGTGCGCCCTCGAAAGCGAGCTCGATGGCCAGCGCGCTGATCAACGAGCCGGCGGCAAATGCGAGAATGCAGGCCAACGCCCGCTTAGACATCGGGAGGTAGAGGCCGAGCGTGGCGCCAATAAACGACGACGATGTGGTCGCAAATCCGAGCAGCGCCGCGGCTAAAATCTGTTGTCCGGAATCCATCCCGTGCGGAATCTAGCGCCTCAAGGCGGACGAAGAAATCTAAATCCTATAGGAGTCCCATAAGCCGCCCGGCGACGCCCCGGGCGAACTACCTTTTCGCCGCCTTCAGGCTAGCGCGGTACTCGGAGGTCTTGTCGGCGTCCTTGAGCTTGCGCAGCGACGCGACGGCGGCAGCATCAAGTGGCGCCATGTCCGGCGGCTTGAGCTTGTCGTTGCCGAAGGCGCCACGCACATAGTTGATCAGCGCGGCGATCTCCTCGTCCTTGAGCAGATCGCCGAGCGGCGGCATGGCGCCGTCGATGGTCTGGCCGAGCACCTCGATCTTGCCGCTCATGCCGAACAACACGACGCGCGCCGGAAAATCGCGTGCCAGGAACACGTCGGGATTGCCCGCGAGCGGCGGGAAATTGCCAGGCACACCTTTGGCGTTCGCCTGATGGCAGGCGACGCATTGCTCATTGAAGATCATGCGGCCGTCCGGTTGCGCCTGCGCGGCGGCGCAGACCTGGACGAACAACCCAACGACAAACGTCCTCAATCGCATTCCGAAACAATCTCAGACGACCGCGGCGGATGTGCGCCGCGACGTCGGTTCCCCGGTTGTCCCGCTCTCTTTTAGCGCCCGGCACCCGTCGGAGGCAGCCTGAAAATTTCCGCCCTCGCCCGAAATATTCCGCGGAAATACGACCCCGCGCGTTATCCCCACGGGTCCGCGCCATGCGTCCGGGGGACTGGCGAAACCGCCACGTTCTCACTACGTTCCTAAAGCCAATGACCGATTTTCCCAGCAAAAAAGCCGGGGGCGAGGACGCCCGCGTGATCGCCATTCGCGGCGCGCGCGAGCACAACCTCAAGAACGTCGACGTCGTCATACCGCGCGACGCCCTGGTGGTGTTCACCGGCCTGTCGGGGTCCGGCAAGTCGTCGCTCGCCTTCGACACCATTTATGCCGAAGGCCAGCGCCGTTACGTCGAGAGCCTGTCGGCCTATGCCCGCCAGTTCCTCGAGATGATGCAGAAGCCGGACGTCGACCAGATCGACGGCCTCTCCCCCGCTATCTCAATCGAGCAGAAGACGACGTCGAAGAATCCGCGCTCGACCGTGGGCACCGTCACCGAGATCTACGACTATATGCGCCTGCTCTGGGCGCGCATCGGCATCCCCTACTCGCCGGCGACCGGGTTGCCAATTGAGAGCCAAACGGTCAGCCAGATGGTTGACCGCGTGCTGGCGCTGCCGGAAGGCACACGCATCTACGTGCTGGCCCCGGTCGTGCGCGGCCGCAAGGGCGAATACAAAAAGGAACTCGCCGAGTTCCTGCGCAAGGGCTACCAGCGCGTAAAGATCGACGGCGCGTTCCACGAGATCGGCGACGTCAAGCCGCTCGACAAGAAGTTCACCCACGACATCGACGTCGTGGTCGACCGCCTGGTAGTGAAGGGCGATATCGGCGCGCGGCTCGCGGATTCGCTCGAGCAGTGCCTCAAGCTCGCCGACGGCCTCGCCGTGATCGAGCTCGCCGACTCGAGGGCGACCGGCGCGACCGCCAATCGCGGCCGCAACGCCAATGCCGAGCGTCTGATCTTCTCGGAGAAGTTCGCATGCCCGGTGTCCGGCTTCACCATTCCAGAGATCGAGCCGCGGCTGTTCTCGTTCAACAATCCGTTCGGCGCCTGCCCGGAATGCGGCGGGCTGGGCGTCGAGCAGCACATCGACGCCGAACTCGTCATCCCCGACCGCGATGCCGTCATCCGCAAGGGCGCGATCGCGCCGTGGGCAAAATCGTCCTCCCCCTATTACATCCAGACGCTCGAGGCGCTCGCCAAGCACTACCGCTTCTCGCTCGACGCCAAATGGAAGGACCTACCGAAGAAGGTGCAGGACGCAATCCTGTACGGCTCCGGCGACGACGAGATCAAGTTCGTCTACGACGACGGCTTGCGCGGCTACACGACGAAGAAGTCTTTCGAGGGCGTCATCACGAATTTGGAGCGCCGCTTCAAGGAGACGGAGAGTGAGTGGGCGCGCGAGGACCTGCAGAAATATTTCACCGACGTGCCGTGCAAGGCTTGCCACGGCGCGCGCCTCAAGCCAGAGGCTTTGTGCGTCAAGATCGGCGGCAAGACAATCGCCGAGGTTGCCGACCTCTCGGTGAAGAAGGCCGGCGACTGGTTCACCGAGCTGCCGAAGGCGCTCAACGCCAAGCAGACCGAGATCGCGACCCGCGTGCTCAAGGAGATCCGCGAGCGGCTGCGTTTCCTGGTCGACGTCGGCCTCGATTATCTGACGCTGTCGCGCGCCTCCGGCACATTGTCCGGCGGCGAGAGCCAGCGCATTCGGCTGGCCTCGCAGATCGGCTCGGGCCTGACCGGCGTACTTTATGTGCTCGACGAGCCCTCGATCGGCCTGCACCAGCGCGACAATGCGCGCCTGCTCGAAACCCTCAAACGTCTCCGCGATCTCGGCAACACCGTGGTCGTGGTCGAGCATGACGAGGATGCCATCCGCACCGCCGACCACGTGCTCGACATCGGCCCCGGCGCCGGCATCCATGGTGGCGAGATCGTGGCGCAGGGAGAGGTCAAGGACCTGATCGCCGCGCCGAATTCATGGACCGGCAAATATCTGTCCGGCGAATTAGCCGTCGCGGTGCCGGAGCGCCGCCAATTTGACAAGCGCCGCACGCTACGCGTCGTCAACGCCCGCGGCAATAACCTCAAGAACGTCACCGCCGAGATCCCGCTTGGCCTGTTCACCTGCGTCACCGGCGTCTCCGGCGGCGGCAAGTCGACGCTCTTGGTCGACACGCTCTACAACGCGGTGGCGCGCAAGCTTAACGGCGCCTCGCTGGCGCCTGCCCCGCATGACCGCATCGAGGGCCTTGAGCACATCGACAAGATCATTGACATCGACCAGTCGCCGATCGGCCGCACGCCACGCTCGAACCCGGCAACCTATACCGGCGCCTTCACGCCGATCCGCGAGTGGTTCGCGGGTCTGCCGGAGTCGAAGGCGCGTGGCTACGAGCCGGGCCGCTTCTCCTTCAACGTCAAGGGCGGCCGCTGCGAGGCCTGCCAGGGCGACGGCGTCATCAAGATCGAGATGCACTTTTTGCCCGACGTCTACGTCACCTGTGACGTCTGCAAGGGCAAGCGCTACAACCGCGAGACGCTCGAGGTCACGTTCAAGGGCAAGACGATCGCCGACGTGCTCGACATGACGGTCGAGGAAGCGCTCGAATTCTTCAAGGCGGTGCCGCGCGTGCGCGACGTGCTGGCGCTGTTGCATCGCGTCGGCCTCGACTACATCCATGTCGGCCAGCAGGCGACGACCTTGTCCGGCGGCGAGGCGCAGCGCGTCAAGCTGGCCAAGGAGCTCTCCAAGCGTGCCACTGGCCGCACGCTCTATATCCTCGACGAGCCGACCACCGGTCTGCACTTCCACGACGTCGCCAAGCTGCTCGAGGTACTGCACGAGCTCACCGAGCAAGGCAACACTGTCGTCGTCATCGAGCATAATCTCGAGGTGATCAAGACCGCCGACTGGATCATCGACCTTGGCCCCGAAGGCGGCGACGGCGGCGGCGAGATCGTCGCGGCTTGCACGCCGGAGGACATTGTGAAGGCCATGCGCAGCTACACCGGACAATTTTTGAAGCCCGTTCTGCTAAGGCAGGAGCCTAAGGCGAAGAAACGAATAGAAGCCGCAGAATAATAATTCGGATCGGCCTGTCCGCCGCGCATGGCGTCGATGGACAGGCACGATAAATCCCGCGATCATGCCGCCCTCACCGTTCGAAGTCCCACCGAAGTTCGCTTCATGCGCCGACTGCTGACGCTAGCCCTGCTCGCCCTCGTTCCGACGTTCGTCCACACGACCGCGAATGCCGCAGCGCTGCGCTTCCCGAAAGCGGGCAAGCACGGCTTCGCGCTCGATCTGCCGAAGGGTTGGCACACCAAGACCGACGAGAAGAGCGGCATGCTGCTCATCCCGCCGGCGCCGACGCAGCACGTCATGGTCTATCTCGGCCTCATCGTCGACGATGCCTTGCGCGGCGAGCCGCTCAACGCGGTCGCCGACAAGGCAGGCCGCGAGGCTGGCGTCAAATCATTCGACAAGCAGGAGGAGGCGCGCATCACCGCATCAAACGGGGGCGCGCTCCACCGCGGCACGGCGTTCTACGGCAACATCGCGGAGAAGCGCGGCCATTCGCGCCGCGCCAAGATCGTCATCATCCCGCTCGGGCCGAACACATGGGCGCAGGTCTGGACTGTGACGCAGCCGGGCATGAATTCGGTCGAGTACAGGGCACTCGACGACGTGCTCGAAAGCCTGACACTGGAATGACCGCGCGCTCAGCCGCGGCGGCCCATCACCCAGCCGACCGCGAACAGCACGACGCCGATCGCACCGGCGAATACGCCGTGCTTGTAATGCACGCGCATCACGCCGGCCTGGTGGCCCGGCATGAAGCTCGGTAGCTGGTCGGCCGGCATGACGAAATACACCGCGGCCACTATGATCAGGATGATGCCGAGCAGATAGCAGATGAGCTTCATCGGAACGCCCCCTTACACTGGACTGCCGCAGTCTAGCGGCGGCGGCGGACGGGACAAGCGGGCAGGCCTCCGCTATGGTCTGATATCTATTCTCACTTTTTATCCATGCGTCTCCTCCTTGCTGTTGTTATCAACGACGGCCGCATTGGCCGACGATCCGCCCATCGTCCGTTCGGAGGACCGCGCGGCGATCAACGCCTGTCTAGAGAAGCAGAAGGACGACCCGGAACATTGCATCAGCGCGGTGCTGCAGCCGTGCATCGACGCGCCGCGCAGCGACAACGATCCGTACCCGCATGACTCCACCCGCGGTCAGGGCGATTGCACGCAGCGCGAGATCGCCGTCTGGGATGAAAAAAGCGCCGCAAGCCTGAAGGCGCTGCGTGACGGTCCGCTCGGCAAGACCACGACGCAGCCCTGGAACCGGCCCCCGCAGAACAAGCGCGCGCAGGCGGTACCGGGCACCAACATCATCGACGACATGGAGCGCACCTGGGTTTCCTTCCGCGCCAAGCTCTGCGATACCGAGGCGATGCAATACGAGGAAGGCTCGCTGTCGCGCGTCGTCTACATCAAGTGCGTCAACCGCGAGACCGCGCGCCACGCCCTCTGGCTGGCGCAGCAGGTCGATGCTAATCAGCATTAGCAAGACAGGGAGAGAACAATGTCTGGCCAGACCATCAAGATCACATCGCGGGACGGCGGCCAGTTCGACTGCTACATCGCCATGCCGGCCGCGGCCGAGCCGGTGCCCGCTGTCGTTCTCGCCGCGGCGATCCACGGCGTCGACAAGGATCTGCGCGACATCGCCGACGCCTTCGCCGCGCAAGGCTTCATTGCCGCCGGGCCCGATCTGTTCTGGCGTACCGCCCCCGGCCCGATGTCGCGCGCCGACGGCGAGAAGGTCGGCGCCCGCGCGCAACCTCGCGCCGAAAAGATCAAGACCGGCGAGGCCGACATGGCCGACACGCTCAGTTACCTGCGCACGCTCAAGCAGTTCAACGGCAAGGCCGCCACGATGGGCTTCTGCTACGGCGGGCCCTACGCGATGATCGGCCCGAAGCGGCTCGGCTACGCCGCCGGCATCTCCTGCCACGGCAGCCGCATGCAAGATTACATGGCCGATCTCGACAGCGTCACCGCTCCCGTCTGCATCATCTGGGGCGACGAGGACAACCAGGCGCCGCCAGAGGTGCTCGACCTGTTTCGCAAGGCCGCGGCGCGCATGAAAAACCTCGAGCTCCACATCTTCCCGGGCATCAAGCACGCCTATATGATGCCGGACGCCGGCGCCGCCTATAACGTCAAGACGCGCGACTTCTCGATGCAGCGCGCCCTCGCCATCCTTGGCGATCTCCGGGGCGGCGGCGCAGCGATGCGCAAGGCGTCGTAGCGATCAGCGCTGCGGCAACCGGTCGAGCAATGCCTGCGCGGCCTTCACCGCGCCGGCGTATCCTTTCTGCTGCGACACTTTTTCGGAAAGCAACGCATAGCTTGATGTCGTAGGGCTCGCCCAACTCCTCGAGCATCCACAGCACGATGGACGATCGCGACGGGGAGGTGTGATACAGCGTCAGATTGGCTATGAAACCACCTGTTTCAAAGAGGAATGCACACGTGTTGTTGGCTTGCGCCTAACACAATATTTACTCTCCGGTAAGACATTGGGCTTCACGTTTACAGGAGCCCACGTTGGATTTCGTCACGCCAATTCGATTCATCGCGCATCAGGTCAGCACGCTGACGCTGTCGCTCGGATCACATTTTTCGCTCTCGTCTCTGTTTGCCGCTTTTGTGATCGCCGCGTTGTTCTTCGCTTGGCAACGTATGCGTCGGGGTCGGCGCGTACGCTGGCGCGTTATTATGCGCGCGCTCTTTCCGAAACATATCGTCCAACACAAGTCGAACCGTGCCGATGTCGGCTATCTGCTATTCAATGTCTTCCTGTCCGGCATCGTCTTCGGTTGGGCGGTGCTGACCTATCAGTTCATTACGAACGGCGTCATTGCGACGCTGGTGGTATTGTTCGGCTCAGTTGCCCCATCGACATTGCCCGTCATCGTCTCGCGCGGCGGTGTCACGATCCTGCTCTTCCTCGGCTACGAGCTCGGTTACTGGTTCAACCACTGGCTCAGCCATAAGGTCCCGTTCCTATGGGAGTTCCATAAGGTCCATCACACCGCCGAAGTGCTGACGCCGGTGACGAATTTCCGCGTTCACCCTATCTACTCGTGGATCTTCGCGAACATCCTCGCCTTTTTCGCAGCGGTTGCGGGCGGCATCGGCAACTACGCCTTCGGCAACACCGCGTATCAATACGCCATCAACGACACCAATATGATCCTGGTGTTGTTCATCCACGCCTACGTGCACCTCCAGCACTCTCATATGTGGATCTCGTTCACTGGCGCACTCGGTCGCGTCTTCGTATCGCCGGCTCACCACCAGATTCATCACTCCGGCAATCCGAAGCACTTCAACAAGAATTTCGGCAGCTGCCTCGCGCTTTGGGATTGGATGTTCGGCACGCTCTATGTTCCGACCAAGAAGCGCGAGCGGCTCACCTTCGGTTTCCCCGATCGCGCCGACGCACACACCTTCAAGGGTGAAGTCATCGATCCGGTTATCAACGCCGCGGCACACCTCAAGCCGCTGCTGCCGAAACGTATGCCGCCGGCGATTCCTGTTGCAGAGCGCAAGCGCATCTAGCTACAAGCGCGCATGCGCAGGCGCACGATCATCGTCAACGACAAGATGCAACACGGTTACCGCTACACGCTAAGCGCGGGCGTGGGGCGTGGTTTCGATCCCGAGTTCAAGCCGCAACTCACGCCGGCGCAGATGCTCAAGCTCGGGGTATTCTGCGGCAAGTACATGACCGATTGCCGCCACGAATTTCCAACGAGCTGGTTCAAGGGGGCCAAGCTCGCGCACGGAAAACGTGACTGCTCGCTCAATTTCTTCCACATCGACGCCAGCCAGCCTCTCTCCGAATGGAGACGAAAAGGCTGGATCCATCGCGACGACCCGCGCGGCTGGTTTCAATGGTACTGCCGCTATTATATGGGCCGCCGCATCTCCGATGAGGACGCGCGCCAAATCAACCGCTGGAAGGCGATCCGCCGCCACGTCCGGCAGATCCAAAAGAACTGCGAGCCGGGCGATCTCTTGTGCCGCAAACGCCAGCGCCAGGCGCTGCTGCATTGGGCCTACGACAGCCGGAAGATTTAGCCATTATTTACGGTTGCCTGCGCCCGCGCTACCGCCCGAAGGGCCGCCGCCGCTGTTCTCGCTCAAGCTTGCCAATGACTATCCGGCGTTCATCAGCAACGTCGAATTCGTATCCGATCCGCGCAAGCGGTTCGAGGCCATCGTCGGGCCGGTACAGAACAATGGCGACGTCCGCTAAAGCGCGATACGGTCGAGCAGCGCGGTCAACGCATCCGGACAGGTAATGTGCGGATTGTGGCTGGAATCGATCTCGGTCGCACCCCAGCCCTCCCGGCGGGCACGTTCGAGAAATTGCCGGAAACGATCGTCCGGCGTGTGTCTTGAGCAATAGATGTAGTGCCGTGGCAATGTGAGCGGTCCGTTTTGTAGCCGCAGCTTCTGCTCGAACGTCTTGCCCGGTTGCGGCATACGCCGCGGTGTACACCAGGCGACGTCATCCGGCGCGGTATCCGCCGGCATCGGACCTGGCGGAATGCTCCAGCCATCGGCGTCGACCTGGCGTTGCGCCCGCGCCGCGGCCGGCAGCAAGTCGAGCACACTGTCGCCGTCATTCGGGGCAAAGGCGTCGATGTAGACCAGCTGCGTCACGCGTTCTCGGGCCCGATCGGCGACACCGGTCGCCACCATACCGCCGTAGGAATGGCCGATCAGGTTGATGCGACTCAAATCCTCGACCATCAGCACGCCAAGGATATCGGCGATATGCATCTCGAGGTCGATGTCGGACCGGGCAAGATGGGCACGCTCGCCCAGCCCCGTATAAGTCGGCGTCATCAGGCGGTGGCCGCGCGCAGCCATCAACGGATGCATCTTCTTCCAACCCCAGCCTGCCGACCAAGCGCCATGCGCGACAACAAATGTGGCCATCGAATCTCCTACTCTGCAGCTATCGCTCGAGGGCGCGCAGACCGTCGCGACCGCACCACATCGAGCGTGGCGACGGTAAGTCCAGCGCCGAGAACCTCCCAGCCGGGCCGAATGCCGGCATTGATGTCGAACGCCACGGAGAGCACGCGCATCGGCGAGACATGGAAGGCGATTGCGATGCCCAAAGCTTCACCGAGGAATGTAAGCACGAAGACCGCAATGCTGAGGCCAAGCAAGCTCATGGTCGACAGCTCGCTGCTACCCTGCCACCATGCCAGCAATCGGTAGCCGATCAGCCAGCCGAATAAACTCGCTGCAAAAGTCGGCACCGTGAGGTCGGCTTTGGTCTGCTGGAAATAATGGATCAGCGCGAGCAAGGCGACGGCGTAGGCAAGTTGATGCAGTCTGCGCCAACGCAGGCCACCCAGCCGGCGCACCATCCCATCAGTCGACGTCGCCGCGAGAATGGCAAGAGAAAGCCATGCCGTGCCGCCGACGATCAGGTACCAGCGGTGCGTGATTTCATAAGCGGCCTTACCGAGATCGAAACTCTGGTCGGCGACATAAAGCAACAGATGTGCAGCGATGTAGCAGAATGTACCGACGCCGAGCATGCGCCGTACGTCGATCAGATTGCTGAAGCGAGCGATGCGCCGAAATGGCGTGACCGCAAGCGTCACGCCGAGAAACACGAGCGCCCAAAATCCGGCACGATGGATGAGCTCGTTGATCGGTCGAGCGCCGTGAAAGATGGCGTTGCCCTCATAAGCCGCTTTCGCAAGTGGCAGAAGCAGGATGACAAGAGCTGCGATGCGCAAAACGGACACGCGCCCGCGCCGATCGCACCAGATTTGCCAGGACTGTCGCATCTATGCCGCACCGACCTTGTTACCGCCGGCGCACCTATTGCATTGGGGCACTTGCATTTTCGGCCTTATCGAGTCCTCGCACAGGACGCGTGCCGCGCCGCACAATTCTACCTGGTCGGCCCGTGAGAACGTGTTAGCATTTTTCTCAGCAATCCGATTCGTCACAACCGTTTGACACCGATGGCGAGCCGGGAGCCGGCTGGAACGAAACCAGCGGCGAAACAATCACGGGAGGCAGAGGAGAAGCAAAAAAGAGACGCCGCGCCGGGGAGGTATTGATGGAGGCCACCCATGCCGCGCCCGCTCACGCGCTCTCTGCTTGCTGTCTTCCTCACAGTCTCAGGCTCTGCGGCCATCGCTCACGACATCTGGATCAGCCGCGGCACCTACAAGAATCCTGCTGGTGAATGGTGTTGCGGCGCCGAGGATTGCGGCGTCATTGACAAGAATGCCGTTCATGCCAAGACTGGCGGTTATTCCGTGGTCGGCGCCGTGACCTACGGCGAGGCGGTCACCGGCAATCCTTCGGACGGCCCGACCATACGACAGGACCTCAACGAGACCATTCCGTACAGCCAGGCGCTGCCCTCGCCCGACGGCTCCTACTGGCGCTGCAAGCGACCCGACGGCTCGCCGCGCTGCTTCTTCGCGCCGCCGCCGGGAAGCTGACGTCATCGGTTGGATTGCTCAGATTGGTGGTTAAAGATAGCCGTCAGCACTCGCTTTCATGACGAGCGAGATCAGCGCTGCCGTGCCGGCGAGGATCAAGGGCAAACCGATCCGGTCGGCCACTGAAAAGAAAGCAATGGCCGCTATCACGACGGCGGAAACGCCAAAAGACACAGCGCCAGCCAGTCAATGGCATCGGAGCGTTCACGGCCAACAGCATTAGCGCGCCGCTTGAGAGGAAGTTTGTTCGGCATGGCAAACCTTTAGTTGGGCCTGATCATGCAATTTCCAAGCCCGTTTTGATTTATCGCAAGATCATGACCATCTAAACGCGCGGCGGCGGCCGCCCACCGGCGTTCTTTGACGGCACTTTGACCCAAGCCTCACCGTCGAGCACCGTCTCGCCGTCAACCAAGCACGTACAGGCGAGCCGCGCGCGAGTTTTCTCCGGCATTAATTCCGCGACCGAGACCTTAACCTCGACGGTATCGCCGATCTTCACCGGCGCGCGGAAATTCAATGTCTGCGAGATGTAAACAGCGCCCGGCCCCGGCAGCCGCGTGCCGAGCACTGCGGAGATGAGGCTCGCAGTGTAAAGACCATGCGCGATGCGCGTACCGAACGGCGTCTTGGCGGCAAAATGTTCGGACAGATGAATGGGATTGCGATCGCCTGTGACTTCGGCGAATCCGACGACGTCGGAGGAATCGATCGTCTTGCGCAAAATCTCGATCATGCCGACCGAGAGATCCTCGAAGAACAACATGCGCAATGGCAAGATCATGGTGTACGGCCCGCATTGAGGTGGTCTTGGCAGAGCCACCACAGCATCCCAATCAGCACCACATTGATCAGGGTGAAGGCGGTCAATACGCCGATGGTCGTATCGGCCCCCGCGGCCTCGATGAGCAGCGCCCCTAGCGAAGGCGCAGCCGCCTGCACAATCAGACTTGGAAATGCGAGTTTGCCCATCAGCCGCGGAAAGCGCACGGGACCGAACAGCGCCAAAGGCAGCGTGCCGCGCCCGATCCAAGATACGCCGTAGCCGCCGCCATAAAGAAGAATGATGAGCACGAGCGCCGGCACGCGCCCGTAAAGCATCAGCAATCCGACGGCCATCAGCGTGCAGGAGCTGATCATGGTCCAGATCGGGTGATAGCGATTGCCGAAGATGCGCTCGATTACGCGGGCGCCCACCTGCGCCGGACCAAACAATGTGCCGAGACTGACCGCCACGGCGAGATCAACACCCCTCGCCGCAAGGAAAATCATCAGATGAACGATGACGATCGAGCCAATGCCTGCCGCCAGTGACAGCACGAGTGCGAGCAATCCGAAGATGACAGCCTCGTGCTTGATTGGCAGATCGGCTGGCGGCGCGCCGCTTGATGCAGCAGTCGACGACACGGATTTTGCAGCTGCTTTGCGCACGACCGCCATCTGCAACGGCAGCGACAGGCAAAGATGAAGAGCGGCGTAGACGAAGCAGGCGGCGCGCCAGCCGACGTGCTCGATCATAAACGCGCTTAGTGGCCAGCAGATCGTGCTGGCGAAGCCGCCGAACAGAGTGAGGTTCGTGATCGGCCCGCGCGCCTCGCTGCCGTACATTCGGCCGAGAGCAGCAAACACCGCGTCGTAGAGACCGGTGCCCATGCCGGCGCCGATCAGAACCCAGCCGAAGAGATACATCGGCAGAGCCGCCGCGAGCCCGAGCGTCACGAGACCCGCGGCGTAAAACAGCGAACTCGCGAGCAGCACCGGCCGGCCGCCATGGCGGTCGATCAGCTTGCCGACCTGCGGCGAAATTAGTCCTGCGGTCAGCAAACCGAGCGAAGTGCCGCCGACCACAAGGCTCAGCGACCAACCGGTGTCGGCTGTGATCGGCTGTGCAAAGACTGCCGGGATGTAAAACGACGTGCCCCAGGCCAGGATCTGGCTGATCCCGAGCGCAGTGATGACGACGCGCGGATGAGTGCTGGCAGGCATGACGGCGAGATGTTACTTCGCCGGCTCCATTCCTTTGGCTTTGAGCACTTCGGCGGCCGCGGAGCCCGTGAGCGCTGCGATCAAGGCGCGCGCCGCGTCCTTGTGCTGGCTCTGCGACGAGACAGCGGCGGCATATGTCGTGGTGTTCTGGACTTCAGCGGGCAGCGGCCCGACTAGCACAACACCTTTCACCGGCACGATCTCGCTCGCCTGCTGGAGCACGATGTCGGCTTCGCCGCTCGCGACAAAATCCCCCGCGTGCCCGCCGCGCTTGAGCTTGGCCTTGGGCCTCACCTGATCGGCGATGCCGAGACGCACCAATAGGCCATCGACGAACGTGCCGCTAGTCGCGCCGGTAGCCGGATCGGTATAGGCGACGGCCTTGGCCGCGAGGAGCGCGCGCTTCAGGGCCTCGACCGAAGAAATGTCTGGCTTCGGCGCGCCCTCCTTAACCCCGACACCGACACCAACATTCGCAACCCTGGCGTAGCCTTGTCCGTCGAGCTTGCCGCCTTTTATCAGGCCTTCCATGACCGCGGGGGTAATGATCGCGATATCGAAGGCCTCGCCGCTTTCGACGCGCTTCTTGAGTGTGCCAGCCGGCCCTTGCTCGGACGTCACGGTATTGCCGCTCGCCTTCTCGTAGGCCGGCAACAAGGCCTGGAAGACCTGATCGTAAGCTCCGCCGACCAGCACCTTGAGCTCGTCGGCGTCGGCAGGGGAAAGGCTCGCCAAGCCCAAACAGCAAGCGACGGCGAGTGAACGGAGATGGGCTTTCATGGCGGCGGGTGCTCCCGGTCTGAAACACAAATCTACACGATTGGGCTCACGCCGGCGCGGCCCGTCATTAGGGCGCCAAAATACGGCGCTTCACCTCTTTTGCGTTAACACTCAATTACTTAAGTCATGCAAAATGTGCATAGGTGCGGCGCAGCATTATTGGTTTTCCCGGCGGAGAATATCCCTATCTTCACGGCGACAGATTCCCCGGCGCGAGCCGGTACGAGAGAGAGGAAAGTCATGTTTGCCGCCATCGTCCGCCTAGTCCGCGAGTGGAAGCGTTACAATCAAAGTCTCAACGAATTGTCCCGGCTCGGTGACCGCGAGCTTGCCGATATCGGCATTAGCCGCTCTGACATCCATCGTGTCGCCTGGAACGCCGCACACCGCGGCTAATTCCGCGAAACAAGTTTGAACACCGCCCGCGCACAGCGTGGGCGGTTTCGTTTTGGGCACATTGCGGTGTGTCGCCCCGCGACCTAGGTTGCCGCCCGTGAAGCTCGTTCACATCATCGGCGGCGGTTTGGCCGGTTCCGAGGCTGCCTGGCAGCTCGCGCAGGCCGGCGTTCCCGTCGTGCTGCACGAGATGCGGCCCCAGCGCCAGACCGCTGCGCACAAGACTGAAGGGCTTGCCGAGCTCGTCTGCTCGAATTCGTTTCGCTCCGACGATAAGGATCACAACGCCGTCGGTCTCCTGCATGAGGAGATGCGCCGGCTCGACTCGCTGATCATGCGCGCGGCCGACAAGAACCAGGTTCCCGCCGGCGGCGCCCTCGCCGTCGATCGCGATGGCTTCTCCGATGCGGTGACGACCGCGCTCGCCGGTCATTCGCTCATCACTATCGAACGCGCCGAAGTCACGCTACCGGCCGCCGAATGGGACAGCGTTATCATTGCGACCGGGCCCCTCACCTCGCCGGATCTGGCGGCCACCATCGGCAAGCTGACCGGCGAGCAGCAACTCGCTTTCTTCGACGCGATCGCCCCGATTGTGCATCGCGACTCGATCGATCTCGGCCAAGCCTGGTTCCAGTCGCGCTACGACAAAGCCGGCCCCGGCGGCACCGGCGCCGACTACATCAACTGCCCGCTGACGCGCGATCAATACGACACCTTCGTCGCCGCGCTCATCGTCGGCGAGAAGGTCTCGTTCCACAAATGGGAAGCCTCGACGCCTTATTTCGACGGCTGCCTGCCGATCGAAGTGATGGCCGAGCGCGGCCGTGAGACGCTGCGCCATGGGCCGATGAAGCCGTTCGGCCTCACCAATCCGCACGCGCCCGACATCAAGGCTTATGCCGTCGTGCAGCTTCGGCAGGACAACAAGCTCGGTACCTTGTTCAACATGGTCGGCTTCCAGACCAAGCTGAAGCACGGCGAGCAGCTGCGTATCTTTCGCACCATCCCCGGCCTCGAGAATGCCGAGTTCGCACGGCTCGGCGGGTTACATCGCAATACGTTTCTGAACTCGCCCAAACTGCTCGACGAGACACTTCGGCTCAAAGCCAATCCGAGCTGGCGCTTTGCCGGGCAGATCACCGGCTGCGAAGGCTATGTTGAATCCGCGGCTATCGGTGGACTTGTGGCGCGCTTTGCCGCCGCCGAACGGCGTGGCGAACAACTCGCGCCGCCGCCACCGACGACTGCGCACGGCGCATTGCTTGCGCACATCACCGGCGGCCATATCGAGACCATCGATGCTGGCCCGTCGTCGTTCCAGCCAATGAACGTGAATTTCGGCCTGTTTCCGCCGATCGCTGAACCGCCAACGCCCGAGGGCCGCAAATATGGCCGCGGCTCGGCCAAGAACCTCGCGCGCAAGAGCGCGCTGAGCGCCCGCGCCTTGGCCGATCTCGACCGCTGGATCGGTGGCGACACAGCAGTCGCGGCGGAATAGCTAGATCTTCGGAAAACCGAACCAGGCGGTGCGCAGCAGCGCGATCTGCCGGCGCCATTGCCGCGCATTTGGCCGCTTCAACTGCAACGGCACGAGTGCGACGCTGAGAAACGCCGGAAGCGCTTGGTCCGGCACCACGCCGATCTGACTTCGAAATGCCCGATAACCCTCGCGCGACTTTTCCACATCGCTTTGGACGAACATCAGCGCCTGCGCCGCGCTACCAGCCGCGCTCGCAATGCCCTCACCGTCAGCGCCGAGCAAATGCGCGGCCATGATAGTCACCGCGGCCGTCGCTTCTGTCGGCGCAGCCCCATGTAGCTCCGCCTGCCGTGCCTCGATAGCCGTCAGCAGCGGTTTGAGCGACACGCCTGTACGCTGTGCGGCGTCCTGCAGCGCGATCATCACCGGGCTTGCGGCCGCTTCTTCAGCGTGCAGGCCGCCAATCGCCTCGATCCACCATTGCAAGCGGATCATGCCGGCCATCGGCTCACGAACCAGCGCCTTGACCCGCGCGATCTCGAACGCGAAGGCATATAAGGCAAAGAGATACGGCCGCCGCTCGGCCGGCGCGAACAGCGCGGTCAAATAGTGGTCTTTGTCATGCGCGCGCGCCAGCGCTTCGCAATGACGATAGGCCTCCTGCACTCGGTCCGTTTCGCCCATCACCGGTCAGACCGCGATCAGCCCTGCGCCCACGCGGCGGCTTTCCGCCAGCAGGATATTGTATGTCCGGACCGCCGCGCCGGTCGCCATACTGTCGACTGACAGCGACTTCGCGTGGAACAGCGCGCGTAAATCCGGCGGCAGCGGCCACAGGTCCTTGCCTGTGCCGATCAGGACCACATCGAGCTTGTCCGCCCGAGCGATGATCTGACCGAGCGACTCTTCAGTGAGGTCAGCCGTGCCTTGAACCGGCCAGGCCCACACACCGTCTGGAAAGCACAGCAACGAGCCGCGATGCGACATGCCGCCGAAGCGGAAACCGCCATTGCCGTAGGCATCGATCGGCGCCGGCCTCGGCAGATGAGGCGCATCGGCCTCGCCCGGCATGGGCTACGGCTTGTCGTCTTTGGCTGCCGTGCCGAGCGAATCCCGGCCCGTGCCAACGCCGAGATAGATCAGGATAGGCGAGGCAATGAACACAGACGTGTAGGTACCGACCAGCACGACGCCGAACATCATCGTGGCGGTGAAGGAATGAATCGCCTGCCCCCCGAACAGCAAGAGCGCGAGCAGTGCTAGCGACACGGTCACGTGGGTGATAACAGACCGCGACAAGGTTTGATTGACCGACGCGTTCAGCAAATCCGGCATTGGCATCTTCTTGTAGCGCCGCAGCATCTCGCGGATACGGTCGTAGATGACGACGGTATCATTGAGCGAATAGCCGAGGATGGTCAGCAGCGCCGCGATGCTGGTGAGATCGAAGTCGATGCGCGTCACCGACATGAATCCGATGGTGAGCACGAGATCGTGCACGTTGGCGATCATGGCGCCGAGCGCGAATTGCCATTCGAACCGGAACCAGAGGTAGATCAGGATGCAGAAAATCGCGAGGATGAGGCCGATCGTGCCGTAGGACAGAAGTTCGCCTGAGACGCGCGGCCCGACCACTTCGACGCGGCGGTAGTCGATATCGCTGCCAAGCACGCCGCGGACCTTGGCGACTGCCTCCTGCTGCGCGGTCTCGCCGCCCGGCTGTTCCGCAAGCCGGATCAGCACGTCATTCGGCGCGCCGAACTGCTGCAGCTGCACTTCACCTAGACCAAGCTTGCCGAGGCTTGCGCGCATCGTTGCAATATCCGCGGGGCCCGCTTTGGTCTGCACCTCGACCAGCGTGCCACCCTTGAAGTCGATGCCGAAGTTGAGCCCGTGGAAAAAGTAGAGCGAAATCGCCAGGATCGACATCAGCGCCGAAATCGGGAAGCTGATGCGCCGGAAGCGCATGAAGTCGAACTTGGTGTCGTCGGGAACGATGCGGAGCAAGCGCATGCGCAGTCCTCAGATGGGTACGCGCTGCGGGCGGCGCCAGCGCACCCAGTAGGCGACGATCAGGCGCGTCAGCGTGAAGGCGGTGAAGACGGTGGTGACGATGCCGATACCGAGCGTAACGGCGAAACCACGGACCGGACCGGTGCCGATATAGAACAGCACCGCAGCGGCGATGAAGGTCGTGATGTTGGAATCGAGGATCGTCGCCAGCGCGCGTGCAAATCCGGCATCGATGGCGTTGATCGGGGTGCGGCCGCCGCGCACCTCTTCACGGATGCGCTCGTAGATCAGCACATTGGAGTCGACTGCGATGCCGACGGTGAGCACGATGCCGGCAATGCCCGGCAACGTCAGCGTGGCGTTGAGCATCGACAACACGCCGAAGATCATGGCGACGTTGACCGCAACCGCGATATTGGCAAACAGCCCGAACAGACCGTAGGTGATCAGCATGAAGATAATCACCATCGCGGCGCCGACATAGGATGAAATCTTGCCCTGCGCGATGGAGTCTGCGCCAAGGCCTGGGCCCACAGTGCGCTCCTCGATGATGGTCAGCGGCGCCGGCAGCGCGCCGGCGCGCAGTAGGATGGCAAGATCGGTCGCCGACTGGACGGAGAAGTTGCCTGAGATCTGGCCTGAGCCGCCGAGAATCGGCTCGCGAATGACCGGCGCCGAGATCACCTGATTGTCGAGCACGATCGCGAATGGCTTGCCGACATTCTCCTGCGTCACCTGTGCGAATTTGCGCGCGCCCGACGTATTGAAGCGGAACTGTACGATCGGCTCGCTGGTGCGCGAATCAAAGCCCGGCTGGGCATCGGTCAGATCGGCGCCCGACACCAGGATACGCTTTTCGAGAACATAGGGCGTTCTGGTGGCGCCGGTGCCGTAGAGAATCTCGTCGTCGGGCGGCACGCTGCCTTGCAGCGCCTGCTCAGGCGATACCGAGGTGTCGACCATGTGGAAGTCGAGCTTGGCGGTCTTGCCGAGCAATTCCTTGAGCCGCGTCGGATCCTGCAAGCCGGGGACCTGGACGAGAATGCGGTCGGTGCCTTCCCGCTGGATCAGCGGTTCGACGGTACCGAGTTCGTTGACGCGGCGTTCAATGATTTGAATCGACTGGTCGACGGCTTGCCGGACGCGGTCGATGATGGCCGGGTCGGTCTCGGTCAAGCGAAATAGGCCGCCCTGCTCCTCGCTAATATCGACATTGCGCTGGCCGGTCGCGCTGAGGATGCCGCCGAGCGGCTGCGACAAGGTCTGAAGCTTCTCGCGCGCCTGGCCGGAGTTCTGGCCCTCGCGGATGCGTACCTCGACGCTATTGCCGCGGACGACAAGACCGGTGTAGCCGATGCGCGCATCGCGCAGCACGCCGCGCACATTGTCACGCAGCGCCTCCAGCATCTCCTTGCGAACCGAATTGCTGTCGACTTCGAGCAGGATGTGCGATCCGCCCTGGAGGTCGAGGCCGAGAACGACGTGACGCTGCGCCCATTTCGGCCAGCTCTGCACCATCTTCTCCGGCAGGAAATTCGGGACCGCGCACAGGCAAACGACGGCCACTGTGCACAGAATGGCCAGCACCTTCCAGCGCGTGAAATAAAGCATGACGTCCCGACTTGCGGTTTGTTGGGCGACGCTTCGGCGAGCGTTTAGCTCGCCGAAGCCTCGTCCTTCACCGGCTCACCTTTGGCACGGACTTCGCTGACCATCTGCCGCATTTGGCGGATGCGCACGCCGTCCGCGATCTCGATTTCCATCTGGTCGTCGTCGATCACCTTGGTGACCTTGCCGATGAGCCCGCCATTGGTGACGACGGTGTCGCCCCGCCGCACATTCTTGACCATCTCCTGGTGCTGTCTCACGCGCTTCTGCTGCGGGCGCAGGATCAGAAAATACATGATCACAAAAATCAGAATAAAAGGAAGCAGCGACATCAGCATGCCGCCTTCACCGCCGAACGGCGAAGCGCCTTGTGCATAGGCTGGCGTGATCCACATTTCGGCGTTCCTCGCGTCGTTTTCTGTGCAATTTCGCGCGGACTATAGCGGTCGTGCGCCCAATTGCAACGCTGCAACCCGCGCAAAAGTGCCGATTTCAAGCCGCTTCCTGCGTTCCCCGCTTGCGGGCGCACGGCTCCCCGGCTAAGAGCAGCGCGTTTTCCTGTGAGCGTGCCGATGGCCAAGTCGAAGGCAAAATCACCCCGCAAGAGCAAGGCGGCAAACAAGGCGCCGCAAGGCCATGACGTGTTCGAACGGATCGCCGATGCACTCGAGCGCCTCGCGCCGCGCCGCGTCGCGCTGCCAGACTTCGCCGCGGCCGATGCCTATGTCTGGCATCCGGATGGCTTGCACCTAGCGCCAGTTGCTCGCGTCAACCGCGTCGAGATGTCGCTGCTCAAGGGCATCGACCGCGTGCGCGACGTGCTGATGGACAATACCGAACGCTTCGCGAAGGGCCTGCCCGCCAACAATGCGCTGTTGTGGGGCGCGCGCGGTATGGGCAAATCATCGCTGGTGAAAGCCTCGCACGCCACTGTCAACGCCACATTTGCCGGCGGCAAACGCGGCTCGCTCAAGCTCATCGAAATCCACCGCGAGGACATTCAAAGCCTCCCTGAACTGATGGCGCTGATCCGGAGTTCCGACTACCGCTTCATCGTGTTCTGCGACGATCTCTCTTTCGACGGTGACGACACGACCTACAAGTCGCTCAAAGCTGTGCTCGAGGGCGGGGTCGAAGGCCGGCCGGACAATGTCATCTTTTATGCGACGTCGAACCGGCGTCACTTGATGTCGCGCGACATGATGGAAAACGAGCGCTCGACCGCAATCAATCCCGGCGAGACCGTCGAGGAAAAGGTCTCCCTATCCGATCGCTTCGGCCTGTGGCTCGGCTTCCATCGCTGCAGCCAGGACGAATATCTGGCAATGGTCGATGCTTATGTGAAGCACTACAAGATCCCGGCGCAAAGCGAGCCGCTCCATCGCGACGCCCTCGAATGGGCGACGACGCGCGGTTCGCGCTCAGGCCGCGTCGCCTGGCAGTTCGTCCAGGATCTGGCCGGGCGGCTCGGCGTCGCGCTGACTTAAACGAGGTCTGTCACTTCCCGGACGATTCGGGATCGACCTTCTGCCAGAAGCCATCGGGATTGAAGACCGCATCGCTTCGGCAAGCGTCGCGGTCTCAGGCCCAAGATCTTTTGTCGTTCGGAACGGTGTCTGTTTTTCAGAGATATTGACTACGGTCGTGCCGCTTTGGGCCAAAAGGCAGCCGTCGGTACGGTTACCGGTAACGGAATAAGGAGCACTCCCCTCCCAGGTCAACGCAAAATGCTAGGCGCCGCTGAGATACTTGGTCGGGTCGACCGGCGTCGAGCCCTTACGGATCTCGAAGTGCAGTTGCGGCGACGTCACGCTGCCGGTCTGCCCCGCATGCGCGATCACCTGGCCGCGCTTGACGGTGTCGCCGCGCTTCACCAGCAGTTCGCTCGCGTTGGCGTAAGCCGACACGAATCCGTCGGCGTGACGGACCAGCACGAGGTTGCCGTAACCCTTGAGCTCGTTGCCGGCATAAGCAACGACGCCGTCCTCCGCCGCCTTGATCGGCGTGCCTTCCGGCACCGCGAGATTGATGCCGTCGTTCTGCGTTCCGTTCGGCCGCGGGCCGAAGCCGGCGATGACGCGGCCCTTCACCGGCCAACGGAAGGACGGCATGCCTCCGGTAGGCTCGGCCTTGGCAACAACGCTCTCGGTTTGCTGCACTTCAGGCTTCGCCACGCGCGCGCTCTGCGCCGGGACGCTCGCGACCTTCTCGGCCGTCACAGTGCGCGGCTGCGAGACTTGCGGCGTCGGCGCCTGACGAATGCTCGCCGTCTTCTGGCTGCCCGGGATCGTCAGGCGATCGCCGACGCTCACCTTGGCATAAGGTTGGATGTTGTTGGCGCGCGCAAGCGTCGTCAGCGAAACGCCGTAGCGGTGCGCGATGCCCATCAGGCTCTCGCCCGGCTCGACGACGTGAACGTTCTCCGCGATCTTTGGCGTTGGTGTTGCTGCCGGAGCGGGCGCCGCGGCAGGTGTATGGTCAGCAACAGCCGAGCCCGAGACGTAGCGCGGGATGACGAGGCGTTGGCCCGGACGAATGGTCGAAGCGTTGGTGACGCCGTTGACTTCCATCAACGCGGAGAGCGGCACGCCGTTCTTGCGGGCGACGGTCTCGAGCGTCTCGCCATAGCCGACGGTCACCGGCTGGCCGCCGTCCCAGGTCCAATGCCCGGCCGGTACCGGCTGCGGCGCCGGACGCTGCGCGACCGAGCCAGTCACATCATTACTACCCGACGGACGATAGGCACCGAGACCATGCGCGCCGCTCGTATAACCGTAGCCGTCATAGCTGCCGTTGGCGGCAACAGTCGACGGCCGGCTC
>Ga0187779_10000361_pt1 | contig 31557 bp, 29 predicted proteins | sample 1015_Q2_SP10_10__FD_132435 | JGI IMG/M metagenome (GOLD analysis project Ga0187779, IMG submission 132435) | Tropical peat soil microbial communities from peatlands in Department of Meta, Colombia - 1015_Q2_SP10_10_MG | ecosystem: Environmental > Terrestrial > Soil > Wetlands > Peat | place... | reverse complement strand
AGGAGAATGAAAAAGCAAACAAGAAGACTTTTTTTCAAAAGGCCTCCGGTGAGAAATTGTGTCCGCCTCTGCAGTTAATCATAATAAGACTGACGGATGAAGTCAAGGTCCGGGTTCCGGCCGGAACAACACCTACCGAATATTGGAAAAAACCCGGCGTCAACCATGGAGATTGGCCAGAACCAGTTCGTGATAGCCCGATTGAGCAGGTATCTTCCAAAGACGATGATGTCCACTACGAAGAAAACTAGGGCACGGATGGTTACAGTCAGCGGTGCCAGAAATACGCTTGCTACCGGATCGGCCAAGATCATTTCGCCGCCGACCGTGCCCAATAAGAGGTCTCGCGATTAATGATGATTAGGAATTATTGTATAAGCATGGACAGCAGGCAGCGGGAGAATACAAGCGCGGAGGGTGAGCGCAAACCCGAACAGCAAAAGAGAGGATTTGCCGTGCGATGCCGGACCTCTGGAGCGCTCTGGAGAGCATGGTTCCGAGGGCCCAGTCACATCGGCGCTCACGATGATCCTGATTGCATGCGAAAGCGTCTCAGCTTCCCTAGGCTATACAAAGTCCACTACTGTTCGAAACCAGGCTGACGTCGATCCAAAGAATAACAATTCCGACAACGAGCCTGAGCGGCTCCTGAAGAGTGTCGGTGCGAGAAAGAATCTAAAGATTACACAACATTAAACTCCGGCAGCTGAGCCAAAGCGGACTCCTCTTCTGCGCTGATTCTTCGGAGCGACCGCGAACAGGGCGGTGATCACGGCATCATCGCCCGCAAGGATCATCTCGATGAGGGCGACGTCGCGGAGAACGGAAAAGATCCTATGGCGTTGACCTGTTCCACTGGGTGTCTTCGCCGAAAGAATGCGTAACAGCAACCGATAGCAGCCCTGCATCTCTGCTTGCGGTGTTCTTCTCCCCTCATGGCAGATCACTGCAGTCCGGCTGATCTTTGAAAATGCCAACGCATTACCTTCTCCATATTCTGGATGATGCTCTCCTTCGCATTCAAGATAAAAATGCGATCGCCGAACTGGAACAGTTCACGCTCCATGCGTATTGCCTTCGGTGGCCTGTCGTATCGTTGGTTAAGCTCTTTCTCGAACATGGGCACCAATTTATCCTTCATTCTCAGCTCCGTATCAATGAAAAAAACAGTGACCGCTGGCGCCAAGTCCTCCGCCCGGTCTAGAAAAGCGGCAATTTCGCTATCATAAATCTGTTTTGGCGGTGATGATTTGACCTCAATTGAGATAAGGGAACCGTCGAATTTGGCTATCACATCGTAATCCCCCCCAACGTTAGGCCGTTTAAATTTGACACCCCAGGCAGCTTCCGAACCGAACTCACGTTTGAATATTTCTGCGATATACCACTCCAGGGTCGGGCCGAAGCTCGTGACCGGCCTCTTTGCAAGAGTGTACCCCTTTGGTGTCCTTTTGAGGAGCTTTATGGTTACCAGATAATCGATGTAATCTTTTGTTACGGACAAAGAGGCATACCGGGTTACCTCTTCGGGACCAAACCGGTCCTGGTGCTTGATCACATCACGGAGGAAGAGACGAAAGGAATATTTGTGGAGCATTCGATAATAGCGGCTCAGATACTTCTTTGCGGGAATTAGCAGATCACCGCTAGGCTCTTTCTTATAGATTATGAAACCGCGCTGCTTCAGCAGGGTGTTGAGGTCGCTTGTCTGCCGGTCCAAAGCCATTCGAAGGCGTTTGACTTCAGCCCGAAGATAGGTGAGTTCTTCGACAATTTTGCCATCTCTCATAGGAAAAGAGGAAAAGCCAATCGCGCCGACAGCATCATCGCAAGAGAGAACTTCTCCGCGTACGGCATTTTCGGACACTTGCGCTATATCTCAAACACAGGCGGAGTGGCTTATTGAAGAACGATCCTGACATCGAGGGCAGCCGCGCCTCGTTCGTAAATGCGCACGGGATTAAGATCGACTTCCTTGATCTGCGGATGATCGATCAGGAGCTTTGATAGGTTTGCGATGATCAGGTGTACGGCCTCTTCATCGAGCACAGGGCTGCCTCGGAAACCCCTAAGGAACATGCCTGCCCGTGTCTGAGATATCATGTCATTCATCTCTTCATGAGTGAGTGGCAGGATACCGAAGACAGCGTCTCTAAGCGCCTCAACCCAGACCCCGCCGAGCCCGAAGGCAATAGCAGGGCCGAACTGTTCATCGCGCATGCCACCAATAAGAAGCTCGAGACCCTGTGGCATCATTTTCTCGATCAAAAACGATCGGATCGCCGCACCAGGTGCCCGTGAAGCGATCATATTTTTCATAGTCCGTATCGACGCAGCGAGCCCAGCAGCGGTGGTAATGTTCAGCATCACAGCGCCCGCATCGGTTTTATGCATGATGTGAGGGGATACGGCTTTGAGTACGACAGGAAAGCCGAGTTTCTCGCCCGCCTCAACGACGGCCTTTGAGTCAATAGGATCGACGAGCACGTACCGCGGCACGATTACACCGACGGAGCGCACAAGGTCCTTGGCCTCGTGTTCGAAGAGCGTCTTGCGTCCTTCGTTCTGTGCTTCCCGAATAATGTCCTGGGGCATTGTCATAGTTTTTGTTCAAAAGAAAATCATTTACAACCTTCTCTTTTTTTATTTGCATTTCTGAGCGCAGCCAGTGCCCGCACCGCGCGCTCCGGCGACGGATACACGGGAATGCCGAGCTTCAGTAATTCATGCATGGCATCCTGCGTGTAGCCTCGCCCCTGCAAGAGGCAGCACGCAACTGGCTTCATTGCTTCATGGCACGCGCGGGCGACCATACTGGTAGCTTCTTCCGTGACGGTCGTCGCTCCCATGAGCACAATTACGATGGCAGCGTCGAAATGAGGCAAAGCTTCCTTGAGCGCCGTATAATAATCTTCATTCCTTCCACTACCTGTCAGATCAATGGGATTATTTTTCACAAAAAAATGCGGGAAGACCCCGTCGAGTTTTGTCCTGATCTCTGTTGAAACAGGGGGCATGGTGAATCCTTCTCGCTGTGCCTGGTCGGAGGCCGCGACCGCCATTCCTCCACCGTTCGTTACAATCAGGAGACGGTTACCTACACAGGGATAGTCCATAAGGGCAACGGCCTTTGCCGCATCAATCATATGATCGAAATCGTAGGCTTCCACGGCTCCGGCTTGGCGGAAGGCAGCCTCGTACAGCCCGTATCTGCCGGCGAGCGTTGCCGTATGCGACGCCACGGCTGCTGCGCCTAATTCATATTTGCCCGCTTTCCAGATGACAAGGGGTTTTTTTCTAGCAAACGCTTGTGCCGCAGTCAGGAACTTCCTGCCGTCGGCCACGGACTCCATGTACATGACAACCGCTCCTGTTTGTGCATCGTCAGCAAAATAATCAAGGGCATCGGCATCGTCCACATCCAGCCGATTGCCGTAGTTGACAGCCTTGGCGATGCCCATCCCGTCGCGGGCGAGCGCTTCCATTAGGATGACCGCGATAGCGCCGCTCTGTGATATGATCGAGAGTCTGCCTTGTGAGGGCCGTGACACGCGTTCGCGTGATACAAAAAAACTGTCGAGCCCGTTGTCCGTGTTGTAAACACCGAGGGCATTCGGACCGATCACACGGATGCCGTACTTCTTCGTCGTTACCGCAATTCGCCGTTGCATCTGGATTCCGTCTTCACCTGCTTCGGCAAACCCGGAACTGATCAAAATGACTCTGCGAATGCCTTTTCTATAGACTGCTTCGATCTCCTGCTCGATGAGATGTGCAGGCAGAGCGATGATGGCCATGTCGATCATGTCGGGGATCGCCGTGACAGCAGGATAGCAGCGGTGGCCCATCAGCGTCTCGTGTTTTGGATTCACCGGGAATACAGCACCGTTGAAATGGGACAGGTTCTCCAGGATCCCTGTGCCCGGCTTCATGGGATTGTTCGTAGCGCCGATAAGGGCGACGGTCTTGGGATAAAAAAAATCGTGAAGATCATGGACCATAATTTTTAAAATAGCACACTCTTCCTGAGGTTGTAAAGCTTATTTCATAAGGCAATCATTTTCTGGTGACCGATATTCTTTAATAATGTAGAGTTAATAAAATTGATTATGGGAAAAGAAAATAAGAATTGACTGCGGGTTTTCGATTTTGTCTCGTGACCCAACTGCTAACGAAGGACCAAAGACGGGTGATAGGAGGCCAATTGAGTTATTATGGGTCTGCATGAGGAAATGGTTATCGTGAAGAAGAGGTCAAAAGCCAGAGCGGGGAACTGAGAGAAAAGGCTTGCCGGGAACTTGATAAATACAGACGCTACTCCGGCGGCTCGAAAACCAGGGACCGGGGTGTTTGTCCAGTATCGATCCGGCAGTATCCACATGGCAGTCGCGGCGGTCAGCATGCTTGGAGAGCAGGAGAATAATCATCGAGAAAGTCAAAAAATAAGAAAAAATCACGATACTGAATCACGAATCGACACTCTTAGCTGCCGAGGCAAAGATCAGACGCCACGCTCCGCGTCCTTCTGCTGTCAGTGCACATCCCATGGAGCATCCGTAAAGCTGCTCCTTCAGAGCTCGCTATGATAAACATCATAGCGTTTTGCCTCCGAGCGATGTAAGATAAAGACTATGAAATTACCACGAACATACCTTCGGTGGCTCCGATATTCAGTCCAGATCGGTTTTTTTCTCCTCACGCTCGCCATTGGATATCGGTTCTATCAGTTCGTCCAGCATTTCGAGGCACCCGGCCATCCCTTTGTGCAGAGACCTCCCTCGGTTGATGCATTTCTGCCCATCGGCGGGCTCATGGCGTTCAAGTACTTCATCCTGACCGGGATCGTTGAGCCCGTACATCCTGCTGGTTTCATTCTATTTGTGGCCATCCTCTCTGTGTCACTGATCATGAAAAAAGGTTTCTGCGGCTGGATCTGCCCCATTGGCAGTCTTTCGCAGTTATTCTGGATGGCAGGTGAGAGGGCATTCGGGAGAAATTTCCGCATTAAGCCGTTCACCGATATCTGGCTTCGTTCAATCAAGTACATCCTCCTCGGCCTCTTCATCTTCTTGATCGGCATTGCAATGCCGCCAAACATGATGGCACTCTTCTTTGTCGCCGACTATTACAAGGTCGTGGACGTGCGGATGATGAAGTTCTTTACGGAAATGACCACGGTCACGCTGTGGGTCCTCATCGCGCTAGCCATGCTGTCACTTCTGTCTAAGAACTTCTGGTGTCGGTACCTCTGCCCCTACGGCGCACTTCTCGGCCTCCTCTCCCGGTTGAGTCCCTTCAAGGTGCGGCGAAACGAGGAGCAGTGCACGCATTGCCGTGCCTGCACGACGCATTGTCCAACGCTGATCGACGTAGAAAACAAGACAGTCGTGAAATCCGAGGAATGTTTTGGCTGCCTGACCTGTGTGAGCCGATGCTCCGCTCCCGGCGCGCTCGACCTTACCGTGAGCGTTGGTAAAAAAGTCAGTGTTGTAAAAGGGTACCTCTTCCCGATAATTTTAATACTAGTGCTCTATCTTGTAGTCGGAATTGGCATGGTGTCAGACAAGTGGCATTCGAAGATCCCCTATGAGGATTATCAGCAGCTTATCCCGGAAGTGCTGAAGGATTATGTGAAACGATGACTGAAAAGGGCTTCGGCACACTTAAGCGCGCCCCTATTTCCAAAACATCCGTGTCTCAGAGCATTCGCCGTATGATGTCTCGCGGCTGCTACGCCAAATCCCCCGGTGAGAAGATCACATCATCCCGGAAGGCCTTAATCAGGTAAACCGCCTTCATCACTTCCTCGTCATTCACGTTCAAGAGCGCTGCACTTAGCCCGGCACCGGCAAGGTAGTAGAGATAGGCCGATGCAACTGAGGATTTCAGGTTCCTCGGCAAGCCTGAGGTTACATTTGAAAGCCAGATCACGGTGTTGAGCGGTGGATCGACCATTTCATTCAAGACGATAACGCTCTCATGAGCGTTTAGGAGATGCTCCTGACCCTGGCCCTTGCCGATGTGCACCACCGACGGGTCGGCGAAGAGACGCTCGTTCGGAATGTCCGCTCCGTTCGCCTTCTCGATCAAATCCTCGAGGATCATGAGCTTGGCTTCTAGCGTCGAGGGCACGGTCCCCTTGAGCGCGCGAATGATAAGGTTGGACTTCGTCTCTCTGACAAGGGCCAAGAGCTCACCAGGCTTATCCTCGTCCGCAGAAAGGTAGTTGATAATCGGCGGCTCTGCGCAAAGCGGTACGGCCTTTGCCAGAGCCTTCACGTTTCGCGAATCAAGGCAGAGAGGAAGACCAGCACCTTGCTGGACGGCTTCCACAGAGTACGCAAGCACATCCTCATCTCCGGCGCCGTCGAGTGAGACCTGGACATTGATCAAATCAGCTCCTTTTGAAGCAAGTTCTTTGGCCATCGCTTCGATCGCCTTACGGTCTTTTTTCTTGATTGCTCCCAGATACTCTCTATTCCGAATGTTTAAGTTGTCCGCGATTACGAGCATACCTTCCTCCTTCAAGAGATGGCAAATGTGGGAATGATCCTATTTTTATTAGTATACCACAAAGTCTTATTGCAAACCCACTCTCACGGGTCTCGTCTCTTGACAAAATCCTGTTATCGATTATAGTTGAAGAATGCTGATCGAAAAACTCGGTCTACGACACAAAGAACTTCTAGCCCCCTTGCTCAGGGGGGCTATGGCTGGCCTCTCTGAATATACCTTTGCCAACCTTTACCTCTTTCGGGGCAACCACGCTTATGATGTCATCATGGACCGGAACATTTTTATCAGAGGGACGTCCTACGACGGGCACACCTATCTTATGCCGGTTTTCGATGTGCGTACGGCGGACATCGGCTTGCTCAAGGATCTCATGAAAACCGTGGACTTCCTCTTTCCGATTCCTGAGGAATGGCTTTCCATGTTCGCACCTGACGTATTTGAGATAACCTACAAAGATGGTGATGCGGATTATGTCTTCACGGTAGAAAAAATGAGTACCTATAAAGGAAGGAACCTGCACAAAAAGCGGAACCTCCTTGCGCAATTCCAGAAGCTCTACCAGCACGACGCGCTGCCGCTTACGAATGACCGGCTGGCTCAGGCACGATTGATTCTTTCGGACTGGCAATCGACTTCGAAGATGAATACCACGGACACTGATTACGCCGCCTGTCTTGAGGCGCTTGACCGCTATGATGAACTTGTCCTCTGCGGCGGCATTTACTATGCGGACAACCAGCCAGCGGGATTCGTACTCGGGGAAGAGGTGAGCAACGAGACCTTTGTACTACATTTCGCCAAAGCCCGGACAAAATTCAAGGGAATTTATCAGTATATGTTCAACAATTTTGCAAGGGTCCTGGCACCGAAGTACAAGTATCTGAACCTCGAGCAGGATTTGGACAAGGAGAATCTGCGCGTTTTCAAATCATCCTATGTGCCCGACCTCCTGCTGCGAAAAGCCAGAGTGCGACTGAAATAAAAACACTTGATAAAAACAAATCCGACAGGATATAATTAGCGCTCGTGTCCATATGCATTCAGGGGAGACGGTAAGGAGAGAATTGCATGAGTCTTTCTGAAACAGAACAGAAGCGCTACACAAGGCAAATGATGATGGAAGGGTGGGGTGAAACCACCCAGGAGAAGATCAAGAAGTCCACGGTCTTTATAGCTGGAGCAGGTGGGCTGGGTTCGCCGGTGTCGATCTACCTTGCTGTCGCAGGCGTGGGCAACATCCGGATCTGCGATTTTGATTCCCCGGACTGGTCAAATCTGAACCGACAGATCCTGCACGATGACACGCGAATCGGCACGAACAAGGCTGTTTCGGGCAAGATGACCCTCGAGCGATTCAACCCGGAAATCTCGATCACTGCCTTCACCGACAAGATCGTGGAGGAGAACGTTGACCGGCTTGTGGGCGACGCCAACATAATTCTTGACTGCATGGACAATTTCCCCACACGGTTCCTCTTAAACGAGTGCGCCATCAGAAAAAAGATCCCCCTCGTTTACGGAAGCATCTGGGGCATTGACGGACGGCTCTCTTTCATCCAGTCGCCGGAAACGCCTTGCCTGCGATGTATTTTTCCGGAAGCGCCGCCAAAGGAAGTTTTTCCCGTGCTCGGTGTCACACCGGCGGTCATTGGTTCGCTCCAGGCACTCGAGACCTTGAAGTACCTTTCCGGGATCGGATCGAACATAAAAGGACAGCTCCTCGTCTGGGAAGGGGCTACTACAAACTTCCAGAAGTTCAAAATCCGGAAAGACCCCGATTGCCCGACGTGCGGTAAGAAGTAGCTCTGGACATTGTTTAGAAAAACTGCGCGGGAATCTCCACTCTCTGAAAAGGTGAGAATGCGTCGAGATTAGAGGCACCTTTTTCCTTGAAGGACAGCCCCCTGTAGCTACCTTTTGACGAGGGCGGCCAAAAGAGGTCGACCCTGCGTAGGGATGATCCATCGCTATGAAAAAAGTCGGTTTCGCCTTTGATGAAATCTGCCTTCAACATGAACCGCCGGTTTGGCATCCTGATTTGCCGGACCGGATCATCAACATCATTGTCACGCTTAAAGCATCGGGCCTTTGGCCGAAGCTGATTCCCGTCACACCGCGTAGCGCTACCTTGCATGATCTCGCTCGCGTCCATACACACGACTATATAGAAAAAATAAAAAACTTTGGGGCTGGAGAACTCGACCCAGACACCTACATGTCGGAAGGCAGTTTCGAAGCCGCGCTTCATGCTGCGGGTGCAGTCATGGAAGCCATTGAACTGTGTAAAAAAAACGAAATTGATTGTGCGTTCTGTGCAATTCGGCCTCCCGGGCATCATGCCGAGACAGATCAGGCCATGGGTTTCTGCATTATTAATAACATCGCGGTCGGGGCACGGTATGCGCAGGCTATCGGCTACAAGAGCGTATTCATTATCGACTTCGACGCCCACCATGGAAACGGAACTCAGCATATCTTTGAAGAAGACGAGAGCGTCTTCTATTTCAGCACGCACCAGCATCCTTACTATCCTGATACAGGCAAAGACATGGAGCGCGGGAAGGGCAAGGGAACGGGATTTACCTATAATATCCCGATTCAGTCCGGTTCGGGCAATAAAGAGTATCTCATGGTTTATCAGGATATCCTGCCAGGGCTGATCCAGCGCTTCCACCCTGACATCGTCCTGGTGTCAGCGGGTTACGATATTCATTGCAACGACATATACACCAATATTCGAGTCTCGAACGAAGGCATCCGTGACATTGTTCACAGCATTTTGCAATCCTGCGCCTCTCTTCCGGTAGTGTTCGCGCTAGAAGGGGGCTATCATCGTCCGGCGCTCGCCGACGCGGTCAAAATTACCATCGAGGAAATGTTGAAGGAATAGAGCCGTGCGCTGAGGGAACAGACGCTTGCCAAAAGGCGTCATCGAGGCTACGTGGGGATCCGATCAGCACAGCAGTGCTTCAAGAATCAATTACTCGAACATATTCCGACTGTGGAGGGCCGACGGTTCTCATGATGATCATTTCGAACTCATTATCTGGCAGGCAAAGACGGCATTATTGATGCGTTCCAGGTGCGCTTCGGCAACCAGAAAGCGGCAGGGGTGTTGACGTGGCGGCAAGAATCGGGTTGCTGCCATGCGGGAGTGGCCCCAGGAGAAACAAATCCTGCCAAGGACCATTCGCCAATCTTGGAACCCGATGGTCTGTACCCGATTAACGAGGCCGCTAAGCTGTATCCCTCAAGAAGCACCGATAGCGAAGCGATCACCAGATCCCTCGTCATACAAAAATTTCGGGCGGATCGGGGAAAGGCAGCTTGTGATGACACCAGTGATGTGTGATATGTGATCCCCCCCTGCCGCGGTCTCTTGAGCAGTTGTTAAAACATGTCCCGTCCCCACGGGGTTTAAATCGGCTATAACTATTTTGGTGTCTTAGCGCAAAGAGCGCATAGAAATTATTAACGTCGGGGTTGCTGCAGCGACAACGTTGTCTTCACCTCCATTTTATCCGTGCGCTCTTTCTTCTGGGGATGGTGATGCAACAAGATATGGCGTTGCCGCAGCCAGATCGGGAGTATATGAGCCATGAGTTTCAACAGGTTCAGGAACCAATTCATTGCAAAAGTAATCACGCGGTTTCCCTCGCTCGCCGAGAGGTTTATAGAATCCCATGAACCGTGGAAGTCGGTCGAGATTCCCTGGACCCCCGTGACCAAAGCGCTCGCGGCCTCCACCATAGCACTCGTGACGACAGCCGGTGTTCATCATCGCGAACAGAAACCATTCGATATGAAGGATCATGATGGCGATCCGTCATTCAGGCTCATCGATTACAGGAAACCTCTCTCTAGTCTTATGATCACTCACGATTATTATGATCACTCCGATGCCGATCGAGATATTAATATCGTTTTTCCTCTTGAACGGCTGAGAGAATTCGAGCAAGAAGGCCGTATCGGGCATGTTGCCGACCATCACTATGGATTCATGGGACATATCACCGGGCGGCATATTCCCACGCTGATTCATGAGAGCGCGCCCGAAGTTGCAAGGAGCTTGAAGAAAGCGGACGTCGATGTCGTTCTCCTGACGCCCGGCTGAGGCATTTGCAATCAATCAGTGGGATTGATACAGAGGGAAATAGAGAACGCGGGGGTCCCGACGATCGGCGTATCGATCGTACGGATATACTCGGAGATGGTCAAACCGCCAAGGACCATTTACCTGAGATGGCCCTTTGGCCATCCTTTCGGCGAACCCTTTAACAAATCACAGCAGCGGGTAGTCCTCGCGGAAGCGTTCCGGGCTTTCTCCACAATACAGGCGCCCGGAACGATCATCGATCTGCCGTACCGGTGGAGGAGGGAAACCTATGGCAGTGAGGATATCAGCGCCATTCTCACGCAAGATCTGGGATGATACTGCCGGGCCAGACGCCCGCGCAGCAAGACAAATCGGCATTTTCCATGGTAACATTTGGCTAAAACACGGAGTACAAAAGAATACTGGAGGGTTAACAGAATCGTATGGCTGCTGAACCAAATAAGATCATCTACTCCATGGTCGGAGTCGGAAAGTTTTATGACAAGAAGCCCGTGCTGAAGGACATCTACCTTTCGTATTTCTATGGTGCAAAGATCGGCGTGCTTGGCCTGAACGGCTCGGGAAAAAGTTCACTGCTCAAGATCATGGCAGGCCAAGACAAGGAGTACGTGGGAGAGGCCGTGCTATCGCCCGGCTACTCCGTCGGTATGCTTGAGCAGGAGCCGAAACTCGATCCATCCAAGACCGTCCGCCAGATCGTTGAAGAGGGCGTGCAAGAGACGGTGGACCTGCTCGCTGAATACAACAAGATCAATGAGTCCTTTGCCAACCCTATGTCAGACACCGAGATGCAAAAGCTGATTGAACGGCAGGGCGAAGTGCAGGAGAAGCTTGACCACCAGAACGCATGGGAGCTGGACAGCCGCCTCGAGATGGCCATGGAAGCCCTGCGCTGTCCTGCCGGTGATGTGCTCATCAAGGTCCTGTCCGGAGGTGAAAAGCGGCGTGTGGCCCTCTGCCGCCTCCTTCTTCAAGAACCGGATATTCTCCTGCTCGACGAACCAACGAACCATCTGGATGCCGAGTCCGTAGCATGGCTGGAGCATCACCTCCAGAAGTACGAAGGCACGGTCATCGCGGTGACCCACGACCGCTACTTTCTCGACAACGTCGCCGGCTGGATCCTGGAACTCGACCGTGGCCAGGGAATCCCTTGGAAAGGGAACTACTCGTCATGGCTCGATCAAAAGAGCGAGCGGCTGAAGCAGGAAGAAAAATCGGAGAGCGAGCGCCAGAAGACCCTCCAGCGCGAACTTGAATGGATCAGGATGTCACCGAAGGGAAGGCATGCGAAATCCAAAGCGCGCATTAACTCCTACGAAACGCTCCTTTCCCAGCAGGGAGAAAAGCGAGCAAAGGAGCTGGAAATTTACATTCCACCAGGACCGCGGCTCGGCAAGGTCGTGATTGAAGCCGAGAACGTGACCAAGGCTTTTGGCGAAAACATCCTTGTCGAAAACATGAGCTTCATGCTCCCCCCCGGCGGCATCGTTGGCGTAATCGGGCCGAATGGTGCGGGCAAGACGACTCTCTTCCGCATGATCACGGGCCAGGATAAGCCGGACAAGGGAACGATACGAATTGGTGAGACCGTGAAGCTGGGATACGTTGATCAGAGCCGCGATTCTCTCGATCCGAACAAGACGATCTGGCAGGTGATTACTGACGGCCAAGAGCAGGTCCAGCTGGGAAAGACCCTGATGAACTCCCGCGCCTACGTATCTCGGTTCAATTTCAGCGGTACGGACCAGCAGAAGAAGGTTGGTGTTCTCTCAGGCGGGGAGCGGAATCGGGTGCACCTTGCGCGCATCCTGAAGGAAGAAGCGAACGTACTGCTTCTCGACGAGCCCACGAACGATCTTGATGTGAATACGATGCGGGCGCTTGAGGAAGGGCTCGAGAACTTTGCCGGCTGTGCAGTCGTGATCAGCCACGACCGCTGGTTCCTTGACCGCATTTCCACGCACATACTGGCATTCGAGGGCGAGAGCAAAGTCGTCTTCTTCGATGGGAACTATTCAGAGTACGAGGCGGACCGCAAGGCACGGCTTGGTGCCGATGCGGACCAACCGCACCGGATCAAGTACCGGCATTTAACGAGGTAAGGCAAATTCATGCAATGAAAAATGAACACAGGTAAAGATGAAATTAGACCGTTATCGCAAACGGACGTTCGCCGGGGATTCACACTGGTGTCGCGGACCTCGCAAAGCTCTCACCGGATGATGTGTTGTTATCACGTTGATCCAACCAGCGCTTATTTGTTGCCAGGTTCGTCATCGATCTTCAGGTCGTTCTCTTCTTTTCTCATAACTATCTCCAGACACCGCTTCTCTTCATTCCATCGAGATTGGGTGCCAAGACTAGCACACAGCCGTTGCATCCGTTCGGCAATCGCAACGGCATCGCGGGGGCTCGCGAGACGAGCCTGCATGTTGCTGATCACCGTGGGATGAAGCGTGAGACCGGTAATGCGGCTGCCGTCAGTTTCAACGACGAAGATGAACGATTCATCATTCCTCTCGAGCTCGTCGATTGCATAGTCGTCAACGAAATCCCCCGTGCTGTAGAGGATCAACCGCTCACTGTAGATTTCTATCCCCCGAAAGACATGGCATGAGTGGCCGAGCACGATGTCGGCCCCGCTATCGATGAGCAATCGCGCGAAGGGAACATGCCCGGCCTCCGGCTGGTATCCCCAGTTCGATCCCCAGTGGGCTGTCACGACAACGAGATCAGCCTTGGTCTTCGTCTCCCTGATAAGGTCAAAAAGATGAATCGCCCGTTCATCCGTCTGGTCGAGGGGAACGAAATGGACGCCAGGCTGATGATCCGTTGCTTCCCACTCCGGCTCATTGTCGGTAAACGCGATAAAGGCCGTGGTGGTTCCGCCTGCACTGAACAGTGCGGGTTGTGAGGCCTGGGCTGCATCGGCCCCTGCGCCGCCATGGCGGACGCCTGCCGTGTTCAGGAGATCAAGCATGTCAAGAAGAGCCGCATGCTCAAAATCAAGTGCATGATTGTTGGCAAGGGACAGAAAGTTGAAGCCTGCCGCCAGCAGACATTCCTTATTTTTTGCATCTGTTCTGAAATGGAAAGTCTTCGGGGTGCGGTCCCAAGGTGCGCCGCGGTCTGAGAGGACACATTCAAGATTGCCGATACGCAGGTCGCTTGTCCTGAACACAGGCAGGGTGTTACCCCAGGGATACGTCGGCGGCATGCTTTTTAACGTTTCATTTACTAACCTGCCGAGCATAATGTCGCCGACAAACAGCAGTCTCATGATAACAGCTCCGTGTCACGCCGTTTTTTCAACGGATTTATTCTGCAAGTCTCCCGCATCACGCTCTTGCGTTCCTCCACAGAGCCCCGAACCACGGTGGGCTAGCAGGAAGGGCCATCTTCCGGCAAGGATGATGTCAAGATGCGTACAGCGCCTTGGCATCGAAAAATCGCGGCCGAGCCGCTGAGCTCTCTGCAAATCTGCTTCACGTCTGATGAGAATGACCGTAATCTTTAAACGTTCAAAAGTTTAAAGGAATACTTTATAATGATTACGATAATGGGTCCGCGAACCTGAGCTTGGGAGAGCTCCAGCAGACCTTACATAAAATTTATATCCTGTGGATATCAATGTCAAGGAACGTGCTGTTAGAATGGCCCGGTGCACGAACGGTGCTCAAAAAAGCTTCGTCAATTTCCGGTCATGACTTTTTGTCATTGACATTGTCCCGCAAGACAGTGTAAAAAAGATGCTACAGTGTCTCGGGATCCAGCCGGAAGGGCTGCCCATACCATATCAGGAAAGGGGTTGCATGATGACCGAATTTAGGGGGGTCACGGTAGTACGCGAGGCAAACGTTTATTTTGAGGGAAAAGTGACAAGCAGGACCGTGCTGTTTCCTGACGGATCCAAGAAAACCCTCGGAGTGATGCTGCCCGGAGAATTCGAGTTTGGCACTGCGGACAAGGAACTCATGGAAATACTGTCCGGTGAGCTTGAAGTGCTTCTGCCCGGCGAGAGGACATGGAAGCTCATCAAGGGTGGGCAATCCTTCGAGGTTACGGCTAACTCAAAGTTCAATTTGAAGGTAAAGAAAGTGACGGACTATTGCTGCTCATTCATTAAAGGGTAGCACGGATGTGAGAAGCTTGGCACAGAGGCTACACAGAGTGCGAATTTAAAAGGGCTGCTTGGAAGCCAATCTATCACAGGAGGAACCATGAAGAACATCGCCAGTATCATGACTGTACTGGTTTTGCTGTCAGGCGCCGTAGCATGCCATCAGCAGAAGGAGGAAAAAAGCCAGACGTCCTATATACCGCAGACCAGTCCTTCGCCGATGGAGATAAACCAGCTTGAGCAGGCGACGAAGATGTCTCCCACGAGCAAAGAAGCATGGATCAATTATGGGAATTCGCTGATGGACACCCAGCGCTACAGCGAAGCTATCGTAGCGTATGAGAAAGCCCTTGCCCTTGATCCGAAGAACGTCGGCGTGCGCGTCGATTTAGGGACCTGCTACCGAGGTGTGGGCAAGTTCGACAAGGCGGTCGAGGAATACCGGACGGCGCTCAAGATCGATCCGAACTTTCCGAATGGGCACCGTAATCTTGCCGTGGTTCTGGCGGGCGACCTACACCAGCCAAAGGAGGCGGTCAAGGAGTTTCAGAAATATCTCGAGATCATGCCCAATGCACCAGACGCAAACGAGATCAAACAGACGATCAAGCAGCTGTCCTCACTGAAGTAACAAAGATGCCTTGGAAAAAAGCCCGAGCTGGTGGTTCGCGGTTCGGGTTTTTTTCTCCAATGCGTGCAGTCTGAAATAAATTACAGCTTGTCACCCCTCCTCACCCGCCACCACCCGACCCCGTACATGCGATTGAAGGTCGTCTTCAGTTCCTCCATATCCGGCAGCTTATTCGGCAACTCTTTGCCGGGCAGCGGACAAAACGTGGACTCTACCACGTCAAGCAGGAAGTCCTTGCCGATGACCCTGAAGAAACCGATACCAAGGAACTGCTTTCGCGGCGCCAGGAGGTCCTGTCCCATCCAATAATACTCAAAGCCCTTCGGAGCGGTGAGTTCGATGAGCGTGGGAGGGATGTCGAGATGAGCGCCGACGGCGCCTTGAGGTATCTTGATGCCCCGGAGGACTTCCTTCCCGTAAAGAATCAAGGGCACACCGGAGCGCTCGAAAAAATCCGGCCTTGCATTGATGAACTTGCGGCCGAAATGATCTCCTGTAAACGCGAAGAGTGGACGCGGAAGTTTTGCCTCGATCCTCTGTACGAGATCACCGAGACATTTGTCCGCATACCAGAGGTGGCCGAGCATGGTGAGGCTCGTCGTGCCGTCAAAAAGGGGCTTGAGATCGTCCGGTACCTCCTTCAACGGAAAGCCTTTTGCCCTCACATCGACATTGTACGGCGGATGGTAGCTCGTCGTCATGATGAGGTTGAAGCTCGGTTTGTCGTCATTTACCTTGTTGACGATAAAGTCCACAAGATACTCATCGTCCACGCCCCACTCGTGGGGAGTAGCGCCCGGTTTCAACATATGCGGAGCACCGTAAGTCTCCTCGAATCCCTGATCATGGGCGAAATCGCCAAACCGTTGCCAGCTCAGATAACCGCCATAAAACAGGCGGGTCCGGTACCCCAGGCGCTTAAAGGTTTCCGCAATGGATGAGGGATAAGGCTTGCGAGCCGTCACCTGGTAATTGATCTCCACACGAGAGTAGGGAAAACCAGAAATGATTGAGCTGAGAGACTGCATGGTGCCGCCGGAAGCGGGCAGGAAGGAGTCAAAGTAGAGACCTTTCTGCGCCAGCGCTTTCAGGTTTTGCGTTATGCCCAACGATGCATACTTCTTGAGAAACGGCCACGCATCATAGCTTTCCATGACCACGAGGAAAATGTGCCGTGGCGGAACGCCTTTGGGTCCATGGGCATGCCTGAGGAAATAAGTATCGAGATTGTCATAGGACTGGCCCGTCTGAAAAAGCTCTTGAGCCGCTTTCCGGACATTACCGTCCGGCAAATAAGTTTCCAATCCAGCATTTCCTGCCGCATCCCGGTGGTCCTCCACTGCAAAAAGCAGAGAGAAATAAGGGTTCACGATCGATTGATTCAGAAATGTATCCCTCGTGACTGCGATGTCCTTGCGCTGCGCCGGACGGGAACCGACAGAACCCCGGGCAGCCGCGCCGACCAAGGCAAGGATAACGAGCGCAGTAAGAATGCCGGAGAGGGGTGTAAACGGGCGCTTTGCCAACGTTGCGGGTAATATACGGTGCCATTGCACGAACCTTTTTTGAAGGGCAATGGCAAGCGTGGCAGTACCGGCGATGATAACGAGATAGAACAGGGGATGATAGTCTGCCCAGATCGTTTTAAAGATCGCCGCGGTGTCGTCGTAGTACAGGTTGAAGAGCATGTAATTGAACTGGTCGCTATACTCGTTAAAATAGCCGAATGTAACCACCCAGGCGATGGTAGTAACAATAATGAAGGCAGCGCCGGTGACTGCACGAATTCGGTCGGCGATGCGGTCGGCATCAAAAAATACAAGCAGGATGCTTGCGAGAAAGGGAACGCCGAACCAGCAGGTAGATGCCATGGAGTCGAATCGACAGCCGTTCAGCAAAGAAAAAACGATATCGGAGTAGCTCGAGTCCGGCTGTATCCTGTTCCGAAAGTAGAAGATAAACGCGATCCTGAACAAGGATAAATAGATCATGAAGGACAACCATAGCTTGGCGTCTTTCAGGAAATGGAGCAGAAAGCGGTTGAATTTGTTCACGAACCAATCCTCAATGAAATTTCTGACAGGAGCACCAGGCGCATGGAATGGCGTCCTCGGCTATTATGCTCTTCCCGTTGCTCCCCCTATGTTGTTCACGGTATCTGCGCCAGCTCGCTCAGCTGCTGATCGTATTCCAACGCTTTAGCGTCATGCTCCGCCGTCACCGTCTCAAGCTCCGTAAAAAGCCGCTCGATCTTCGTTCTCGCTGCTTCGGCGGATTGCGACAGCTTCTTGATTTCAAGGGCCTTGCCTTTGACCGATGCTTCGAGCAGATCCTGTGTCGTGAGCTCCAAACCATGCTCGAGCTTCGTAATCTCCTCTTCGATGGCCGTGATCCTCGTTTTGAGCGAATTCAGGATTTTCGATTTGTCTGATACGATGGCGGCACGCAGCTTTTTTGAATCTTTCCGATTGATGTTTTTCTGAGCTTCCTGCCTTTTCCCCTTCTTAACGCGCACTCCGCCTTCATCGCTCCATCCTACACGCTCGAGGAAGTCAAGATAGGTTCCTTCAAAGAACGAAACACCTCCGCTATCGTAAACGATCAGTTTGGTTGCCACGGCCTCAAGGATCAGCTCGCTGTGAGTCACGATGATGACCGCTCCCTCAAAGGCTTCAATGGCCTCAATCAGCGAATCAATGGACTCCATATCCAGGTGGTTCGTGGGCTCATCGAGCATCAGCAGGTTTGCCGGCGAGACCAGGAGCTTGCCCAAGAGCACACGGCTTTTTTCGCCGCCCGAGAGCACGCTCACCTTTTTAAGCGCATTGTCTCCCTCGAACATCATGAGGCCGCAGATTGCGCGGGCCTCACCCTGACCGCAATCAGGATGCGACTCCATGATCTCCTGGAGCGCAGTCTTTGACGGACGAAGACGGTTGATGTTGGTCTGGCCGAAATACGCTATTTTTGTGTTCGGGTGGGTCTTCACCTCCCCTGAGGTCGGAGATAGCTCTTTTGCCAGGAGGTTGAGCAGAGTGGTCTTGCCTTTACCGTTCTTTCCGATTACTGCAATGCGGTCTTTCTTGCCGACAGCAAAGGAAAGCCCGTCGATCAACGGCGGACCGCCCGGGGAGAAGCCAAAGGACAAGTCTTCCACGGTCATAAGCCATTTGGCCTCGAAGGGAGCCGACCGGAACTTGAAGTCGAGCGATTTGATCTCTTCAAGCTTGTCGAGCTTCTCGTGCTTCGCAAGCGCCTTAATACGGGACTGGACCGCGCTGGCCTTGGTCGCCTGAGCGCGAAATCGGTTGATGAACTGTTCAATTTCTTTACGCTTCTTTTCATCGTTCTGCCGCGTCTTCTCGTAGATTTCTTCTTCCATCAGGATCTGATCGTAGAGTTTCTGCGTTCCGCCGGAGACCTTCCGAATTTTGCAGCGGTGGATGATCATGGTATGGGTCGTGATGCTGTCCATGAAGTCCCGGTCGTGGGTGATGATAATGAGCTCGTTCCGCCAGGCGCGCAAGAACTGGGTGATCCAGCGGACCGAAACGATGTCAAGGTAGTTCGTGGGTTCGTCAAGCAGCAGGAGGTTCGGTTCGGAAACGAGTACCTTTGCAAGGTTCAAGCGGACCTGGTATCCGCCGGAAAGCGACGTCGGATGGCGATCGAAGTCCTCATTGGTGAACCCGAGACCGTGCAGGATCGCTTCTGCTTTATACGTCTCGTCGATATGGTCTTCGTTCGTTGGCAAGGCAAGACATGCCTCTTTGATCACCGAGTCCTCGCTAAAATGGATATGCTGGGACAAGTGGCCGATGGTATAGCCTGAAGGCACGGTGACCGTGCCCGAGTCCTGATGCTCTTCGCCCAAGATGATGCGGAAGAGCGTGGACTTGCCGTGACCGTTTCTGCCTACCAGCCCCACGCGCTCGCGCGGGTTTACGGTAAAGCTCACACCGTCGAAGAGCACCTGCTTTCCGTAGGATTTTTCTATGTTCGTGACCTGGAGCATTCTTTGACCTTAAGGGAGAGACAGGGTGTAAAAAAATAATTGTATATAATAACGCATGAAGGGGCTTATGGCAAATAGTTTTTGTGGGGCGGAGACGTAATACGCAGGGTTAGACGGCAGAACTTATCGAATGTGGAAGACTTCGAGAGATTTTCTCTGCGATGGACGGAATAAGAATTGTCTCCTGGGCGCCGAGTATTGCCGCTAGGTTTTTCCGGGAACACGCTTTGTTTCGGAGATTAAGCCCTATTTAAAGGTTTGACCCGATTTTCCGCTATTGTGTTTTGTCAAAGTTCAGTCGATAAAACATCTCCCTGAATCGACCATCTCGGGCACGCTCGTCATAACGTCAAGAAAAGAGCTCGGGAAACCCCAATCGGTACAGCCGCGGGCGTGCGTTCAGTCCTGCTGCAGGAATGCAATCGCCCGTCTTTCTGACCAGTAACTCTTGTCGCTATTACATTGCATAAAGCCGACATGTCCACCGAAACGCGGCAGTTCTAGATAGACATGCTTATGGTTTAACGACTCCTGAACGGGGTAACAACCATCTACAAGAAAGGGGTCATCAAGTGCATTGACGATCAAGGTGGGAATTTTGATTCGTGCGATGAATTGGTTGCAGCTGCATTTGCTCCAGTAATCTTCGGCATCTTTAAAACCATGGATCGGCGCGGTATACCGGTCGTCGAAATCCCTGAAATTCCTGATGTGATGGTAATCATCATCATTTATCAGGTCCGGGAAAATTTTCATCTTTGCTTTGATCTTCGCATGGAGGGTAATTAAAAAAAAGGCCATATAAACCTTATTTTTCAGAGTTGCAAGTTCTGACGCACTTGCACGGAGATCACACGGAACGGAAAAAACGATGGCTTTTTGAATACGAGTATCTATCACATCCGCATTATGACCGAGATATACTAACGTTAAATTACCACCCAGACTGAACCCGATCAAAGCGACTGTTCGATATGCGCCGGATGTGAGTACATGCTGGACCACACAATCCAGATCATCAATTGAACCATTGTGATACATGCGCAGCGTGCGATTTGTTTCACCGGAGCACCCGCGATAATTCCAGGCCAGAGCATCCCATCCGCATCGATTCAGCATCCCTGCCATACCGATGACATACGGGCGATGGGAATTTCCTTCCAAGCCATGGGAAAGAATGGCGATCTTGTCGCTGCCGGCCTTTGACCAGTCGACGTCGAGAAAATCATTGTCAGGGGTAGCAATACGCTCTCGCTGATATAATTTCCTGTCGAGTTTGCGTATCATGGCAGGAACAATGGTTTGAAGGTGCCCGTTGCGCAGGAGGAACGGAGCTTCATAACAGGAATTACCGATGAGTGGCATGAAAACCTCGAAAATCGAGTTCTTGTTGCAGTGTCATGACCTCAGCACTCGCCGGCCGATGCTGGATCTTCTGCTGTTTTGTGTAGGTCCTGTGGGGAACGGAGCAACTAGAGCACAAAACGTGAATATGCCGGCAGCGACCGGATGAAGGTGCGCTCACGGAGACTATGTTGTCAGACGCCATGTACCCACAAAGGCAATCGGAAGAAAACACTTGAGGTACGGGCCGTTTGATCCTGCATATACGGCGTGTGACGCATATCACGGCATCTCTTCCCGTTTCTTGAATATCATAGCACTTCTTCATCTTCTTTGCGCCACGCCGGATCCACGATGCAGATGAACTTAAGGTCCCGTGTCCCTGAATTCGTGATGCACTGCCTCGCCATGGGGGGGATATATACGCACGTTCCGGGCCGGACAGGCGCTCTTTCGTCATTGATATGCATAATGCCTTCGCCATCCAATATGTAATAGACTTCTGCTGTTTTCAACCGGTGCACCCAGGTTGTATCTCCCGGCTTCACGACCGCATGGGCCAGGCTGTATCTCACGGCGATGTCGACCCTGTCCGGGTGAATGATCTCACGCAATGCACAGTTATCGCCGGCAATGAATTCTTCACAGTCGCTTAGTTCACGAACGAACATGATCGAGATCCTCCTCCACAATAGTGTTGGCGTGCCTGCATGCGAGACATGATTTGAACCAAAGCAAGAAAGATGATCGCAGGAAAGAGAGGTAATTTTAATTTATCATACTTTCGAGAGCAAAATCAAAAAATAAGAGAAGATGTTATTGACTCAGGCAGGTCATTGCTGTACAATCACGGACTTTCAGGGACCGGCACTCATGAATCAACAAGACCTTATATTGTTAAAAGACTGGTTTGATGACTACTGCGCCCATTATTCCACGCACGTCCAGGAAGACCAGCGAAACTTTGAGGTTAAGAAGGACCATACCTACCAGGTTTGCCAGAATGCCTTGCGGATCGGCCGCAGCCTGAAACTGAATAGCCAGGACATGCTTATCGCCGAAGCGATTGCCCTATGCCATGATGTGGGGAGGTTTCCACAATACCGTCAATACAAGACCTTCGACGACGGTATCTCGGCGAATCATGCGGTCCTGGGGGTCAAGGTATTGCAGGAACAGGGCGTGTTACGCGGGCTGCCGGAACAGGAACAAAACCTTATCATCCGCGCGGTGACCCTGCACAACGTATTCACGCTTCCCGACGCGCTGGAACAAAGGACGCGGTTGTTTGTTCACATTGTCCGGGATGCAGACAAGCTAGATATCTGGCGGGTGTTCATTGAATATTACGATCAGGGCGAAGCATGCAGGGCTACGGCCGTTGCGCTCGGCCTGCCAGACACGCCAGACTATTCGGCCACGGTCCTTGCCTGTCTGCAGCAGGGGAAGATGGCCTTCAAGTCGGAGCTTAAGACCCTGAACGATTTTAAACTGCTCCAGCTCACCTGGCTCTATGACCTCAATTTCACAACTTCACTGAAGATGGTCCAGGAGCGTAGATACGTCGATAAGATGGCCGCTGCGCTTCCGGAGAACGTTGAAATACGGGAGGCCATCGAACGTGCCAGGAAGTTTGTGGCAGGGAAGTTGAAGACCTTTTGATGGCTTCTGTCGCACAACAAATGGCACGTAATCCGTACGCAAAAAGGTCTTCCTGGACCATATGGACAAAGCGAGATAGATCCAGAACTTTTCTAGGTTTACTCCCCGCCACGGTGGTTCATGAGGATATTACCGGGATTGCCACATTTGGCTTTACTCCCGCGTGTCGAATTTGGTAATATAACCTGCAATCTCCCATTTTTTAAAGGAGCTCTATGAGAAATAACATCGTTTCACTCGGCGCCGACGAGCTTAAGTATGAGATCCGCGAGATCGTCGCCGTAGCAAAGGAATTTGCCAGGCTCGGGATCGAGATCAACTGGGAGAACATCGGCGACCCGGTAATGAAGGGAGAAAAGATCCCCGGCTGGATCAAGGACATCATCACTGCGACGATGAAGGAAGACCTGACCTACGCGTATTCTCCAACCAAGGGTCTCGATGCGACGAGGGAGTTCCTCGCCCTGAAAGCGAACAAGAACGGTGGAGTGAACATCACGAAAGAGGACATTATCTTCTTTAACGGCCTTGGAGACGCCATCAGCAAGGTCTACGGTCAGCTTCGGAAGGAGTATCGTGTCATCGGTCCAAGTCCAGCCTACAGTACTCACTCGTCTTCAGAAGCATCACACGCCGGCTCGGAATACCTTTCGTACAAGCTCGACCCGCACAATCACTGGTACCCTGACCTGAACGACCTGAGGATGAAAGTGAAGTACAATCCCTCCATCTCCGGCATCCTGGTCATCAACCCGGACAACCCCACGGGCGCGGTCTACCCACGAGAAGTGTTGATGGAGATCGTGGCCATCGCGAAAGAGTACGATCTGTTCATGGTTTGCGACGAGATCTACATCAACCTGACGTATAATGGACAAAAAGCCGTTCCTCTTGCCGATGTGATCAACGGCGTCTGCGGGATTTCGATGAAGGGTATTTCGAAAGAACTTCCTTGGCCCGGGGCCAGGTGTGGCTGGATTGAGGTCTACAACGCTGACAAGGACCCTCTCTTCGCGAAATACATCAAGAGCATCGTGGACGACAAAATGCTCGAAGTCTGTTCAACGACCCTTCCCCAGAAAGTCATCCCTGCCATCATGAGCGATGCACGATATGCAAGCCATATTGCCCATCGCAATGCCGTGTTCGAGAGGAGATCGCGCATCGCCTACGACCTCTTGAAGGACATCAAGGGCATTATCGTGAACAAGACGAACGGAGCCTTTTACCTGACGGTGATGTTCCGCGAGAACGCCCTGACGCCCAACCAGAAGCTTGCCATTGGAAACGCAAAGGCGAAAGAGATGGTCGAGAAACTCGTGCAGGACGTTCCGCTCGACAAGCGGTTCGTTTATTACCTCCTGGGCGCTACAGGGATCTGTGTGGTTCCACTCACGGGATTCAACTGCGATTTGCAGGGCTTCCGAGTCACACTGTTAGAAGCGGACGACGCTAAGTTCGAGTGGGTCTACAAAACGCTGCGAGAAAAAATCACCGAATATTTGCAGGAAGCATGAGCCGGACCACGCCGTGCCGTACGCATGAAGGATTTTTTAAAAGAGCGACGAGCATCCGCAGGATCGTGAACGAGCTCAATAACGGCAGTCGGTAAAAAGAAATAAACAGCCGGAGCCATACTTCATTGTGGAGAGCCAGGGACATGCTTTCAGCAAGCATTTCCCCGGCTCTTTTTTTTATGAAAAGACCGCTTGGCATGATTCAAATCATACGCATGCGCACGATGGTCTGCTATAATCAATAAAACATCGCGAGGAGAAAGACATGGAACTGAGCTCGAAGACGAAAGTGAACGATATCATAGCACATTATCCTTTTCTCAAAGATTTTCTGATCAGTCTGAACACAGAATTCAAGATGCTCGACAATCCGTTCATGCGTAAGACCGTGGGCCGCATAGCGTCCCTCGGCAAGGTCGCCATGATCGGCGGGATGGAAGTGAAAAAATTGCTCGACGATATCGCAGACGAAATCAAGAGGAAAACCGGAGACTCAGTTACGGTGTCCTATGGAGAAGGCGGCCCCGATGAGCAGGAAGTGCGGATCGATACACTTAAAGAGATCATCAAAGAGCTGCACGCGGGTAAGGACGTAGAAATCCAGAAAAAGAAGTTCGGGGAATTGATCAAGGACGTGGCTCCCTGGGAAATTGCACAGATGGAACAGCAGCTCATTGCCGGAGGAATGCCTGAAGCAGAGATCAAAAGCCTCTGTGATGTGCATGTGCAGGTCTTCAAGGAGGCTCTGGAGCAGAAGACCGTACCAGGTCTTCCTGCAGGCCATCCGGTCCACACGCTGATGCTCGAGAACCGGGTTGCGGAAGATCTCCTGAAAGAAGCTGAGGCCATCACGGATTTTGTCAAGGATAAGGACAAGCTCCTCAGCATCCTCGAACGCCTTGTCCAGATCGACAAACACTATCTCCGCAAGGAGAACCAGCTTTTTCCGATCTTTGAGACGAAAGGGGTTTCCGGGCCATCGAAAGTTATGTGGGCGCTCCATGATGATATACGAGGGTTCCTCAAGGATGTTCGTAAACGGGTGAAGGATGGCAACATGGAGAAAGTGGCTCTTGAGGCCTTGGCCAAGATGATCAGGGACATGGTTTATAAGGAAGAGCACATACTGTTTCCAATGGCTCTCGAAACACTCTCCGAGGACGAGTGGGCAAAGGTCAGAAAAGGAGAGGAGGAAATCGGCTATGCCTGGATCAACCCGGCAGCTCAGTGGCAGCCGTCCAGAGAGTCGTTCCAGCAGATGTATATTGCCGACAAGATCGGCAGCCTGAATCTCGATACCGGCCTGCTCACGGCAGACCAGGTAAATTTAATGCTCACGCATCTGCCGATTGATATATCCTATGTGAATGAGAACGACGAGGTTGTCTACTACTCGGCGACTCCGGATCGTCTGTTCCCGCGAAGCCCCGGCGTCATTGGTAGAAAGGTTCAGAACTGCCATCCGCCAAAGAGTGTAGATATGGTGGAAAAGATATTGTCATCATTCAAGGCTGGAGCAAAAAATGTTGCTGAGTTCTGGATCCAGATGCAGGGCAAGGTCATCCACATACGTTACTTTGCCGTGCGCGACCAGGCAGGAGCCTACCGCGGATGTCTTGAGGTTTCCCAGGATATCACTCACATCCAGAAGCTAGCAGGGAATAAACGCTTGCTGGACTGGGAATAGCGAATAAGGCCGGATGAGTTGATCCGGCCTCTAAACTGTCCCCCTGAACGTCTCGAAAGATTTTTTTCAAAGCCTTACCGGAACGCCGCGCTCTTTCAAATATTCCTTCGCCTGCCTGATCGTAAATTCCTTAAAATGAAAGATCGAAGCAGCGAGTGCTGCATCGGCCTTGCCCTTGGTAAAGCCTTCATAGATATGCTCGAGCGTTCCCACGCCGCCCGAGGCAATGACCGGGAGGGTGACCGCCTCGGCAACCGCCCGCGTCAGTTCAAGGTCATAGCCGGTTTTCTGACCGTCCTGGTTCATGCTGGTGAGCAGGATCTCGCCTGCGCCGTACTCCTCCATTTTTCTTGCCCACGCAACGGCATCAATGCCCATGGGATTTCTGCCACCGTGGGTGTACACTTCCCAACCGGTTGTCTGGCCTGGCTTAAGGAAGAGCGGTGCGTACTTGAGATCGTCAGACCACGGAAGCGGCGGCTTGAAGCCTTCTTCGTGTGTCACGACCCGTTTTGCGTCAATGGCCACGACGATGCACTGGCTCCCGAAACGTTGGGATGCGGATTTAATAAACTCGGGATCGTGAACCGCCGTCGTGTTGATCGAAACCTTGTCTGCGCCGGCGAGCAGAAGATTCCGGATGTCATCGAGCACTTTTATGCCTCCGCCCACGGTAAGCGGCATGAAGACTTGTTCGGCCGTCCGTCGAACCACGTCTAATATGATGCCGCGTTCTTCGTGCGAGGCGGTGATGTCGAGAAACGTGAGCTCGTCCGCGCCCTGCTCATCGTATGCGTTTGCGATTTCCACAGGGTCTCCTGCATCGCGCAGGTTCACGAAGCTTACTCCCTTCACGACACGGCCGCCTTTCACATCGAGGCACGGGATGATTCGCTTGGTTAACATTTTTTGGTCGTTCTCCTCAAGCCCGCAAGCTGACCAGCTGAAAAGGCTGCAGGCATAGAAACGGGAAACGAGAGAAACCATCGGAAGATACCGGCGCTATCTCACACAACGGTTGTCGTTCATTTTGATAAACGTGATCGCTTCTTTCAAGTTAAGCGATCCGCTGTAGATCGCCTTTCCCGTAATCACACCAATCACCCCGGAGTAGCGCACCATGAGAAGATTCTCGATATCTTTCATCGTGTGGACGCCGCCCGAGGCTATGACGGGGATGTGGAGCGCAGCAGCAAGTGCCTTGGTAGCTTCGATGTTCGGACCGGAGAGCATGCCATCGCGCTTGATGTCCGTGTAGATGATGGTAATAACGCCGTACTCCTGCATTTGTACCGCTAGATCGATTGCCTTCACGGCAGTCACTTCAGCCCAACCTTTGATCGCGACCATGCCTTCCTTGGCGTCGATACCCACGATAATCCTTCCTGGAAATTTCACGCAGGCTTTTTGAACAAAAGCCGGACTCTCTATGGCAGCGGTGCCGAGAATGATGCGGTCGATGCCGATGGAGACGAGGCTCGCAATTGTGTCCATGTCGCGGATACCGCCGCCGACCTCGATCGGGATTTTAATGGCGGCGCGGATGGCTTTGATCGCATCGAGGTTCTTAGGCGCGCCCGCAAAAGCGCCGTTCAGATCGACGACGTGCAGGAGCTCGGCACCCTGAGACTCCCAATGCTTTGCCGTGGTTGCAGGATCATCGGAATAAACCGTGGCCGTGGCCATGAGTCCCTGTTCGAGGCGGACACATTTGCCTTCTTTGAGATCGATAGCAGGAATGATTAGCATGGCTTTAACATATGAATCGGGTAAACGGCAAAAGAGGAAGCCGGAGCAGGATACGTGAGATTGAACTCTCCCATACTTCACTCCCCGCTTCCCAACTTCGTATTGTTTACCCTTTCTGTTCTCCGAACCGTTTTAAAATCGAAAGCCCCAGAACCTGGCTCTTCTCAGGGTGGAACTGGACAGCAAAGACGTTGTCCTTCCAGATGCTCGACACGAACTCAAAACCGTAGAGCGTCGACGTTGCAATGACGCTTTTATCATCCGGCACCACGTGGAACGAGTGCACGAAATAAACGTAGCTGTCATCAGGTACGTCTTGTAGCGCGGGTGCGTGGCGATTGATTGAGATGGAATTCCAGCCCATATGCGGGATCTTGAGATGGCGAAATTCAGGTCCCTTGAACCGGATGACGCGGCCTTTAATGATGTCGAGACCCTTCGAGATTCCAAACTCCTCGCTCTCCGTAAAAAGCAGCTGCAGTCCGAGGCAAATGCCGAGAAACGGTTTGCCCGAGTTGATGCTCTCGTGCACGACGTCAACAAGCCCATACTCCCGGAGATTCCGCATGCAATCCGGGAAAGCGCCCACGCCGGGCAGAACCACTTTGGAAGCGCTCAGGATTGTTTTCGCGTCGCTGGTGACCACGGCCTCATGGCCCGTGCGTTCGAAGCCCTTCTGGACGCTCCGTAAGTTTCCCATTCCATAATCGATAATTGCAATCATTGCAAGACCTTTTTAGGAGAAGGGGGAAAGAAGATCCGAAAGGAAAAAGAAAGGCTGAGCTCTTTCCCGGTTTCACCCGAATGGAGACTTGTTCGTTCCTATATTTTACCCTTCGTTGAGAGCACGCCTTTGATCCGGGAATCAACACGCGTGGCCTGGTCCAGGGCGCGCCCGAAAGCCTTGAAGATTCCTTCGAGCATATGGTGCACGTCCCGGCCATAGAGGAGGCGGATGTGAAGGTTCATGCCTGCGTGATTTGAGACGGAACGGAAGAAGTCCTCGGCAAGTCCGGGATCGAAGTCCTTCAATCTGTACTTCTTCGGTAAATCCAACTGATACACAAGGTAGGGTCTGCCGGAAAGGTCCAGGACCACCTGAGCAAGGGTCTCGTCCATAGGAACCGTCGCTTCTCCATAACGGCAAATGCCTTTACTTTCTCCGAGCGCCTTTTTGAGCGCCTGGCCGAAGGCAATCCCGAGGTCTTCGACCGTGTGATGATCATCGATTTCTGTGTCTCCGGTTGCCTTGATCGAAAGGTCGAAGAAACCGTGCTTGGCAATGTGCGAAAACATATGATCCATGAACGGCACCGACGTCTTGATGCTGTATTGTCCCGTGCCGTCAAGGTGCAGGGAAATTTTGATTTCCGTTTCTTTGGTCTTGCGATGGATCGTTGCTTTTCGCGGCATGATAATATCCTTTATCTCTCGGCGGACGCTGATGTACACGGATGGGATCGATAGGTCGTTTTTTGGTCCGCACCTATTCGCGATGATCAGTGGTTAAGATATGGGTCAGTGTCTTTACGAATTCCCTGTTATCATCCGGCGTCCCGATCGTGACTCTCAGGCAGTTCTTGAGCGCTCCGGGCTTACTTAAATTCTTAATCAGAATGCCAGCCTGTTTCAATTTGCGATGAATGACTGTCGCGTCAGCATCGGTCCTGATCAAGATAAAGTTAGTCTCTGAAGGATATGCTGTAACGCCAGGCATTGCCGAAAAAATATTATAGAGCTTTTCTCGCTCAGAAATCAACAGGGAAATCTGTCGATTAATGATATCCCGGTGCGCAAGCGCGCTTACCGCCACAGCCTGGGAAAGGCCATTGATGTTGTAGGGAAGACGGATCTTGTTGAGCTCATGGACGATGCTCGCTGAAGCTGCCAAGACACCGATCCGAAGACCTGCAAAACCGATTTTCGAAAGTGTCCGAAGGAGGATCATGTTGGGATACTTTTTCAGGAGAGGCAGATAGGTCTTGCCGGAAAAGCTGAAATATGCTTCATCGATCACGACTGCCGCATTTGCTTCGTCCAGTATTTGCCTGATAGCGGAGTCTGAAAATCGGTTTCCCGTCGGATTGTTGGGGCAAGCCAGAAATATTACTTTTGCCTTACGTTCTCCGGCCTTCTTGAGCACCAGCCCTGCATCAAGGTCGAAGTTCTCATCAAGGGGGAGGGAGGCAACGTCCTGTGCAAGCGCACGGGCCGTTATCTCGTACATCGCAAACGTCGGAGAAGGGATTAGCACAGGGCCGCCAAAAGCCAGGATGATTGCCTGTATCAGTTCGTCGGAACCGTTGCCGATCACCATATGCTCGGGGTTCATCTTCCAGAGCGCTGCAATCGCTTTCTTCAGCACCTTGGCAGATGGATCTGGATAGAGGTTCAAGGCAGCGTTCTTAACCACTGCGGCAATTTCACGACGAACGGCAGGAGGCATGGAAAAGGGGTTTTCCATGGCGTCAAGTTTGATGCGGACTCTCGTTTCGTCTACATGGTACGCTGCGAGTCTGCGCACTTGCGGCTTGATGAGCGTGGCGATGTCTTTCGATTTTGAAGGTCTCATCTTCATTACAGCAGCACTATACAAGAATCAACAGTCCTGCACAAGGAAAAACCGCATTGCTTGAATGGTGAACGGCCACTTTATTTCGCTCCGTGAAAGAGGTATCATGGACATATGAAAAAAATACTCATCACGATGATGTTCAGTATCGTCCTGTATCAACAATGCGCAGGTGCAGAAGACTTCCGCTTCTCGCCGCGGCTCAACAAGGCTCACCTGATCCATTGGAGGACCTGGAGCCAGGCAGCGCTGGACGAGGCGAAAAAAAAGAACAGCCTGGTCGTGCTTTCCCTGAGCGCCGTTTGGTGCCACTGGTGCCATGTGATGGATGAGACGACCTATTCCGACGACGCGGTCATCAGTTATATCAACGAACACTTCATTCCTATCAGGGTTGATGCCGACATGCGTCCTGATATCGACGCGCTCTATAACCAGGGAGGATGGCCCAGTACCGCAATCCTCACGCCGCAGGGAGAGGTTATAAGTGGTGGAAACTATATCCCGCCGGAGGAAATGCTCGGCCGCCTGAAAAGAGTTTCCGCGTTGTTTGCCAAAGATCCTCGTGCTCTTCGGGTTCGCATCGAAGAACGAAAAGCCAAGAAGGAAATCCGCAACACGAGGGCTCCAGCAGGAGCGCCTGATGCCAGCGTTCTCGACAACATCGTCCAAATGCTGAAAAGTTCCTTTGATGGGAGGAATGGCGGTTTTGGTGAGGGACAGAAATTCCCGAGTTCTGACTCCATCGATTTTCTCTTGACGCAGTATGCCAGGAATAATGACGCGGAAATTGAACGGCATGTAACCCTGACCCTCGACCGCATGGCACAGGGCGAAATCTGCGATAGGGTCGAAGGCGGCTTTTTCCGGTATGCAACAAAACCGGACTGGTCAGAACCCCATTTCGAAAAAATGTTGAACGTGAATGCGGGAATGATCGAGAACTATGCAAACGCTTCACTGGCCCTGGGCCAAAAAAGATATTTGAAGATTATGCGGGAGACCTTACGGTATGTCCAGGCCAATCTGTATGATGCCGGAAGCGGCGTTTTCTTCGGAAGCCAGGATGCGGATGAATCGTATTATAGGAAGCAGAACAGAATGGGTGAACAAGCGCCTTTTGTCGACAGGATCGTATACGTCGATTCATCGTCTCTCATGATCAGTGCCCTCCTTGCATCGTATGGTGCGACGTCAAACGAGCATTATCTTGACATGGCAGTCAAATGCGCGGAATATATGCTTGAGAGGCTTTATTCTGCCCGAGACGGGGTGTTTCACTTTTCCCGTGAGGGAGAGCCGCAGCTGAAGGGACTGCTGTTAGATAATGCCCTCGCTGGACTGGCCCTGCTCGATTTATATAATGTAACGGGTGACGTGCGGTATCTGAAACCAGCGCAGGAAATCGGAGGGCTTATCATCAATAAATTCTTTGATGCCGACATGCAACGGTTCCGGACGAATCTGGATAGCGCTATCAGCAAGCCGGTCACAGCCGGTATGCTATCGGAGATGAATGATGCCATCGCTAACGTTCAGACGCTTCGGTTTCTCGGCAGGCTTTCCTATATAGGCGAAAACAAGTACCTTAAGAGAGTTCGTGACGCCGCCGCTGCGACCTTGT
>Ga0187779_10000359_pt1 | contig 31586 bp, 29 predicted proteins | sample 1015_Q2_SP10_10__FD_132435 | JGI IMG/M metagenome (GOLD analysis project Ga0187779, IMG submission 132435) | Tropical peat soil microbial communities from peatlands in Department of Meta, Colombia - 1015_Q2_SP10_10_MG | ecosystem: Environmental > Terrestrial > Soil > Wetlands > Peat | place... | reverse complement strand
TGTGTTATCAACGCATGCGCCGAGGTGCAGTATGGGCGGTATACCGACAGCCTCACACACCTCCCGCAGGCCCGGTCCGGCCTGTTCCAGCGCCATCTCAGGCGTCAGGTAGCCTACGCCTCCGCATGCAGCGGAACTGCAACCGGTAGAGACGATCAGGACATCATTCTTGATCAGCTCGGTAGCGAGGTATTTGTGAACCCCCGTCGACGGAAATCTCGGATTGTCACAACCGGCAAGCCCCACGACTCCGCGAATCCTGCCCGCCATAATCGCGTCATTGAGCGGCCTGAATGACGCCCTCCATTTTCCACCCTGCATATATTCGATGTACTCATGAGAAAATCCGCCAATGACCGGGAATTTTTCCGTTACATGGCTGCCCTTCTTGGTCCTGTTCGGATAATTGTCGATAGCAAGCTTCACAATCTGCCTCGCGAGGTCTTTTGCATGATGCTCATCAAAAGGCATATGGACTGCGCCCGGTATCTTCACCTTGTCGGAACTCGTTATGACTTTCGTGTGGAATTTCTTCGCGACTTCGACGATCGCAGGCATGATGCATTGGACATCAACCGTGAATGCATCGATGAGACCGGTCATAATCGCGGGTTCCTGGTTCGTGAAGCCTCCGGCAGTCGCAATGCCGTGCCTCATGAGCACCTCGTTGGCCGTGCAGCACATCCCTCCGAGGTTTATTCCCTTGGCACCTTTCGTTTTTGCATAGGCTATCATTTCCGGTTCCTGCACCACATCGACAATCATCTCCGCGAGGGAGGGTTCATGACCGTGGACTATAATGTTCACTTCATCTTCCTTAAAGATACCCAAACTCGCTTCTGCCTTAATCGGCATGGGGGTACCAAAAAGGATATCCGTAATCTCGGTGGATATCATGCTGCCGCCCCATCCGTTAGAAAGGGCGTTCCTCAATGCTTGAGTCAGGATGGAATCCGGATCCGCATCCATACCCATCGTGGTCCTGTCGAGGGACTCGGTATTTTCCCTGTCAACGCCCCTCGGGATGATCCCCCACTTCTTCCACCTCTCCTGGGTCTTCTGGGGTGCCCTCTTAATAAAATTGACCACCCCGTTCTGCCTGCCGAAATCTTCTATCAGTTTCGTCGCGACGTCGCGGGCAACGTCGTTCACAGGCCTTCCTTCAAATTCCACATCGAGATAGCCGGCGACCCGGTAAAGCTTCCTCACGTCTTTAATCTGGAAATCCTTTGCTTCACCGTTGGCAACGGCTAGGAGGGTAAATGCCATATCCCTGCCGTGATCCCCGTGGGCCGCGGTTCCGGCGGCTGCGAACCTCGTGATATTCCTCGCCGCAATCGTTGCGAGGGTTGCACCACATATCCCCCTGATGTCCGTTTCGGCGTCTTTTCCAACCAGACGACATGGCCCCATATGACACATCTTGCAGCACGCGCCGACATGTCCTATCGGACACGGCTTCATCTTGTCGGCCCTATCAAAGCAGCTCTCTATATCCTGTGTCATACCCCATTCCAGGATCACCTCTGCCGGGGCACTTGCGCTCTTCGATTTTCTCTCCTTCTTTGTTTCCTTAGCCATTCTTACCTCCAAAGCAAGCCTTAGGTTTAATCGAGATCAGGTTCAAGGAGATGCCTCCCAAACCTGGCAACATTCTTATTATATCATCGGGTCCATGCTTAATGCTGGATGCCCGACCTGAGTGAGGAATTCGAGGAGCTTCTCAGAGTCCTCACAGATCGTCTCATCCGCTATCTTGTCGAGAAGGTCCGGGACGCCCGCTGTCTCAGCGGTCTTCTTGAAATCCTCGGCGATCCTCTCTTTCAGTGCCTTCGGCATCCAGACGATCCTCTTGGGTCCGCCGTCGCCGAAGAGGAACTTTTTGCTCGATATAAAGTTCACACCCACTCCCATGAAGCCGGGCGTCTGCGCACCTCCGCCGACAGTGCCCGCAAGGGTCGAGAACTTCATGCCGATGGGCGTCATGCCGGTGAACCCCCTGTTTACGATCATCACGCCGTTCGCCTCGGGGATGATCGCGATGATGCATTCGAAGCATCCGCAGGACGTCATCGGGTTTTCCATGATAGTGTAGAGGTTCAATGTCTCGACCGCGCCTCCCGTCGCCTTCTTGAGATAATCGTCAGCCCCCGTGTAGCGGCCGTATCGTGTATCGAGGCATTCACCCTTCGTGATCGGTTGATTCCCGCCTGTAGGGTCTATCTCGTACGCGGCCTTGCCGTCGAGCCAGTTATACGCACCGCAGAGACCGAGCCTCTCGGGTGTTATCACGCAGACATGGCTCGGCGCAAAGGACTGGCAGAGGAGACAGGAATAGAAGGTGTCGACTGCCTCGTCGGTAAGACTCCCGAGCCTCTGGTCGCGCTCTTTATAAGCCTGTCTCGCCTTATCGAGCTGCTCCTTTACGTCTTTCTCATCGATATAGAGGGTGACCTGAACCTTGTCCACAATCGATTTGAACCGGTGGTGCGTCATCGTCGCGTTCAGGATGCCAAGGTGTTCGAGGGTAAAGCCCTCCTTCTTGGCTGCGTTGCTGATTCTCACCCAGTTGATGTCACGCTGTCCCATGTGCCAGATACCCTGGGCCTCGTTGATATTCGAATGAATCTTCCTCTCGATGACGGATTCGAAATCCTTCTGCATCTTCCTGCCGGCGGCCTCGATCACGATGCCGAGGGGCAGCTGACCGCCCTTCTCGTACCGCTCCTGCCAATTCTCGCCGACAATGACGATCTTGTTATCTTCTATCTCCTCCATCTCTCTCATCCGTACCCATTCGAAGGCCGCAGTCCGCTGGCCGCCGAACTCGATGAAGGTGTCTTCTTTCCGGATCCTTTCCCCTTCGAACGCAGGACCGAACGCAACGGGTATCGGAGGCTTCTCGACGGTAATCTTCAGCCCTCTCATTTCGATCGCCTTCTGCGCGATCTTCGCATGATCAAACTCTTTATCCACCTCTTCATAGGTACAGACGCCGGTAGGATGAATGACCGGGATATCCGTATCCGCTATGGCGGGGAATCCCATGTTGATCGCCCCGGCACCGGTCGTCCATTTAATGTCATCGAGTTCGCCGAGGACGATGGCGAAGGCAAAGACCCTGTCCTTCTGGTACTTCAGGTGCTCCTTAAAATCACCCGGCTTCTTGCCGCCGAAGATGAGCGATGCCCGTATCGCCCAGTCGAGGGCGTAAAGGGTATGCTCCGTGTCGGGCCCCAGAGGAACGATTCTCGTGTCCCAACCGAGTTCGACGCCCTTTCTCAGGAGCTGCTTTGTGACGCTGTCGCCTTTCGACTGGCCCGAAAGAAACGTAAGGATATTCTTTTCCTGAATCTCCCTTACGATGCTGACGGCAATATCATCGGTCGGCGCCGCGCCGATGATCGCAGCGAATCCCGGCATCGTGCCGTCAACGAGCTGAATACCGAGATTCCTCTGGATCGTGTCCGAAATAAACCCGTTGTAGACATAACCGGTCTCAGGGTCCTTACAGGGCTCGAGACCGTTGATATAGCGGAGAGCGAGAATAATCTCCTCCGCGAAGAGCGTCGCCATACCTGAATCAAGGGCCTCGCCGAGATAGGGTTTCCAGACATGCTCCTCCGGTACGTCATGGAGAAGTTCCTTCGCAAAACCGAGGGCGACCTTCATATCCCCCAGGGTCTTTACCGGGAAGGCGGTCATCGCATAAATCATCGGGAGATGAAAAGCGGTATCCGGGAATTCAAACGCGAAATCCTTTCCCTTTTCGGCAAGTGCTTTTTCGAGCATTTCCTCCGCCTGCGCGACAAGTTTTTGCGCGCCTCTGATGGCTGCAGATGCAATTAGCTTGGACATCCTGACCTCCTCGTCATTCTCAATAGGTTCACAAAAGTTTTTTATAATAAAATAGAGTGTACTCCCCCTGTCAACACCTTTTTGTGCAAGGGGGAGAACCCCTATCGGGACTTCAGAAATGCCGGGAGCGCGTTCGCTTCACGAGGTCCGACGGTAACCTTCCAGCCCGGAAGTTTCTCTTCAATAGCTCCGCTCAGAATCGCAACGTATCCCGGGATGATGAGTTCCTTATGCTTTATCTCTTTTTCGACGCCGCTTTCCTGGATGAACTGCGCAATCTTCGATGCCGTAAACTTTCCCGCGGCCCACCCCGTCAGGACCGACAGTCCTTCACAATCCATGACCGCCAGCCTGCAGGGAACCTTGCTGTTTTCCACTTCGCCCGAGACGATGAAGTAGGTGAGAGAGAAATTCGTCGTTATCATGAGCGGGGATTCCGGGGTCGGTTCTCCGATCGGATAGATCTTCTGTTCCACCTGCATCGGGACCTGCGGGTCGGTGTAGATATTCTGTCTCAGGGTGAAGAGGGCGAGGTTCTTCCATTTTTCGATACTGCTGAGCACTACTATCGAAGAGTATTTGGCAATCCCGAGGACGGCCATGAGCATTTCGAAGAGGCTGTCGTCCCTCTGGGCGAACGTGATCACCGGATAGCCGAGCGGCTTGAAGTTCTTCTTTATCGCCGCCCTCCGGATGAGGGTGTTGTTTTCGAGTATCTCTTTTGCCTTTTGCGCTCCCGGGTCAAGAACCATATCCTCAACGCCCATACCCTTGATCTTTTCGGTGAGTGCCGAGAGGGCATCGAGACTCTTTGCAGACACTCCGAGAGAAACCTTAAAGGTCTTCGCCAGGCCTGCCATGGCATCGGCATTCGCCTCGTCGGCTCCGTAGAGCAGCGGCTTCTTATCGCCGGCGATCTTGAGCGCCGCCTCCGCAGCGGCGGGATTGCTTGTCCCGATGATGAGGGGAATTGCCGGAGCCTTAGTCGAAACGGTCTGAACGGCAGCCGCCAACTTCGCCGGGTCGTTCGATGGATTGCTCAGAAAGATCGCGTTAATCCGCAGTTTCTGCCCGACCCTGTCCATCTCGGAATTTAGGACTTCTTCGACGACCTTGGCGATCTCGGCCTCGGGAAGGGAATCCTTTATCTCGACCGCGAAACCACAGGGGTTCACAAATTTCTTCTCATGCCTGAAGAGCACTGTCTCCTCGCCCATCTTCACAGCCTTGTCGCCGGAACCGAGCGTAATCGGCCTGACAGGAGGTGCCGAGGCCTCTCCGAGAAGCCTCTTCGCTTCGTCAGAAACATCGGGACACGCATCGAGTGATGCCTGCCTTTGCGCGAGCTTCATCGCAAAGGCGAGACAGGTCGGGTGTCCGCACTTCTTACAGTTCGTTTTCGGAAGCAACTTGAATATTTCGACGCCTGTTAAAGCCATTTTTTCCTCCCTTACATTAACTCATCTATGAATTTTTCGACCGCCCTGACGGCATCCGGATGCCTCATGATGAGAAGCTCCGCTCCCGCGAGAAGCAGCGCACCGGCGGTAGTCGTCTCCCATCCGATGCCGCGCTTATCGACCGCTCCCCAGTGGGGAAGGTCCGCCTCAGGGGCCTGAGCCTCTTTCACCTTCCAGACGAACATGCCGACATCCCCCAGGAGCGGAGGCTGCATGGTGGCGTCATTCTGAGTCAAGGCCGCAAGCCGTATCCTCTCCATAACCGAATAGGTGTATTCGAGGCCATAGCCTAGGGCAGAGCACATCGGGTCCGTTATGAGCCTCTCCTTGTCAAACCCCATCTGGGTTATAAGGATATTGAGCTGCTTCGAGAGGTTGATATCGAGCTCCGACATGGCGATCAGCTTCAGATTGTTCGCCATGGCTGCGGCAGCGATAGTTTTGTAGTTGCCTTCCTGGGCCTTTCCGATCACGCAATTCTTGTCCTTTGCCGCTTCTGCGACAGCGACGAGAACAGAGGAGTCCTTCTCGATCTGGTTGCTCCCGAGTATGATGAGCGGGATGTTGATTGCGGCGAGGACATCCTTCACGGTCTTCGCTGCGTCCGCAGCGGAACGGTCACCCCTGTCGGGATGAGTACTGATGAGCCTGAGGGCTATCGCCTTGGCACCGAGTTCGTTCTGACAGTGCTGGGCCCACTTCACCGGGTCCCCCGAAACGCCCTCATAGACTTTCCTGACGGTTTCAGGCCAGTCGTCGGGTGGGATGTCCTGAATTTCATAGGCGATGAGCGGCCTGTTCGGGACAATTCCCTCGAACGCATGGAAGGTCAGAACATTCTCGCCGCCGAAAACAGCGGTTTTTTCCGACCCCATCGCAAGTTCGTAAACCCTCCCCGGATATGTTTCCTTTGGTGCAACAAAAGCCATAATTGACCTCCCTATTTCAGTCCCGCGTCACCGGTTTCGAGTCCTCGGTCCGGAGCGTGCAGAGCGCCCTACCCCGTTTTGACGTCGGACAGTCGACTCCCGACTGCGGATAGTTTATTACATTTCAAGATAGGAATGGGCATACAATGTCCTGCCCATGATCACATCAAGCGTCTTGCTGATCTCCGCCATCTTCTTGGCGTCAGAAAGTTTTTTCCCGGCCACGACGTCTGCCACCATGCCCTTCTCATTCGTCGCCTCTGCCATCTCATGGGCATCGGCAATGGCAGCGGTCAGACCCGCGTCCGCCAGGAGCAGGAAATAGTACTTGTTCAAGATCGGCCTGAGGGCCTTGGGGCACCCGTTCGAAATATTGCTCAGGCCTACGACGGTCTTCATGGGAGGATCGTTCATCTCCTGAAACATCGCGATCGCCTTGATGACGTGACGTGCATGATCCTGCGAAGTCGCTATCTGCAGGACGAGGGGGTCGAGGTAGAGGTCTTCGAGAGGAACGCCATACTCCATGGCGCGGCCCATGATCTCGGCGGCGATGGCCGAACGCTCCTCTGCATCGGCCGGCAGCCCGCCCTTGCCTACGGTAAGGCCTATCACCTGTGAATTATATTTCGCTCCGAGCTCGAGAATCGGAAATCTCTCAGGGTCATTCGATGTCGAGTTAATCAACGGCCTGCCCCATTGACCGTTATGCACCTTGAGCCCCGCCTCAATAGCCTTGAAGTTTGTCGTATCGAGACAGACCGGCAGGGGAACGACTTCTTGGATCGTAGTGACCATCCACTGCATCAAGTCCTCCCCGCCATCCTCGGCAGGACCGATGTTTGCGTCTATCATCCCGGCACCCGCCTTCCATTGAGCGGTCGCTATCTCCTGTATGGGTCCCTTGTCCTTTTTCATCATAGCCTCCCGAACCCTCTTGGCTATGATGCTCAACTTCTCACCGATTATGAGCATCGGCAGCACCTCCGTTACGATTAAATTATGTGATGTCGGAAAATGTTCTGTTTTGCGACGCGAAGAGTTACCTAAATAAAAATGTATGATGCTACCACAAAAATGCATCCAAGTAAAGAGGTATTTTCAGCGTACTTGACCAGCGCGAAGTCTCCGAGATCTTCTCTATGGAATCTTCAGGGAATCGAATATGCCGAAGAGCGCCTTTACCGATGAGGCATCGGAAGGGAGATCGAAGAGCGGCTTCCCCTCGAGGTCGAATCTGAATACCATATCATCCTGCGGGACAAGCCCTGCCACGGTAATGCCCCACTTTTCCGCCGTCTCGGAGAGGTCCCGGCCTTCGAGCCCGACTACCCGGTTGATGATGAGGACGCGCTTGTCGACCTCGAGCCGGAGCTCATCGACGAGTTCGTATATCCGCTTCGCCGTCATAATGCCCTTCGCCGTGGGGTCGCTCACAATAACGAGCAGATCGATCTTGTGCGTCGTCCTTCTGCTGAGATGTTCCATGCCCGCCTCGTTATCGATAACGATATAGGGATAGGTCTCCGAGAGCTTATCCGTGTATTTCCTGATGATGTTGTTCGCAGCGCAGTAACAGCCGGGCCCCTCGGGCCGGCCCATGACGAGAAGATCGACTCCGCGCGATTCAATAATGGCCTGCTGCACCTGATAATCGAAGAGCTGTTCCATGCTCATGCCGCCGGGACGCTCCCCTCCTGCCCGTATCGCTTCAAGGGATTCTTCCCGGAGTTTCCCGATCGTTGCGTGCACCTTCACTCCGAGGGCCTCATTCAAGCACGCGTTGCTGTCGGCATCAACGGCGAGGACGGGTCCTTTCTTCTTTTCGATGAGGTACCGGACAGCAAGGGAGGCCGTGCTCGTCTTGCCTGTTCCGCCCTTGCCCGCGAGTGCTATCACATAAGCCATCAGCTATTATACTACATTACCCGTACCCGTCGAGAAAACGGCGTCGTCCGATATGCGGTCGAGATGTCGGGGGGCGGGTAGTGGCCCTTCACTTTCTGGTATAATAAAAAAATAAATCATGAGGAATCCATTTCAGGCCGAGGGACATCAGGACTGAAAGGCGGAGACCATGGAGTTTTCGCCGGCCTATCCATCCCTGTGACATCATAGGGACGATTTGCCTTTACCGACATCGTGGAAACGTACATTTCGATCATCATCCCAAACTACAACGGAAGTGCAACGATAGGGAGATGTCTCGCGGCCGCATCCTCATCCCGGTACGCACCGTTCGAAATTGTCGTTGTTGATGACTCCTCAACCGACGATTCAGCAGAGATCATAGGGCGATATCCCTGCCGGCTGATCCGGCTCAACAAACGCTCCGGGGCGTCGAGCGCGAGGAATGCCGGTGCAAGAAACAGTACCGGCGGGATTCTCTTCTTCATCGATTCTGATTGCCTCATACAGGTGGACACCCTTGCCATTCTGAAGACCGCCTTCGATAGGCATGACCGCAGCACTACGGTTCTCGGCGGAACCTACACGGCCTTACCCGACGATAACGATTTCTTCAGTACCTTCCAATCCATCTTCGTGAGTTACTTCGAAACAAAAGAGCGAGAGCCCGACTATCTGGCCACCCATGCCCTCGCCATCGATTCCGCAGTTTTCAAGAAGAGCGGGGGCTTTTCCGAGGACTTCTTCCCGATCCTCGAAGATGTCGAGTTCAGCCACAGGCTCCGGAGGGCCGGCTACCGACTCGTTATGGACCCCCGAATCCTCGTGCGACACGTCTTTCGCTTCACGCTCCTGAAATCCCTGAGGAACGCTTTCAGAAAATCGATGTTCTGGACCCTCTATTCCCTGAGGGCCGGAGATCTCCTCTCCGACTCGGGCACGGCCTCTCGGGAACTCAAGATCAACGGGCTCTCCTTCGTTCTCATCATCTCTTTTGTCGCGGTTTTTCTCTTTTCCCGAGAAAGGCTGCTTCTCCTGCTCGTCCCCCTTACTTGCCTGATCAATGCCGCGGTTAATAGTGGCTTGGTGTCCGCCTTTTCCCGAGCCAGGGGATCTTTCTTCGCTCTCGTGGCGACTGCATACTATGTGCTGCTCTATCCTCTTCCGGTCCTTGCGGGAGCGATTGTCGCCGTCATGCGACACTTCCTTCGCGGCGTGAGGATATGATGTATTCCCCCCTTCGATATGTCGGCTCCATCCTCCGGAAGAAGAGACCGATCCAGCTTACCTTCTTCATAACGAGAAGATGCAACTCACACTGCCCTTTCTGCTTTTATCTGAGCCGCGGCGACAACGAGGTTGATACCTCAGGCGAATTATCACTCTCCGAGATACGAGAGATTTCACGGTCTCTCGGCAACCTTCTCTGGCTCGCCTTTTCCGGCGGCGAGGTTTATCTCAGAGACGACCTTGTTGAGATAAGCCGCGTCTTCTACAGAAATAACAGCCCCTCTCTTCTGCTCTACCCCACAAACGGCATGCTTCCCGAAATTATCAGGAGGAAGACGGAACAGATCCTGAAGGAATGCCGAAAGAGTGTCGTCGTCGTAAAACTTTCGCTCGACGGCGTGGGGGGAGAACACGATTTACTCCGCCGGACACACGGCAGTTTTTCCAAGACCATGGAGACGTATGAGCTGCTGAGAGGCCTCCTCCGCATCTACCCGAACTTCGAACTCGGGGTCAACACCGTCTTCTGTTCGGAGAATCAGGACTCTATCGACGATATCATTGACTTTGTCGGAGGTCTGTCGGATATCAAGACGCATACCGTCTCGCTCATCCGGGGCAGTCTTGCCGACAATCGCTATAAGGCCGTCGATTACGAGAAATATCTCCGCGCGATAGGGCGTCTCGAAAGGAATCTCAAGAGCAGGACTTCAAGCACGTATCGGTTCAGGGGAGCGCGGCTGAAGGCCGCGCAGGATATCGTACAGCGCCGACTCATCCATGCAACAACGACTGCGCAGAAGAGGCTCATTCCGTGCTATGCAGGGAGACTGAATCTCGTGTTGACGGAAAACGGTGATGTCTTTCCCTGCGAAATCCTGCGCAACCCTGTAGGCAACGTGCGGGAAAGTGGTTACGACATGAGGCGGGTCATGCGTTCAGAAAAGGCCGAGGGCGTCATCCGCGCCATAGAAGGCGAAAGCTGTTACTGTACCCACGAGTGTTACCTGATGACCAATATCCTCTTCAACGCCAGACTGTATCCCGCGCTGATGCGGGAGTATCTCCAGTTGTAGCGCCCCTCCGGTCCTCGCCGGGTCTTTTCCCCTTCCTCTGTTTGAAAAGTTCACCCTTGGTCCACAACCAGAACAGACTTCTGAGACCCTTGGCAGCTGCCTTCAGATCACTGGGGCTCCTCAGTTCAAGGATCCTCTTGAGGATAAAAGACGGCCTCGAGTAGAACCTCCTGAATGCTATCTGACGGAGCTTTAGGATATCATCCCTCGTCATGGTGTGGGGGACGAAGGCAGCGCCCTGATAGGTGAAGTCTGTGAGCTCATCGGACATCCTGCCGTATCGTTCGAGATTGTCGTAGAGGTACGTGCCCGGGAAGGGTGTTATTGCATGGAAGTTTGCGATGTCGGGGTTGAGGTCGAGGGCAAAATCGATGGTCTGCAGGCCTTCCTCGAACGTCTCGCCCGGGATGCCGAAGATGAAAGGAGTGCTGACCCTGAGTCCGACCTCCTGCGCAGCCCTCACGGCCTTTCGTATCTGTTCGGTTGTCGTCCCTTTCCTGATCGCGTCGAGATTCTTTTGGACCCCGCTCTCGGCGCCGAAGAGTATCGCCCAGCAGCCGGCCTCCCTGAAGGCCTTCAGCAGCGGCTTGTCGACTTGGTTGACGCATGCCGAGGCAAACCATGTAAAATCAAGTCTCCTCGCCTTTATCTCATTCGCTATCCGCATCGCCCTGTCATAATCCGCGGCGAGCGTGTCGTCTATGAATTTTATCTCCCGGTACCCCCGTCTCATACAGTCTTCCAGCTCCTCCATCACATTCTCGACGCTGCGGTAGCGTATGCCGCTCTTCCGTTCCTTGTCCAACTGGAAGCAGTAGATGCATCTCCTGTTGCAGCCCCTCGATGTCATGAGGACGGCCACCGGCTTCCTTCGGTACGTTGCGGGCGGGGGAATGTAGAGACCCGCGTCGCCCAGAAGCTCGCGTGCAGGGAACGGAATGGCGTCGAGATCAGCAATCAAGGGCCTGTCCTCATTTTTCATGATCCTGTTCCCTTCGCGGTAGATGAGCCCCAAAACCCCCGTGAGGCTTTTCCCTGCCTGAAGTCTTTCCACGGTTTCAAGGACGGTAAACTCCCCCTCGCCTGTGACGACCGCATCAAGGGATTCCCCGGCGTCCTCGAGACAGCGTTCCCGCATGACGATGGGATAGGGACCACCGGCGCAGATAAAGGTCCGTTCCTGAAAAATCTTGCGAAATTCCGAGGCGGTCATTTTTGCCTTTTTCCATCCGAAGGTCGTTGAGTAAAGCCCGACAAATTGAGGGTCGAATCTTCTGACGTCCGCGAGTATCTCATCATGGGTCGCGAACGCACCGTTGAAGAACTTCACTTCGTGGCCCGCTTTCTGTAAGACCGCTGCGACGTAAAGCGTGCCGAGCGGCTGCCAATAATTAATCTGGGAGCTCGCCGTCTTCGAAGAAAAGATCTCTTCAGGCGCCCATGATGGTATGACTAATGCACACCGCATTCGAGGATATGCCCCCTTTCGGTCACCGTGCCCGCACCAGACCTATACCTTCATTGCCCGTGACCGGTACCACGCTGCCGCTCATTGCAACCTCTTCACAAGAAGACCATGCGATCTCATCCTCCTTTGTCCATCCCTCCAGGACCCCTTCTGCGGCGCCCATTCCGGACTTGATCGCATGGTCCATGTTGTAATACCTGAACATTCCCGATCTTCCCGCGATCCGAAGATTCCTGAATCTGCCGAGATACTCATGGATTTCCTCGCAGATTTTTCCGTACCCGACTTCAAACAAGGGATACGCCCTCGGCACCCTCACGACCATGCCCTCGATAATTTCACGCCTCGCAATAAATCCGAGACGCTCAAGGTTGTCGACCGTGAGTTCAACAAGGCCCGTGTCGCTCTCATTCCATATGTGGTCGCCCCGGAAGCTGAAAAATTCCATGACCATGATCGTTTTCCCCTCGGGTGCCATCTTCTCGCTCCAGTTTGTCGGTTCATGAATCCGGCCAAAGGGCATATTGAGCTCCGGGATATATATCCATGTCTGGTCCGTAATCCTTCTTCTGTCGATCATGATCGCAACGACGATGAGGTCTCTGAATTTCAATCTTGAAGCCGCGGCCAAAACACTGTCGGGAGGGGCGGGATTGAGGAGTCTTACAAGTTTTGTCAAGGGAAGGGTTGATACGAATTCTGTTCCCGCCACTACCTCCCTGCGAGCTTGGTCTCGAACAACGACACTCTCTATCGCGTAATTCGCGTGGTTAACCCGTTCCACGGATGCCCCGACATGCACGTCATTGTCCTTTTCTATCTCCTCCTTCAGCCTGTCCGAAATACGCCCTATGCCCAATCGCGGATAGAGGAAGCTGTCTGCGAGCGTCGGGATATCCCTTCCGTTCAATCTGAAGAAGGCGTTCTTGATGGCCTTTGCGAGTGAAAGTCCCCTGATACGCTGCGCGACCCATTCTGCGCTTATCATGCTGGAATCGATGCCCCATACCTTTTCGCTGTACTCCTTAAAATAGATATCGAACATCGTCCGGCCGAAATTGCCGACCACCCAATCCTCAAGAGAGATCGTCTCCCTCTCCCTTACGAAGCCCTTAATCTTTTCTATTCCATAATCGCATACGACCCGCAGTGTCATGGGGATACTCAGACCAAACAGGGCGTTGAATGGTCTCAGGGGATAATCGATATATCGGTTGCGCAGGAAAATCTTGCTTCTCCGGGGAACGGAAATCAATTCACCGCCCATCAAATCCTTCACAAAGGTATTGACGCGGTCATCGGTTGTGAAGAATCGGTGACCGCCTAGATCGAACCGATACCCGTTGTGCACAATTGTCTTGGAGAGGCCCCCGACCGCTGCATCACTCTCGAAGACCCTCACCTTCTTGCCTGCCTTCGACAGGACATGCCCTGCGGAGAGGCCCGCAAGTCCCCCTCCCAATACGATTACACCCTCTTCCCTACTGTTCATTTTCCTTTTTCACCTGACCTATCTTATCTTAAGACAAGAATACCCTGCGACGCCTGCGCAGGGTATTCTTGTCTTCCTTGAAGAGCACTGTGATTATCGGACTTCAGAGAGAATGAATCTCACCTCGCCAACAATACGGGTACCTCGGCATTATTCGCCACTTCTCTGCTCACGCTTCCCATAAAGAGATGGCCGACCCTCTTTCCCCTGGAGCCGATGATGATCATCTCGACACCCTCATCTTTTGCCGCGCCGAGTATCTCTTCCGCAGGCTGTCCCGAACGAATGACTGCCTTAATTCCTGTCGCCCCGGAATTTTCGAGTTCCTTCTTGTAATAATTTAGAATTTTCTCGGCCTTTCTGTCCAGTGCTTCTTGATATTCCGTTCCGTGCAGTACTTCCCTCAGCGTGTCGATCTCGGAATCGGGAAGCATCTCATCCATCAGGGATCTCCCCTCAAACTTTTCTACATACAGCAACACCGTTGTCTCGGGACGCAGGCAGGGAAACACCCGTATGTATGTCTCGAGAGCTGCCTTGGAGCCCCTCGTATCATCAATCGCCAGTAATACCTTTTTCATCCCCACCTCACTTCCCATGAGTGCACGCGCGCCTATTTACCGTACCCGCCCGTTGACGGTGCAGACGGTGCTCCATATCCCCCGGAAGTCCCGGGTGCCCCGTGTCCCCCTGATGCGGGTGTGGAGCCATATCCACCGGATGCCGGTGCGGACCCGTATCCCCCTGCTGCGGGTGGAGAGCCATATCCGCCTGCTGCGGGCGTGGACCCATGCCCGCCCGCTACCGGGGTGGAGCCGTATCCGCCGGCCGCAGCCCCGGACCCCTCCGGTGCCTTCGCGACCGTGGCCTTCTGCTGACTGTAGACCAGCAGGAACCCGATAATGATAACAACAACTGCGATAATGATTATCAGAGGTATTTTCATTCTTCCTCCTCAGATGGTCACAAGGTGTGGTTCGAACTATGCCTTCTTAATCACAAAGATAAGCTTGCCGCCTTCCTGTTTCTTTTCCATGAGATCATGCCCAGCCTGTTCTAACATCTGGACTATCGTCTCTGCTGATGATGGGTTGTCGAATACCATTTCCAGGACGTCACCTTCGGCCATCTTCTCAAGGGATTTCTTGCAGTAAATCTGCGGATGGGGACAGACGTACCCACAAACATCTAGCATATACTTGCCTTCACTCGTCTTTTCGAACTTCATCGCCATGACAAACTTCCTCCTTATATGGTTTCGCCTTTATTCAAAAGCTTCCAGCTCTTTTGCCATCTTCCTTTCTGTCCACCAGTTGAAGAACTTGACCCCCAGAAACGCACCGGCCGCCATGCCGCTGCCGTAAAGCCAGCCGCTAGGGTCGCCGCCCGCAACCCTTATAAAGAACGCCCCGATATTGCAACCAAGGGCTGGTCTCGAACCGATTCCCATGAGGGTGCCCCCGAGAAGCCCCCAGGCTATGAGTTCCCCTTTCGGGAGCTTGAACTTAAACTCCTTGTTGACGAGCGACATGACCATGGCACCTAGGATAATGCCGACGGACATCCAGAGTGCCGGATTGCGCCAGAGTTCGGGGATGCCGTTATTCACACCGAAGAAGACATTGTCACGCATATTGATACCCAGTTTCTCCATCGTCCAGGCACCGAATTGCGCTTCCTGGGTTGTGATGTACCAGTACCCGGGGTCGAAGACCGTGCCCCGTATCGAGAGATCTGCGGTATGCCCCATCCGCTCAAGCAGGGTTCCGAAATTGCTGACACCAAACTTGATCTGCATACCCTTCATGACAAAGATATGGAGCCCCGCGGTAATGCCGATGAGTATGCCCATGAAGGTCGTTCTCTTCGAGGCTGTTACCATCTTCCATATGCCGACCATCTCATCACCGAGACCGATACTCCCTCCCTTTTCCTTGGCCCTCTTCTTGACATAGCCCTTTCTGATCCAGACCCTATAGATGATTATCAGGATGAGTATCGCCGGCAGAATGCCAGAAAGCAGCGCGTCACCGATAAAGTACTTTGACGCTCCCGGAAGAGCCTCGGAAATGGCCTTCGTATGGGAGAGCTGGATAGCCGGCTGATTCCAGACATAGCCGGCAAGATACTTGTCGAACGATGCATTGAGGCTGACCGGAAGGTCCTTCGCCTTCGCCGAATCGATCCATGATTGCGGTATGATGCTGTTAAACCACGGCACAACAGAGAATATCGCCTGTCCGAATGAAATCCCGAGGATAGCGAGCATTGAAGTCCCGTTTCCTTCTCCGATCTTATAGAGGGAACCGGAAGCACAACCGCCGGCAAGAACCATTCCGACTCCAAAGATTACCCCCGAGATGAGGGTATGAATGCCAAAGGGGGCCGGATGGAAGGTGCTCATGCTCGTTGCAGAAAGTGTCGCCTGGATGATGCTGAAAAACATGAGCGCCACCATAATGCCTACCGCCATCCTCGGAACACCGGCCGCAAAAAGATCCCTCGAAGCAGAAGCCATACAGAACCGTCCATACTGAAGCATCATCCCGTATGCAAAGCCGAACCAGATGTACACGAGGAGATACATGTAGTAAACGTTTACATTGTAGTACATCAGGCTTATCACGATGAGAGCACCCGTCACGATGAAAGCCCAAATCTGATTCCCTCTTTCCTTGGTGTCAGTCGTTTCCATTCCTAGATACCTCCCCTTTAAGCTTCTCCTTATCTTATCATTCGGTCTGACAGAATAGACAAGCTAGAACAGAATAGACAAGCTGCAATGGAGCACCCACTTATTCCTGACAATTTTCCCTCTTTTTTTGTGTTTTATCTTATAGAAGGTGTCTAAACCCTAATACATGGAGTTCAGAATCGTCAAATAAAAAAAATTAATCGATACGTAATAAATTCTTATTGATTTTCAGAGTGACAAGGCATAACCTCCGGCTGAATTTTTCCCTATCTTTCTTTAATCTTTGGGCGGTTCCGAAAACCACCCTCCGGCGCATAGATTGTAACGAAGGTCTTCTCAGAAAAAACGTTTTCGTCGCGCTGAAATCTTCTCACTGAGGGCGAGCCCCCGACTCTTTGCGCCACGGAATCGGGAAGAATGTCAGTCTCTCCGCCTGCGATGACAACGAGCGGGATACCCCTTTTCGGAAGATCCTTGTCCCAGACGTAATAATCCGGGCTCTTATACTCCCACGTGAAGCGCAGGGGTGAACTGTCCCTTTCTTCCCTGTCGGGGAAGAGAGACCCGCCATCACGGTACCGGATCTTTTTGTGCGTGTAGAGATCCAGGATAGGAACAAAGGCCGCGGGATTTATCATCTGTCCTTCCCGCTGCAGTGTGGCGACCTCCACGGTCTCCCCTTCCAGCGAGTCGAGAAACTCCCCCGCCATTTTCAGGTTCACCGCACTCATCTTCTCCGTAAAGGGAAGATACGCAAAGCCCGCCACGGTGATTGATGAGAAGAGGATGCAGAAGATGAGAAATCTCTTAACCTCCCTGTCCCGAATCTCTTGCAACCCGTAGGCTGCCATTAATGCGATCATCGGAAATAGCGGGAGAATATAGCGTATCCTCTTCACCTGAAACAGGATCACGAGGATCACCCCCCAGCTGATAATGAGATACCTGGGGTCTCTTCTCCTATAGGCGATCCAGGCGGAATAGAGAGCAGAAAAAGTAATGAAGGGGTGTATCTGGAAAAAGAAGGTGGAGAGGAAACTCTCCCCCCATCTTCTGAGACCCGGTCCTTGATACCGCATCAAGAGTCTGACCTGCTCAGAAAAGACATCGAATTTAAGAAGAATGACCGTCCCCGCTGAGAGTAAAGCCAGCGCTATTATCACAGCGGTTTTACCCATGCAGCTCCCGGCCGCTGCATTCTCGATGCGGGTTTGGCAAATCAGGAATATGACTACCAAGATCGAAAGCATCGGCCATGTCGAAAATTTCGAAAAAAAAGATAGGAACAGGGAAAAAGACGAGAGCACCACCATGCCTGAGCTGCCACACCATAAGGCTTCCGTAACTGCAAAAACGGAGAGAGTCAAAAAAAACATCGTCGGTATATCGACAAGCATGAGCGGTATCTGGGTAAAGACATAGGGGATTCCGAGGAGCAATAGCCCGGCAGAAAAGCCGGTCTCTTCGTTCCAGAGAATTTTCCCTATACGGTACGTGAGAATGACCGTCAGAGAGAAGAGGACCGTAGTGAATATCTGGACATAGAGTCTCGTTTCCCCAACGAATTTGAAAATAAGTCCGTACAGGAAAGGAACAAGGGGCAGATCAGTCCAGGCCGAAATGCCCCTGCCCCATTCTCTGAAAAAGTGACCGATTCCATAAACCTCAAGGGTTTTTGCCTGCGTGAAGTATCTTGCGGTGTCCACAATCACCTCGGGCTCAGACCAGAAAACGACCGAGGCAGCGAAGGAGAGAGAAAACAGGACAAGAGCGGGGCGTCGCACGCGAACCCAGACCTTCGAGAGCAGATAGGAAAGAATTATACCGAGAAGGAGAATGAGATAAATTTCGGTTACATCAACGCCATCAAAAACCCACTGCCAGGAGGTCAGCCTATTGTCATCAGCTGATCGGAAGACAAAGAGAACGGCAAAGGCCGAAAGCGTCAGCAGGGAGATCAGGACAGCGGAAGAGATCTTCTCTCGATGCGGCTCAAAAGTAATAGCGGTAATCCCCCCTTCCCCAGGAGGCTCGAACGCGCACTCCTGAAACGGCACCAGGTCTTGAAAGACAAGGGGCTCCTGTCCTGGGCGTATCTCGGCAGAATGCTAATAGCCCCCCGTCTTCGGCTTAATCGACTTAGTAGCTTTACCGTCTCTAATAATTACGGTATCGCCGACCTTGATGTCAGCGACGTCCTTCACCCTCACCTTTGTCTCTTTGCCCTTATCGTCTTTCACGGTCATCTCATACTCCACGGCTTCGATCTTCACGACCGCGCCCTGAACGGTCCCTTTCTCTTCCTTATGTGACGAAAAGCTCGTTCCCGCGACTGCCATGACGAATACCATTGCCGCACAGAATGGAGAAAATATCTTCTTTTTCATCTCCTCACCTCCTTTTCATCGAAAGACTTCGATATCCTGAGACCTCGAACCGTGGACGCATACGAGGATGACACAATCTCAACTCGACTCCTGATGCCCGTTATGCTTCACCATTCCCGAAACTGACAGGAGTCTCCCGTCTCACCGTTTCTTTAACTCCTCCACTGCGTTCTTCAATTCCTCGATAGACCTTATCGCATCGTTGGCCCGAACAAAGTCATACCAGTTCTCGCTAGCAGCAGGGTAATTTACGTTGCTGCCGTAGACGATCCAGGACTCGTCGTAATTTGCCGGATCGTTAAATCCCATCAATCGCAACACCAAATAGGTCAGAGCAGCTCGGGTCCCCGTCTGACAATAGGCGATGGTACGCCTGCTCTTATCGAGTCCGCCGAAAATTGATTCGAGATCATCCATCGTATGGATCTTCCCGCTCTCCACATCGTAGGTCTTCACATGGGACACATTCAATGTCGTATTTGGAATATACCCCCCTCTGAGTGCCCTGATATCTGCGCCATTATGTTCCTTCTCCGTTCTCGAATCGATCACATTCACATTCTTGCTTTCACCCTTTGCGACCTTCACCACTTCATCGGTCGACGCTGTCCTGTCCTTCACAACCTTCGCCTTGAACGCTGCCGGAGGCAGCTTTTTCTCGGTCTTATCGAGAGGCTTCCCGGCTTCCACCCACGCCTCTATGCCGCCGTTCAGAAAATGGACTTTGTTATGGCCGAGATACTCGAGGCACCAAAATGCAACGGAGGCACCGGTTATGAGTTTGGCGTCGGCATAGACAACGACATGCATGTCAGCACTCACGCCGGCATTGCCCAGAATCTTTTCGAGTTCTTCGGTCTTCTTTAGCCGGAAAGTAGGATCTCTAAGAACCTTGCCACAGGCTCCACCGAGGTTTATTGCGCCGGGAATATGGCCGGAGGCAAACGCATACTCATCCCGGCAGTCAATAACGACCCAGTCAGATCTTCCCATACTTTCGGCGACAACATTCACGTCCGCCAGCAGGCCCGGATTCGCATACTCTAAGCTCTCCGCAATGCCTGCGAGCGAGAGCAGGATTCCACCAACAAGAAGCAATATCATAGCCCGACCCTTTGACGTTTTCGCTGTCAAGCCTTTAAGCATTGAGACCTCCCTCTCGTTTTTTGACATTGTCGCCTGAGCAAGAACTTCCATCGGAAACCGATAAGCATCCGAGTAAGATCCTTCCTGACCTGCCTGTGACAATAATATCGTGCAACGGGGGAGAAATGCAATAAGACTCCACAGGGACCGTGAGACAGGAATATGAAAGGCAGAAGCAGCTCTTGACAGTCAGGAGGCGCCTCACGGCGCCTCCTGACTGGGAGTGGATGTTACTTCTCTACCGGAAAATTCTTTGCTGCCGCGTTTTGTATGGCCTGCTGCATCAGATGGGCGCCGAGATAATCCTTGATCCAGGCGGAATGACCAAACTGCATGGTCCGGGCGTCGTATCCGAGGACCCGTAAGGCAACGATAGGAAGGTTCTGGGTCTGACCGGTCACACACACAAGGATGACCTTCTTGTCCTTGGGGAGTTTCTTGAGATTCTCGGCCTTCAATATTTCACTGTAGGGGATATACACGGAGCCGGGTATGCGTCCGCCCTGCTGCCCGGGGGGATTCGGTCTCACATCGATGATCACAAAATCCGTCTTCTTCGCCTTCATCCAGGCATCGACATCGTCGGGCTTCACCTGCCAGTGGCCCTCCGCAGGCCCTTTCATGAGGACTTCATTGAATTTCTTCACCCATTCATCGGCCCCATAGGCCGGAAGGACCAGAACGATCGCAAGGATTGCTGCTATTCCATAACCCAAGAATCTTTTCATGAACCACTCCTCCTTTTGTACGATATTCTATCCGGAACAACTCAGTTGCCCCTTCACCGACGCCTAAAGGACGATAATCCTGTCTGCCTCGTGGATCATTGCCGCGTGATTATACTGGCTGCCGCAGACAATATCCTGGGGGATCCCCTCCTTGGAAATGTCCCAATTCTTGGCACTGTGATCGCAGAAACTCATCGAAACGCCTTGCATCTGACAGAGCGTCGAGAATGTCGGATCTCCGAGCAGCTTTGTGCCGGCGTCCATATTGAATATGGTAACTTCGTGTCCCTTGGCGAGCGCCGCCTTCGCGATCCCCACAACGTCCTGAGCATGTTTGTCAGAATTCACCAGGATACCCAGTTTCATCTTCGTTCCCTCCCGTATGAATCGTATTCGCGATCTACCACGAGATCGTCCTGTCATGGGAAGCGATAAGATCCACGATCTGGTCGTAGTTCCTGTTTTCCCGCAGATTCAGAACCGTAACCTCGTGCGATTTCTTCTGTTCTTCGATAATCTTCTTTCCCGTTGCATCGGGTTCTTCTCTGAGAAGGTAAAGAATTTTCATGACATCACCTCATCCTCGCTATCACCTAGTAGGCTACGACGCCGTCGTATTCGGGAAGTTTCCGTGCTATTTCTTCGGTCGAAAGGTATTCCATTCCCTCATTGCCTTTGTAATTCGTATAGAGTTTCATCTCCATATCTCTTATCGTTTCCAGGTTGAGTGCATTCTCCTCATTCTCTTCAACCTTCCTGTCCAGCACATAGACGTCAATCACATCGTCAAGGAGGGTTATTCCAACCGCCATCCTCAGGGCTTCACCCTGCCTGTCTCTGACGAGTACAGCAATCTTCTTCGCCATAGTTGCCTCCCATATGTAAATGTCGGTTCTTCACAAGCCGTTCAGAGTGAAGGATACGATAAAAAAGAAGCCTCGCTCCATGTCCAACCCAAGCAAGATATAAAAAAATATAATGAAAACTGTGGCAAAAAGACAATTAAAAAGCCTTATCAAATAATAAATATGGCTTATGAATAAAAGCCTTTCTCTTGGCTAAGCCGCTCTATCCCACCGGATGCCGCCAAGAGCGAGTAAAAAAACAGACGTGCCCAGGTCGGTTGTTTCATCCGACGCTCACCTGCCCACGAGAAATTTGTCGATCACGTCCTTAACTTCGTTCACTCCGATCATGTCCATGCACTCCCTGGTTCTACAGTTCTTCCTGAAACAGGGGGCGCAGGGAACGGTTGCCCTCACGATGGTGTTGGCAGCGCCATACGGGCCCGTCCTCACCGCGCTGGTAGGCCCGAAGAGTCCGAATACGTGGACACCGAGTGCGGACGCGATATGCATCGGTCCTGTATCATTGCAGACCATGAATTGAGCGCATCGGATAATCTCCATGAGTTCCCTGAGGTCCGTTTTACCGGCGACGGATACCGCCCTGCCCTTCGAAGCCGCAACCACCTCATCGGCGAGGGCCACATCGCCCCGACTGCCGATGACCACGCTTTTCATGGGCAGCATGGATGTCAGCTTTCCGAACCTCACGGCGGGCCATCGTTTCGCAGCTCCGCGAGCACCCGGCACCACAACAGCATAGCCGCGGCAGGAAAGATTCAGAAAAGGAACCGCCTGTGCCAGTGTCCCTCTCGAAGGCGGAAGAGGGAACCGCACGCGGGATATATCGCATCCGAAAAACGCGGCAACCTTCAGATACCGGTCGACTGCGTGAATATCCCTGCCCCCGGCGACCCTGTGGGTATAGAAGATGGAGCTGCCCTCCCGGGCTTCCTGAAAACCGACCCGGACCGGTGCACCTGAAGCCCGCGCTATAACGCCGCTTCTGAAGAGCCCCTGAAGGTCGACGGCACAATCGAACTTCTCGGCCCTCAGGTTCCTGAAGAGGCGCCGCAGTTCCAGGGCAGAGGTCGTCACCTTCGTTATCTTCTTCCATGCGTCCTTGTTGATAACCCATATACGCCCGATAAGGGGATGGCCTTCAAGTATGCCTTCAAAACCCTTCGCGACGACCCAGTGCAGTTCAGCTTCGGGGAACCTCTGTTTCATCGCATCGAGGAACGGCAGACTGTGGATGATATCGCCGAGGGAACTCGGTTTTATGATGAGTATCTTTGCGAGGCTGTCAGGGAAGGCAGCAGCGAGTGATGGCTTCGAAGTCCTCACGCTATGTCTCCAGCATAATATAATCGACCGCTTCTCTAAGGCTCCGGGCGGTGAAATCAGCATACTGAGATCTCTCTGCCTCTCCCGTCGTGACGAGAATGGCCTTCGCGCCGATGGCCTTCGCAAGGAGGAGGTCGCTCTCTTTGTCCCCGACGACAAAGGACTCCTTCAGAGCGATTCCGTATTTGTTCCGTGCGCGCAACGCCATTCCCGGCTCTGGTTTTCTGCAGGAGCAGTGCTCGTCAGGATGGTGAGGGCAGAAATAGAACGCATCAAATCCATACCTACCGATAAACGCCTCGTTAACTTCTCTGACGAAGTGCTCATCGACGATTCCCCGCGCAATTCCGGACTGGTTCGAAACACCGATCAGGACGAACCCCTTTTCTTTCAGCGTCGAGAGGCCGTCGACGCCTGGGAGAACGGAAAAATCATCCCAGATACGGAGATACCCCACGTCCCTGCATAACGTTCCATCTCTATCGAAGAAAACAGCTCTCCTGCGAGGCAACAGTTCGCAGATTCCATGGTAGACATCCTCTGACGAGATCGCGTACATACATCTCATATCCTCATCGCCGCAGACCCGCTCAAAACAGGGGCCGCAGGAAAGACCCGCGTTTAAAACAACGTGGCCCTCGCCTGCCGGACCGGTTAATACGGGATCGGTAGAGCCGAAGACAGCGACGAGAGGCGTTCCAACAGCATACGCTATATGCATCGGCCCCGAATCGTTCGTGACAAGGACGTCGCATTCCGATAAGAGAGAGAGGAGCTCCCTCAACGATGTGGTCCCCGCCAGATTCAGCACGGGGGAATCCCCCTCTTGATCCCTGATCAGCTTATTGATTTCCTGCGCAGTCTCGACTTCATGCTTCCCCCCAAAAACGACTACGCTTCCCCGGGTATCCTTGATAAACCAGTTGGCAACTTCGGCAAACCTGTCCGGGAACCACCGTTTCGCCGACCCGTACGCAGCTCCGGGGTTTATCCCGAGAATCGGCCCCTTGAGGGGAGACAGCGTCTTCCGCGCAGAGAGTCTTTCGTCGAGGGAGAGATAAATCCAGGGGTCCGAATAGTTTGACCGAATCCCTGCAGCTTCGAGGAGGTTCAGGTAGTACCGTATATGGTGAATCTTTCGGTCATCGTCATCGCAGGGGATCCTCTTCGTAAGGAGAATGCCTCTCCCGTCCCGGTCATATCCGATCCTTTCGGGAACTCCGGCGAGGAACGCTAGCAATGCCGCATCAAAGGCATTCTGGAAGAGGATCGCCTTCGAGAAGTCCCGCTTCCTCAACAGGTAGGAAAGCCAGAGCTTTCCGATGCCCCGATAGCGTTCTTCGTAGAGGATTATCTCATCGATACGAGGGTCCTTCTCAAAGAGGGGCGCCACAGAGGGCTTCAGCAGCATGCTGATCTCGGAATCCGGATACGCCTCCCGAAGCGACTTCACTGCGGGTACCGTCATCACCGCATCTCCGATCCAGTTTACTCCCCTGACAAGGATCTTCTCCATCGTTTCTACTCTAACACAAAGGGTGAGCGGGAGGCGCCGCAACCTGCATCATGCCCGCCCCGGAGCGGATGGTCGCAGGAAATCTATTCGTCGTAATGCATGATGATCGGACTGTATCCCTCCTCTGCCAGTCTCTTCGCAAGGTTCACGGCATCTTCTCTCACCGGGAATTTCCCGATCCGAACCCTGTAATGTGTCGCACCGCTGATCACTGTCTCCACGATGTACACGGAACCATATTTCAGATCAAGCGCCGACTTCAGGCGTCCCGCATAATCCTGCCTCTGAAAGGAGCCGACTTGAATCGTGAACGGACCGATCGATGACACGGAGCGCACTTCGTTCACATATCGCGGGTCACGTCCAAGATACTCGATGGTCACCCTCGCCGTGCCGGAACCGACTAGGCCGATCTCTTTCGCAGCGGCATAGGAGAGATCAATGTCCTTTCCCGAGGCAAAGGGTCCCCTGTCGTTCACCGTGCACTCAACCGATTTATCACCCGACACATTTGTCACCCTTATCATCGCGCCGAAGGGGAGTTCTCTGTGGGCGCAGGTCAGCGCATGCATATCGAACCGTTCCCCTGACGCAGTCGGCTTGCCATGAAACTCGGGGCCATACCACGATGCAACGGCGGTGGACGGTTCTCTATAGGTTTCGTAACGGGTAGGGCTGCAGGAGAGAACGAGAAGAAGCGCTAGAGACAGGGGACAGCAGTAGCGAAAGAAGACCAACGTCTCAGCCCTCTTCTTGCCATACCCCTTTCGCGAAGTAAGCAGGCTATGCCGAAAAAGACGATAGAACAGTACACGGGGATGGCGTCTCAGAGAATATACCTGCTGAGGTCCTCATCCTTCACGATGTCAGCAAGTTTCACCCTCACATACTCCCTGTCTATGACAAGCCTTCCGTCCGTTCTCTCGGGCGCTTCGAAAGAGATGTCCTCGAGGAGTTTCTCCAACACCGTATGGAGCCTCCTCGCACCGATATTTTCTGTCTTCTCATTCACGGCGGCGGCTATACCCGCAATCTCTTCGACGGCGTCACCGGTGAATTCAATTTCCACATCCTCCGTAGCCAATAAGGCCGTATACTGTTTCGTCAAGGCATTGTATGGCTCTCTGAGGATACGAATGAACTCATCCTTCCCGAGGGGTTCGAGCTCAACCCTGATCGGGAACCTTCCCTGAAGTTCGGGGATAAGGTCGGACGGTTTCGTCATGTGAAACGCACCTGATGCGATAAAGAGGATATGGTCGGTGCGGACCGGTCCGTGCTTTGTCGTCACGGTAGAGCCCTCGACAATCGGCAGGAGATCCCTTTGCACGCCCTCCCGAGAAACATCCGGACCATAGGAAGAACCCCGGCTCGCCACCTTGTCTATCTCGTCGATGAAGACGATTCCTGTCTGCTCGACGTTCTCGATCGCCTCCTTCTTGACCTTATCCATATCGATGAGTTTGTTTGCCTCTTCCTGAACGAGGAGTTCCAGCGCCTCGGGCACCCGCATCTTCTTTCTCTTTGCTTTCTCGGGCAGGAAATTCCCGAGCATCTCCTTGAGATTAATCTCGAGGTCTTCGAGGCCGACATTGGAGACAACGCCAAAGGGCATCGTCCTCTCTTTCACCTCTATATCGACATACCGGGAATCGAGCCTGCCGTCGAGGAGTTGTTGCCGCAGCCTCTCGCGGGTCTGACGGTATTTCTCTTTCTCTTCGTCGGTACCCGCACTTCTCACCGTACGGGGAGGAAGGAGATAATCAAGCAACCTGTCTTCCGCCAGCGTCTTCGCCTTCTCCTGAACCTTCCCCATGTGGAGGGTCTTCACCATATTAATCGAAATCTCGGCGAGGTCCCGTATCATCGACTCCACATCACGTCCGACATAACCGACCTCCGTAAACTTTGAAGCCTCGACCTTGAGAAACGGCGCATTCGCGAGGCGGGCGAGTCTCCGCGCAATCTCGGTCTTTCCGACCCCCGTCGGCCCTATCATGATGATATTCTTCGGCAACACCTCATCGCGTATGTCAGGAGAAAGCCTCTGGCGCCGCCATCTGTTCCGAAGTGCGATGGCAACGGCCTTCTTGGCCTTCTGCTGACCGATGATATACCGGTCAAGTTCTTCGACGATCCTGCTCGGAGTGAGTTGATCCATAAAAGGCATGTCTCCTTCAAAAACGGGGAGCCTCCTCCCCTTGTAAATCTCTTATCCGTGAAGCGGTCCCCTCAGGGATACCTTGTTCGAGCCCCTTCCTCCTTCTTCGCGGGAGAAGAAAAAGAATTCCCCTCTGGAAACGGGGCGAGCCTATAATTCTTCAATCGTGATGTTCCTGTTCGTATAGATACATATGGAAGCTGCAATCTCCATCGCCTTTTCTACGATTTCCCTTGCAGACAATTCCGTGTTGTCGTAAAGGGCCGATGCCGCCGCCTGGGCAAAGGGGCCGCCTGAACCGATGGCCGCAATTCCTCCCTCAGGTTCGATGACGTCTCCCGTTCCCGAGATTATGAACATATGCTCACAGTCTGAAATGATCAACAATGCCTCAAGTCTTCTCAAGACCTTGTCTGTACGCCAGTCTTTTGCGAGTTCAACGGAGGCCCTTGTGATGTTGCCTCTGTATGACTCGAGTTTGCCCTCAAATTTTTCGAAGAGGGTGAAGGCGTCGGCCGTTGCGCCCGAAAAACCCGCCACGACCCTATCGCTGAACATCCGCCGGATCTTTTTCGCATTCTGCTTGAGAACCGTGTTCCCGAAGGTCACCTGACCGTCGCCGCCGATCGCGACCTTTCCGTTCCGTCTCACACAGAGTATCGTTGTCGCATGAAACATCGTCACCTCTCTTTTTGACGCTTCCGTATTCTACACAATAGAGACTCCGCTTGTCATTACATTATAGGCTGCAAAGGCCAACGAGACAACCGAGGGCCGTTAACTGCTCAACGCAGCGATCTTCTCGCAAGAAGCACGATTGACTTTCTTCGCCCGAGTAGGCTACGTTTCAGGCAATATGAAGGCGCTCATACAGAGGGTTTCGGAGGCATCCGTGACGGTAAGCGACAAGATCATCGGACATATCGGAAGGGGCATTCTTCTCTTCGTGGGTGTGGAGAAAGGTGACGGATCAGCGGACATCGATTATCTCGTGAGAAAGGCGACAAGCCTCAGAATATTCGATGACAGAGAAGGCAGGATGAACCTTTCTCTCCGTGATATTGAGGGAAGCCTCCTCGTAATTTCCGAGTTTACGCTTTCTGCGGATTGGAGAAGAGGCAACCGTCCATCTTTCGACTGTGCGGAAATGCAGGAGAGGGCAGAAGAACTCTATGAAGCCTTCCTCCAGAAACTGAGGGAGACGGGGATACCTGTTTCGATGGGAAGATTCGGTGCTTCGATGCAGGTGAACTCAATGAATGACGGGCCGGTAACCTTTCTTCTCGATTCAAAAACGGTAAGGTGCGGTTAAGGAAGGACATGACTCTTGAGGGCCGATTATTACGGGATCCCTTTCATTCTTCTTTCTGCGCAAAGGGATGGGCCTTGTCGTAAATATCCATGAGATGGCTTACATCGAGATGCGTGTATTTCTGGGTTGTCGAAAGGGACGCGTGGCCGAGCAACTCCTGAATCACCCGCAGATCAGCACCTCCCTGGAGGAGATGGGTCGCAAAGGTATGCCTGAGAGTATGGGGACCTATCCTGCCGTCGAGCAGGACGGTCTTCGCGTATTTGACGACGATACGCCTCACACCGCGTTCCGTCAGACGCGTACCTCGCCGGTTCAGGAAGAAGGCCCTCTCCTTCCTCTTGAGGAGAACGCGCTCGATCATATAGGCCCTCACCGCGTCAAGGGCCTTTCTTCCGATGGGCGCTATCCGTTCCTTCTTTCCCTTTCCCCTGACCTTAAGGAGACCTTCCCTGACATTGAGATCGTCCTGATTCAGTCCGGCAAGTTCGCTGACCCTGAGCCCGCTTGAATAGAGAAGTTCGAGAATCGCCCTGTCCCTCGCAGGGAGAAAACCAATGCCCCCGGGTTTCTCGACGAGGGAAAACACGTCGTCCACGGTAAGAAATTTCGGAAGCAGCTGAGCCTTTTTCGGTGTCGTGACGAGCCGTGCCGGATTGACCTTCACATACCCCTCCCTATGGAGAAACCTGAATAATGACCGGATGGTCGCGAGCCTCCGGCCGGCAGTAGTCTTGCTCAGGCCCTTCGTAATCTGCCAAGCAACAAATCCTCTCACGTCGATCGCCTCAAGAGATTCTATCCCGGATTGAACATATGCAAGGAATGTCTCGAGGTCTTTCCGATAAGACCTGATCGTATGTTCCGAGGCTCCCCGTTCCGTCTCGAGGTAGCGAAGAAATTTTTCGATATGCTCGTTCATTGCCCTACCCGCTTCACGTATCCCTCCCAATCCTCACCGGCACGCTCGACAATTGCCTTCTTTTTCAGTTTCTTGTCTCTGATCCCTGCTTGTTCGGGGCCAAGGGAAGGGAAGAGTCCGAAATTTATGTTCGTCGGCTGGAACTCTCTGACCGGTGACGTTATATGTCGCATGAGAGAACCGTGAGCCGTCGTCACCGGAACTGCGACCGATTCTTTCCCCTGTATCCGCCTCGCGGCATTTATCCCCGCAACAAGGCCCATGGCTGTAGATTCCAGATAACCCTCCACGCCGGTTATCTGTCCCGCGATAAAGACCGATTCTCTCATCCGCAACGAGAGATCCTTTCCGAGGAGAAGGGGAGAATTAATAAAGGTGTTCCGGTGGAGGCTTCCCAACCTCAGAAACTCCGCACCTTCAAGCCCGGGGATGAGACTGAAGACCTCCTTCTGAGCGGGCCAGGTAAGGCGCGTCTGAAAACCGACCATATTATATGCCGTCTTTTCGTTATTCTCCGGCCTCAGCTGCACGACGGCATAGGGCTCTCTTCCCGTTTTCGGATCGGAAAGACCGACGGGCTTCATCGGGCCAAACCTCAGGGTATCCCTGCCGCGTAAGGCCATCACTTCCACCGGCATGCAGCCTTCAAAGACCTTCGAGTCCTCAAAGTCCCTGACCCCAACCTTGTCCGCATCGAGAACAGCCTTATGGAATGCCGTATATTCTTTCTCGGACATGGGGCAATTGATATAATCATCGCCCCCCTTACCGTACCTCGATGCGAAGTAGACCTTTTCCCGATCTATGCTATCGGCGCTCACGATGGGCGCAATAGCATCATAGAAGAAGAGGTAATTCTGTCCGATGAGACGCCGCAGAGCTTCAGTCATGGAAGGGGACGTCAACGGGCCGGTGGCGATAATCGCACAGGTATCCGGTATCTCTTCGATCTCCTTTCTCGCTACCGTGATACCGGGACTGGAGGATATGGCGTTCGTTATGAATCCTGAAAAAAGCTCCCTGTTCACGGCGAGGGCCGTTCCCGCCGGAACACGCGATACTTCGGCAGCCTTCATAATGAGGGAGCCGGCAGCCTGAAGTTCCCTCTTCAGAAGTCCGGGTGCGCTCAACGGTTCGGACGAACGGAACGAGTTGGAACAGACAAGCTCAGCCAGGAACGCCGTCTTGTGTGCCTCGGTGGTCCTCGCCGGTCTCATTTCGCAGAGGGTCACCTTGACGCCCCGCATGGCAGCCTGCCACGCAGCCTCGCTCCCCGCAAGCCCTCCCCCTATAATGATCAACTCCTCCATGCGATCTTATTCTATATCGCTACAACAGGTTCTTTCAAGAAACACATCATTGCATGCGTCCCGTATCTCTCCTCTGCACGTCTACAAATCGCATCCGGGCCGATCCCTATCCTATCCGGTCCGGCGCTGTTCCAAACCTTTTCGGCGTAAGGGGTATGGTATAATGCAACATGGCAAGAAAGATAGTCCTGCCGCTCATGATCATCATCTCCTCCCTCATGGTTTCCCCCGTTCTCCTTTTCTCAGATGAGGCAAAGAAAGAAGCGATGGTCATAACGATAAACGGGGCCATCAACCCGGTATCGGCAGAATACATCGGAAAGAGTGTTCAACAGGCGGCCAAGAGAAAGGCAGAGGTCCTTGTCATCGAACTTGACACGCCGGGAGGGCTCGATTCATCCATGAGAAAAACGGTGAAGGATATTGTCTCGAGCGAAGTCCCCGTAGTCGTGTTCGTGGCGCCGAGCGGTGCCCGGGCTGCATCAGCCGGGGTCTTCATCACCCTCGCGGCGCATATCGCTGCAATGGCTCCCGGTACGAATATCGGTGCTGCCCATCCGGTAACGATCGGTGAAAAAATGGATAAGACCGTCTCCGATAAGGCTACGAACGATGCAGCCGCTTACATAAGATCCCTTGCAGAGAGAAAGGCCAGAAACGCAGCATGGGCTGAAGATGCCGTGAGGAAAAGTGTATCGGCCACCGAGAATGATGCCTTGAGGGTACATGTCATAGACCTCATCGCAAAAGATATCAATTCGCTCCTCACTGAAATAGACGGAAAGGAAGTCAAGACCGTATTCGGGGTAAAGGTTCTCAAAACAAAGAATGCGGCCGTCATACGGGAAGAAATGAGTCTCAGGCTGAAGATCCTGAACCTCATAAGCGATCCCAATGTTGCTTATATCCTCATGTTACTCGGTTTTTACGGACTCTTCTTCGAACTCACTAACCCCGGTGCAGTATTCCCGGGAATCATGGGGGGGATATGTCTCATTCTCGCCTTCTATGCATTCCAGACTCTTCCGGTCAATTATGCAGGAGTCCTGCTCATCATCTTCGCCATCATCCTCTTCATCCTCGAAGTGAAGATCACTTCTCACGGGGTCCTCACCCTGGGAGGGGTGATCGCGATGACCATCGGTTCTCTCATGCTCTTTGAATCTCCCGGCCCCTTCATGCGATTGTCCTTATACCTGATACTCCCTGCGGTTATCGTCACCGCGCTCTTCTTTACCCTCATCATCGGCCTCGCCTTGAAGGCATACCGGAAAAAGCCTGTCACCGGACGGGAAGAACTTCTCGCTTCCGAAGGCGTTGCTAAGACGACTATTACAAAGGACGGAGGAATGGTGTCCGTTCATGGAGAAATCTGGTCAGCCTATTCCGATAGTCCCATCGCCAAAGATGATACAATCGTAATAGACGAGGTACGAGGATTAAAATTAAAGGTCCGTAAGAAAGGAGAATAACATGCCGGTGTTAGCACCATCTTTCATGGGTTTCCTGTTTGTCGTATTCCTTTTCCTCTATTTTCTGTCTAGTGCCATCAAGATCCTCAAGGAATATGAGAGAGGCGTTGTATTCAGGCTCGGGCGGATTATCCCGGTGAAGGGGCCCGGACTCGTCATCATCTGGCCGATCATCGACAAACTCGTAAGGGTGAGCCTCAGGACCGTCACCTTCGATGTCCCCGCCCAGGACATAATCACGAAGGACAATATCACCGTGAAGGTGAACGCGGTAGTCTATTTCAGGGTGATCGACCCTATTAAGGCGATCACGGCGGTCGAGGA
>Ga0187779_10000356_pt1 | contig 31702 bp, 27 predicted proteins | sample 1015_Q2_SP10_10__FD_132435 | JGI IMG/M metagenome (GOLD analysis project Ga0187779, IMG submission 132435) | Tropical peat soil microbial communities from peatlands in Department of Meta, Colombia - 1015_Q2_SP10_10_MG | ecosystem: Environmental > Terrestrial > Soil > Wetlands > Peat | place... | reverse complement strand
GATATTGCTTGATCCGCTCCACGCGGCGCTCGCTCAAGTCCTGGTTGAACGGCTTGGAGCCGCGCTCGTCTGCGTAGGCCTCGACGGACAGCTTCGCATCGGGGTCGTATTCAAGATATTTCTTGAACCCGCCCGCCAGAGTCGCAAGCGCGAGCTGTTGGCTGCGGACGAGTCCGACCTGCGGATTCTTCTTATCCGGGTAATCCGTCGGATAGAAGATGCTCTGCAGCGTGACTGCCGGAATCGGCTCGACCGATCCCGTGATGTGCAGCGAAGCAGTCTGCGTGGCCGAACCGCCGCAGACGTTCGTCGCGTTGAGCGTGATCGATTTGCTCTCGTCGATCGTGCGAGGCTGCCCACCCTCGGGCACCGTGCTCGTGTCCGCCGGTGTGGCCTGCACGGTTTCGCTTCCGCTCGCCGCAACCGCCTTGCCGTCGACCATGATGCTGTCGGCGTTCGAAGTCTGCCAGCTAACCGTGGAGGAATCCTGCGTGAGCACCTTGTCGCCGATCTTGCGATAGTGCAATTCGGTCGGGTTCGCGGTGATGCTCGCATCGACTTTCGTGTTGACGTTCACCGTCGCGCTGCCCGTAACGGTTCCGCCCGGGCCGCCCGACGTGAAGTTGTAGGTCGTCGTCGCATGCGGCGAAACCGACTGGCTGCCAGTCGTCGGCACAGTTCCGATGCCGCTGATGTTGGCATCCACAGTCTCAGCCGTCTGCCAGTTCAGCGTTGCCGATTGCCCGCAGTTGATGTTCGCCGTCGAGCTGCTGAAGCTTCCAGTGGCCGGAGCGACGGCAATCTGCGCGCTCGCGATGCCCGCCTTGAATCGCGGAACGTCCTTTAGGCTTTCGCCTCGCTTCCAATCGACGGTTTTCTGAGTGCCGCTGGCCAGTTGCACGATCGTCTTCTTGTTCGCCTCGACCTTTACATCGCCGGACCAGACGGTCTTGCCCTGGTGAGTCACGGTGATATGGTGGGTTCCGGGGGGCAAGAGCAGGTTCTGGTGCCAGATCCAGTCCCAGTTGAATTCATCGACGTGCCCGACGAAATAGCCAGGCGTCGTTCCGTTCGATAGCACCGCGGCGCGCTCGTCACCCTTGAATTGCACGTCGCCAAACGGTCCGCTAACGTTGCCGCCCTGCGGCTCGAGTTTCACTTCCAGCTTGGTTGTCTTCCCAGCCTCGATGTTCACGTCCTGCGTCCAAATCTTGTACCCATAGTTCACGACCACGACCGTATGTTTGCCGGGACTTAAGGAAATCGTGTGGTTCCCCTCTCGAATCGCGTTGCCATCCACGAAAACATAGGCCTGCTTCGGTGTAAGTACGGGTTTCAACTTTCCATCTTGTGCAAACCCGGCGGTCGCACCGAGCGTGATGGCGATCACGAGCGTGAGTAGGTGTACGAATCGTCGCATCAGCATTCTCCTAAGGTTTGTAGGCGGATCATTTAAAAGGACGGTTCTCTCGCGCCCTGACGAGAGAACGCCGGCTAGGAGTGAATAAAGTACGTCGTAACCCTTCTCCTGTCAATGAGATTCCAGAAAAGGGCGAAGGGTTGCGGGCTTTTTCAAAAAGCGAAGGGTGTCACCAAGCCGGCTTCGGGTTGATCTTGAGCGCCTAGCGTGCTGACTTATACTATTCCTAGTGTTCAGCGAGACGCTTCTCGATCATTTCCGCAATCCCCGCAACTCCGGCGATCTGCCGGACGCCACGGCAACTGTGGAAGTCAGCAATCCGGTCTGCGGGGACGTTCTGCGGCTCGCCGCACGGTTGGAAGACGGCCGAATCGCCGCTGCTCGGTTTCGGACGCAGGGCTGCGTTGCATCCATCGCTTCCAGTTCCGTCCTCACTGGTCTGTTAATCGGCAAGTCGCCCGCCGAAGCGCGTGCCATCACACCGCAGCACGTCGCCGATGCTCTGGGCGGCCTGCCGCCCGCCACGTTCCACGCCGCGCAACTTTGCGCCGACGCCGTCGCCGCTCTTTTGAAAAAAATCGGCTGAGCGCGAGTCCTAACAGATGTTCTCTTGAGCCCTCCGCAAGGCTTCGGGATCGTTCAGGTTCAGCACCACGCCTTCTTCTTCCGTCAGAACCTCGTCGATCTCATTCGCGTGCGCCCACACAACCTGCCTCGCGCCGACCTCGGGCGAGGCAGCGAGCAGCTCGTCGTAAAGCGTCGCGCGAAAAATCACAGGATGCCCGCGCTTGCCGCGAAACGTCGGCAATACGATCGCTTTGCCACTCGCGTCAAATGTCTCGATCAGCTTCGCGACCAGCGCAGCCGAAACCATCGGATGATCTACCGGGCAGAGAATTAGCCCACTCGTCCCTCCGGGCGGAAGATTTTGAATCGCTGCCTGAATGGACGAGAGCTGCCCTTTTTGCCATTGCGTATTCACGACGATGTCGCCAGCGTGTGCGCCTAGAACGTTGCGGATCTCTTCGACATGCGCACCCAGCACGATGCGGGTTACGCCGACACGTGGATGCCGCGTGACGTCGATCAAATGTTCGATGAAGGTTTTTCCCCGGTAGGGAAGTAGCGCTTTCGGGGTGCCCATTCGCCGCGATTCGCCGCCGGAGAGAATGGCTACGGCGAGCGGCCTGATTGTGTTTTGATGTTGCGCCACGGGAGGTGGATGCGCGGGGCTTCAGCCCCGCGAAAAGCTACGCCAACAAGATGGGGCTTTGGCCCCGGGAATCGGGAATTTCAGTCGTCGCGCGCCGCCGCGGCATGTGCGAGCGTCACCGTCTTGTGCGGCAGGTTCTTCGCGTTGCGGCGCACGGCAATCAATTCCGCCGTGATGCTGACGGCGATCTCTTCGGGAGAAAGCGCGCCGATATCGAGCCCCACCGGCGCATGCACGCGCTGGAACTCCTCGGCCTTGTGTCCCTCCCGTTCGAGCGCCTTGTACACCGAAAGCACTTTGCGCTTGCTCCCGATCATGCCGATGTACCGCGCGTCGGTTCGCACCGCCCACGCAAGCACGCGCATGTCGTCCTTGTGCCCGCGCGTGACGATCAGCAGGTAGCTCGACGCGTTCGGTCTGATTTTCTCAAAGGCATCTTCATAGGTCGTGTATAGATCGCCGGCCATCGGAAAGCGCTCGGCATTGGCAAATGCCGCGCGGTCGTCCGCCACGCCGACCGCAAACCCCGCCGCGCTTGCCACACGCGCGACGCCCAGCGAAACGTGCCCGCCGCCGAAAATGTAAAGCGTCGGCTGCGGTAGAATCGGCTCGACAAAAATCTCCAGCGTCCCTCCGCAGATCAGCCCGGCGTCGTACTGCGCCTCATGATTCAAATTGAATGTCATCTTCCGCGGTTGCTCGGCGTGCATCACATCCTTCGCTGCGGCCCAGACTTCGGCCTCGACGCATCCGCCGCCAATCGTCCCCGCGATCGAGCCGTCCTCGCGCACCAGCATGCGCGAGCTTTCGTAGCTCGGGATCGAGCCATTCGTGTGGACAATCGTGGCAAGTGCCCCGCGCTCGCCGGCCTTCCGCATCCGCACAATTTCTTCGAAGATATCCATCGGTCTGGTCTTCAGTGGCACAGACAATCCTGTCTGTGCGCATTTTCCTGAGCCTACTTTGCCCCGCGCGGCGTGTCAATCCGCGCGTAGTCGAAGCGTGCATTTCACGATTCTTGCGCCGTCTTACGCTTTCTCTGCGGCGAACGGGTCCTTCTGGACACCGCTCCGGCCCGATGCTACGTTAGCGCGCTCATCGCTCCGGAGGATTTCATGAAGGCGGTCGTCATCACCGAGCACGGCGGTCCCGAGGTCCTGCGCTACACGGATGTTCCCGAGCCGACGATCGGCGCGAGTGACGTCCTCGTTCGCGTGCGCGCCTGTGCGCTCAATCATCTCGACCTGTGGATGCGCGGCGGTCTTCCCAATCGCCCTGTCCAGTTCCCGCACATCCTCGGCAGCGACATTTCCGGCGAGGTCGCCAAAATCGGCGAGAACGTGAAAAACGTGCGCGTCGGCGAAAAGGTATTGCTCGCGCCGGGCACATCCTGCGGCGAGTGCCCGCAGTGCATCGGCGGCCGCGACAATTTCTGCAAGGACTATACCCTTTTTGGCACCACCATCCCCGGCGGCTACACCGAATTTGTGAAATCGCCCGCCGCCAACGTGATTCCCATCCCGGGCAACCTGACCTTCGAAGAGGCCGCTGCGATTCCGCTCGTTTTCCTCACCGCGTGGCACATGCTCTTCTATCGCGCGCATCTGCAGCCCGCCGAAGACGTGCTCGTAATCGCTGCGGGCAGCGGCGTCGGCAGCGCAGCCGTTCAAATCGCGAAGGCCACGGGTGCGCGCGTCATCGCCACCGCAGGTTCCGAAGCGAAACTCGCGAAAGCGAAAGAGCTCGGCGCTGATCTCGTCCTGCTGCACAAAGGCGAATTCGCGCGCGAAGTGAAAAAGCTCACGGGCGGCCGTGGCGTGGACGTCGTCTTCGAGCATGTCGGCGAGGCCACATGGGATCAGAGCGTCTACAGTCTCGCGCCCGGCGGGCGGCTCGTCACCTGCGGAGCGACAACGGGCCGCGATAGCAAGATCAACGTCGGTTATCTCTTCGCGCGCCAGCTTTCGATTCTCGGCTCGTTCATGGGACACAAGTCGGAGCTCTTCTCGGCGCTCGAGCTCTTCAAGCGCGGCCTGCTCAAGCCTGTGATCGACACGGTCTTCCCGCTCGAACGCGCCGCCGACGCTCATCGCCGCCTCGAAAGCCGTGAGCAATTCGGCAAAGTCGTTCTGAAAGTAGGGTGAACGCGCTCTTTCTAGTAGACTCGTCGCACCGTGTCGATTCGTTGGTCTCTTGTCGCAGCCTTGACTGGCGTTGCAGCACTGATTGCCGCCGCCCCGTGTTGCAGTGCGGAAACGCTTGGCGAGGTCCTGACGCAGCACAAGATTTCCGGCGAGCGCCTCTCCTCAAAGACTCTCAACGAACGCATCACGAGCTACGCCGTGTTGGATGACAACAGCGCCTCCATGATCGCGTACTACGTCGACGACGGTTCCGGCAAGCTCCAGCCACCCTTGCGGCTAGCGCGATATTCGAAGCAGGATTCCCGCTGGACCGAAGCTGCAATGAGCCGCGAAGATGCGAACCTCCCTGGGGAAACAATTGATTGCCTCGGCTCCGCGGAAAACATCCATCACCTCGGCGATTATTTCCTGATCGACACGCATCTCGGCCCTTCGAGCGGCTGCGTCATCATGGTTTCGCCGAAGCTCAAAGTCACGAAGGTCCTCGATGGCTGGTATCTCGCGGGACTTCTCTCTCACATCGTCGTCTATCACGAGAGCATGGTGCATTTCGCTCCCACACAGCCGATGACGATCAAGATGTTCGACCCGGATCAGGAGAAGGTCACCGCCAGCGTCCGCTCCTACGTTTCTATCAACACCCTGTACCCGCCGCGACAAGATCCTTATCGTGCGCAGTACATCGAATCCCTTCGTCCCTTGGTAGGCGATCAAGCGTGGTGCAACACACACAACTCGGATTGCCATCCGGCGGATTTCGGAAGTGAACTCACACGGGACGGAACATCCGGCGCGAGCCTGGTCGCCACCAACGACGCCGTTCAAGGCCTCGCTTTCGTCGTCGAATACTCTGCGGTCGGAATTGTTCCCGACGAAACCATCAAGAAGACGCCCGCGCTCAAGCAGCGCGTTGTTTACATCTTTCAGCTGTCTGCGAAAGGTTTCGGCTATCGCGAATTTCCGCTCGATGAAATGCAGGATCGTTTCGGCGTCTCAACCATACAGGAGCTTGTGAATCCTCCTGCTTTCGATAAAGTGTTTAGCGCGCAAACTCGTTAGGCGCCCACGCCGCCGTTCAAGCGCCTGCCGCGAATCCGTCAAACGGGAGAATGCCGATGGGCGAATTTCATGCGCTCCTGGTCGAAGGCGTCCCCGGAGTCGGCAAGTCCACGCTGATCGACGCACTGATTCGCCGCCATGTCGATTCATCCGACCCGCGGCGCATTCGCTCATTTCTGCATCTCTCGCAGACCCACACGTACGGTCCTCTCGCTCCCGCCGAAGATCGTCGCTCGCTCACGATGGAAGAGAATTTGGAGCTACTCGGCCGCATTGCGCAAACACTCGAATGGCTGCACGCTGACCTGCGTCACAGCGACAAACCCTGCTTCATCTTGATCGACTCGCTGCATCTCACGCACTGCCTTCGCCCGGGCGTGCTCGCATGGGAAGACGCAACGCCGATCGATCGCCGCCTCGCCGAAATCGGCTGCAAATTGTTGCTCTTGACGGGCAAGCCGGAAACGATTCGCTCGCGAACGATTCACGCCCGCGCCGACTCGCAGTTCCTCACGCAGTACGCCACGAAATTCGGCCAAACGCTTGAGATGATCCACGCGCACTTCGTCCGCGAACAGACAGAATTCATTCGCATGTTTGGCGAGTCGGCTCTCGAAAAGAGAATGTTTGAAAACGACGGAAGCCTCGATACCATCGTGGAGGATGCCCATCGATTCTGGACCGCCGAACCCGGTGCCAGTGGCGTCCGATTCAAAACGCACAACGCGTGACGATCCGGTCGTTATCACCGTTGCGAGCGAAGCGAGTGGAAGGACCTCTCTTAAAGCCCATGCGCCGTGAAACCACCAGCGTCTCTGACGATCCGATCAGGATCGTCATCCTGCTTGCCCTGACGGAGGGAGGAGCAACGCGACGAGGGACCTCCTTTGAGTGAAACTCATGCGTCGTGAAACTACTAGCGTCTCCCAGGAAGACTATCTGAAAGCCATCTGGGAGATCGTCCAGGAAGAACAAGTCCCGATCAGCGCGCGCCTCGCCGAGGATCTCGGCGTCACGCCGCCCGCGGTCACGGCCGCGCTCAAGCGCATGGCCCGCGACGGCTACCTTCGCGTCCAGCGCGACGGACGCATTCAGCTCACGGCGAAAGGGAAGGGCGCCGCCCAGCACCTCGTCCTGCGTCACCGCCTCGCCGAAAAGCTTCTCACCGAAATCATCGGTCTCGAATGGTCGCGCGCGCACGAAGAGGCCGAACGCCTCGAACACGGCATCTCGCCCGAAGTCGCGCGCCTTCTCCTCGCGCGCTTCGGACGCGACAGCCGCTGCCCGCACGGTGTTCCGCTCTTCGGCGGCATGTCGCGCCTTCGCCGCAAGCATGGCGCGGTGCGTCTCTCCGAAGCCGACGTCGGTCACTCCTACGAAGTCCTGCGCGTTTACGAAAAAGATCCCGCGTTCCTCGAATTTCTCGAACAGCGCCACCTGCGCCCGTCGGCGCACGTGCGCGTCCTCGGCCGCGAATACGATCAGACCATGTCGCTCACGGTCTCCGGCCACGGCGCCGCACGCATCCACCTCGGCAAGCCTGCCACCGAGCGCGTCTGGGTCCGCCGGATCGGGTAAATCGAGCCAACGGAGAGCGGGGCAGGTTACGCCTGCGGTTGGCCCCGCTTCCTCAACGCTTGTGACACGCCGAGTGCATCGGCGATCCTCTGCCACCTAGCAGAAAAGTCTCTCCGCATCTTCTCAGTGATGACCCAATCTTTGCTGACACGCCGATGTCTGACCTGGAGTTGGACGGCGTCTATTGCGGCGAGAATACCCATTACAGACCTAGTGAATATCTGGCGCGGAGATCCGTGCGGCGCAAAATTATGGAGCCTCAGAGCCCTGCATCGATCCGAGATTCCCGGGCTTGTAAACAATAGCGGTTCAGACTTATGGCCAAACTCGTTTCTTATCTTCCTAACAATATGCAATTCCTTCCTGGTTCCAGCACTAATGAGTCCAAGCGCGCAAGCCATGTCGATTCGTGCAGAAAAGGAGCCGAGCGGCCTGGACTGGTCCAAGAGCTCATTCGAAAGTTGTGCATCGTTGGTGAAATAGCCTCTCAAGAGAGTCAACAAACGATCGTCGAGATGGGCAGCGGCCATTAGTGCACAACCACGGTCCGTCTCCGGACTCAACGAGTGCCTAAATCGGAAAGCGCGGTCGAGATTTCGCCCCAATACCCTCTTCTTCGTCGTTGCCATTTTGCTCGTCCATGCTAGTGTGCGCGATTGCGTGGCTTGCCATCTTGCGCCTAACTGCCAGCCGACTCCGAAACGATCCCATCTGCAGGTCGATTGACATAGTGTACTGTACTCGTGGTCCCACGGAGGCAGACCCCGTCAAATGCTGAACGCGCTGCGCTACTACTGGATCATCGCCAAGGGCTACCGCCTCCGCCCCTGGGAATCGCCCTACATTCAATGGCGCATGGAAACGTTCTTCGGTCAGGACGCTGCCGATCTCGACGCCCGCAAATTCTTCCGCCTGATGTGGCGCGAGCGCGCTCGCATGGAGCACTTTCTCGACTGGGTTGCGGAGCGCCGCGAGCGCCAGCGGCAAAAACAATGAAAGATCGGAATCGGCCGTTGAATCTCGTTCCTACCGCAAAGCCGACAGCAATGCGCGTATTTCGCGCAGCACATCAGTCTCGTTGGTGATGAAGATGTAGTGATATGTGTCGCGAATACGGATCACGCGGGCGGAAGGCAAGCCCTTCTGGAATCCATCGGCGATGGCTTCGTCGTTGGCCTCGGCACGAGCGAGGGCTGCATCCCGGGCGACGGGATCTTTGTCCGCGTAAGGCCCCAGGCGGTGTCCTACAACGTAGATGGCGAGAATGGGAGCGCGAATATCTGTAAATTTTTGCTCGCCGCGGATGATCGCTAGGGTGGCGACCTGTTCGTCGACGTGTTTGCCGAGCCCTCCGCTAGGCGTAATCTCGAATTGCACGCGGATTTCCGCCTCGGGTACCGCATAGCCGAAATTGGCCTTCCTCCAGGATTGAAACGCCGCGACGCTGGCCAAATCGGCCGGGCTTGGGTTGGGACTTTGCGGATTCGCGACGTCCAGAGTCTTCCGCATGTTCGTGACATCATTTTCAAAACGCGGCAGTTCTTCCTGAAGTTCGCTTAGGCCGCGCTTTTCGTCATCGGGACTCATGCCTACTTTGAACTGCTCAAGCGTTGTTCTTACCTCCCCGAGATCAAAACTAAAGTCACCGAGGGAATTGTTGTAGTAGGCATAGGCGTAGCCGGCGTCGAGATAGACGAGGCCGGCGACGCGCTCGGGATGGCGGGAACCGATGGAGCTTAGTTCTTCCCCAGCGATGGAATGGCCGACGAGAATGGGCCGATCGAGCTTTAGAGCATCCAGCACGGCGAGTACGTCATCGCCGAGGCGGTCGGCAGAGTAGTTGTTGTCATGCGCAGCGGGCGAGCTGGATGCGCCGAAACCGCGACGCGTAATGGCGTACACGTGGAAGGAGCCAGTGAGTTTCGGAGCGAAATCGTCAAATACGTGCGCCGTATTCCCCAAGCCCGCCAGGAGAACCAGCGGCCGCCCGGCGCCGCCCCAATCGAGCACCTCCAGCTTCACGTCGGCATCAACGGTGACGAACTGAACCGTGTGTTGGGAAGGATCCTGCCATCCGCCGGGTTGTTGCGGCGAGAGATTGGGCGCGAAAAGCAGCACAGCAAGGCCGACAAAAAAAACCTGACGACTCATTGCATTAAGCCTTAGCTCCGATTCTATAACATCTTCCGGCCACCTTCGGATGAGTCGGGCCTGACGGGCGGGGTAATACGACAAAGTGCCTCCAGCGTCGGGATTTGAATTTTGCACGCAGCGCGCCTTCGGAGTACTCTCTCGGCGTTACAACTGGGGGTGTAGCCGTGCGCAACCCGAAAAAAGATTCCGTCAACCGGCGCGAGTTTCTGCGCACCGCTGCCGCCGGAACTGCCGCGCTCGTCGTCCCGCCGGTAACCACGCGCGCCGCGCAGCCCGCGAAACCTCACATCGCAGGCGCGCCGCCGCTGCTGAAGGCTGTCGCGCCCGACGGCAACCCAAGCGTTGAAATCCTCACCGTCGATCGCCCCGGCTCCGACTTCATGGTCGACGTGCTGAAATCGCTCGACTTCGAATATCTCTGCGCGAATCCCGGCAATTCCTTCCGCAGTCTGCACGAGTCTCTGATCAACTACGGCAAGAATCAGTCGCCGGAATTCATCACCTGCTGCCACGAAGAATCCTCGGTCGCGATGGGCCACGGCTACGCGAAGATCGAGGGCAAGCCGCTGCTCGTTTGCGTGCACGGCACGGTGGGTTTGCAGCACGCCTCGATGGCGATCTACGACGCCTTTTGCGACCGCGTGCCCGTCTACATCATCCTCGGCAATTTTTCCGACGCCGCGCTGCGCTTCGGTCAAGTTGACTGGACGCACAGCGCGCAGGATCCCGCCGCGATGATTCGCGACTACGTGAAGTGGGACGACAACGCCGTTTCGCTCGAAGCATTCGCCGAATCCGCCGTGCGTGCCTACAAAATCGCGACGACGCCTCCGATGATGCCCGTCGCGCTCGTCGCCGGACATGAGCTGCAGGAGAACCCCGCGCCTGACGGTGCGAATCTGGCGGTGCCGAAACTTTCGACGATTTCGCCTCCCGTCGGCGATTCGGCTGCGGTCGCGGAAGCCGCTCGAATGTTGGTGGCGGCGGAAAATCCCGTGCTGATCACCGATCGCGTCGCGCGCACGGCCGCGGGTCTCGCCGGCATGATCGAGCTCGCCGAAACTTTGCAGGCACCCGTGATCGACCGCAATGGACGCATGAATTTCCCCACGCGCCATCCCCTCAACATGACCGAGCGCGCAGGCGCGACGATCGCGGGAGCGGACGTCATTGCCGGCCTCGAGCTGACCGACTTTTGGAGCGCGGTGAATTCGGTGCGCGGGCAGGTCTATCCCGAGACGCGCCCGGTCACGAAGCCTGGCACCAAACTCATCAGCGTCACGGCGAACGATCTTTTTGCGAAGAGCAATTACCAGGATTTTCAGCGCTACCAGCCGGTTGATCTCGCGATCGCCGCCGACGCCGAAGCGACGCTGCCGTCGCTCATCGAAGCCGTGAAGCGCCAGCTCACCGACGACCGAAAGCGCGCGTTCGCCGACCGCGGCGCGAAAATCGCCGCTGCGCATCAGCAGGTGATGCAGGCGCAGCGCGATGCCGCGACGTCCGGTTGGGACGCGAGCCCGATCAGTACGGCGCGCCTGTCGATGGAGCTCTGGGCGCAGATCAAAAATGAAGATTGGTCGTTCGTCTCGAATTGCCAGTTCGTTAGCCGCTGGCCGCTGCGCTTGTGGGATTTCAAGAAGCACTATCAATACATCGGCGCGGAGGGAGGTTACGGAGTTGGGTACGGCGCGCCGGCATCGGTTGGAGCTGCGCTTGCCAATCGCAAGCACGGCCGTCTGACGGTTAGCATCCAGAACGACGGGGATCTGATGTTCGCGCCCGGCGTGCTCTGGACCGCGGCGCACTCGCGCATTCCGATTCTGATCCTCATGCACAACAATCGCGCCTACCATCAGGAGTTGATGCAGATTCAGATCATGGCCAATCAGCACCAGCGCGGAATCGAGCGCGCCAGCATCGGCAACGTGCTCACCGATCCGGCGATCGATTACGCGAAACTCGCGCAGAGCATGGGCGTGCACGGCGAAGGGCCGATCAGCGACCCGAAAGATCTCGCGCCCGCGATCCGGCGCGCGATCGAGGTCGTGAAGACCGGCAGTCCGGCGCTCGTCGACGTTCTCACGCAGCCGCGCTAGGAGATGAATGTGCGCCAATTGAAATTGCTCGCACTTGCTTTCGCGGTGGTGCTCGGCTGCCATTGCGTCGAGGCGCAAGCGCCCGCCAAGACATCCGGGGACATCGATAACGGCAAACACCTTTTCGCGAGCGCCGGATGTGCGACGTGCCACGGCGCGAAAGCAGAAGGTACCAACCTCGCGCCGGCGATTGCTCCACCGCCCGTCGATCTGCCGGGCCTGATCGCGTACGCTCGCAAACCGACCGGCAAGATGCCGCCCGTTCCGATCGGCACAGCTGACGACCAGCAGATCGGCGACATCTACGCATTCCTGAAATCGATCGCCCCCGCATCGTCGTCCGCCGTGGAATCGCTGAAAGGCGATCCAGAAAACGGGAAGAAGCTCTTCGCCGCGTACGGCTGCTACGAATGTCACGGCCGCCAAGGAGCGGGCGCCGCGATCGCGCCCCGCGTCGGCCCGCCCGCGCTTTCGCTCGCAGGCGTCGTTCGCTACGTGCGCGCGCCGACTGGCCAGATGCCGCCGTACACGGCGAAGGTCGTCTCCGATCAAGACCTCGCCGACATCTACGCCTACCTGAAATCGTTCCCGGCGCCGCAGCCCGCGTCTACCATCCCGCTCTTGAATCAGCAGCGCGCGCCGCGCCCTGCCGAATCCTCGTTTTTCTTCGCCTGCTCTGAACTTGTCCCTCAGTACAGTGGTTCCGTGCGACGCCGCGCGTGACAATGTTTCATTACTTCTGCGTGCTTTGTCATGCGTCGACTCTTCCCACTTTTCGTGCTTGTGGCGGCGCTGCTTCAGGCCGATTGCGCGGGTGTGACCGGCACGTCCGGCAACCCTGGAAATCCGGGCGCGTCGCCTCCACCGCCAAGCATCAGCGTTTCGGTTTCGCCCAACCCTGCGACGGTTCGAGTGGGCGCGACGCAATCGTTTTCCGCGACTGTCACCGACACGTCGAACTCGAATGTGACGTGGCAAGTGAACGGCGTGGCGGGCGGCAGCGCGGCGACCGGAACGATCAGTTCGAGCGGTCTCTATACTGCGCCCGCGGCCTTGCCCAATCCGAATAGCGTCACGGTGCAAGCGGTCAGCGCGGCCGATTCGAGCGCTTCGGGCAGCAGCACGGTGACACTCTGGAATCCGATGCCGGTGCTGAACGGCATTTCGCCGAATACGGTTTCGACCGGCGCGTTTTCGATCACGCTCAACGGCAGCGGATTCGTGAGCGGCGCGCAGGCGCAACTCGCCGGCACGGCGCTGACGACAAGCTTTGTCTCTTCGACGCAGCTCACGGCGACGGGTAATGCTTCGACTGCGGGCAATTTCGCCGTCACCGTGACGAATCCGAATCCGGGCAGCGCGACGTCCGGCGCACAGAATCTGCAGGTCACTTCGAATAGCGGCGGTCCACCTCCTCCACCTCCTGCATGCAGCGTGATGACTCCGGGGCAAGAAGGCAGCCTCAATGGCTTCGTGCTGTTCCCTCCGGATAATTTGTGGAATACGGACATCTCGAACTCGCCGGTCGATCCGAATTCCGCGGCGATCATCAGCTTCATCGGCGGCAGCGTGCCGCTGCATCCCGATTTCGGCTCGGGTCTGTACAACGGCTCGATCATCGGCATCCCGTATCTCGTGGTCGATTCGTCGCAGGCGCCGATCGCGATCGATTTCACGGCCTACGGCGACGAGAGTGATCCCGGCCCGATGCCGATTCCTACTAGCGCGCCGATCGAGGGCGATCCCAATCCGAGCGGCGATCAGCACGTGCTCGTGCTCGACAACAACGGCTGCTGGCTCTACGAACTTTTCGACGCGCAGCCGAGCGGCGCGGGCTGGAACGCAGGCTCGGCCGCCGTCTGGGATCTCACAGCCGACGAGCAGCGGCCTTACACCTGGACTTCCGCCGACGCGGCGGGCCTGCCGATCTTCCCGGGTCTCGTGCGCTACGACGAAGTCGTCGCGGGCGCGATCAATCACGCGATCCGGTTCACGCTGCAACACAGCCGCGCCGCGTTCACGCCGCCTGCATCGCACTGGGCCGCGAATTCGTCGAGCGCCAACGCCGCGCCAATGGGCATGCGAATGCGGCTGAAGGCCAGCTTCGACATTTCCGGCTACTCCGCCACGAATCAAGTAATCCTCACGGCGATGAAAAAGTACGGGATCATCATGGCGGACAACGGGTCGTCGATGTATATCAGCGGTGCGCCCGACGATCGCTGGAACAACGACGATCTGCACAATCTTGACGGCGTCACCGCGGCGGATTTCGATGTGACCGAAATGAATCCGATCTACACGAGCGCCAACGTGCCGCAAGGCGCGGCTCCTTCGATCGCCAGCTTCACCGCAAGCTCGCAGACTGTCTCGGCGGGCACGCCCGTGACGCTGAGCTGGAGCGTGAGCGGCGCGTCCTATCTGATCGTTTCCCCGGATATCGGCGCCACGCGCGGCACGAGCGTTGTTGTCACGCCCTCGCAGACCACGACATACACGCTGTACGCGACGAACGCATTCGGCCGCACGACGGCTACGGTCACCATCACGGCGCAGTGACGCGAGCGTTTGCGTTTCGGAAACCTACGTTCGCGGATTCGATGCCATCGTGGAGGTAAGGGGAGTAGAGTTTTTGGTGAGCCAGCCATGCGATACAAATTGATCCTTGCGTTGGTCTTTTGCGCTGCGATCGCGGCGGGCGCCGTCGCTGCGCCGCGTCCGGGCGGCCTCGGAACGATCGGCGGTCAAGTGCTGAACGCGAGCGGGAAGCCCGTTGTCGGCGCGCACGTGACACTGCAGACCACCGAAGGCCATCATCTCCAGACCGTGGATACCAACGAGCAAGGCCGCTTCTGGTTCGCATCTCTTCCCGAAGGGCAATATTCGGTGCGCGCGACGTACGAAGATCGCGTATCCGAATGGCGGCAAGGCCTGTGGGTCGCGCCCGGCGAACAGACCAGCATCGTGCTTCACCTTCGGCCGAAGAAGTAGCTTCCGACCTTTTTCGAGCAAACTCCTGGGAAATACCAGCCCCTCCAATTGCGTATGATATAGGCGAGGCCAGTGAACGATGGTGTTCGTGTCGGTGACGCGCTTGCGCATACGGTCGATTTTCTTTCTGCCGCAATTTTTGTGGTACGCACTCCGCTCGTCGCGCCAGGCGCAGCGCTCGCCGGGTTTTGTCGGCGGGCGGCTGATGCGCGAAGCGCAAAACGCCTTCTGGACGCTGACCGCGTGGAATGCCGATAAAGCAATGGACGCATTCCGCACGCAGGGAGCGCACCGCGACGCGATGCCGAAGCTGCTCGATTGGTGCGACGAAGCCGCTGTCGTGCACTGGACTCAGGAATCGCGCGAGTTGCCGTCGTGGCAAGAGGCGTACGAGCGGATGATCAAGCAAGGCCGTCCGTCGAAGGTCCGGCATCCGTCGGCGGCGCACACCGCGCACCAGTTCCCTCCGCCGCGGCCGAGCCGCATCGACGCGCCGATCGCGCCGGCAAATTAGGCTCACTCTAGTTCGCACGCGCGAGCCTCCGCTTAATCTCGCGCTCGAAATCGGGGAAGTAGCGGCTGATAACGGCAAGATCGAATCGCGCGAGGATTGATTCCTTCGGTTCGTTTTCGAGAAGGAATTCGAACGAGCGCCGCACGAGTTCCGCAGGCTCGATCTTGCTGCCCGCGAGGCGGTCGTAGTCGGCTTTCTTCAGCGTGACGCGGTGCGACGTCGCGCTCTTGCCTTCGGTCACGCGGACCTGGAATTCTTGCTCGCCGATTTTTTCGACTTCAATTTTTGCGGGCATTCTGTGATTTTCCCTAAACTTTTTATTCAGCTCCGGCTGGTGAGCGCTAGATTCATTCCCTCAAAATGTTGGCGATTAGGATTTTTCAAGTGCATGTGTTTGCAATGAGATAGGTTGGATTCTACTAACGAAATTTGGCGATTAGAAATCCATGGGTTCAACGCGCGGGGAACGGAGCCGCCACCCCTCAAGAGCTTGCTGCGATTGGCACGTCCGGGCGCGCAGAAGGGGAGGGCTTGGGTCCGGTAGTTACGTCGCGTTGTCCGTCTCATGCTCTTCACGCGATCAGGCTAACAGCGGGGATGCGCCTGTCAAGCGCGGGAGTCTGTGGACTTTTGCCCGAATAGGTCGGTGGTTGATACTCGTACCTACAGCAGCGACACAATCTTCCTTTCGATCACCTTGACGTTTACCGGTATGCGCTGGTCGATCTCCCGTTTTTGGCCCAGGATCTGGCACGTCAGAACGACCCGGAGGCTTGCCTTGAAGAACACGCCTTGGTTGTCGTGCATTTGAGCCAAGGTATTGACAGGGTCGGTTTGACATCGCCAACCGATGGGCAGAGAGCTTCTGGGTCTTGCGGTCCATAGCCCGCTAGATTGGGGTACGGCAGGTTCGGTAATCGGGATTTCATCTGATAGTAGTACAACCTCCTCGACGATGACTGTTTCATCCGATCGATTCTCTACGTTCAGGAGAAAATTCTCAGCCCGGCCGTGCTCAAGCTTGATCCAGAGCCGCACTTTCGCCAGCCTGTCTTGTATCTCTGACTGTGACAACCGCTCGGCGTTGGGTAAAGAAGCGTTCCTTGGAAGTTCGCCGCCTGCAATAACGATGCGGTCACGGCCCACATACTTTGCTTCGCGAAGGGCTTTGTCAGCGTCATCGAAGAGGCTCTCGGTCGAAGCCGAGGTTTGCGGATAGGACGCGATTCCGATACTGAAGGTGACCTTGTGAGAGCAGCGTTGAAACCGCAGCGCTGCGCCCACATCCCGCAACCTCTCGCTCAGAGCGCAGGCCTCGGTCGCGTTGTAGTTGGGAAGTATCACGGCGAATTCATCGCCGCCCCATCGATAGCATCGGCCCTTTCCCTCGCACACCAACTTCAATGCCGACGCGATTCCAACGAGGACTTCGTCGCCCGCGGAGTGGCCGAACTCATCATTCACCGACTTGAAACGGTCGCAGTCAATGATCGCTAGGGCGAGGGGTGAGGACGCGCTCACGGCCTTGCCGAGTTCTGCTAAGTCTGCATTGAACTGGCGCCTTGAGAATATGCCGAGCGATCCGTCTTGGTCGCTGCTTTGGTCGATGGTGGTTTGGCCGCCTAGGAGGAATCGCCGACCCAAGGGAGTGATTTCCAGACTATGGAAGTTTGTGATCGCTTGAGGCCAGCCAGAACTTACGACCACTCCTGAGACGTAGTGCTTTTTCACCAGAGCCTGTATGGCGATGATCCATTGCTCTCTGGGTTTCGAAGCGAACTCGGAAGGTTCGTCGCGCAGGTCGTCTAATCCCGGTTCTTCTGGAAAGGCGCCGCCGAGCTTGGTCAGGATGAAGTCTGCCAGTTTTTCATCGTAAGCCATAGCCCCAAATACTCTACCATACCGAGGCGAACGCGAAGCGAAGCCAGTAGCGAGCGCATCGAAGCTGCGCGGCTGCGCACGCGCGGGGGCGCGGCCTGCAGGCAGGAGTGCGTGCGCCACGGAGAGCGAGTCGCCGAGGCGCACTCATGTGCCGCACGGCGCGCAGGCGCCAGCGCGGGCGGTTAGAGAGGCGTATAATTAGAGCAAAGGCAAGACCACGTGGAAGACCTGAAGATCATCGACAAAGTTTCCGAGTTGCACGAGGCGAGATGGTGGGAGGCGGAGCCGAACGGCCGCGTGCACTGCTATTTGTGTCCGCGGCACTGCCACATTGGGGAGGGGCAGGCCGGATTTTGTTTCATTCGCGCGAACCACGGCGGCAAGCTCTACAGCCTCGGCTACGCGCATCCCGCCGCGCTGCAAATCGATCCGATCGAGAAAAAGCCGCTGAACCATTTTCTGCCGGGCACGCGCGTCTTTTCGATGGGGACGGCAGGCTGCAACATGGGCTGCTTCTTCTGCCAGAACTGGGGAATCTCAAAGTCGAAGGCCGATCAGGCCGCGTCCACCTACGTTCCACCCGAGGACGTAGTAACGCTGGCGATGCGCTACGGGTGCCCGTCGATCGCGTTCACCTACAACGAACCGACGATCTGGGGCGAGTACGTGATCGACATCTGCCACGCCGCGAAGGAGGCCGGCATCAAGACGGTGATGGTCTCGAACGGCTACATCACGCGCGAAGCGTTCCACGACATCTACGACCACATCGACGCGGCGAACATCGACCTGAAGGCGTTCACGGAAAATTTCTACGGGAAGATTACGCTGACGCACTTGCAGCCCGTGCTCGACACGCTGCAGTGGCTCAAGAACGAGACGGACGTGTGGTTCGAGATCACGAACCTGATCATTCCGACGCTCAACGACGCGCCATCGGAGACGCGCGCGCTCGCGGAATGGGTGCTCGAACATCTCGGGCCGGATGTGCCGCTGCATTTCACGGCATTTCATCCCGACTTCAAATTGCGCGACAAGCCGCGCACTCCGCCGGAGACGCTCCACGCTGCGCGCGCGACGGCGATGGAAGCGGGGCTGCACTACGTCTATGAGGGGAACATTTACAGCGGCGGGGCGCACACATTTTGCCCGTCGTGCAAGAAGTTGCTGATTCGCCGGTCGTGGCATGACGTGCAGGAAAACCATCTCAAGAACGGCTGCTGCCCGAATTGCGGACTCGCGATTCCGGGGCGGTGGTCGAATTCGACTGCTCCGAAACTCTCTCGAAAGGCGCAGGCGATTGCCGAAGAACGCTACGGCGATTTGAATTTGTAGAACACGCCCAATCCTCACATCGACTCGACTACATGCTGCGGATAAGTCTGCGCATTGGTACGGCGCTTCGTGCCGTCGTTTTTTCGCGGGGCTTAAGCCCCGCGCTTCCACCGAAAGAGTACGTCGGAGCTCCCTTCGCATTCGCTCAGGGCAAGGAGGTACCGCGCCTGCAGCCGGCAGGCAAGCTCCGCGCGGATCGTTTATGTCGCACCTAAAGGTGCGACCCTCAAAGCGAAGATCGCGGTCGCGCGCCATCCCCTCGCGAGATCAGGTGCGCGTGGCGGGGCGGAGCCAAGAGGCGAGGGCGGCGACTGCGAGCACGCCTAGTATCACAGCCAGAGAAATTTCTGTGGGGATCGGAATCCATTCGCTCAGGAGCATTTTCGCTCCTACGAAAAATAGAATGAGGGCGAGGCCCTGATGAAGGAAGCGGATCCGCGACATCATTTCCGCAAGGCCGAAGTACATCGCGCGCAGGCCGAGAATCGCGAAGACGTTGGATGAATACGCGATCAACGTATCTCGCGTGACGGCGAGAACGGCCGGCACCGAATCGACCGCGAAGATCACGTCCATCGCTTCGATGGCGACAAGCGCGAGAAGCAGCGGCGTGACGGCGCGGTGCCCGTTGGTGCGAACGATGAATTTTTCTCCCTGGTAGGACGCATCGACCGGATGAATCTTGTGCACCAAGCGCATCAGCCAGTTGTCTTCAGGGCGGAAGGCATGGCCGGGAAGCAGCATGTGAATGCCCAGAAACACCAGCCCAGCGCCGAAGACGTAGAGCGCGAAGTGAAAATGGCGCAGGAGTTGTACTCCCGCCACGACGAACGCCAGGCGCAACACGAGCGCTCCGACTACGCCGGTGTAAAGCACGCGATGCTGGTAGCGCGGGTCGATGCCGAACGCGCGGAAAATCAAAAGAAAGACGAAAATATTGTCCGCGCTGAGGGATTTCTCAAGCACGTAGGCCGCGAAGAATTCGACTCCGAGCTGATGGCCGCGCGTGACGTAAATCCAGAAGCCGAAGGCCACCGACAGTCCGATCCACGCGCAGGTTTCGATGAGAGCGCGCTTGAGCGTGACGCGCCCGGACTTCGACGACGCGGCCAGATCAATGACAAGCGCCGCACCGATCACTACAGCGAATATGATCCAGGCGATCGAGTCTCCGTTCACGGGGATCGGAATTCCTTTTCCATTTTGGCGAGCCGCACGAGTCTACACTGCGCGTGTCCGACTGGGAACGCGGCGGGTCCGGGATGTGCCGTGCGCCCCGAGCTATGAGAAAATGGGATTTGCCAGCGGCCGGAGGTGGAGTATGGCGATCGGATCGCTTACGGCAGCAGCGTCGTATTTGATCGAACAGAAGTACGATGCGTACACGCCCGAACAGCACGCGGTTTGGGCAGAGCTGGTGCGAAGGCGAAGACCGCAGATCGACGCGCACGCGTGCCGCGCCTACCTCGAAGGCTACGAATTTCTCGGGCTCGAAGACAACCGCCTGCCGAATTTGAAGTCGATCACCGCGCGGCTCAAGCCCCGCACCGGATGGAGCTCGACGCCGGTGAGCGGCTTCCTGCCGAGCGACGCATTTTTCGAGATGCTCGACGCGCGGATGTTTCCGACGACCACGTGGATTCGGAGCCGCGAGTCGCTGGGATACACGCCCGAGCCGGATATTTTTCACGACGTCTTCGGGCATGTGCCGATGCATTCGCATCCCGTCTTCGCGGATTTTTTGCAGCACTACGGAAACGTCTGCGCGAAGATCAAGAACAAGGAAACGCTCGAGCGGCTCGGGCGGCTTTTCTGGTACACGGTCGAATTCGGGCTGATTCGCGAAGGCGGAAAGATCAAGGTGTATGGCAGCGGCGTAATCAGCTCGCACGGGGAGTGTACCAACGTGATCGAAGGCGGCTGCGAAATTCGACATTTCTCGCTCGATGAAGTCCTCGCCACGCCGGTGAAGGTCGACCGGATACATTCCCTCCTGTTTGCCATCGATGGTTTCGAGCAAATCTACGAAGCGATGCACGAGGCGGAGAAGCGCGTGCTCGCGCATTCGTAGATTGCCCCTTCCTGGCAATAACCAGAATCCCTAAAGAGAGATTCTTCGACTGCGTGGCCGGACGTCCCGGCCAGGCGGGGCGCGAAAATCTGTCCGGCCACTTCGCTCAGAATTACGCCTCGGGTGAACAAATCACGAGGTGAAGGATTGCGTCGGCGTGTCAAACAGAAAAAGAGGGATGCTGGGCTAAAGCCCAGCGCTACATTCAAACCTTACGGCGGCGACTTCTCGTACTTGATGACAATTCCGTTGACAGCAAAAAACGCGCGTGTTACTCACGCATGCGCGCGCGATTTTGCGTCGCGTGATGTTTCGGAGACCAATCGCAGATGAAGCTGGAGCTTCCGCCAAGAGTCAGCGACAAGGCGTTCGCGAAGGCGCTAGACGCGTTTGCAGGCGTCGTGGGCAAGCAATGGGTGCTGGCGACCGACGAAGACCGCGACACGTTCATGGACTACTACGCCGCAGGCGACGCGGATCAGCACGTCCCGAGCGCGGCGGTCGGACCGCAGTCGGTCGAAGAGGTGCAGGCGATCGTCCGCATCGCCAACGAATACAAAGTGCCGTTGTGGCCAATCTCGCGCGGCAAGAACCTGGGATATGGCGCGGCGGCGCCGTGCATGAGCGGCACAATCGTGCTCGATCTCGGACGGATGAACCGCATCCTCGATGTGAACGAGCGATTCGGCTACTGCCTGATCGAGCCGGGCGTCGGATTCTTCGACCTTTTCAATCATCTACAGGAAAACAGGTTCAAGCTGTGGATGTCGATTCCCGCGAATGCGTGGGGTAGCGTGGTCGGCAACGCGCTGGAGCGCGGCTACGGATACACCCCATACGGCGAGAATACGCGGAACATTTGCGGGCTCGAGATTGTGCTGCCGACGGGTAATCTCGTGCGCACAGGAAACGGCGCGATGTCGAACAGCGCGTCGTGGCAGCTTTTCAAATATGGATTTGGGCCGTCGTGGGATCAACTCTTCTGCCAGTCGAATTTTGGTATTTGCACGAAGATGGGAATGTGGCTGATGCCGGAGCCGGAGGCCACACTCGGGCTCAACATTCAACTACCGAATCCGGACGACGTTGGCTGGGCCGTTGATGAGCTTGCGCCGCTGCGGATGCGCGGCGTGATCGAGCAGAGTCCGAGCATTGGGAACTCGCTGCGATTCGTCGCATCCCGCACGCAGCGAAGCGAGTGGTATTCGGGAGATGGAGCGCTGCCGGACGACCTGCTCGTCGAAATCCTGAAGAAAAACAATCTTGGCTGGTGGACGATCAATCTGCGCCTCTATGGCTACGACGAGGCGAACGAAGTACACGCGCGCGTCATCAAGGAAGCGTTCGCCAAACGCACCAAGCAGGAGTTCGAAGTGGTCAAATGGCATCGCGGCGAGCCGATCGAAAATTCCGGAGCCGGCGTGCCCGCGACGAATGCACTGCAGATCATCAACTGGCGCGGCGGGCGCGGCGGGCACATCGGTTTTTCGCCCATCTTGCCGGCGAACAGCGAAGCGGTACTGAAACAGTTTCACAGCACGAAAAAGCGGTACGAGGAAATCGGCGTGGACTACTACGGATCGTTCACCCTGTTCGAGCGGTACACGACGAACGTCAACATGATGGTTTACGACCGGGACAATGCAGCGATGACGTCCAAGGTGCGGGCGCTTTTCAAGGTATTGATAGCCGATGCGGCGAAGCAAGGTTACTCGGAGTACCGAACTCACCTTTCCTACATGGACGATGTGGCGTTGACATTCGACTTCAACAAACACGCGCTGCTGCGCCTGAACGAGACGGTGAAGGACGCACTCGACCCGAACGGAATCCTCGCGCCCGGCAAGCAGGGAATCTGGCCGAAGGCGCTGCGGACGGAGCGAGCATGAACTCGGGCGCTCAGGATCCAATGCTCGGCTGCATCGGCAAGATCGCACTTGCGATCATGGTTCTCGCGGCTTCCTGTTTTCTCTCGACAGGTGCGAAAGCGGGCTCGCGGGACGATTCCGCGCAAAAGATCGAAGAGGGCAAGAAATTGTTCCACGCGCGCTGCGGCTTCTGCCATCTCGCGGGCGGAACTGGCACGATCATGCTGGCGCGCCGCTTGGGGAAGGACCGCGCGTTGCTCGAGGAGCGCACGGACCTTAACGTCGAATACATCAAGAAAATTACGCGCGTGGGAATCAACGGCATGCCTCCTCACAACCGCATCGAATTGCCGGACAGCGAACTCGATGCGATCGCGATTTACGTTACTCGACCTGCGTCGGCCCGCACGCCGGCTGCTGCGGCGGGGAAGGGCGGCGCTCCATGAAGCGGAGGGACTTCTTGAAGGGCGCGGCGATGGTTCCGGCTGGTGTTGCAGCCGCACAATGGTCGGCTGCGGCCGAGGCGTTCGGGGCAAAGTCTTCGCGGATCACAGCGGTCGTGTACGACGAGCGCTACGCCGATTGCCGAGTTTTTGCCGAGTCGCTTGCGAGGCAGGGCGCGATGTTGTTTCCTACCGGCGGAGACGCTGCGAGATTGTGGTACGGCGCATTGCGCGCGCATCTGGCGAGATATGGCGGCGGCGTTGCTGGCATGACGACGGATTGCGATCTTGGCGTGTCGCGTGAGTGCGGAAGGGAACTGGGAATGCGGATCGCCTACGAAGGTTCGCATGACGGCCGCACGTCAAATTGCTTGAAGCACCGCCTTCGCGGCGGCGACGAAGCAAATGCAGTCTACGCAGCGCTGCTGCGAGCGGACGCGCCATGGGCTGAATCGATCGCCACGGCGCTTGCCCGACCGCCGCTCGGTGAGCGAATCATCAACGCCATCGCCGGGACGCCAACTATCACAACTCCTGCTTCAGGGGCACATTTCGGTTACCTAACGTCTTGGTTGCTAACCCCACTGACCCGGACGAACCAACGCGGGCAGTCTTAGGTCGTCCCAACAGGATTTGCAGGAAGAATGGCGGGGACGACGAGACTCGAACTCGCGACCTCTGCCGTGACAGGGCAGCGTTCTAACCAGCTGAACTACGTCCCCGCGCCAAGTGTGCCGGATGGTGGGCGATCTCCGATTCGAACGGAGGACCTTCCGGGTGTAAACCGGATGCTCTAACCGCTGAGCTAACCGCCCTCGTGTCATCGTAACAGAACCCGTGCGAACGAATCCAGTGCGGAACAGCGCCAGCGCGGCGTTGAAGGCCTCGGTGCGGCTCATGCTCGCTCCCGGTAAGTCAAAAACGGCGCCGAAACCGCGCTGAGCCGGCGCGCAGAGGCGCGATTAGGCCTCGATTGTCCCCCAGAATTCCCCTTCGATGTCGAACCAGCTATCGTTTCGATTCGAAGTCTTTCGCCGAAACAGCCGATGAGCACTATTTGGAAGTCCCTGTACCGACGGACGGTGCGAAAAATTGTCCTGTACGAAGGAGCAGGTACCCGGTGAATCCGATCGGATGTTATCCGATTCACCACGGAGACCCCACCGGGCTACGGAATTCGGGGTGAGCGCATGCTAATCTGCGGTCTCACGAGGTTCTAGTACCGCCAAAAGGCACTCATGTCTTCGCGTCTGGGCGAAATCCTGGTCAAAGACAGTCTGATCTCTGCCGATCAGTTGAAGCAGGCGCTCGACTACCAGAAGAAGAACGGTGGCCGGCTGGGCACGTGTCTCGTCAAGCTCGGTTTGGTAAGCGACGATGACATCACGGCAGTTCTTTCCCGTCAGTACGGCGTTCCCTCGATCAATTTGAAGTTTTATGAAGTCGATCCGGCGGTCATCAAGCTGGTGCCGCAGGAGACGGCGGTCCGCTATCAGATCGTCCCTCTCTCGCGCGTCGGGTCAACGCTCACCATTGCGATGACGGATCCGACGAACGTCTTCGCGATGGACGACATCAAGTTCATGACGGGCTTCAACGTGGAGCCGGTCGTGGCCTCGGAAACGGCGATCAGCGAGGCGATCCACAAGTTCTACGGCGAAGTCGAGAGCGTGGAAGAACTCGACAAGGTGATGAAGGACCTCACCGGAGACGAGGCTGACGCACTCGAGCTTGCGAGCGAAGAAGCCGAGATGGACTTGGCGACGCTCGAAAAGGCCGCCGAAGAAGCTCCGATCATCAAGCTCTGCAACTTGATTCTGACCGACGCGGTGAAGCGCGGCGCGAGCGACATCCACGTGGAGCCGTACGAAAAGGAATACCGCGTTCGGTTCCGCATCGACGGCGTGCTGCAGAACGTGATGACGCCGCCCATGAAGCTGAAGGACGCGATGACGAGCCGCATCAAGATCATGTCCAAGCTCGACATCAGCGAAAAGCGGCTGCCGCAAGACGGCCGCATCATGATCAAGTACCTCAAGGACGGGAAGAAGAAGGAACTCGACTTCCGCGTCTCGACCGTCCCCACGCTCTTCGGCGAAAAGATCGTTCTCCGGTTGCTCGATAAGGAAAACCTGCGGCTGGACATGACCAAGCTCGGTTTCGAGCCGGAGTCACTGCAGAAATTCGAACGCCAGATCTTGAAGCCATACGGCATGGTTCTGGTCACCGGGCCGACAGGTTCGGGTAAGACGAACACGCTCTATTCCTCGGTCGCGCGCCTGAACACGCCAGAAACGAACATCATGACGGCCGAAGACCCGGTCGAATTCCAGCTCCCCGGAATCAACCAGGTGCAGATGAAGGAGCAGATCGGCCTCAACTTCGCCTCGGCGCTGCGCGCCTTCCTGCGGCAAGACCCCAACATCATTCTGGTCGGCGAGATTCGAGACTTCGAAACGGCCGAAATCGGAGTAAAGGCCGCGCTGACGGGCCACTTGGTGCTTTCGACGCTGCACACCAACGATGCGCCCTCGACGATCAGTCGTTTGATGAACATGGGAATTGAACCGTTCCTCGTCGCAACGTCGGTGAACCTCATTTGCGCGCAGCGGTTGGTGCGCAGAATCTGCGTACAGTGCAAAGAGCCTCTGCAGCTGCAGCCGCAGGCGCTGATCGAAGCTGGTTACACCGCCGAAGAGGCGAACAAGACGATCGTGTACCACGGAAAGGGATGTGCGACCTGCAACAACACCGGCTACAAGGGGCGCGTCGGCCTCTATGAAGTGATGGAAATCAGCGATGACTTGCGCGAGCTGATACTAGTGGGCGCTTCGGCTCTCGAACTGAAGAAGAAAGCCTTGGAACTCGGAATGATCACCCTGCGACGGAGCGGCCTGACTAAAGTGGCCGCGGGCCTGACGACAATGGAAGAAGTTCTGCGCGAGACGGTGCTCTAAGCGGAGGAAAGAATGGCTGGCATCACACTGAGCGAGCTCCTGAAAAAGATGATCGAAATGGGGGGCAGCGACTTGCACCTCTCGACCAACAGCCCACCGCGCGTCCGCGTTCACGGCAAGCTGCGGCCGCTCGATATGCCTCCGCTCACGGCGGCCGACACAAAGGCACTTGCGTACAGCGTGCTTACAGACGTGCAGAAGCACCGGCTGGAAGAAAATTTGGAGCTCGACTTTTCATTCGGACTGAAAAGCCTCGCGCGGTTTCGCGGCAACATCTTCCATCAACGCGGCGCGGTGGCGGCCGTCTTCCGAACCATTCCGTGGGAAATCAAGGGATTCGAGGCGCTCGGATTGCCGCCCGTGGTGCGTACTCTTTGCGACAAACCGCGCGGATTGGTGCTCGTTACTGGGCCGACGGGATCGGGGAAGTCGACGACGCTTGCCGCGATGCTCGACAAGATCAACAACGAGCGCGAAGAGCACATGATCACGATCGAGGACCCGATCGAATTTCTGCACAACCATAAGAAGTGCTTGGTGAACCAGCGCGAGGTCCATTCCGATACGCATTCATTTGCGAATTCGCTGCGGGCCGCTCTTCGAGAGGATCCCGACGTCGTGCTCATCGGCGAAATGCGCGACCTGGAAACGATCGAATCCGCACTAAGAATCGCCGAGACCGGCCACTTGACGTTCGCCACTCTGCACACGAATTCGGCGGTTTCGACGATCAACCGTATCGTGGACGTATTCCCGGCGCACCAGCAGCCGCAGGTGCGCGCGCAGCTTTCGATGGTGCTGGAAGGGATCCTTTGCCAGGCGTTGCTGCCGCGCGTCGACGGCCGGGGCCGCGTGATGGTGATGGAGATCCTGATTCCCAACGCCGCGATCCGCAACCTGGTGCGCGAAGACAAGATTCACCAGATCTATTCGGCCATGCAGACCGGTACGGGGACCACCGGAATGCAGACATTCAACCAAAGTCTTGCGAACTCGTACTTTCAGAAGTTGATCAGTTTGGAAACGGCTCTATCGAGGTCCTCGAATCCCGATGAGTTGCAGGATTTAATTAATCGAGGGGTGGTTTCGCCGCCCGCAGGCGGCACCCGGACTCCCGTCCGGAGGTAAGCGAAGGGGGAGGTAAAACACATGCCGGTATTCACATATCGCGGAACGAACCGTGCGGGCGCGACCGTCACGGGCGAGCGCCAAGCAGAGAACAAGGCCCAATTGGCCGCCGCTCTGCGCCGCGAGCAAATCAATGTCAGCAAGCTTTCCGAGAAGGGGAAAGAGTTCAACATCCCCACGTTCGGGACTGGCGTCGAGGCGAAGGAACTTGCGGTCTTCACGCGCCAATTCTCGGTGATGATCGATGCCGGCTTGCCCCTCGTGCAGTGCCTGGAAATCTTGGCCGGCCAGCAGGAGAACAAGACCTTCCAGAAAATCCTGAATTCGGTCCGAGGGTCGGTGGAAGGCGGCGCGACGCTATCGGCCTCGATGAAGCAGCACGAAAAAGTGTTCGATCCGCTCTACTACAACATGGTGGAAGCGGGCGAAACAGGCGGTATTCTCGACACGATTCTGCAGCGTCTCTCAACCTACATCGAAAAGAACGTCAAACTGAAGAGAGCCGTGAAGTCCGCGATGATTTACCCAGCGGCCGTGTTGGGTATCGCGGCTGCTGTTATCACGCTGTTGCTGTGGAAGGTCGTACCGGTGTTCGTGACCTTGTTCAACGGCCTCAATGTCGATCTGCCACTGCCCACCCGAATCGTCATCGGCCTCAGCAACTTTGTCGGCAGCATCTACGGGTTGATGATTTTGATTTTCTTCATCGCGGCCGGTGTCGCAATCAAATTTTGGTACGGGACACCACAGGGCAGATTCACCATCGACGCCCTGCTGTTGAAGATGCCCGTCGTGGGAATGGTGTTGCGCAAGATCGCGGTTGCGCGGTTCACGCGAACGCTCGGAACGCTGATTTCCAGCGGCGTGCCCATCCTTGAGGGGCTGGATATCACAGCACGCACTTCGGGAAACGCGGTGATCGAAAAGGCGATTTCGGGGACGCGCAAGGCGGTCGAGGCCGGGCGCTCGCTGGTCGATCCGCTGAAGGAATCCGACGTTTTCCCGGGTATGGTGACGCAGATGATCGGAGTTGGCGAGCAAACCGGCGCGATGGACGCGATGCTCCAAAAAATTGCCGACTTCTATGAGGATGAAGTTGACGCTGCGGTGAAAGACATGCTGACCGCAATCGAGCCCATCATGATCGTATTCTTGGGCGTAGTGGTCGGCGGCGTCGTGATTTCGATGTACCTTCCGCTGTTCTCGTTGATTGCGAAACTGGCGAGCCACTAGTTCTGACTTGCCGGAGTCCGGATGGCGGGCACCGAATTCACATGCGGTGCCCGCCGACTGCGACCTGAGCCGGGATCAAAGCTCGTCGGGGGAGCCTGCAACACAGCGGCGAATGTTAAATGGAATCCACCTCCAGTGTGAATGAGTGGTTGCCCTGGCTGGGCCGCGTCCGCTTCCTGATCATCACCTGCCTGATTGGAGTCATCGTCGGGGTACATCAATGGGCTCCAACGGCACTTCCCGTGCGGGCCCTGATGGTGCTGGCCGTCGGTTGGTATCTGGTCGCAGCGTTTGACGCAATTTTGCGATGGAAAGCACGGAACGCACGCTGGCGCGCCCCGCTGCAAATCATTCTCGACCTCGCGATCATCACCGGTTTGGTCTACACCAGCGGTGCGCAAGACAGCTATTTCATTTCACTCTATCTGCTCGCGATCTTGATGGGCAGCATCCTGTTTGCGAGGCGCGGCGCCTTTCTGGTGGCCGGATTCAGCTTTGTGCTGCTGAGCAGCGTTGTAGAGCTGACTTACTACGGTGTGCTTCCGAGGACGACGCCTTCGATGCCGCCGGCACGAACACTGGAATCGTGGCTCGGCGTCAACCTGTTCGCCTTCGTGGCCGTGGCGTACCTCGGCAGTCTGCTTACCCAGACCATTCGCAAGAAAGGCGTCGAGCTGGCCGAGAAAAACGAGGCCCTGCGGGATTTGCAGGCCTTCAACCGAGACATCATCGAGTCGATGCGGGGCGGATTGCTTACGACCGATCTCGACGGCCGCATTCTATTGCTGAATCGAGCCGGTGCGGAGATTCTTGGGCAGGGATTTGGTCTGCTGAGAGGCGAAAAAGTTGCGGACGTGTTTCCGGGATTTTGGCCTGTGGAAGTCGATGACGATGGCGGGCCGCTTGCGCTCCGCAAGGAAATCGAATTTCGGACACCGGCCGGTGCAACACGCTTTCTCGGGCTTTCGATTTCGCCGTTGCGCACCGGTCAAGAAGAGACTTCGGGATTCGTCTTCAACTTTCAAGATCTGACCGAGCTCAAGAGGCTGGAGCGGGAGGTCTTCAATAAGGAGCGCATGGCCGCGCTCGGCAGACTCGCTGCGGCGATCGCCCACGAGATCCGTCAGCCGCTCACTGCCATGACCGGGGCGCTCAAGGAACTTGCGCGTCTGGCGCCGCTCGAAGATGACGACAAAAGGCTCGTGCAAATCGTAGGCCGCGAGTCTCAGCGGCTCAACCAGATCATCACCGAATTTCTGGACTACTCCCGCGAGAAGACCTACTCGTTCGTCGACGTGGACATCATCGCACTGATCGAAGAGACGCTACTGCTTCTGGAGCGCAATGCGGCCACAGCGAGCAAGGTCCGAATTGAGCGGCAGTATGGCGAACACCAATTGCGCGCGCGGGCCGACCGTGACGCCATAAAACAGGTCCTCTGGAATCTGTGCAACAACTCACTGCGGGCGATGCCCGATGGGGGAGTTCTTTCCGTGAGCGTCCAGCCGGGCCCCGATTGCGTCCAGATTTCGATTCGCGACACAGGAACCGGATTCGATCCTCGCGCAGCGGCGCGAATGTTCGAGCCGTTTCAATCCGGGTTCGTGGGCGGCACGGGGCTCGGGCTCGCGATCGTGTATCAGATTTTGCAGGCGCACAAGGGCCGAATTCGCGTGGACACGGAGCCTGGCCGTGGTGCGGAGTTTATCGTGGAACTGCCGAGTGCCGTTGGAACCCGCGGAAACATGCGTGCGGTCGCGCACGCAGAATCGGCGACGCGTGTCAGAGTGACCAGTACGGCGGGGAAGGCGTAGAGCGATGGCGCACCTTCTAGTCGTCGATGACGAACGTTCCATTTGCGAGTTGCTGGAAATCAGCTTTCGCAAAGAGGGGCACAAAGTGGATGTGGCCTCGAGTGGAGAAGCCGCCAAGCGGCAGCTCGCGTCACGGCTGTACGACATCATCATTTCCGACATCTGTATGCGCGATATGGATGGCGTCGATCTGTTGCGCTACTGCAAGGAAGTCTCGCCTGCGACCGTCTTCATTCTCATAACCGGCGTGCCCACGATCGATACGGCCATCGATGCCGTCAATTTCGGCGCAGACCGGTACGTGATCAAAGGCGACAGGCTGATGGATGAACTGCGGCCGGCGGTACAGAAAGTGGCCGAGAGCCTGGCGCTGAAACAAGAGGCGGGCTACCTTCGGCGCGAACTCCGGCGCGTGACCGGCCTCGACAACATGATCGGCACAAGCCCGAAGATGCGCGAGATATTCGAGCTCATCGTCAACATCGCACCGCAGCCGAGCCGCGTGCTCATTACGGGAGAGAGCGGAACGGGAAAAGAACTCGTGGCGCGCGCGATCCATGAAAACAGCGGGCGTTCGAAAGCGCCTTTCATAACAATCAATTGCGGAGCGTTTCCGGAGACGCTGCTCGAATCGGAGCTGTTCGGTTATGTGAGAGGTGCGTTTACGGGCGCCAACGAAAATCGCCGGGGACTGTTCCACGCGGCGCATGGCGGCACGCTGTTCATGGACGAAATCGGGAACATGAGCGTCACCATGCAGGTGAAGCTATATCGGGTGCTGCAAGAGGGGAAGGTGCGCCCTGTCGGCAGCACGGAAGAAATCGACGTCGACGTGCGCGTGATTGCGGCTACGAACAAGGATCTCGAAAAGGAAATCGCCGAGGGCCGCTTCCGCGAAGATTTGTATTACCGGCTAAGCGTCATTCCGATTCATCTGCCGCCGTTGCGCGAGCGGCGCGAGGACATCCCGCTGCTCGTGCGGGAATTTCTCGGTCGGCTCGCCAAGGCAATGAGCAAGAAAGTGGACGGAATCGAGCCGGAGGCGATGAGGCTTCTGGAAGTGTACGATTGGCCCGGAAATGTTCGCGAGCTCGAAAACACGATCGAACGCGCTCTAGCGCTTGAAAGCGGACACAAGATTTCCGCCGAGGCCCTGCCAGATCGCATTCGAACCTTCTCGCAGCACACGATCGCCGCACCGTCTCACAACGGGAACGGTACGTTTCTGCCCGAGGATGGAATGGACCTCGAAGAGCACATACAGCAACTCGAGCGATCTTATTTGCTCGCCGCGCTGGAACGGTCAGGCGGTATTCGCACTCAGGCTGCCAGCATTCTGGGGATGTCGTACCGCTCCTTTCGACACTACGCCAAGAAGTACGGAGTCTAGGGGCTGCGAAACCATGTCCAGCGAGGTCAACGCGGCATGCCAAAAAACGTCAAGATTCGAGGTGCCGGGCCGTGTGTGCCGGCAGCGAACAGGCGAAAAGCTGACGGTGGGCTGCATATCTTACTGATATGACGCGGTATAATCGAGTTGTGTCGCAAAGGTTAACGGCAGGCCTGCCATTGGTATGGGCTTTGCATTCTTTCAGCAGCGTACACCCCGCTAGGGAGTACAAGAGATCTGAGACGGCACCCCAAGGAGAAGCACAAACAATGAGAAAGAGAGAGAAGGGCTTTTCGCTTATCGAATTGCTGATCGTCGTGGCGATCATCTTGATCATCGCGGCCATCGCAATTCCCAACCTGATTCGCGCACGTATCGCGGCGAACCAGTCATCGGCTGCAGCGTCTCTG
>Ga0187779_10000355_pt1 | contig 31723 bp, 33 predicted proteins | sample 1015_Q2_SP10_10__FD_132435 | JGI IMG/M metagenome (GOLD analysis project Ga0187779, IMG submission 132435) | Tropical peat soil microbial communities from peatlands in Department of Meta, Colombia - 1015_Q2_SP10_10_MG | ecosystem: Environmental > Terrestrial > Soil > Wetlands > Peat | place... | reverse complement strand
TTACGGCTTTGCCAGTATGGCTGAACCAATCTGCGTTTTCGCACCTGGTTCGCGAAGCCGATGGCTACGTTTTGCAGGTTCATTCTGTTCCGACCAAAAACGGCGAAAGTATGGTGTTGTGTGACCCGCGCCTGGCCAGGGGCTGGGTGGAGCGAGCCGCGCGATTGCATGTGCCATTTTCGGTCGCGTTGCCGACTTATCGATGCAGTGCCGGTTATGATCCCGACGGGAAACTCTTGAGCGTCGCGATGGACAGCGTGCAACCGGCATGGCCACCTGGCACACACATTTTGGAATTCTCGGCAGATGCCGATGAAATGGCGACGCTGGTGAAACAGTGGAAACAGTCTCGCCCGGTCGAATTGCGCGAATTGATTTGGTACCGCGTGCCAGTTGCAACGGACATCCGTAATTGGCAATGGAAAACGCTCTCCGCCGTGATGTCGGGCCAGAAACCATTGCACCGACTTGAAGTCTCTCACGAGGGCGAAAATCCGTGCGACATCGCGATCGCAAACACCGGCGAAGCGGACGAACCGCTGGACACAGTGGTGACCGCGAATTGGGAAGGGGCCGCATTCGTTGCAGCCGATGCGCTTCCGGGCTGGAGCGTCGAGGTCGAAAAAAATCGCGCGGTTTTCAGAAGAATGCCGGGCCATCGGCCGATTTTGCCGCCAGGTGCCAGTCGCAAAATTGGGTGGATTCGCTATTCGCAGTTCACTACTGTGCAGCTCGAGCTTGCCAGAAAAGTTGAAACAGATCGCTAAAATCTTGCCGACAGCGATGATTGTTTGGGCGTTCGCACATTTAAACGCCACCGGTTACTACGGTCCGACTCTTTACCTGGATAACGGCGGAGAAAAGGTTGATGCATCGCCCGAATTTTATTGGGGCTTGGAAGTGCGCCGGCTAGCGCGCGAATTTCATCCCAATGAAAAGCTGATCACGACCAAAAACCCGCGGCCGCCGGCCGATGATGGGAAAATGCCGAACCCCGGAATACAAGACACGATCGATGCTGATTTAGGAGATTTTGAAGATGCGCTCAAAGAAGGACGCATCAAGCCGCCTGACGCGGCGAAGGCGACGCAACAACATAAAGCAGCGCGCGGCAATATTGCCGACTCATCGGGAGGCGAGGAATTCGATTCTGAATTTGCTGATTACCACCGCGGCGCGCGCGCGTTCGCAAACAAACAATGGGATGAAGCGCGCAAAGCATGGGAAGATTTGCTCAAACGCCCGGAACAGGATCGACATTACCGCACGGTGTGGGCGGCGTTCATGCTGGGAAAGGTTGGGCTGAAGAGCGGCGATTTTCAATCGGCGACTCAATGGTTTCAGCGAACGCGCGAACTCGCCGCTGCCGGTTTTGCCGATTCGTTAGGCCTGGCGGCGGATAGTTACGGTTGGGAAGGACGAAGCGAGTGGAAACAAGATCGCCCGGAAAAGGCCGCTCCGCTCTTTCTGACGCAACTCGCACTGGGCGACCCGAGCGCGGTCGTTTCCTTAAAAGCGCTCGTTCCGGATCGTGATCCCATTGAAGGAATGCTGAACTACGGTCCAGAAGATAAGAGCAACTGGACTCAGGAACAGAAACGCGAGGATGAGCAGCAGGAACTCGCCAGGCTGAAATCCGCGGCCCGGGATCCGTTGCTACGACGGTTGGTGACCGTGCATATCCTGGCAATAGCTTCTGCGCCCGATCTTTATTCAGATCAATCGAATGCGGCGCCAGTGAATCGTTGCGCGCGTTGGCTCAACATCATCAAGCAGGCGAACGTTGGCCGCGTCGCCGATGCGGAGTATCTCGGTTGGGTTGCATATAATAATGGCGATTACAACGGCGCGGCCCACTGGCTCGAATTCAGTAGCGGAGATACAGCCGCCGCCCTTTGGCTCAAAGCAAAACTTCAACGTCGCTCCGGAAAACTTGCTGATGCGGCGAGCAGCATGGCGCAAGCATTCGATTTGGTGAAATCTTCGCCCGCCTATGCTCCGCCTGGAGGTGTGGACGAACAATGGACGCCGTACGACCTTTCTGCCGACAGTCCGCACTGGGGTTTCGGTCAAAGCGCCAGCGGCGATCTCGGCGGCCTTCGCCTCGCGCGAGCCGATTTCATCCAGGCGCTGGACACGTTGTTAACCGGTCGCCTTTGGGAGGACGCCGCGTTTGTTGCCGAACGCGTCTTAACGACGACTGAACTAAAAAAATACGTCGATGCGCGGCCCGCGACCGCGCTGGGCAAGTCGGGCGAGGAAGATTACAACGCGAAGCTTCGATATTTGCTGGGACGACGATTGGTTCGCGAAGATCTTTATGCTGAAGCCGCATCCTATTTGCCGCCGCCGAACGACAAAATTTTACAAAAATATGTGAGCGCTTTGAAAAACGGCGCTAATGAAAAACTTTCGAAAACAGATCGGGCGCACGCCTGGTTCACTGCGGCATGGCTGGCGCGTTATGACGGAATGGAATTGATGGGAACCGAAGTTGCACCGGATGGTTTTGCCGAGGGCGGCGATTTTCCAATTCCTGATCTCGCGCAGCAGCGGCGCGCCGGTTTTTACGAAAAAGTTTCTTACACCAAAAATGGCGACGAGAAAAAGACAAAGGTGTCGGTCATCCTGAAACCCTCCAAGGAAGAATTACAGCGGCTGACAGTCAACAAGATCGTTCCGGATCTCCGCTTTCATTACCGCCTGGTTGCGGGCGCGCTGGCAATCAAGGCGGCCGAACTTCTGCCGACCGATTCTGAGGAACTTGCCGATGTGGTCAACAGCGCCGGCCTTTGGGTTAAAGATCGAGACGAAAAGCTTGGCGATCGCTACATGCACATCATTGAGCAACGCTGTTCGAAAACGGAGATTGGACGAGCGGCCATCGCAAAACATTGGTTCGTCGATCAAAATGGGACGTGGAGCACGGCCGAGCAGCAAGCGTACGACGCACTCCACAAAGAATTGAGCCCGGGAAAAACCGGTCAGTGATCGCCGTGTTTTTCGGTCCCAAAATTTTTGGATCGCGATATATTTTTCTGTGTGGGTTCGTCGTCCTGTTCTCCGGTTGCGGATCGAGCGAGCCGCTGGAGGAAACGATCGAGCAGAACTATCCGATCGATTCGAGTGGATCCGTTTCCATAAGAAACATCGACGGTTCGATCCAAATTTACGGCGGGCGTCAGCCGGGAGTGCACCTTGAAGCGATCAAAAAAGCCTATAGCCCTGCACGATTGAGAATCATCACTGTTAATGTCGACGCGCGACCTAACTCGATCGTCATCGACACGATGATTCCCCAGTCAAAAAGCTGGGGTTTTTCCGATCGCTCCGGCACGGTCGATTGCATTCTGGTTGTCCCAGTAACTTGCTCTGTTTCACGAGCCGAGTTGAAGAACGGGGAAATCCTCGTTTCCGGCCTGGACTCCGGAAACGTCAATGCTTCCCTCGAGAATGGCCGAATTTTCGTTCGCAATTGCTTTGGCAACGTCCAGGCAACTTCCGCCACCGGCGCTGTCTCGCTCATTTACGACTGGTGGAATTCGCGAAAATTTTCTGCCACCGCGCAGATTTTGGATGGAAATCTCTTCGCGATCATGCCCGGCGATGCATCATTTCGCCTTCACGCCGAAGCGCCAAATGGAAAGATCGGCAACGATTTTGCCGAACAGGAAGAACGTAGCGAAGGCCCGGTGACCAAAGTTGAAAGCGTAGTCGGAGATTCGCCCGAAGCGACGATGAACCTGGCTGCTGACGACGGCAACATCAAGATCGTCGAAGCAAATCCCTGACTTCCAAAATCGAGGTGGGCTGCCTAGGATTGGCGAATGCCTTCGTTCGACATCGTTTCCGAAGTGGACAAACAGGAAATCGACAACGCATTAAACCAGACGCGCAAAGAACTGAGCACGCGTTTTGATCTGAAAGACGCAAAGACCGAGATTATTCCGGAAAAGGACAAGATTGTTCTCATCGCCGACGACGGAGCGCATTTGCGTTCATTGCGCGAGATTGTAATTGGAAAATTTTCGAAGCGCGGGGTCGATCTTCGCAACATCGAACAGGCCGAGCCCGAGATTTCTTCAGTCGGCCATGCCCGGCAGGAGTTGAGAGTTCAACAGGGTCTGGAAGGAGATAAGGCGAAAGAAATCATCGTTGCGATCAAATCACAAAACTTCAAAGTGCAATGCCAACTGCAAGATCGACAAATTCGCGTGACCGGAAAGAAGAAAGACGAACTTCAAGCCGTGATTCAATTTGTGCGCGGCCGTGACTTTGGGGTCGCGGCCAACTTCAAGAACTTCCGCGATTAACTGGCTAACCGCCCTGAACCGGCGGCATGATTGCGATCGTCTCGTTCGGCCGGATTTGGTGATTGCGATCGACAAAATCCACGCTGGCGCCCACCAGCGTGGTGGTATCGTGCTCGCGCAAACGCGGTTCCAGCGAATAAATTTTCTCGAGCAAATCGGTAACGCTCGAACCTTCCGGCAGATCGACATCGAGTTCGGACGCACCCGCCAGATCGCGCAGCTGCGCGAAAAACTGCACGTGCACCTTCATCCGGCCGGATTAGCGATGAATTCTTTTCGCAGCACGCCGATACAAGGAAGATTTCGGTAACGCTCCATGAAATCGAGGCCATAGCCAACCACAAATTCGTCTTCAATCTCAAAGCCGGTGTAGTCGGCATTGACTGAGCGTTGCCGCGGTTTCTTTTTGCTCAATAACACGCAACTGCGAATGCTGCGCGGTTTTGCCGTCTCCAATTTCTCCCGAATCGCGGCCAGGGTGTGACCGCTATCGAGAATATCATCAAGCAACAAGACATGCCGGTCTGCCACATCCGGCGGCGCCACTTGTTTGAAAATAACTTCGCCGCTGGTTTGCGCTTTTCCATGATAACTGGCAACGCTCAGACAATCCAATTTCAGCGGCAGTGGAATGCGGCGGAGTAAATCGGCCATGAACATCAAACTACCGTTGAGAACCGCGATAACGGTCAGTTCGCGATCTCGATAATCTTTCGAAATTTGTGCGGCAATTTCATCGAGTCGCCGCAAAATTGTCGCTTCATCAAAGAGCACGCGCTCCAAGTCGGCCTGCATTTTCAATCATCCGGCGGTGCGCGAAAAAATCAATCGCGCGCCGGCCGGATGTCGATCTAATTGATTCCATGACCGTTCATCACGAGCGAATTGAGGTACAAACAAACGGCAAGGGGACGTATGAAATCACGGAGGCCGTTCAAAAAAAGATCGCTCAGGCCGGCGTGCACAACGGGATGGTCACGGTTTTTGTTCAGCATACCAGCTGCAGCCTAACGATGATGGAAAACGCAGCTCCGGCGGCGCGGAAAGACGTGGAAAGATTTTTCGACCAGCTCGTCCCGGAAACTGCCCGTTATGAGCACGATGACGAAGGACCGGACGACATGCCGTCGCACATCCGTCTGGTTTTAACCCAGACGAGCGAAACGATCCCGATTATCGAGAAAAGACTACAACTTGGCACCTGGCAGGGAATTTTCGTGTTCGAACACCGGCGAGCCGCCCATCGCCGAAAAATTCTGCTCACGATTATCGGCCAATGATGGAATCGTAAACTGCCCCGACCAACATCAGTGATTTTTCGTCAGGCAAGACGTTCTGTTTCATTTGATTCATCACATACGCAAAACCGATTTTGTTTTCCGGATCGGCGAATGCGTGACTGCCTCCCGCACCGGGGTGCCCGAAGGATGCTTTTGATCCTCCGAAAATATGTCGGCCGGAGAGTTTTGTATCTTTCATGAAGCCGGCCGAAAAGGCGGTTGGAATTTGGAAGACGCGATCCTCTCCCTCAGACAGGATCGTAGTCATCCGGCGCAACGTGTCCGGCGAAAAGAATTTTCGATCTTCCAGTTCGCCGCCGTTCGCCAGCATGGCGTAGAACTTCCCGAGCGAATGTGCACTCCCAATTCCGCCAAATGATGCGATCGAAACGGCGCGAAGATCCGGTTTGTTCATTTCGCTCACCGTCCCCAAGCCACGCGCCGAATTAAAAACCTTGTTGGCGAACGTGCCGGAAGTCGCCACGTCGGCATAAAATTTCGCCGGATCCGGCGCCGTCCCGATTTTCGGAGCGTAGATTGTCGCGACCCGTGGGTTTTCGTCTTGCGGCAAACCGATCCAAATGTCGAGATGCAGCGGTTCGGCAAAGATTGTTCTCCAATATTTGCCTAACGAACAACCAGCAAATCGCCTAACGAGTTCATCGACTAGAAACCCAAACGTGCGGGCGTGATAACCGTGCGCGGTTCCAGGAGACCAGTTTGGCGCTTGTTGCTCGAGCGCCTCGATGACGCCGTCATAATCGAGGATATCCACCGCTCGATCTAACGCAGCCAGTCCGGCCTGATGGGAAAGCAGTTGCGCGAGGGTAATCGCTTCTTTGCCCGCTTGCGCAAATTCCGGCCAAAATTTTGCCACGCTTTCCTCCAGATCGACCTCCGCTTCTTGGACGGCGTGTAACAGACAGGCGCTGGCCAATCCTTTCGTCGCTGACCAAATCAATACAAGAGTATCATTGGTCCAAGGCCGTTCGCACGTTGCCTCGCGGAATCCGCCCGGCAGATCGACGACTATCTTTCCGTTCTGCCAAATCGAAATGGCAGCGCCGAGTTCGCCTCGCTTTTCAAAGTTCTCGCGAAACAGGGGCTCGAGTCTGGCCCGAAGTTCGTCAGGACGCAGTTGCATCGGTCAACCGCGGATCATGGCTCATGATTCTGTTTACTGTCGATGTAGAGAACGACGAATGCGATTCCAAGCAAAGGTTGGAGAAGTTTTTGAAAAATGCTTAGCCCGAAGCCCAGGTAGTTGAAACCGCGAGCCTGTTCGATTGCCTTCAATTTCTCGAGCAGCAATTGCGAATCTTGCATGGCGAGCATCTGAGTCCAATACTCGCGCAAGGTTGGCCACTGTGGCACGACCGTGATGGTCAGGACGAAAGCGACCCAGATCGAGACGATCAAGCCGCCACGCCACCACGGCCGCCGATACCATGGCAAATCGCGGCCGCCGCGCGCGAGAATCCTGCTTTCACGCAATGAGTCAGCCAGGCCTGCATTCTCAAGCACGGCGAATTGTTGCCAGAAGAGAACGTTGATAAAGAAGCGCCCGAACATCCAGACCTGAAGTGCGAGCAAGGCAAGCGCGAAAAAAATCACGATGAATGATGCTCCGCCGGCCAGGATCATCAGCGCGATCGCCACGCCAAAAATGGTCAGAAGAAAGAAAATAGCGTAAACGAAAAGGCAGAGCGCAGCGACGCGCGGCCAAAATCTAACGGCTTCATTGAGGGTGGCGAAGAATCCGATTCGATGACCAGCGAACGTTTCGGCAGCGAGAATCTGAACGCCGGCAACGTAAATCGGCCACAGCACCACCGACCCAACAAACATGCAGAAAGTGAAACTGCCTATAACAAGGTTGCGAAGATCGATATTCACGCCCTGCGTCGTGTCGAACCATGTAGTCGCAAGTTGAGCGCAAGCCGGAGGCAGAGTCATCAAAAGGGCAAGCCAGAGAAAAGTAAAAAAACGTTTGCGGTATATTCGGATGCTCTCGGCGATGATTCGGGCGAAACTGGTACGCAGCAAGCAGGGAGCGTCGGTCGGCAATGGCGGTGTTTTGGCCGCGTGGAACAAGTCCGGGATCTCCGCTGCCGTTGTCCAAAGATCGGCGTCGGCAAGTCGCGCCGGGTTCTGAGGAATCAGCCGGCCTTCGGCCTTCCATTCTCGCAGCGTTTTAAGATCGACCGGGCCGTACTCTTTCTGATGCACGCGAATAAACCACTCCTCGGCCATATCGTTATTGTAGCCGCAGCGGGCATGGTTGCATTGTCGATCTTAACGAAATGGCTACGCTCAGAAGATGAAGTTCCTCTTAGTCGACGGCCATTATTACGTTTATCGCTCGTTTTTCGCCATCCAGAATCTATCGAACTCCCGCGGCGAGCCGACCAACGCAATTTTCGGCTTCACCAAAACGCTGCGCTTGATGGTTAAGCATTTGCAGCCGGAACTGGGGGCGGTTTTCTGGGACGAAGGTTTGCCGCAGCACCGGATCGAACTGCAACCCGCCTACAAAGAGACGCGCAAGGAAATGCCCACACCGATGGTCCCGCAGCTGGACTTCATCCAGACACTGACTCCAATGCTCGGCTTCAGAAATATCTCAGTGCCAAACACCGAGGCCGATGACTTAATGGCTTGTTACACGCTTGCCGCCGGCCAGCGCAAAATCGATGTCATCCTGGCAACGAACGACAAAGATCTGTTCCAACTGGTCGGCCCCCGCGTGAAAGTCTATACTACGGCCAAGGCCGACCTGGCTTCGCCAAAAGACGCTTTCGCCATGCTTGGGGAAGAACAAGTTACCGCCAAATGGGGCGTGCCGCCAAAGCTGATCGGCGATGTGCTGGCAATTTCAGGCGACACCGTGGACAACATTCCCGGAGTCGGCATTGGCCGGAAAACAGCCACGGCACTGATCCAGGAGTTCGGCGGATTGGAAGGGTTGTTGAGCAAAATTGATAAAGTAAAGAGCGCTCGAACCCGCGAAAAACTGGCCGCTGCACGCGACCAGATTTGGCAAAATCGGAAGATGGTCGAACTCAATTGCGAGATGGCGTTGCCGATCCCAATCGACCAGCTTCGGATCGCTCCGGATTATCCGGCATTGATCGACGCGCTCGAAAAATGCGAATTCAGGTCGCTCCTGCAGGAAGTTCGCGAGGAAGCGGGCCGGGCCAAGGGCGTGAGCCAGGGTGAGTTACAGCTTTAGCGGTGTCAGCAGGCCTTATCTTGACCGCAGAATTCTGAATTTTCCTTAATAATTTCGAACGGCAGCCTCCGGTTATTGTCGAATTCAACAGGTTAAGGCGGTTCGGGTGGTGGCACGTTTGTTGTATTTGCTGTTTCTCCTTGGCGTGCGCCGCCCGAATCTTTTTTCCCCCGAAACCGTCGGTTAAACTGCGGTATTGCGGCTCGCACCGCGCTAATGTTTTCATAGGCACCCCGACATGGATGGCCAATTACTTGGGCTGCGCGGCTTTTTGATCGATACGCCGGAATTCGGCGCTTTGCGCGGTCGCGCGGCCGGAGGACTAATTGTTCAAAATGGCAAAATTTTGGCCTGTGGGAATTACGACGATCTGCGGCGAATCCATCGAACACCGGCGGTAAACTGGATTGAGTATGGCCCAGTCGCGATTTTTCCGGGCCTGATCGACTGCCATACGCACCTGCCACAATATTCAGCCGTGGCCCGTGGTGAGAGCGAGCTGCTCCCCTGGCTTCGACAAAATATCTTCCCCGTCGAACGCGAATTCACTGGCCCGAAAGCACGCGAAGAGGCGCCGCAATTTTTTCACGAACTGGCCCGGCACGGAACGACAACGGCCATGATCTATGCCGCAATTTACGAAGACAGCTGCGAAATTGGTTTCGAGGCAGCGAAGGCAAGCGGCTTGCGAGTGATTCTCGGCAAAATGATGATGGACATTGCATCTTACGGCCAGCTTCAACCAAAAAAGGTCCTTTCGATTTCCCTGGTCGAAAGTGAGCGGCTTTGCCGAAAATGGCATCGCGCGGAAGAGGGCCGTCTTGAATATGCGTTCAGCCCCCGCTTCGCGGTTACCTGCTCCGAACGCTTGATGCGAAGTGCGGCCGAATTGGCCGCCCGTTTCGATGCTTACCTGCAGACTCACCTCGCCGAGAATCGCGAAGAGATTGAGAAAGTGCATCACCATTTCATGGGAGCACGCGATTATACTCATGTTTACGAAAAGTGCGGATTGCTCACGCCAAAAACGGTTCTGGGTAACTGCATTCATCTCAACCCGCGCGAGATCGCGGCGCTGGCTGCAGCGCAGTCGAGCGTCGCTCATTGTCCAACTTCAAATCTTTTTCTCGGCAGCGGCCTGATCAAACTCGATCAATTGCTCAAAGCGGGGATTGCAGTCGGACTCGGCTCCGATGTCGCAGCCGGTCCGGAGCTGAACATGTGGCAAGTTATGCGGGGGGCAATTGATGTTCAGAAAGCGCGCGGAGCCTACGAGCCGAACTTGCGGCTTCTGCGGCCAAGCGAGGCATTTTATCTCGCTACCCAGGGCGGCGCTCGCGCGCTCGGCAAGCAGGAAATTATTGGGACACTCGACCCCGGCAAAGAAGCCGATTTGATTATTGTCGACCTCACCACGCTGCTGCCGTATCCGAGGAACAAGAAGGCGTTGGAGGAGCTTTCGGCAGAAGATGCGCTGGCGCTCTGCATTTATCGCGGAGGACCTCACGCGCTTCTCGAAACCTACGTCCGAGGCAAATCCGTTTATCGATCTCCGAGATTGGCGCCGCGCTCATGAAAACTCCAGTCGTCGATCCGATCGACATCGCCCTTCGAGAAGATCTCGGTAAAGGCGACATCACGACCGATTTTCTGGTGCCGCCCAGCGCGCAAGCGATTGCGCGCATCGTTGCAAACGAAAAAGCGATCATCGCCGGTAATGAAACCGCGGCCGAAGTCTTTCGCCGAATCGACCCAACATTGCAGATTGACGTCAAGCGACAGGACGGTGCCGACGCAAATCCGGGGGACGTCATTATCGAAATCCGGGGCGCAGCCCGGCCAATTTTAAAAGGGGAGCGGATCGCTCTAAATTTTCTACAACGCTTGTCTGGCGTCGCGACGCTGACCCGAAAATTTGTGGACGCGGCCGCAAATCCGCGAGTCAAAATACTGGATACGCGCAAAACCACGCCCGGCCTGCGAGCCTTGGAGAAAGCGGCGGTGGTCGCGGGTGGCGGCGCTAATCATCGCTTCGGTTTATTCGACATGGTCCTGGTAAAAGACAACCATCTCGCCGTCCATTCCGATTTCGCGGATTTTGCGGAAGCGCTTCGGAAACTTCGCCGTGAGAAACCTGAAGTGAGGATTGAAGTCGAAGCAGACAGCCTCGAACAGGTGCGCAACTTCCTTCAAGTCGAAAACATTGACGTGATTCTGCTCGATAATATGAAGCCGGCCCAAATCCGTGAAGCGGTCGCGCTTGGCCGGAAAAAGAAAGTGAAACTCGAGGCCAGCGGTGGCGTTACCCTGAAGAATATTCGCCAGATCGCGGCTACCGGCGTCGATTACATCTCCGTCGGCGCGCTGACCCATTCCGCCCGCGCGATCGATTTTTCGCTCGAGATTGCGGCTCCGGCTTCGTGAAACCAAGTGAGAGCCTGTGCGCAGCTAAATTGCGCAACGATTTGGGCAGCGTGACGATCGGCCGCGAAATCGTCGTCCTGGAAGAGACCGTTTCGACCAACAATGTCGTACAGCAAATGGCGGCGGGCGAATCGCCCGAGGGGCTGGTTGTTTTTGCCGAACATCAATCTGGCGGGCGCGGTCAGCGCGGCAACAAATGGGAATCCGCTCCCCACAAAGGACTTTGGTTTTCGATTCTGTTGAGGCCGCAACTCGACCTCAAAGATTCAGGGCGACTAACCGATTGGACTGCGAAAATGATCGTGGCGACAATTGAGAGCTGCTGCCTTGTGGAAGCATCGATTAAGCGGCCTAACGACATTGTCGTCGCCGGACGCAAGGTCGCCGGGGTGCTGGTTGAGATGCGCGCGCAGCCACGTGCGCCGCATGTCGCGATCGTGGGAATTGGCTTGAACGTCAATCAGACCCCGAGCGATTTTTCTAAGGAACTGCGCGACCGCGCAACTTCGCTCGCAATTGTCCGCCGGAGTCGAATCGATCGGCATCGCCTTGCGGTCGAACTGTTGCAGAACCTCGACCGAGCTTACGCGGAGTTTCGCGGCCGGTAAGCCTGGAGCTCGCGTAATTTTTTCAGCGCGTTTCCGCTCTCGATCTGTTCCCGCGCGAGCTGGATCCCTACTTTCAAATCCTCGGCCAATCCCGAAACCACAAATCCGCCGCCCGCATTTGCAATCACCATGTCTCGTTTCGGGCCGGTGATCTTTCCCTCGAGAATTCCCTCAATCGTTGCCGCATTTTCCCGGGCGTTGCCGCCTCGCAATTCCGTTATGCTGGCCCGCGGGATGCCCAGCCAACTGACGTCCAGGACCGCCGAAGTTATTTTTTGGCCATTTAACTCCGTAATCGTGGTCGCGCCGCTAATGGAAATGTCGTCAATCCCGACGCCGCTCTCGGTCAAACCATGCACGATCCACGCGCACTCGCGACCGAGTTGCTGCAACACTTCTCCGAACAGATTCGTCAGGTGCGGCGCAAACACACCGATCAACTGCCTGGTCGGACGCGCCGGATTTAGAAGCGGTCCCAACAAATTGAATATTGTCCGCGTATTTTCCCGCGCCAGCCGCGTGCGCATCTCCGCCAGTGCGCGAAAAGCCGGATGATATTGTCGAGCGTAGATAAATCCTAGACCGTGCCGTTCGACGCATTGCTTCAACTCTTCCGGCGGCAAATCGATGACAATGCCAAGCGCCTCCAGCACATCGGCGCTGCCGCTGCGCGAAGTCACTGCCCGATTTCCATGCTTGGTTACAACGACGCCGCCGGCTGCCAGGACAAACATAATCGCCGTCGAAACGTTAAAGAGGTCCAATCCGTCGCCCCCAGTTCCACAAACATCAATCACCGGGGCGGAAAGTTTCTCCAGTTCCAGACCAGGGTCGATCGCGCGATTGACAAGTTGTCGAACAAAACCCGCAATCTCCTCGGCGCTTTCGCCCTTTTCATGGAGTCTTTTCAAAAACTGCGCCTTGGATTCGTCGGACACGGTGGAGGACAAAAGAACCGCCACCGCCTGGCCAATTTCGTCGGACGAAAGATCTAGTCCTGCGTTTAGCTTTTCAATTAGAGCCTTCAAAAGACAGAAAGAGCCTAGCTAAGTCATGCTGCCGCCGAATCCATCTCCCGCCACCACTCCCGATAAACCAAAGGCGAAATTTCCGACGGCTTGATTTCGCTGCGGCCGCCCCAAAAGACATTTGTGTAAAAAACCGGAATGTTGCGGTCTTGAAGATGCCGGTCGATCGCAGCCTTGTGATCGAGCAAGCGCAACTTGTCGGTGCCGTGTGCGACAGCCATGATGTTCACGTTTTTGAATTCCGGACCGGCTTCGCGCCAGTAACAGTGGGTCAAGATATGGTGCCGTCCGACTTCCCCTCCTGTTTCAATTTCGCGGCCCAATGGAACGGCCCAGTGAAAGAGGGCGTTGAACCGAGTAACCCGAACGCCGGCTGCGGAAGGCTTTACATGCTCAAGGAAAGTGGAGAAACGTCCGATGATTTTGCGCCCGCTTAACTCTTCCGCCACGCGACAAAATTCATCCAGTGAAACGCCCGCTTCAGCTGCGCGTCGCGTCCACGGCGAAGGCACAATCTCTTCCGGTGCAAATTCCCGTTTGAGCGCGAGCAAAATATTCCATTCATGTTCAGTCAGAGTCACAGCGTGCACCGCAATCATCTTCGCTGGTCGGTCCGCTTTGCTTCCAGGTTCGATCGTTTTCCGCCGAACATGGCCAACTCCGAGAGTAAAAATCCCCTTTGCCGGCATAATCCGGAATTTTTCAGCGCCGACCTTTCGGATCAACAGTTCGCAATGTCGTTGCAGCGAGAAACCATGCGGCACTTTGAGCGTGGTCCAAAGTTTGTAATCCGAACCGGCCGTAACGGTATCGGTCGATCGCAGAACGACGTGACCTGAAAATGGATCGCGTTGAAACATCCAATCAAACGCGCCGTCGATTTTCTCTTCCGGAACTTTCCACGCCACCAATGCGCCATCGGCCAGATTTGTCGCCAGCAATGTTTGTCGGACGCGGCGAATTGTTCCAGCAACCAGCATCGCCGAAATTCGCGCCATCACGTCATCGACTGCCACGCCGGAACGACGCGCGATTTCGACAAACGGCTCGCGCACGAAACCGTCGATCTTATCCTCCGAAATCGCGAGAATTTTGGCGTTGATCGGATCGTCGTGCTCGGTTGGCAACATCGCTGAAACGTAACCGAATTAGAACGGATTATCCAACATTTCGAAATTGGACGTCCGATGCGTGGTGTTGAATGTTCGTCGCAGCATGTTCAAGGCGATTTTCTTCGACGCGGCCGGGACGTTGTTTCACCTAACAAATCGTGTCGGCGATCATTACGCTCTGGTCGCAGGCAAAATCGGGCTGAATTTAAGCGCAGACGAACTGGATCGCGCATTTGCAACCGCCTGGAAACAAATGCCGAAACGCGCATCAATCGACGGACCGCGCGAAAATGACGACAAAGAGTGGTGGCGCGAACTGGTCGATCGCGTATTCGATCACGTCGAGCCTAGCTTAAGACAATTGGCCCGCGATAATTTCTTCGAGATCGCCTATCGGCATTTTGCCGAGCCCGGCGTCTGGCAGCTTTTTCCGGAAGTAATCGACGTTCTTAAAGAACTTCAGTCGCGCTTTCAGCTCGCGGTTGTTTCGAATTTCGATGGGCGGTTGCGCTTCACTCTAGAACATCTGGGCATCTCGCAATTTTTTGCCGGGATTTTTATTTCGAGCGAACTTGGCGCGGACAAGCCAGATCCGGAGATCTTTCGTCGCGCACTTCGATTGATGAAGCTCGAGAGTAAAGAGGTTTTGCATGTGGGTGATGATCCCGAACGCGATTGGAGAACCGCTGCCGCTGCCGGATTGGCATTGTTCAAAATAGAGCGGCCGACAAACTCGCTCCGCGATTTGCTGGCTTTTTTGAAATAGTTTGGAGAGATACGCCCTTCGTCTCCTTATTGCTCGGGAACGGCAGAGAGGCCATCCCTCCATTGTTGCGGCGGGCCCGCATCTGGATTAGAAACTTTTTCGCTTTCGGGTCGGGAGCTCAATCGGTAGAGCAGCCCGAAAGCTTTCAGGGTTGGGTTTCGGTGAAGATTTGGATATTTAAGGGCGAGAGAAAATGGGTCGGTAGCTCAATCGGTAGAGCAGCGCCCTTTTAAGGCGTTGGTTCCGGGTTCGAGTCCCGGCCGACCCAATTACCAGCATGGCGTGGGTCTATATTTTGAGAGGTGCATCAGGCCGTCACTACATCGGCTCGACCAACAATCTTGATCGCCGTTTGCGCGAGCACGAACGCGGTAGCAACCACATGACCCGTCGTTTCGTAAAAATTGAACTAGTTGCGGCTAAACAAATCCCTTCAATGTCCGAGGCCCGATCACTCGAAGCCGAGTTGAAGAGGAAAAAGAATCCGCGGCTTGCCATTTTCGCGTTGAATTCCCAAGAGCAGCCCCGAAAGCTTTCGGGGTTGGTTCCGGGTTCGAGTCCCGGCCGACCCAAATTTCTATGAATGCATCCCTGAAGCTGAAGTCGATCTTCGTTCTTTTCGCGAGTATGGCTTCGCTTCAGGCTGCGGAATTTGATTTGGCTGCGCGCGCAACCAACGAACTCGGAGTCGATCTTCATCGCCAGCTTGCCAAGGACGACGAAAATCTTTGCCTTTCGCCTTACTCAATTCAAACCGCGCTCGCCATGACCTTCGCCGGCGCCGATGGCGAAACCAAAACCGAAATGGCACGAGTCCTCCATTTTCCAAACGATGGCGACGCCATTCACGCTTCGTTTGCTGCGCTACAACGCTCGCTCGAGGAAATGGCTAAGAAAACAGAGAAGATCGCGGAACAGTCAAAGAAGAATGGCGGGCCGAGCGAGCCGATCACAATTGCCATTGCAAATCAATTGTTTGCGCAAAGCGGCTACGATTTTCGCGATGCGTTTCGCGAGCTGGTGAAAAAGTTTTACCGCGCGCCGTTTGAATCCCTCGATTTTCGCAAAAATTCCGAAGGCGCAAGGCAACACATTAACAAATGGGTCGCAGATCAAACCCGTGATCGAATTCGCGATTTGATTCCGGCTAACGGCGTAAACAGAGACACACGTCTCGTTCTGGCAAACGCAATCTATTTAAAAGCGCCGTGGCAATCAAGGTTTTCGGAGAGATCGACCGAATTGAAGGCGTTTCATGTGCGCGGCGACATGCCTGTCGACGTTCCGACGATGACGAGCAGGAAAAGGTTCGGTTATTCCAAAGAGAATGGGTTCACGGCTGTGACGCTGCCCTATGCGGGCGATGAACTGCAATTTCTGGTTCTCATCCCAGATGAGGTGAATGGCCTCCATCTGCTGGAATCGAAGCTTACCAACGAAATCTTGGAAAAGTGTGCCAAGCTTGAAGCACGCGATGTCGATCTGGAATTGCCGAAGTTTAAACTTGAGCCACCGACGATCGCACTAGCAGACCAACTTAAAGCGCTCGGGATGAAATCGGCTTTCGATGATCCGCCGGGCAGCGCGAACTTCGATAAGATCGCTCCGCGCAAACCCAACGATTATTTGGCGATCTCAGAGGTATTTCACAAAACATTCATTGCGGTGGACGAAAAAGGAACCGAAGCCGCGGCGGCCACGGCGGTCGCGATGATGACAATGTCAGCAATCCAAAAGCCTGCGCCGCAACCGATCGAAGTGAAAGTCGATAGACCATTTTTGTACGCGATCCAACACGTGCCGAGCGGTGCGTGTCTGTTTATCGGGCACGTGACCGACCCTCGCTGAACAATTCGTTATCGGCGGCGTAGCTTAACTGGCCGTTCACAATCCTCGCTGCCGACGTGAATGAATGCGCTTCGACTTTTTTACGATCGAGAATGTGCAAAACTTCGATGCCTCGCGTTTTGAGATAATCCGAAATGAGCGAGCGATGACACCGCCACCAGACAGCCTCGGCACACATGATCGCAGTCGGCCCATTTTTTTCTGCGAGATCAAGCAACCGGTCGATCCCTCTCTGAAAATCCTGCGTTTCCATGTAATCGGCGTAACCGCGAAATGCTTCGTTGCGCCAGGCGTTGTTCTTTGAGTCGGGCCTGGCCTTTCGCCGGCCGCCCAGTTCTGGAAAATGTTCGTAACTGATCCTCGCTTTGCCTAACGACTCTTTTAATGCCTCTCTGCCAAACTGCGGGTAACGTTTCGAACCAGGAAACATTCGCACGTCGGCGATCAGTTTGATCTCATTTTCATTCAGCATGGAAATGAAGGGTTCGATCGCGCGGGTCGAATGCCCAATTGTCCAGATGCGAGAGACCATCGCTAGCTTCTTTGATCGGAGGGGTTTTCCTGTTACCGTTCAGATTATTTCGAAACCAAAATGAGTAAATTACTTCTATCAGCAATTGTCGGTTTTGTTACAGTCGCCCTCATGCAAGGTGCGGAAACACAAAAGCAGCCGGAGGCCGGCACGATGGCGCCGGACTTTAGCCTAACCAGCGGCGACGGTTCGCAGGTAAGCCTCAAAGACTTTCGAGGCAAATGGGTCGTTCTCTATTTTTATCCGAAGGACTTCACCAGCGGTTGTACGCTCGAAGCACAGAATTTTCAGCGCGACTTGGCAAAATATCAGAATAGCAGCGCGATCATTCTCGGAGTGAGCGTCGATAGCGCGCAATCACACAAGGATTTTTGCGCCAAGGAAGGATTGAATTTCAAACTGCTGGCCGACACCGACGGAAAAGTTTCGACCGAATACGGGTCCATTATGGACTACAAAGGCGCGAAAATGGCCGCGCGGAACACGTTTCTGATCAATCCGGAAGGCAAGATTGCGAAAGTGTACACCGGTGTGAAACCGGCCGATCACAGCGAACAGGTTTTGAAAGATTTGGCGGACCTGAAGAAAAGCTGAAGAGATTCACATGGCCAATAGAAAGTCGATCGATTGTCGGGATTACCCAAGCGAGAAGCATTGCTCGCTGAAGATCTCGGGCACGGAAACAGAAGTGCTCGACACCGCGGTCGAGCACGCAGCCTCCGTGCACGGACATAAAAAGTCGCCGGAGCTGCGCACGCAGCTGAAAATGATGCTCAAAGACGAAAGCGACTAGCGCTTCGTCGATTGCTCGAAACGCACAGATTCCCGCCGTTCTCTCGTGAAAGATTGGCGACCAAACACTCGGGCTATCCGATTTTCCTTCGAAAGCGCAGGGCGCATAGCACGAAAAGCAAGATCGACATTGCAATCAGAATGGCGAGTTGCGGCCAGTATTCCAAAAAGTATGCGCCGCGCAGAATGATCCCCCGCATCAGCGAAATAAAATAGGTGGTCGGCAGGATCGCGCCGAGTGCGTAGAAAATCCAAGGCATGGTTTCGCGCGGAAAAATAAAACCGGAAAAGAAAACACTCGGCAAGAGAAAGACCATCGCGATTTGAAGAGCCTGCATTTGGTTTTCCGCTTTGGTTCCGATGAGCAGACCGAGGCTGAGAAGCGCAAACACATAAACCACCGTGGAAAAAAGAAGAGCCAGGACATTGCCCTGAATGGGGATGGCGAAGACAAACCGCATGATTAAAAATAAAATCACCGCCATCGACATCCCGATACACAAGTAGGGAACGATTTTCCCGAGCATCAGTCCAGCGCGGCTCAGCGGACTGACAAGCAATTGTTCGAGCGTCCCGCGCTCGCGCTCGCGCACCAGTGCCATCGCAGTTGCCACCACCGTCCCGATTTGCAAAACAACGCCGATCACGCCGGGAACATAAAAATTCGGGCTGCGCATGGCCGGGTTGTAAAGCATCTGCGGCCGAAGATCGATCGGCACGCCACTGCGATTGGTTGCGTGTAAAAGCGTCTCGACAGATTGCGTGAGAGCGACGCCGAGACCGGTATTCAAGGCCTGCAACGCCGTGGTCGAATTCGACCCATCGATTAATAACTGCACCTGGGCCGAATGACCGGCGCGAAGTTCACGCGTAAAATTTGGCGGAATATCCAGGGCGGCATAGGCCCGGCCTTTGCGCATATCGCTTTTCAACTCATCCAGATTTTGAACCTCGCCGACGACACGAAATGTCTCCGTGTTCACAAACCGATCGATTAACTGGCGACTTTCGACGGTGCGATCTTCGTTCAAAATGAGCAACGCCATGTGTTTGACGTCGTTATCGAGGGCGTAACCGAAGGCGATCATCTCGATCAACGGCGGAAAGAACATGAAGAACAACGTCATCGGATCGCGCCAGACGACGATGAATTCCTTGAACAAAATCGCACCCAGTCCGCGAAATGCGTTGTGCCTGGTCATGCGGCCTTTTGCTGCTCGGCAGCGTGTTTGGCCGAAAGCTCCACGAAAACGTCTTCCAGCGACGGTCCGATCTCGTGGATGTCGGCGTGATGAACGCCGACGCTTCGCAATTTCTCCTCTATCGTGGCGCGTTCGACATTCTTATCGACCAGCAAATGCATCGATTGGCCAAAAACGGTGGCGCTGCGCACTCCGGGGAGCTCGTTCACCGCCTGAAGCGCGGTCGTCAGGTGATCGCAGGTGACGTCGAGACGTCGCGTTCCCGGCGGATTAACTTCCGACATTTTCTTCAATTCATCCGGCTCGCCGCAAACGATCAACTTCGAGAGATAAATGTAAGCGACGTGATCGCACCGTTCGGCCTCATCCATGTAATGGGTCGTGACGAACAAAGTCATTCCCTGACCGGCAAATTCGAAAAGCAAATCCCACAGCTCACGGCGCGCGACCGGATCGATTCCGGCGGTTGGCTCGTCCAGAAATAAAACAGTCGGTTTGTGCATGAGTGAGCAGGCCATCGCCAGACGCTGTCGCCAGCCACCCGAAAGCCGTGATGCGCGTCGGTTCAGGTACGGCTCAAGATGCGTAACTGCGATCATTTCATCCCGTCGCTGATGCAACGAATGACCGCGCAAGCCATAGAGTTTACCGGCGAAGATAAGATTTTCATTCACGGTCAATTCGTCATAGAGCGAAAACTGCTGCGACATGTAACCGATAATCTCTTTGATCGATTCGGTATCGCGGATGACATCGTGACCGTCGATGCGCGCGGTGCCCTCGCTCGGCTCAAGAATGCCGCAAAGCATCCTGATTAGAGTCGATTTGCCCGAGCCATTCGGGCCAAGAAATCCAAAGATCGATCCTTTGCCGACCGAAAACGAAACGTGATCGACCGCAGTGAATGAGCCGAAGCGCTTCGTCAGCCCTTCACATTCGATCATCGGCTGTTGTTCCGCCGCCATGATTAGATCCAGACGAAGAACACGAAGACTGCGGAGCAAATTGAAATCAGATTTCCTCTGAATTTATTCCGACGGTCGTGATCTCTCTGTTTTTGGCGGTTTATCATTTTGTCACATTCGGAAAATAAACATCGGCGGACATGCCGGCGCGCAGGCGTTCATCATCGTTAGGCAAACGGATTTTCACGCCAAATACCTGGCGAATCCGGTCTTCCACGGTTTGGACGTTGCGCGGAGTGAATTCAGCCTGCCGATTCACTTGCTCGACGACGCCCGAAAAATCCTTGCCTGGAAATGAATCCACCCGGACCCGCACCGCGTCTCCAACTTTGATTTTACCCAGCCAGATTTCGGGAACGTAAACGCGCACCCAAAGATGTTTGGTCAGAAGGACCGTCGCGACTTCCTCGCTGAACGGCGGCACGACAATGTCGCCGACTTTTACGCTCAATGTTTCCAAAACACACTCCGCCGGCGCCACCACCTGCATCTCGGCCAGCTGGGCTTCGATATCTGCCAACTGCGCACGCGCTTGTGCCACCTGCATTCGCGCGGCCTCGACGTTTTTCTCCTGCGCATTGGCCGCGCTCACTGCCTGCTCCGCTTCGTTAGGCGAAACCACTTTGCGCTGAAGCAGGTCCGCCTCCCGTCGCGCGTTGGCCTGCAAATATTCTAACTGCGCCGCCTGCGCATCGGCGTTGCGAATAGCCGTATCGATTTGCGCTCTTGCCAGCTCGCGCCGCGCGCGCAGCTCGTTTGCTTCCAGTTGCGCGATCAGCTGCCCTTCGTGCAAATGATCGCCCTCCTGGGCAAAGATTTTTTCCACGCGCCCGCTCGCGCGCGGACCGAGATGTGCCTCGTCCACTTCAATCGTGCCGGAAACAGCGTTCCGACGACTGTCACAGCCGGTCGTGAAGATCGCGAAAGCGAGCGCAAGTGCGATGAAACAGGGTTCGCCGATTTTCATTTATCTCAACACTTCGTCGCTAGTCGCATGAAGGCGAAACTCTTGCAAACGTCGACGGAGCGCCGTAAACCGGTCCGAGATGGCTGGATATTCCGGAACGCCGCTCCCGCAAAAACTTGGCATCAAGCCGGGATCCACTGTGGTCGCACTCAACCAACCGGCAAATTACGAGAGTTTGCTCGGAAAAGCTGCGCACAATGTCAAATTCTCCCATCGCGCTGTTCGAGGCGCCAGCTTTGTTCACCTTTTCACAACTAGCAGGCGCGAACTGGAGAAGGGACTCTCAATGTTACGCGCAAAAGTCGCCGACTCTGGTGTCGTCTGGGTTTCATGGCCGAAAAAATCTTCCGGTGTCCCAAGCGACGTGACCGAAGACACGATTCGTAAGGTGGGCCTGCCACTTGGATTCGTTGATGTAAAGGTTTGCGCGGTGGACGAGATTTGGTCGGGATTGAAGTTGATGATTCGGCGCGAGAATCGAAAATCAAAGTGATGAAGACGCGTTTGCTCGACCACATCGATCTGCGGGTAAAAGACATTCAGACCACGACGAAGTTCTATGCGGGATTTCTGCCGCAACTTGGATTTGTTCGGGAAAAACACGAAGCGCCGCCCGAAGGAAGTCTCGGCGAGACGTTCCATACCTTTTATTCCGCGGGCGGCGACAGGCCCTCGGAGTTTTTTGGCTTGACCGCAGACGAGAATCATCGGCCAAACGGAACCCGGATTGCGTTCTGGGCGGACACGCGCGAGAAAGTGGACGAAATCGCCAAATTGGTGCGACAGGCGGGCGGTAAGAATCTGGAAGGACCCGAAGTGGTGCCGGATTATACCCCCGGATACTACGCCTTCTTTTTTGAGGATCCCGACGGTAACAAGCTCGAAATTTGTTGCCGGGAGAATCCAATCGTTGCGGAGTAACAGAATTCGGCGAAAGGTCTGCGGATGGGAAATTCAGCGCATGAACCCCGCATTTTGCAGGGGCGGCGGCGCGTTCGTTATCTCAAGATTATCGCGCTCTTCAAGATCCTGAAGGGCCTGTTGCTCTTCCTGCTTGGTTTTTCAATCTTGTTTCTAAACAGTCGGCCGGTCTGGCTCGACCAAATTTCGGATTGGTCCGAGGACCAGCTGCTGTTGCACCATAGCAAGCCAATCATTTACCTGTTAAATAAATTGCAGGAGCTGTCGAATGGTGGCGGGACATTGCGCGCGACCGGGATCCTCGCTCTTTTCTATTGCGGCGTGCTTTTGACGGAGGGGATCGGTGTTTACATGCAAAAGCGATGGGCGGAATGGTTAATGATTTGCGCAACCGCCGCGCTGATCCCGCTGGAAGTACGGCACGTTTGGCATCGCTTTTTTTCTCACGGCCCACTGATCGCGCCATTACTGATTCTTTTGGCGAACTGCTTTATTGTCTGGTTTCTGTATCTTGTTCTCAGACGCGACAAGCCCGAACGCTCGATCGAGCACAAAGAGGAATTGGTCGAGACTCGTTAGGCCGCAGGCAGGACCGGCATTACTTCGGTTCGATGCCAAATTGGGCGAGCTCGATTTTGGTCCGCTCCATCGGCAGACCGACGACGTTGGTGAACGAGCCGTCGATCTTCGATATAATTTCGCTGGCCGATTCCTGGGCGGCGTAACCGCCGGCTTTGTCGACCGGATTCACCTTATCGATATAACTGCGGATGGCGGAGTCGCTCAAACGACGAAAATGGACGCGCGATAGCTCACAAAAACTGATCGATTTGCCTGTCGCGAGATGACAAATGAAAACAGCCGAACAAACTTCGTGCGCCCGGCCGTTCAATCGTCGCAGCATGGTCAGCGCTTCGGAACGGTTCCGCGGTTTGCCGAGGATACGCTGATCAATCGCAACCAACGTGTCTGCTGCCAGCACAACTTTGGCCGCGTGAGTCCGGGCGGCTGCGATCCCTTTTCGGACTGCATTCCAGGAGACCAACTCACGCAGCGTCAAATTAAGATCGAATCTTTCAACAACCTTTGGCGGCATCACTTCGAACTCGAATCCTGCGTCAGCGAGTAGTTCACGCCGGCGTGGAGAATTGGAAGCAAGCAGAAGCGCGCTCACGTAAACCGGAGGTTGATTATACATCGCGCCGGCCGAAAGATCGCATGATAAAAGCGCTTGGCAGTGGGAATGACCCGCGGCATTTTAATCCGAGCCGGACTGCCGGCATTTCGCGCGGGCATAGCTTAATGGTAAAGTTCCAGCCTTCCAAGCTGGCCATGCGGGTTCGATTCCCGTTGCCCGCTCCAGTTTGGCGAGGCTGTTATCCAGTGGCGCGGCAGCAGGCTGATTTCTGTTGACCCAAATTGACAGCCAATAGGATACTTATCGACGTCGCATTCAGATATTCACCTCGACGGCGGCCACCGCTGCTTATATGACAAACTTAAAAGGCGTGAGGGTTCTAGTGTTTGTAACGCTCGGGTCGGTCGCAGTTTTGGGCGCCCACTCCACCTTTGGCCAGGACAGCAATACAACCTCCGGTTCGTCATCGAGTTCTGGCGGAGTGTCCAGTTCGAGCATGAGCGCAGATCCGTCTTCGGGCACGATTTCGTCCTCAAGTGTCTCCGCCAGCAACGGCGCCGAGCAGGCCATTACGGGCGGATCTGCTAATGGCACCGGCGGTTTTTCGAAATTGCCATTCGAACTTACCCTAAATGTTCGCGAGGGATACGACGACAATCCTGACAACGCTTCAAATAACAAACAAAGTTCCTGGTTTACCAATGGCGGCATTGATGTCGCCTACGACTTCGGGGACCCCCGACTTCAGCTAAGTCTCGTCGCTGGCGCCGGCGGCACCTATTACTACGAGCATATCGCAATCCAGGATTACGATATCGATCTTCACGGCGGGCTGAACATTACCTACAAGGCGAGTCCCCGACTCACTCTTAGTTCCAAACTCTATCTGGCCTATTTGACAGAACCGAACTTCACTTATGGCTCTGGAATTAATGCGCGAGTAGGAAACTATTTTTTTACCACCGACCAGTTTACGGCCGCTTATCAATGGCAGCCGCGATTCTCGACCGCGACCAGCTACACGATCGATGCATTGAACTACGACAGTAGTGCAATCGGCCAATCCGAGGACCGAGTGGAGAACACCTTCGGCAACGAGTTTCGCTTTCTGCTGGTGCCAACTACTACCTTGGTGGCGGAGTATCGCTACGAGATCGTCAGCTACCTCCATAGCGGAAATAATGACTCAACCACTCATTATCTCCTCGGAGGAATCGACCACAATTTCACGCCGCGTTTTCTGGCTTCGGTGCGCGCGGGAGCGCAGTTTCGCAACTACGACCAAACGCCGAACCGGACTGAGCCATATGTGGAAGCAACAGTCACTTATGCGTCCGGAAAGAGCAGTTCGATTTCATGGACGACGCGTTACGGCCTCGAGGAGCCTGATTTTGTTCAAGTACAGAGCAGGACCACATACCGCACCGGCCTCCAGATTAAGCAAGAATTAATGTCGCGGTTCACCGCGCAGCTTGGCTTCTATTATCAGCATGATGACAACCAAGGTTCCGCCACGATCCAGTCGTTTACCGAAAATTCGGTCGACGTCGCGGTTTCAGCCCACTACGCCATCACTCATTATTTCGGTCTCGAGGCCGGCTACAACTATACCGATGTTACTTCCGGTTTTTCGGCGCTCGAGTACAATCGGAACCGCGTTTTCGCTGGCCTGAACTTTGCTTTTTAGCCCCGCGCCGAGAGTTTACTAAGAGCGGTTTTCTTGCTAGGTTGTCGACCGCTCGCGCGGGTTGGGGTTATGGCACACAAAGAAGAAGTTAGGCTGCACTTTCTCGATTATTGGCGAGTGATCCGAATTCACTGGGTGCTCGTGGTTTTGGCTTTCCTCATCGTCCTGGTCACGGCAGCTGTCGTCACTTATTTTCAACCGCGCGAATATCAGGGACTGGTTTTCATCGAAGTAAAATCGACTGCTGAGAACCCGCGCATCTTCGGTGTGGAAGGGCCGAATATCCCCATCCACGACCCGCAACTCGCGCCGACCGTGTTTCAAGTCATTCAGCGCACCGGTGTGCTTTATCCGGTGATCGAACAACTAAAGCTTCAGCAAAAATGGGCGATGGGTGGACGCCCACTCAGCCGGGAACAAGCTTATCAAAAATTGCGCTACCACCTGCAAGTCGATGAGGTTCGCAACACCGATCTTCTTCAGATCAGCGTTTTCGATACGAATCCGCAGGAAGCCGCCGATATCGCAAACAAAATCGTCGAGGTCTACCAGGACACGCGGGTGGACGAAGAAAAGGAGATCATGAATCGCGCGGTGACGACGATGAATGAACAAGTGACCCAGCAGCAGAAGCGCGTTGATGACGCTCGGGCAGAAATGGATCGCATCAGGGACGAGGAACACATTGTCGACCTTAACCCGGAAGGAATTGAAGACACTCAGGCCCCGGTTAACGACGTGGTGCGCAAACAAGAGATTGAAGTGAACGATGCTGAAGCAAAGGTGGCGATGCTTAGCAGCAAGCTCGACCAAATCGAAAAAGTAAAAGGCGACGAGCTAATGCGGATGCTACCCACACTCGATATTCCCGATGTCACGCTCCAAAAGATTCTTTCCGATTATCAAGAGGCGGTCGCGCAGGAGGCTTTGCTTTTAAATTCCGGCCTGGGAGAAAATCATCCCAAGGTGAAAGCTCAGCGGGCCGCGCAGGAAGTTTATACCCGCCAGCTCGAGCAACAGGTGAGCGGCGTCCGGAGCGCGTTGGAAAAGAATCTCAAGAGCGCGCAAGCGACCCGTGACCAGCTTCGTCAGCGCCTTGATGAAATTAACAGCAAGCAGCTGGCGTCGAAAAACCTGAGCGCGAAATACACCCGCGCTAAAAATACTTATGTTAAAGAGAAGCTCCTGCTCGACGGCGTCCGCAACCGCGCGCAAAGCCAGGCCATGGAGTTGGCCATGCCGCGATTCGCGGTCAGCGTCAAACAAGCCGCTGAGCGGCCCGACTTTCCGTCCCGGCCACGCGTCACACTCAATCTCATGCTAGGAACGCTTGTTGGTCTGGTGGTGGGTCTCGGCCTCGCGTTTTTCATCGAATATCTGGATACGAGCGTCAAGACAATGGAAGATGTCGAGAATTTGCTCGGCGTTCCGGTTCTGGCCATCATTCCGAAAAACGTCCGACTCTTGCATAAGGAACTTGGCGACACGCCCGACGCCGAAGCCTATCGCATCCTGCGAACGAACATTGAGTTCAATCGCAAGAGTCCCGAGGCCAATACCGTCTCTCTCGTTAGCGGCGGACCAGGTGAAGGTAAATCGACTACCCTCGCCAATCTCGCATTCATCTGTGCCCAGGGCGGTTATTCAACCTTGATCGTCGATGCTGACTTGCGGCGTCCGGTTCAACACGAGCTCTTTGACGTTAGTAATAGAATCGGCCTAACGAACTATCTCACCGCCGAAACCCCGCTCGACCAGGTCATCGTTTCGACCGGTGTCGAAAATCTGGCAATCCTTCCGAGCGGAGTTTTACCGTCAGACGCGGTCGGCATTCTGAACTCGCAGCGGATGTCGGATTTGATCACGGAACTCAAGCTTCGTTATGACATCCTGCTTTTCGACTCCCCGCCCATGCTTGGAGTAAGCGATGCTTCGGTCCTCGCCAGCGAGGTGGATCAGACGATCATTGTTGTCCAACATCGCCGGTTCCCCCGCGCGATGTTAACGCGAGTGAAACAAGCGATCGTGGGCGTGGGCGGAACTGTTCTTGGCGTCGTTTTGAACAACGTCGATCTTAAACACGACCAGAACTACTCTTATTACACAAACTATTACGGCTATTATCGTCCGCGCGACAAAAATGAGCTTGGCATTCGCTCAAACGTCGCCGCTGGTAACTCAAACGGTTCTTCCGGACCTGATGAATATTGAAGTTTGCCGGACGCTCTTGATTATTGTCTCGCTCTTCGGCGTTGCCGGCGCCGCTTTCGGCCAGGCTACTTTACGAGTCGGCGATCCGGTCGACATTAAGATAGGTGGCGTTCCGTACGAGGAACAGCAACAAGTCAACAACACTTACACCGTCAGTGCGGATGGCTCGGTCAATCTTCCCTACATCAACAAAATCAAGGCGGCTGGATTAACTCCGGCACAACTGGCCCGGGCGATCGAAGAGAGCTATCGCGCGACCAAGATTTTCACCAATCCGAACATCACGATTGTGATGCAGCCGATGGCCCGATTTGTGAACGTCGGCGGAGCAGTACGCCAGGCTATGCGTGTTCCGTTTACCGAGGACCTCACGTTGCTGGCCGCAATCAACGGCGCAGGTGGTTTCAACGACTTCGCCGATCAGAAACACGTTCGCCTTTTGCGCGGCAGCGAGGTTAGGGTTTACGACGTGCGGCAGTTTCGGAAGGATCCGTCCCAGGACGTAAAACTGCAGCCAGGCGACCGTATCGAGGTTCCGCAGAGCTTCTTTTAATGACTTCTACGGGGCCGATTTGGTTATTGTTCCCGCACGAAAAGCTCCCGGTAACGCCAGGCATATCCCAATCCCGAATACACGGTTAACGCAATCGTTATCCAGACCAGAATTGGACCAGCTTCGTTCCAGGCCCGGAACCACCAGACTGATCTTTCGTTCGCGTAGCGCAATTCGCTGGCCGACAACAAACCGAGAAAGAAAATGATTGTGATCACCTGCCATGACGTTTTTTGTTTGCCAAGCCGCTCCGCCGGCAAAATTTGCCCCTTCGTGCTTGCCATCAAACGTAGACCGGTGATTAAAAAATCCCGCGCGACGACGGTGGTCGCGGCCCATGCCGGAACCGCTTTCAAAGGCACAAGCGAAATGAACGCAGCTGCCATCATGATTTTATCGACCAGCGGGTCCATCAGTTTGCCGAAGTTGGTCACGATCCCATAACGCCGCGCCACTTCGCCGTCGACAAAATCGGTTAGACCGGCAATCAAGAACGTAATCAGTGCCGTTGTACGTGCATACGGCAGGGAAGAACTAAGCGCCGCCACGAACAGCACGGTCAGGACTAAGCGACTAAGTGTTAATCGATTTGCCCAATTCATTTCGTTGCGACCGTGCTGATGAGCGAGCCCGTGCGCTGATCCTCCTTTTTAAATCTGGGCTGTTTCCAAATAGGTACCTTTTTTTTCAATTCATCAATGATCCACTTACTCGCATCCAAGGCAGCATTCCGGCGTTCGGCGGCAACCCGGATCATGAGTGAAGGTTCGCCGGCCCGAACGTAACCAATCCGGTGATGAACAATCGTCTTGCGGAGCGAGAACTTCTCTACCGCCGCCTCCGAGATATGTTGCAGTTGGTTCTCAGCCATCGCGAGATGCGCTTCGTATTCGATTCCTTCGATCTCTCGCGCATTCTCCAATCGCCTAACGACTCCAAAAAAATCCACAACCGCTCCACTCTCGGGATCGAAATCACCGATCGGGCGGTTGAGTTGCTTTTCTGTTACCAAGACTTCACAAACTGAGTTTGCCATAATTTCCGATCAATCGTTACGTTACAAGGACGGCTCAAGCCGCGAGACAAAGCAGACCCCAAAATGACCGCGAATCAATGTGATATTGGGCTGATCGGCCTGGCGGTAATGGGCGAGAACCTTGTCCTGAACATGGAATCAAAGGGATTTTCGGTCGCCGTTTTTAATCGCACAAACGAGGTCACCGAGAAATTTGCCGCTACGCGCGCCAAAGGAAAAAATATTCGGCCGACAAAAACGGTCGGGGAACTGGTCGGGGCGTTGAAACGCCCGCGCAAGATCATGATCATGATCAAGGCCGGCAAGCCCGTCGATGAGGTGATTGCCGAAGTCGCGCCGCTTCTTGAAAAAGGCGATGTGACTGTTGACGGAGGCAACTCTCTGTTCACCGATACGCAACGGCGTGGCAAAGAGCTCGAGGCAAAGGGAATTCATTACGTTGGCTGCGGCGTCTCCGGCGGAGAAGAGGGCGCGCTGAAAGGGCCATCGTTGATGCCGGGCGGGACGCGCGAATCATGGAAGATCATTGCGCCGATATTTCGGAAGATCGCCGCGCAAGTGGATGGCGAGCCGTGCTGCCGTTACATGGGGCCGGACGGCGCCGGGCATTATGTAAAAATGGTGCATAACGGAATCGAGTACGGCGACATGCAATTGATCTGCGAAGCCTACGCAATTCTGAAAGACGTCGCGCGAATGGATAACAAAGCACTCGCGGACACCTTCACTGAATGGAACAAAGGCGAACTCGACAGTTATTTAATCGATATCACATCACAGATTTTCCGTAAGACTGACCCCGGCACCGGCAAGGCGCTGGTCGACGTGATCCTCGACAAAGCCGGGCAAAAAGGCACCGGCATCTGGACGCTACAATCCGCGATTCAACAATCGGTCGTCATTTCCACCATCAACGCCGCAGTCGAAGCACGAGTGATTTCATCGAGAAAAGACGAACGAATCGCTGCTTCCAAGATTCTTCCCCGACCAAAACCTAAAAAGTTTGGCGGTGATCGCAGGCAACTGGTCGAGGCTGTTCGCCACGCGCTTTACGCGTCAAAAATCGTTTCCTATGCGCAGGGCATGGAGCTGCTTGCCGCCGCCAGCAAACAATACAACTGGAATCTGAATTTCGGCGACATCGCGACCATCTGGCGCGGCGGCTGCATCATTCGGGCAAAATTTCTCAATCGGATCGTCGAAGCGTATCAACGCAATCGCGAGCTTCACAATTTGCTGCTCGATTCTTATTTCACCGGCATTATCGAAAAAACGCAGGACAACTGGCGCATCGCCATCTCGGGCGCGATCGAACAAGGCGTGGCCGTGCCAGCTTTCAGCGCATCGCTGGCTTACTTCGACAGCTATCGTTCTGCCCGACTGCCGTCGAACTTATTGCAGGCACAACGCGATTTCTTCGGCGCCCACACCTACGAACGCATGGATAAGCCCGGCATTTTTCACACCGAATGGGTCGAGTCCGATCGGGAGCCGGTGCAAGCGCCGCCCGAGTCGGAAGAGTCTACTCCGCACGCGGCGTCCGAGTACAATCAATGAAAATCGTGCGACTCGCTTCCGATGAGCTGGTCATGCGTCAATGGCCTGATCTCGCGGGTCTTAATCAAAACGACGTTGTCTGAATTTTGCACTTCTCCTTCGATCACCAAAAAATTTTCCTCCGTGATCGTCAGACGAAATCGTTCGAATAAATCAGGATCGACAATCGCGTTTGAAACGCCGGTTTCATCTTCCAGATTGACGAAAACAAAACCTTTCGCTGTGCCGGGACGCTGACGGCAAATCACGTTACCGGCAATCTGAATGGTTGCGCCGTGTCGCGCGTGTTTGAGATCGATCGCCCGCCAGATATTCGGCAATTTTTCGCGCAAAAGTTTCATCGGATGCGGCCCAGTGGTAAGATTCATCGTCTGATAATCCGCTGTCACCCGCTCCTGCACCGTCATCGCCAGAAGCGGCGATGATGACGAGGTCGATCTTTGCGTAGCCAAGTCATCGTAAAGTGCTTCTTCCACTTTCCACATCGCTGCCCGCCGATGCTTGGAGAAACAATTGAGCGCCCCTAATTCCGCCAGCGTTCGCAATTCTTCTTTGGAAAGCGAAATGCGTCGTTTGAAATCTTCGAGCGATTCGAATTGTCGGGCATTTCGTTCGCCTTCGATTTGTTCGCCGTGTTGCTGGCGTAGTCCGTTCACCACGCAAAAACCAAGCCGAAACGTGTTGTCGTCCAGAACGGTGCAGCGCCAGCCGGACTTTTTTACGCACACCGGCTTTACTTTCACGCCGTGCCGCTGGGCGTCTTTCACAATCGTGGCCGGCGTGTAAAAACCCATCGGCTGATTATTGAGCAGGCTGGCGAAAAACTCCGGGGCGCGATGCACTTTCAGATACGCGCTGCCATAAGCGAGGATGGCGAAGCTGATTGCGTGCGATTCCGGAAATCCGTAAAGAGCAAAGGACGTGATCGCTTGAATGATCTTGTCGATCTTATCTTGGGCCACGTTCTTGCGTTCCATCGCCGCGCGCAATTTCACGCTCACTTTTTGCATCCGTTCTTCGGAACGATGAAAACTGAGCGCCCGCCGCAATTCTTCCGCCTCATTGCCGGAAAAATCGGCCATAATCATTGCGATCTTGAGCATTTGCTCCTGAAACAATGGAACGCCCAGCGTCCGTTCGAGGACGGGCTTCAATCGTTCGTCGAAATAGGTGACCGCTTCTTTGCCGGCACGCCGATTGAGATAGGGATGCACCATATCGCCCTGGATCGGTCCCGGCCGAATAATCGCCACCTCGATCACGACGTCGTAAAAACATTTCGGTTTCATCCGCGGCAAAGTCGCCATTTGCGCGCGACTCTCGATTTGAAAAACCCCGATCGTGTCCGCTTTTTGAATCATCTGATAGGTGGCCGCATCATCGGTTGGAAGCGAAGCAAGAGTGTGTGCGATATTCTTGTGCGTGCGCAAAAGATCCAGTGTCTTGCGGACCGCCGAAAGCATGCCCAGCGAGAGCACATCGACCTTCATCATTTTCAATGTGTTGATGTCATCTTTGTTCCATTGGATGACGTAACGACCCTCCATGGTG
>Ga0187779_10000354_pt1 | contig 31742 bp, 26 predicted proteins | sample 1015_Q2_SP10_10__FD_132435 | JGI IMG/M metagenome (GOLD analysis project Ga0187779, IMG submission 132435) | Tropical peat soil microbial communities from peatlands in Department of Meta, Colombia - 1015_Q2_SP10_10_MG | ecosystem: Environmental > Terrestrial > Soil > Wetlands > Peat | place... | reverse complement strand
GCGAAGCTGCACGATCAGTACCCAGTCGACCGCAAACATTCACGGCAAAAGCCTACGCGGCACAGAGCGCGACTACGCCACTGGCCCCGTTCACCGTGCCTCGCCGCTCTCCTCGCCCTCAAGACGTTCAGATCGAGATTCTCTTCTGCGGCGTTTGCCATTCCGATCTGCATCAGGCAAGGGATGAGTGGAAGGCTGTGATGCCCACGATCTATCCCCTTGTTCCCGGCCACGAGATTGTTGGCCGCGTGGTCAAGGTAGGCAGCGCCGTCAAGAATTTCAAGGAGGGTGACCTTGCCGCCGTTGGCTGCATGGTCGATTCTTGCCGCGTCTGCGCCGCGTGCCGCGGCCATGAAGAAATGTTCTGCGAAAACGGGATGACCCTGACCTATAACAGCGAAGATAAGGTGCTGGGCGGTGTCACCTACGGCGGCTATTCGGACAGCATCGTCGTGGACGAACACTTTGCCTTGCGTGTCTCGCCAAAGCTCGATCTTGCCGCCACCGCGCCGCTTCTCTGCGCCGGTATTACCACTTATTCGCCCCTGCGCCACTGGAACGTCGGCAAAGGACAAAAAGTGGGCATCGTTGGTCTCGGCGGATTGGGGCATATGGGAGTGAAGTTCGCCCACGCGTTCGGCGCTCACGTCGTCCTTTTCACGACCTCGCCTAGCAAGACCGCTGACGCCCGCCGTCTTGGCGCGGACGAAGTCGTCATATCCAGGAATGCTGAAGAAATGCAGAAGCACGCCGGCAGCTTCGACTTCATCCTCGACGCCGTTTCCGCGGATCACGACCTGAACGCGTACCTTCAACTCTTGAAGCGCAACGGCAGCATGGTCTTGGTCGGTGCTCCGGAGAAACCCGCGCCCGTCTATTCCTTCAATCTGATTTTTGGCAGGCACAGGCTTGCAGGCTCCGCTATCGGAGGCATCCAGGAAACTCAGGAAATGCTCGACTTCTGTGCCGAACACGGGATCACTTCAGATATCGAGAAAATCTCCATTCAGCAAATAAACCAGGCTTACGATCGTCTTCTCAAGGGCGACGTAAGATACCGCTTCGTGATCGATATGGCCTCGTTGAAGTAGGCCTGCATTAGCGGAGGCGGGTGCCCCACGTGCCGTCTTTGCATGTGGGCTATTGGATTTGCTTTTTCATGCCTTTCCAGGGCCCGCCTTCTGCTCGCCCTGATGCAGGAAGGGAGGCGGGCCGTTCCTCGCCTGATGCCGTGGCTGAACGCACGCTCATCTGCCACACCAGCGCCGCAGGCGCGACACGCTCTAGGGCAACTTCACAGGAGCTCGCCTAATTACCTTCGCGCAGGATCCGCCCGTAGGCCGGTACCGTCAGAAACTCCACGAATTGGGGCGCGCGGATTAAGTCACGCATCAGTTCAGCCGACTTCTCGTACGCCGCAAAACGCACCGTATCGCCACTCTGCTTCGCTCTGCGCAACTCGTCGTCGATAATTCCATCACACAGAGGCACATCAATCCTCCGGCCGTCTTTAAGCTGCTTGTTCTGGTGAATCCATTGCCACAGTTGAGCCCGGCTGATCTCTGCCGTAGCCGCATCCTCCATCAGGTTGAACAAGGGCACGCAACCTGTTCCGCGCAGCCATGCCTCCAGATAGCCCAGCCCCACAGCGATATTCTGTTTCAGGCCTGCCTCCGTGATCTCCCCGGGCGGAACCTGTAACAAGTCTTTTGCGGTCGCATGAAAATCCGTCAGCTTCTTCTCAATCTGATTTGGCCCCGGCATCAGGCGATTGAATACTTCCATGGCTACGGGAACCAGCCCTGGGTGCGCCACCCACGTCCCATCGTGCCCGTCTCCCGCTTCGCGTTCTTTATCCGCGCGCACCTGGGTAAGTGCCCGTTCATTCGCTACAGGATCGCTTTTGACGGGAATGTAGGCTGCCATTCCTCCCATGGCGTGGATATTCCGCCGGTGGCAAGTGCGAATCAGCAATTTGCTGTACGAACGCAGGAAATGCGTCGTCATCGTCACTTGACCGCGGTCCGGCAGAACCGCATGCGGGTCGTGCGAGAATTTCTTGATGAAACTGAAGATGTAGTCCCACCGCCCGCAGTTCAACCCTGCCGAATGCTCGCGCAGTTCGTGCAGGATTTCGTCCATCTCGAACGCAGCCAGGATCGTTTCAATCAGGACCGTCGCTCGGATGCTCCCTCGTTTAATCCCCAGCCTGTCTTGCGCAAACACAAAAATGTCATTCCACAGCCGCGCTTCCAGGTGGCTCTCCAGCTTGGGCACGTAGAAATACGGTCCCGTTCCTGACCTTAGTAGCTCCTTCGCGTTATGAAAAAAGTACAGCCCAAAATCAAAAAGGGAGCCGGACATTGGCTGGCCATCCACCAGCATATGCCGCTCTTCGAGGTGCCACCCTCGCGGCCGCACGAACAGCACTGCGGTCTGCGCATTGAGCTTGTACTCTTTTCCGGTACTGGGGTCGGAGAACGTGACCCTCCGCCGCACCGCATCCATCAGATTGACTTGCCCTTCAATCTGATTTGCCCACGTCGGAGTATTCGAATCCTCAAAATCGGCCATGAACACCTTCGCGCCAGAGTTCAGCGCATTGATGATCATCTTCCGGTCCACTGGACCGGTAATCTCCACGCGGCGGTCCTGCAAGTCCGCCGGAATGGGCGCGACCGTCCATTCGGATTCGCGAATGTCCCGTGTATCCGGCAAGAAATCCGGCTTATCCCCTGCGTCCAGCTTTTTCTGGCGCACGCCGCGCGCAGCTAGCAGCTCAGATCGGCGAGCCTGGAATTTCCGTTGCAACTCCACAACGAACTGCAGTGCTTCCGGTGTAAGTACGCTCTCTTGCTGAGCATGAGGGGGAGCTTTCAACTCTACGCCTTGGGGCAAAGGGAAACTCATCATAATAGGTCACCTCGATCTCTGGCTATTCGCGGCCCAAATTGACGTGATCAACGACGTGATGAACAAGAAGGCCCGGTAGTTGTCCCTGGCCGTGTCTCTCCCTCGAAGCCGGAGCAAGGCGCCCGCCGAGTTTCCTTCTCGATCCATGGTGTTGGAATTTCTATAGAAGAGTGGTGCCAGGAGGCGAGTTTAGTCCGTACGTCAGGAGCAATCCGTCCTTCAGTTTCAGAATCCCTCTCGCTCCCCAACGCCGCAGAATAGCAGTATTTGAAACGAAAACCCAGCCTTGAAGGGCAAGCCGGAGATAGGCTTGTCGCTCCAGGGACATTTGCCGAAGTTGAATCGCCAACTATGCGGTGGCTGCACTTGATTGACTAAACGACTTAACCGCCAACGTTTCATCGTCCATGATGTCAAAGAAAAGACGCAGTTTTGTAATTCTCATCAAATCGCCAAACTTATTTCCCAGGTCAAGCAGTTTCAGCTCTCCCCCTTGCTTCCGCACGCTCGAGAAGGCGCCTACCAGGTCTCCCAAGCCCGGGGCAAGCTCTTCGAAGAGAAAAGTGTAATCGGTGAACGTCCCTGTGTAGCCGTGGGTGAAGACAACCACCGGATGAATGCCGTCTGTCAAAGGAGCATCGACACAACTATTGGCGGTGACTTCAGGCAGTTGAACCCCTATAAGCTCGGAGAAGTGACCCCAGACTTTCGGTGAGGTGTAGTTTGCCTGTACACAAGGTTGGGTCAAGGAAGCGGGATACCAGAACCGTACCAAGAGTTCCCGTTTCGTGCCATTGGCCAGAAATGGATCCTCGCGTGTTGAATCGTTTAACTGGAGGACGCGTGTGCCCACAGTCTCAGGCCCCGTGGGCATGGGAACGGCCACGGCCCGGGTGCTGGCCAGCGTGGAACGTGCGGCTGCCATATCGCCCATGGGATCGCCACACTCACCAGCCTCCTCTACAAGTACATGAACGCTATCTGCTTAGACCCTGGGTGATAATTAAGCCGACTTCTCAAGAAGGTGACTGCCTCTAGCCTCCAATTAGTTGTGTGGGCTCCAATATATTGACCTGGTGCACAATCAAGAATCTCTGCAATTTTCGGAACTCCTCAAATCACCGAGCGAAGAGTCACTTGTACATTTGCAGGGCATCATCGACGACGCATTTGGACGAAAGTGCGGCTCGATTCAGGGCGGAGATTGAACCAGGGACGCTCAGGCGAATTACCATTGCGGGTTATTGGTATTTCAGTAGAATACGTCCACTCACCATTCCCGGCGTACAGGTCTGGTTGCGCACAAAGAAGGAAGTGAGCATCCTCAAGCGTGCGGAGAAACGACTGTGAACTCATTGGCAACAACTGTTATCGCGTTCGTCTGCATATTTGGAGGAGCGTTGCTGGGATTCCGGCTGCGCACGGTTCTGCCTGAGGATCACCTGAGTGATGCCTCCCGAGATGTCGTGAGATTGGGCATGGGGACCATTGCGACGATGACCGCGCTGATGCTGGGACTGCTGGTCAGTTCGGCCAAAGCGTCCTTCGATTCGCAGAGCAGTGCCGTAACAGAGATGTCCGCAAAGATCATTTTGCTGGACCGGGCACTCGCGCATTACGGCCCAGAGGCAAAAGATGCGCGCGATCTTTTGCGGACAGTTGTCACCCGCTTGGTCGAGGAAACCTGGCCCGCAAAGGGGAGAGCGCGCTCGATTGCGGTGCCGTCAGGGTCGCGGTCGGAACTTCTCTATGACAAGATTCAGGACTTGAAACCGGAGACAGATGGGCAGCGGTTGTTGCTCACACGCGCTCTGAATCTGGCAACCGAAATTGGAGAGACGCGGTGGCTGATCGTGGAGCGGGGGTACACACCAGTATCTCGGCCCCTGGTTGTAGTGGTGATTTTCTCGCTGACCATTACGTTCATGAGCTTCGCATTGTATTCTCCACCGAATGGGACATTGATCGCCACATTTCTGCTCGCGGCCCTTTCGGTTTCTGGAGTTTTATTTCTCATTTTGGAAATGTACTCGCCGTTTGGGGGATTTATTGAGGTATCGAGTGCACCCCTGCGTGCGGCGCTGACGTATCTAGGACAGTGAGAAATTCCAGGGGAACTTCCACAGATCGGCAGGGGACAAGGACGGAGGGAACGGAGAATGGGGAAAAAAGACAATAAGACTGTGAAAACCGAGAAAACGGTGAGCCCAAAACAGGTTGAGAAGGCGGAAGTCACGAAATATAGCGACGGGCATCCCCTGGACGTGATCCAGTACCTGGAGGCGAAGCTCATTCTGAAGCCCGAGCCGTTCACGTCAGTCGAGAGCTTTCGCGATTTTGGGCGAATTGTCCAGAAGACCACCAAGCAATTCGACAAAATTGATTTCATTCCCGATCCAGAAATGAGTCAGCGTCCGAGGATCCGCGAGATCGTGTTCTTCGATACTCCGGACTTCCGGCTGTACAACAACGCGTTTATCCTCCGTCGTCGCGTCACCTACGTCGACGGTTTCCCGGAGGGCGACCCGGAGATTGTCTTTAAGTTCCGCCATCCTGACGAAAAGATTGCTGCAGCGATGGACGTACGTCCGAAAATTTCCGGCAAGTACAAGATCAAGTTCAAGTCCGAAGCGTTGCCGCCAAAGGACAAGCTCGGAGGTTATCGCGTTCTGTTCTCTCACAACTGCGAGTTTGGGCAGAGCCAGATTCACCAGGAAGACCGCTTGTCCATGAGTACCGTAATCAGCATTCTCCCGGCTCTGAATTCTCTGAAGAAATCTCCCGACGAGCGTGTGGGGCTCGTCAACGAGGGCATCGTGGAGGAAGTGCTTCTCCCTCTCGGCCAGATCGATTTTCACAAAGGGCAAGTGGCCAAGTGTGACGTCGCTTTGTGGCGCACACGCGGTGAACACAAGCCCCTCGTCGGCGAGTTCGCTTTTCAGGCGAAGTTCGAACGCCGCGAAGACGTTCACGATAACGCTAAAAAGCGCGCCGAGCTCTATTACTTGGCGCTGCAACAGGCGGCAAAGAACTGGATCGCTTTGGGCTGCACCAAGACGGGGATGGTGTACCGCCTGAAGGGGAATGAGCCACAAAGCCATGAGTGAAGCGACAACGACGCCTGCCGTTCAAATGCCGGTGGTGGCAAGCGCAACGACGCCACCGTCAGTCCTGCAGATTTTCGTGGAGTTTCTGCTGATTGGCGCCACAAGCTTTGGCGGCGGCGTAGTGGCGTATCTTCGAAATAGTCTGGTGACGAAACGCGCCTGGTTGGATGACAAATCGTTTGTGGAGTTGCTGGCCATCAGCCAGTCGCTTCCAGGCTTGAACTCCACCAACATGTCCATTCTTGTCGGGGACCGCCTGCGCGGAATCTCGGGGGCTCTGGCAGGAATTTTGGGCATGTGTCTGCCGGGTGGTCTGTTGATGCTCGGGGTGGGGCTGGTATATCACCAACACGGTGATCATGCTCTCGCCACAGCTATGCTCAAAGGTGTCGCCGCCGCGGCTGTCGGCCTCATCCTGTCTACGGCTGTGCAGCTTGGCAAAAAGTCGCTCGAACATGCCGCTGACGGCGTCTTTGTGGTTGTTACAATCCTCGGAGTGAACCGGCTGCGCCTTTCGGTTCTGACCGTGCTGGTTGCCGTGGGCCTGGTGGCCACACTGTGGTATCGACCACGGAAGGCACAGGATGGAGGCGCTAATCCATGAAAGAGATACCAGCTCTCGTTCGTGTGTTCGCTTACCTGTCTCTGCTGACAGTCGGAGGGGGCATGGCGGCGTTTCCGGAGATGAAAATTCTGACTGTCGAGGTGCATCACTGGCTGACCTTTCCGCAGCTCGTCCATTTGTACAGCGTCGGGCAAATGGCGCCAGGGCCAAACATGATGATGATTGTGGCAATCGGCGAGTGGGCCGCTGGCATCCTCGGCGCAATTGTCGTGGTGATAGCGTTCTTCGGTCCGACTTCCTTGTTGACGCTGTTGGTCGGGCGTTTGTGGAACCGTCTCGAAAAGTGGCCTTGGCGTAAATCCATCCAGGAAGGTCTTGCGCCCGTTTCGATCGGATTGCTGCTGGCGGGGTGCTTCACCTTTGCCAGGGGTGCTGTTACGGGACTCGACACCGCTACGATTGCCGTGGGTACGCTGCTGATTCTTCTGAAGTACAAGATCAATCCCGCGCTGCTCGTATTGGCCGCCGCCATTATTGGGGCGTTATCGTTCTAGGGCTCAGCGGGCAGCGCGGCCCTGTGGAAAGCAATCGATCACATCGACGAAAAGCGGGCTGCCGAACGTGCTCTGGTGTGTGCTGAAATTGCCAGGCATGCAAGAAAGAAATGCTGACGCCAGCAGGGGAGAACTACATCGACGAAGGGGTGTGTGGCACTTCTTAAGAATGAGACAGCATGGATGGTGCCGGGGGCCAGAATCGAACTGGCTACGCCCGCCTTTTCAGGGCGGCGCTCTACCAGTGAGCTACCCCGGCACTCAGTTTATTTAGTTTAGAGTCCGCTTCCCGGCCTGTCAATTCGCTGCCGCGGCTTATTCGTCAGGCTACGTCGACTTGTAGCAGGCCTGGGGTTGCCCTCCACCACCCAAATATGTTCGACTACTCTTAATGACCACAACCCAAACCAAGCCAGCAGACTTGATCCCAGCACTCGATAGCCTCGCTATCTCTGCCACTTCCACCGACGCCCTCATGAAGAGCATCGTCGCGCTCCTCCACGAGAAACTCACTCGCTACAACTGGGTTGGCTTTTACATGCTCGAAAAGGAAGGCGACCGTGACGTCCTCGTCCTCGGTCCCTTCAAAGGCACCATGACGCCCCACACACGCATTCCTCTCAATCAGGGTATCTGCGGCGCGGCCGCCTCAACCGGCAAGACCATTGTCGTGGACGACGTAAAGTCCGACTCCCGCTATCTCGCCTGCTCTCTCGAGACCAAATCCGAAATCGTCGTCCCTGTCTTCGTTCGCGGCAAAGTCGCCGGAGAACTCGACATCGACTCCCATTTCCTCGCTGCTTTTGGTCCCGACGACCGCAAACTCTGTGAACACGCCGCCGCTCTCCTCGGCAAATTCATCGAGTCGCACCACAAGTAAGCAGCTTCGAATCTCAAGGTTCGAACCGCTTACTTATCTCTCTCATCGAATTCGCGCATCCAGTCGCTGCCCTTCAACACTTCTCGGGGCCGCGTCCCATCCGGCGGTCCTACAATTCCATCCTTTTCCATTAAATCGATCAGATGCGCCGCGCGGCCATACCCGATTCTCAATCGCCGCTGCAGCGTCGAAGTTGAGGCCCGCCCCATTTCGCAGCAGATGCGCACGGCGTCGTGATAGAGCTCGTCATCTACGTCCTCGTCGCCGCCTCCGCTGCCTTCGCTATCCTCATAGGTCCGGGCGGGTGACTTGCCGCCCTTTCCTGATTCCTTCCCATCCTCATCTTTGGGCGCTTCCAGCAGCGCTTCGTTGTACTTCGCCTGCGCTTGGTCCCGCCAGAACTCGCAAACGTTCGTGATCTCCTCTTCTGACACCAACGGCCCGTGGATACGGTGCAGCCTCGCGGAGCCTGCGGGCAAATACAGCATGTCGCCCTTGCCGAGCAGTGATTCGGAGCCGTTCGAGTCCAGAATCGTGCGTGAGTCCACCTTGCTCGCCACGCGGAACGAAATTCGAGCAGGGAAGTTGGCTTTGATCAAACCCGTGATAACGTCCACAGACGGCCGTTGCGTCGCCAGAATCAGGTGGATTCCCACCGCGCGCGCCATCTGTGCCAGCCGCGTGATGGACTCCTCCACGTTGTTCGTGTCCACCATCATCAAGTCCGCCAACTCGTCGATGATAATGACCAGGTAGGGAAGCGGCTTGTGTTCGCTCTCCTCGAGATTCTCAAACAGCGAGAGCGACTGTTGCTTCTGGAACGTCCGGTTGTACTGGTCGATGTTCCGTACTCCGCGCTGCGCCAATAGCTTCAGCCGGTTTTCCATCTCCCGCGTCGCATTTCGAAGTACGTTTGAGGCTACCTTCGGGTCCGTCACCACCGGCGCCAGCAGGTGCGGAATGTCTCCATACAAGCTCAATTCGAGCCGCTTTGGGTCCACCAACACCATCTTCACTTCGTCCGGTGTAGCCTTATAAAGAATCGACATCATCAGAGAGTTGATGAACACGCTCTTGCCGGTGCCCGTGGAGCCGGCAATCAGCAGGTGCGGCATCGAAGACAAATCCGTCACGCGAATCCGTCCGTGTAGGTCCCGGCCCATGGCCAGCGTTAATTTGCTTGGAGAATTCGCGAACTCCGTCGCTTCGAGAATTTCCCGCAGCGCAATCGTCTGACGGCGGTCGTTCGGCACTTCGATTCCCACTGTCGACTTCCCCGGGATTCTTTCGATCAGGATCGATTCCGCCTGCAAAGCCAGGCACAAATCCTCCGTCAATCCGATAATCCTGCTGTACTTGATTCCCGCCTCCGGCTTGAATTCAAAAGTGGTCACCACCGGCCCGGGATTGATCTGCGTCACGCGTCCTTCCACGCCGAATTCGTGGCACTTGTCCTCAATCGCTCTTGCCCGCAGCTTCAATTCGTCTTCATCTAGCTTCTGGCTGCCCTCGCCCTGCCTCAGCAACTGAATCGAAGGCAATCGGTAGTTCGTCGCGCCCTTGGCGACCTTCGGTTCCGGCTTCTTCGCCCTCAAATCCGGCGTCGGTCCCAGCATGACCACGGGCGCTTTGTGTCCCGCCCCCTTGGCGTCCCCCTTCTCGTCTTCCACTTCCTCCGCCACGGCCTTCTTGCCCTTGAAAATGTCCCCAAGGTCATCCAGGTGAATCGTCTTCGGCGCCTCGGACTCCGCCTTCTCCTGCCGCCCCACAATCTGCGGAGCAACCGGCTTTCGCCCTGCGATCTTCCGCTCTTCCACCTCGCGCCGCATCCGTTCTTCTTCTCGCGCGTCCCGCCACTCTTCCCAGCGAGCCCGTGCCCGCTGCAGAATGCCCAGCTTCTCCACTTTTGCCAGCGGGCCCTTGGAACCGCTCGCCCACGCGTGCGCCCCGCTGAAGCTGAAACTCGTCGTCAGGAACAGCGCCACAATCAGGAGCGCCAACGCCACCAGAATCGCGCCCCAGAAGTTGAATCCGCTCTGCAATCCGTGCGAAATCACCCCGCCTAGCAAGCCGCCCGCGGGCACGGCCCCGCGCACGTCGGGGAAGTGAATCATGGCAAGAAGGGAAGGGAGAGACAGCAGCAACAGCCCATATCCCACAAGCGTGGCCCACTGCGAATCCACCGCGCGGCTCCTCAGCCACCGGTATCCAAGAATGCCGATCGCCACCGGCAACAAGAACGCCGCGAACCCAAAGATCTGGAAGCTCAAATCCGCCGTGTACGAGCCCACCGGCCCAATCCAGTTCCGCACCGGGCTATCTCCCGTCGACGCCGCGCTCACGTTGAACGCCACATCGTGTGGAGAATAGGAAATCAACGCCAATCCCAGCAAAACCGCCACGGTAATGCACAAGAATCCAATCAGCTCATTCAGCCGTTTATTCTCTGTAGGTGTCAGGAAGCGCACAAACTCTCTCCTCAGCTCTAGGGGAAGGCTGAGTGCCGCCAGGGGCGCGGCGCTGGTGCGCCCCTCTTTGGAGGAACATCGAAATCATACCATTCGCGCCCACCGGCACAAGTCCCTCTGTGGGCTCTGTGTCTCTGTGGCTATCCTCGTCTCATCCCGCCAATTTCGCCGCAAAAAACAACACCGCAATCCCCAGCACAATCCGATAAATCGCGAACGGCCCGAAGCCTCTCTTCCTCACCCACGCCATAAACCACGCTACGCTTCCGTACGCCACGATAAACGACACCACAAACCCAATCACCAGGACGATCCATCCGTGCGCATCAATACTGGAAACTCCAATCGGGTTCTCCGTCTTGGTCCCGTGAATCGACTTATACAACGTGTACAGCGTCGCCATCGCCATCGTTGGCATCGACAAAAAGAACGAAAACTCCAGCGCCGACGCTCGCGACATCCCCGCCACCTGCCCAGCTGCGATCGTCGACATCGACCGCGACGTCCCCGGAAACACAGCCGACAGAATCTGGCACGCTCCGATCCATACTGCTTGACCGAAGCTCATCTCTTCCATACGCCATGTGTGGATCAGGCTCCCCGCCGCGCCCTCGCCCGCAGCCTCCGACTTTGCATTCCGCGCGTCGATAAACCACATCACAATCCCGCCGATCAGCAGCGCTCCACCGATCACATACGGGTTCTCCAGATTTTTTCCGATCACCTTGGTCAGCAGATACGAGGGAATGGCTGTCACCACAAACGCAATCATCACCAAGCTGAGCGGATGCGTCCAGATCGTGCGCTCGCCCCGCTCGCCCATGGGAAACGTCGACAGGAACTTCGCGATCCGGTGCCGGAAATAAATTGGCAGCGTCAAAATAGCCCCCAATTGGATAACGATCGAGTACATCTTCCAGTACCCACTCTCGAGGCTCAGTTGCGGAAACTGAAAGTGCAGCAGCGCCTCCGCCAGCCGCAAATGCGCTGTCGAACTCACAGGGATGAACTCCGTTAGCCCCTCCACGATCCCCAAAATTACACTTAGCAAGTAATCGCTCACGCTACTCTCCTGGTAGCACAGGCTTCAGCCTGTGTTCGATCGTCTGCCACGCCGCTTCACAAGGATGTTGTGGTTTGCCCCGAGTCTTGCAGGAAGCCCTCTACGATTCCGCGTTCTTTGCCAGAAGTCCGTTCCTAACGGGGGTTACGCTATTAACTGACGGAATTTGCGCTCCAATTTCTTTTCCTGCGCTCTCTATGTCCTCTGTGGTGAGTTTCCTTTAGGTCGCCAGCCGTTTCCGCATTTCGTACGCGTCAACCCGGCCAAGATAATACCGTTTCAGCACTGCCTCTGTACGATATCCATGATGCTCCCAGAACGCAATCCCAGTTTCATTGTCGACTGCTGTTTCCAGCAGCACCGAGCGCACCTCGTGATACCGGAAGTGTTTCTCCATTTCGGCGAGCAACGTCGTTCCCAATCCTGCGCGCCTTTTTTGCGGCGATACATCCAGTGTAATGATGTGTGCTAGCGGCGGATTCTTTTCTGCCAGGATAAATCCCACGATCTGCTTGCCCTCTTCTGCCACCAGGCAGTCGGCCGCGGGCAAATTCAAAAAATATTGGAGTGACCACTTACTGTAGGCGATTCCCGGTGGAAAGCACGTCTGGTCGAGCCTATGCATGGCGCCGAAGTCACGCGCCTCATACTGTCGTATCGCCACGCCCGCCATTAGCGGCTAATCCTACCATGCCCCCTAGATTCTGAAAGCTTGCGGTCAAACCTTGCGCTGCAAACCTGGGGACGCGCGATGCGGTCTCGTGATAATTGAGGCCGGAGCAAAGAGAAATGGCAAACGAGGGTTTCCTTCTAGTTCGAGTTGGGGTGTGGCGGAACGCTAGCGGAATCGTTGAGTGTCTGTAGCATGATTCGCTCCAGCGCATGCATCTTCTGCTTCACGGGTTGCACGCGTATGACGCGCCCAAGCTCCAGACATTGCGGTGCCGTGGGACTAAACGCATGCCACGAAGGGGCTCCCTGATAATTGGGATCTCCCGCCTTGGCGAACTGTGCCCAATATCCGCGCATAACCTCTCCAAGCTCCTTATCGGCTGGACTGTGCTGCCAATCTGGCGGGTAGGAGTCGCTCAAAAAACCAAGCTCCAGCCCATGATGTGCGCCCAGGGAGGCCCGCTTGCCGGTCTCCGCAAAGGTGAAATCATACAAAAATGCTTTCTGGCCTGCCTGCGCCATCGCCAGCGCCATGGAATAAGCGCCATAGGCGAAGGAGTCATTCTGCAACTCCAAATATCTGGCGGCGACCTCAGCGTCTGTATTTGCGGGGTAAGCGGCAAACTCCTGTTCCGCATATTTTCCTGTGTCTCCATCCAAATATTTCTTGTACTGCTCTATAGTTCGGACGCCGCCATCGCCAAACACTGTGGCCTCATCCGCATTGCTCCCAATGAGAATGGGAACTCGCATCTGCTGACCTTTGCGGAAAATTGCCGCGGGTTGTTCCGGCACCACCCACCCATCGACAATCGCGTCAAAGTGAACGCGCGGGTCATTGCTCCAGGCTTTCAGAATGGTGTCGGCTGGAAGAGCGCGAAGTTCCTTGAGAGCGTCAGGGCTTTCTGAGATGCCGAGGTCCTTTGCCAACATCTCTCCAATGCCTTCGCCCGTCCCTTCAATTTGGTTGTAGGGAATCTTCTGACGAATATCCTCGTTCAGTGTGCTCTGGCACTCCCCGCTCTGCAGGATTGCTCCACGGAACAGGCCTTTTGCCAACGGCGACGACATAAGCAGGCAAATATCGACTGCGCCCGCGGACTGTCCCATCACGGTTACATGGGCAGGATCGCCACCGAACTGCGAGATGTTGTCACGTAGCCACTCCAGGGCCTGAATTTGGTCCTGCAATCCGTAATTTCCGGACGTGTGATGCTGCGATTCCGCAGTGAGCGCGGGATGTGCGAGGAATCCAAACGGTCCCAGCCGGTAGTTTGCGGTGACCACCACGGTTCCAAGACGCGAGAGCGGAGGACCTAGCGGTGTGAACTGGCTGTAGCCGGCTGTATTTGAACCGCCGTGGAAGAAGACAATGACGGGTAGCTTCGAGCTTGATGAGAGCTGCCTCGTCCAGATGTTCAGGTAGAGGCAGTCTTCTTCTCCCGCAATGTATGGAAGCCATCTCTGCGGCAGTTGCGGGCACACAGAGCCAAACTCCTTGGCTTGGCGCACGCCTGTCCATTTCTGAGGCGGTTGAGGCTGCCTCCATCGCAGATCGCCGACTGGGGGTGCCGCATACGGAATGCCGGCAAACACCGCCTCGCTTGGCGATTCGCCGAACTGGATTCCCTCGAGCTCTCCGGCAGGGATTCTGACCGTCGGCGGTGTAACGGTCAGGGATCGGGAGAATGCCAGAGCCAACAAACCTAAGGAGATGACCTGGGCGAATAACCAGGTGAGCCTTTGCATGGATTCACCTGCCGGGATTGCTGGAGCCTTTGCTCTTCCGCGAGTACTCCCCGCGAAATACCGTGCTCCAGGTCGCTCCGTTGTCCGAAGACTTCTCCCACGATTGCTCGACGCGATTTGGTCCTTGTCTCACCACGCGGATTCGATTTAACACCGTCTCTGCATTCGGACCACGGCTGGGCCCGACAAACTCTGCTGAACCGGCCGTCACTCTGCCTTCAAAGACGTGAACGCGTCCTTCGTTATCGGCGAACAGACCGTGCCAATGCTGGTCGTCCGCGCTGTACGCAAAAACATTGATGCCCTGATGATTTCTTCCGCCGGTCCAGTTTTCAATCACGACGCATTTGCCAAGTTCCAAGGAGACGGTGCTTGAACTTGCATCTGGCGCACCGGGGTAGGAAACGCTCCATTCTCCCAGCCAAAAATCAAATTGCCGGCTTTCGGAGCTAGTAGCGCATGATTCGGAATCGGGCGCAGCGTAGGTTGCTGACCCTTGCCACCAAAACAGCAGAGCTAATAGTGAAAAAAATAACGAACGTCCGAACCATGTCACGCTCCCACGTACCAACCTTTTCTTTTGCATAGTTTTCCTCCTCTGTTTCAAACTGTTACTCATACCGCCGGCCTCCGCGCATGAAAACGAAACGCGTAAGGATTTGTTTCCACGGAGACATCTTCAAAGCCAGCTGCCCTGAGTCGATCGTCGAGACTGGCTGGGTCCACGGGAACCAACGTGTCGCCTAAATGGATAGCCCGCATCCATAGCCGGCCCGTGCGATGACTGTCGACGCCTACGAACATCGCTCCTGGCCTTAACACCCGCCACACTTCGCGGAACAGTTTGTTTTGCAATTCAGCCGAAGGGATGTGGTGAAGCGTGTGCAAGGAAACAGCGCCCGAGAACCGCGCGTCATCCAGCGGCATTGCGGTTGCATCTCCTTGAATCACCGCGACATTGCTGGACGCAAACCGCTTGGAAAGGGAATGGGCTAGGGCAGGATCAATTTCAATTGCTGTGAGGTGAATGAAGTGCGGACGCAACAGTTCCGTGGTCAACCCAGGACCGGGTCCCACTTCCAGAATGTCGGCTCCCAATTGCGCATCGGCCAGTGCCCACGGCACGACATATTCCTCCAGGACCCTGCGCCAAGAGGAGGAACGGAAAAGATAATGGTGAATCCAATTCATCTGTCTCCCAGTCGGAGAAAACTTACACGTTGCCGGAATTGCTTTCTTTCGTTATTGTGACAAGAAATGTCTAGAAAACGACATTCCGCTTTCCTTGACCATCAGGGGCACGCTTCTGCGCAGGTCACCGCTCTCGCATACGACTACCCGCCGAAACACTCTATTCCTTGGCACTTTCACAAGTGGGATCAACTGGTCTATGCCTCTCAGGGAGTGATGACTGTGCGGACCAGCAAGGGGGCGTGGGTCGTTCCTACCCACCGCGCCGTCTGGATTCCCGCCGGAACCCCTCACAGCATCGCAATGTCCGGCAGAGTCGCCATGCGGACTCTTTACTTGAGGCCCAAGCTCGCGAACACACTCCACCCGGGGTGCTGCGTCCTGAATATCTCACCATTGCTTAAGGAGCTTGTCCTGCACGTTTGCAGCTTGAAAATGCTGAAGAGGACGGTTGCAGGGCATCGCCACCTGCTTTATGTCATGCTCGATCAGTTGCGCGCCATTCAAATGGTTCCTCTTCAGCTTCCTGATCCGACAGACCCTAGGGCCCGACGAGTAGCAGATGCCTTGCAATCGGATCCAGGTGACCGCCGGCCGCTTGCGCAGCTCTGCAAACAGGCGGGTGCCAGCAAGAGAACAGTAGAAAGGTTGTTCAGTGAAGATGTGGGGATGACGCTGGGGAAATGGCGCCAGCAACTTCGTCTAATGCAGGCCATGCGTTTGCTAGCCGATGGTGCAAAGGTGACTCATGCTGCGTTGGAAACGGGATACAGCACCCCCAGTGCTTTCATTGCGATGTTCGGAAAAGCTCTGGGAACCACGCCCGCAACCTATTTTCGCGCAGGAAGCAAGGTCAGTTAGATCGTCACTGTTGATTGTTGGCCGCACCGATTTCAAATGCCAGGAGATCAGCAAGCCCCCGGTCGCTTTGCGTTAACTCAAAAACGGGCGAGCATTCACCCGAGGATCAATTAAACACCAGGGTTGGCTTCTTCCAGCCGGTCCGCCACATCAGAGATCGTTTCCACCGGAAAGCTAACGTGAATATTATCGGTATCAGATACGACGTCGATATAAACCCTTCCGCGGTGCACGGCGATGTGGACGTGTTGGTTCGCATCCCGCACTTCCACGAGGTCCGCTTCCGGGTATTTTGCCAACTCCTTGGAAACCTCTCGCAGCACGGGAAGGTATGGGCCAGCCTTCGCAGCCGCTTCCTCCAATTTGCGGTTGGGCACGAAGTGCAGACCCACAGGAACAACCGTCGCGGGCACCCATACGTGCACGTGCGACCCTGCGGCGCGATTCTCATCCACGCTCACCTGGATCACTCCCTCATGGAAAACATAGGCCCCGGCAAGCGCCAAAGTGGCGCCGAATCCCAAAGCAGCCTTGGCGAGAAAAATCATCGGCCTGTCTCCTTCTCAAAACTCCTGAGTGTGCGAAAGGGGCTTAATCCGAAACGTTCTTCGAGTCGATCCACACGCGAACTGTATCTTCGTCGTCCTTGACGTTTACCAACTCCGTGTCTCCGCTCGCGGAGAGCGCGCGCAGCGCGGCAAGTACATCGAGTTCATCTTTCCCGGCGGAAAAGAGTGCGTCCACCACCTTCATGGGAATCTTGACTTCGACTTTTGATTCCTTTGCGGCCGTATTCTTAGCGGAACCATCTTTGCCCTCTGTTTGTTTCGCCGTCTTGTTACACACCTTCTTTTCCGTGACGTGGATATACAGGTAGCCGGCGCTCTTCGCCACGCGCACGTTGTCCTCGTTGCTCTGGACTGTCACATATTCGCCGTCCTTGGAGGACCGCACAGCCTCCAGCAGGGCACGGAGATCGACGTCGTCCAAGTGGGCATTATCGATGTGTACCTTACCGCCCCGAAGATTCTCATGATTGATGGCGGGCAGGACCTTCTCCGCCATTTCCACGGGCACGTTCACTCTGACAGTCTCGCCGCTGTTGTCCTTGCTCTCCACCCGCACATGAATCCATTGGTCGGTCTTGGTGGAGGTTTGCGCCGCCCCTGGGATGGGCAGGAAGGCGCATGCGCCAAGTACCAGGCAGCTGGCGAAGCCGAGGAAACCCCTTGAGATATGGTTCATGGAAAGCTCCTTTGGTCATAAATACGGAGAGAGGGCACGAAAAGTTCCAGCCCGGCTGGAGTCCCTTAGCCACTTCTGAGGTGGATTTGGGCTTTTAGCGGCTCGAAGGGGGCTCTTGCAGCGGAGGCCTAACCCGGTTGCGGAAGAAGTGCTTGGCACAGGGGGTCGGAGCTTCAGCTCCGACATGGGGCTCGCAGATAAATGGCTTCAGCACCTGAGAAATTCATTCTTGTGCTGGCAGTCTTCCTTTTCCGCAACCCTCCATTACAGTGCTGCAACACGAATGCTTACCAACTAAACCAGCGCCGGGGGCGCGCAAGAACTTAGCCCCACGCGTAAGCGTGTGGTTTAGATCGCCGGGGGAAGAGCGCCAGGGGCGCGACGCCGCAAGCGGAGAACAAGGCTCTGAGAGGTTCCACGAGCCTGGCGTGAAAGGCAGGGCCGCGGGGACTCTACTGCCCCAACGGCACTTCGCCGAAATCCAATTGAGGGAAAAGGCTTTGCGGCGAAGCAGGGAAGAGGGGCAACCCATCGTCACTATCATCGGCCGACCCATCGTGACGATGCCGAAGGGAATGAATCCCCATCCGAGACAGGTCAAACGCGCTATACAGGATATTTCCGCGCACAACGTCGCTCTTATACAGCAGCACCTCATTTCGGAAATAACGCACAATGCGCGACCTGGGCCGTATGGGGATCAAGGGGTTGGAGCGGGTGTACTCAATCGACGGCCGGGGGCAATCCTTCAACTGCACGATCGTCAGCATCCCATCCGTGCGCATCTCGTCGCCGCTTGAATTGACCATCAAAGGATGCACATCCGGCCTCGGCAACAGGTACACGGAATCGACGCATCCTGAAAGCGTGAGATCCCTTACGAGCATGTTTACGCCGTCATCCAGATTTCGAGCGATGTGATGAATAAACTTGTGGTAGCGAAGAGACAGCGCGGCGCTGGTTTCTCGCGTATATGCGGCTAACCACGCTTCTTGGTTCATCACCGGCTGCGGCTGGCTCCAAAGGCGCACGTGCTCGCGTTTACCGTAGCTGTCAAAGCTCTTTTGCCAGGTGAAATCTTGTGGCTTCCCGTTCAGCAGTTGGTGGGAAACCGGCATCGTCGGATAGTTGGTAAACGTCAGGAAGGCCTCAAACTGCTTGAAAAAGGCCCGCGTCGAGTTGGGGTCGCCCGGTAGCCATCCCGCCGCGCTAAAAGCATCCTGCATCTGCTCCCGCGAGCCCAGAAAGAGAATATTGACCAGGTCCGCCTCTTTTCCGTACGTCGTTGTCGTTCGCTCCGGCACTCCTTGAAGCACTTGTTCGATATCCCAACGCTCAAACTCGTCCAGTTGGAAAGAGACGGGAGGAAGCCCAGGCTGGTCCCCCACGTAAAGGGGAACTTCCAGCTGCAGGCGAAGGTCGGTTCCTGGCGGAAGATAAATCTCCGGCTCCGGTAGGATGCTCACCGAACGATAGACGATCAGGGTCAAATCCCCGTACGGATTGTACGTCGGCAAATGGATCAGGCCACTCGTGATCCTGCCCTGCGGCGTATTCGTGGACCGGATGCCGTGTATGACGCCCTTCTTGGCGATCTCCCGCGCGTCATCAATTTCCACCACCTGGGCGGCGATGGGCAGGATCTCCCCCGTAGCCGTCACCAGCCGGTTGAATTGAATCTCCAACGAAGCCGTATCACGCCGGAAACCCAAGCCCACCTTGTGGACCGACACCACCTCCCCATCCACTTCCAGTCCCGCCGGAAACACGGGCGTAGATCCGCATTCGGGCGATTGGATGAGTACCGCTCTTACGGAAGTTCCGGGTTTGGAACTGTACGATGCTACGGGATCAAGCAGCCGAATCCAGAAAGACTTGCCCGCCGGCACATACTCGCAATTGGCGGAAACCCGGCCGGCAAGCGGGAGTATCAGAAAGGCAAGCAGAAAGGCTGCGTTCCAACGGAATCGCAAGGACGTAATCCGGCTGCTCCGGGCTTGGCATGCCGTGGCCTGTGGGACAAATCGATCACGCATCAACACTTATATCTCTAGCTCCAAGTCGTTCCTGACCAGTGTGCACGAACTGGCCTCTGTGCGTTGCTTTTATCTCCCCGGCAATTGCGAAAAACACAACTGGCATCGCTTACAGGACTTCAACCCTTATTGCGCGGGCGGGACCGCTGGATGGGAGGTGTCCTCCCGGCCTGAACTACAGCTAAATAGTACTCCTAGGATACCCTAAACCCCGCTAATGAACGACGGGAAGTTGCAAGCAGCCGGCTACTTCACTTCGCGAACGGTTCCGATCTTGACCGTGCTGCTGTACCGCTTGTAGTTCGAATAGCGGATTGTCATTCGGATGTGCACGTCCCCTGTGCTGAAGTGCAAATAATCATCGGCGCGCGTATACACAGGGAACCAATAGCCCTTTTCTATGTTCTGCCGGTACGTGCGGAACCGCGGGAATACGTTCTCGTTCCCCTTCTTGATGATGTCCGGGACCGCCTTGCCGTCAGTCATCACGATTTGCAGGTCTTTGTCCTCCACCCAGACTCGACCCTGAAAGTAACGTTGGTTCTTCTCGATGACCTTTGGCGCCACGTCGAAAACGTAGGTGGCAAGCTCGTCCACTTGCTGTCGGCCCACGTAATTGATGTTGTACTTGGGCAACTCCGTCGTCGTCAGAACAAAGGGCTGAACGTTCCGCACGTCGTCCAGGTCCTGCTGGGTCAGCAAGATCCGCTGCAGCGTGTCCTGGGGCGCATAGGTCACTTTTTCGAATCGCTTTCCGTCCGGGGTAAAAATGATGTCGCTGGTTTCCGAGTGTTCGCCGTCGGGACGTCCCTCCTCATCTAGAGTCTGGATCGAGAACGTCTGCGTGTACGTGTAGTTGTCGCGCTCCACCTTGAACTCGGCCTCGCGTTCCGCGAACCGCTTGATAATGTCGTCCACAGGGATCGAAGGTGGCTCTTTGGTGATGGGATTGTCGCCTGGCGAGCGAACCCCCATAGGTTGGGGCGAGGTGTGATAGGTCTGATTCTGCGGTTGTTGCTGTTGGGGCTGTTGGGGCGCCTGCCGCGGGGTCTGAGTGTGAGAAGCGGGGGCCGTCGGCAGCGGTCCAGGGTCCTGAGCGTTGCAAACGGAAACGAAAAACCCCGCAACCAGCAACGCAATTCCAGTTCGAATCGATGGAACGGCAATCTTTTTTGGTGAAGGCACAGTTGTACTCCTCCACGAAGAGTCGTGAGGCTCCCTAACATATAGAGTCTAGCGCAAAGCCCCCGGTTGCTCGCAACCCATAGCCTTATCCCCGGTAGCATAGGCTTCAGCCTGTGCTCTTGGGTTTCTCTTGCCTTTTCAGCGCCCGCGGGTGGCCCACCCTCAGTTTTTGAGGGTGGGTCTTGGGGTTTTCGTGGAGAATAACGCTGCCATTCTCAGAATGAGTCTCTCTTCTCCGAAACTAAAAACTCTCTACACCGCTTTCCATTTCAAGAAAACCGCCCCCAGCGGTGGCAAGGTCAACGAAAGGGAATAGCTTCTCCCCATCCACGCGTGCTCGCTCGTATTCATCCCCCCGAGGTTCCCCACGTTCGACCCGCCATAGATCAGTGCATCCGTGTTCAATATCTCGTCAAAATGTCCCGCGCGCGGCACGCCTATGCGGTATCCATACCGAACCACGGGTGTGGCGTTGAGCACAATGAGCACCATGTCGTCCGGATTCTTTCCTCTCCGCATAAAGGAAAAAACGCTGTTGTCCGAATCATTCGCATCCAGCCATTCGAATCCCTGCCAATCGAAATCCACTTGATGCAAAGCCGGCTCCGATGCCAGAAGTCTGTTCAGGTCGCGAACCAGGCACTGCACCCCGCGGTGAGACCCATATTCCAGAAGATGCCAATCCAGGCTCTGCGCTTCGCTCCACTCCCGCCGTTGTGCGAACTCCTGCCCCATGAACGCCAGCTTTTTCCCCGGGTGCGCAAATTGATAGGCAAACAGCAGCCGCAGATTCGCGAACTGCTGCCACATGTCTCCTGGCATTTTGTGCAGCAGCGAGTTCTTGCCGTGGACAACCTCGTCGTGCGAGAACGGCAAAACGAAATTTTCACTGAACGCGTAGAGAAACGAAAAGGTCAGCCGGTTGTGCTCATAGCGCCGGTGAATCGGGTCCTTCGAAAAGTAATGGAGTGTATCGTTCATCCACCCCATGTTCCACTTCAGGCTGAATCCAAGCCCGCCAAGATACGTCGGGCGAGATACGCTAGGCCAGGCCGTGGACTCTTCCGCCACGGTCAGAATCCCCGGAAATCGCAGGTACGCCACCTCATTCAGCCTTTTCAGAAAATCGATGGCATCCAGGTTCTCGCGCCCTCCATATTTGTTCGCAATCCACTGGCCCGACTTGCGCGAGTAGTCCAGGTACAACATGGAAGCGACCGCGTCCACGCGCAGCCCGTCGATGTGGTACTTGTCCAGCCAGAAAAGCGCGTTCGAAATCAGGTAGTTTTGAACCTCGTTCCGTCCGTAGTTGTAAACCAGGGTTCCCCAGTCCGGATGCGAACCCAGTCGTGGATCTTCATGCTCATACAGGTGTGTCCCGTCAAAATAGGCCAATCCATGCGCATCACGCGGAAAATGCGCGGGAGTCCAATCCAGCAACACGCCTATCCTCGCCTGATGACAACGGTCCACAAACTCCATGAAATCGCTAGGCGTCCCGAAGCGGCTTGTCGCCGCAAAATACCCAAGCGTCTGATAGCCCCACGATCCGTCGTAAGGATGCTCCATCACCGGCAGCAACTCGATATGCGTGTAGCCTAGATCCTTCACGTACGGAATCAGCTGGTCTCCAAGCTCACGGTAGCTAAGCCACCGATTGCGCTCTTCGGGAACCCGCCGCCAGGAGCCGAGATGCACTTCGTAAATACTGATCGGCGACTCCAGCCAGTTCCTGTGCGCGCGTCCCTCCATCCAGGCGGAGTCGCCCCAGGAATGTCTGTCGATTCGCGCCACAACGGATCCGTTATGGGGCCGGAGTTCGGACGCGAATGCATACGGATCCGCCTTGAGCGGAAGGACCGCATCATTGCGTCCCACAATCTCATATTTGTAAATTGTGCCTTCCCCCATTTCTGGGAGGAAAAGCTCCCAGATTCCGGAAGACCCGCGGAACCGCATGGGATTGACGCGTCCGTCCCAGCGGTTGAAATCCCCCACCACGCTCACTCTCCGCGCATTCGGTGCCCACACCGCGAAATGAACTCCCGGCACGCCGTCGAGCGTCTTCAGATGCGCTCCGAGTTTTTCGTATGCGTCGTAATGCCGCCCCTCGCCCATCAGGTACAGGTCGAATTCCGTAAGGAGAAAAGGAAAAGCGTACGTGTCGTAGGACTCAACCGTCTCGCCGTATTCCGTCCTGAAACGAATGCGGTAGCTCGAAGGGGCCGGTGCGAACTCGCTCACTCCCGGTAATATGGCCTCAAAGAATCCTTCGTTGCGCAACTTGCGCATCGGCAGAGGCTCGGAAACTGGCTCCGGCATCGAGGAGCCCTCTGTCCGCCGCAATAAAATAATCTGTGCTTCGGCTGCCCGCGGTTGGAAAAAACGCACCGCCCAACGCCGTCCCTCCGGCGACTCAAGCGGATGCGGGCCCAGTATGCCGAATGGATCGGAATTACGGGCAACGAGTATTGACTCCAATCGCGCTCGTAACAGCTCTATTGCTGGATTCTTGGCTGGCGTGGGCTTTTGGTCGGGCACGGGAGCATTCTATCGAAAGTCGCCGGACAGAACCAACTCTTGACTACATGGGTGCCCAGGTTCGGTGTATGAACCTGGGTCTTATACGCACAACCCGTGAACAGGAGTCGTTGTGCCACAAACGCTTTCCGCAGACCGTTGACTTGCGAACCTTTTTGCCCCGAGATAAAGTGCGAACTCTCCGCATGCGCGACACCAGAAAAAGCTTCCAGTCTTCCGAAGGGGGAATCACCCGGTGGGACCATTTAGTCGTACGAGAAATGCGGCACTTTTTTCCACGGTCATGTTATTAGGAGCGCGCATGGCAGACGCCCAGGACCGCTCCCAGATGCGATCCATGGTGATCTCGCAAAACGGCATCGTCGCTGCTGAATCTCCGCTTGCCGCGCAAGCGGGAGTGCGCATCCTCGAGTCGGGCGGGAACGCCGTCGACGCGGCCATCGCCACGAACGCGATGATGGGGGTCGTTGCCCCAATGATGAACGGTATCGGCGGCGACCTCTTCGCGATTGTTTACGACGCCAAAGCAAACAAGCTCTATGGTCTGAACGCAAGTGGCTGGGCGCCCAAATCGCTGACCATCGACTTGCTCCATAAACAGGGCCTTCGAGAAATGCCGCAATCCGGCGTCAATGCGATCACCGTTCCGGGCACCGTGGAGGGGTGGCAAAAGTTGGCTGACAAGTTTGGCCGCAAGAAGCTCTCGGACGATCTCGCTCCCGCCGTCCAAACCGCAAAGAATGGCTTTCCTGTAACCGAGTGGGTCGCGATGTATTGGGCCTCTGCTGTCGACTATCTCCGCGGCGACGATGAGGCGGCCAAGCTGTACCTGCCTGGCGATCACCCGCCCAAGGTCGGAGACATCTTCCATAACCCGGATCTTGCCTGGTCTCTCCAGCAAATCGCCGATCATGGGCGAGACGCCTACTACAAAGGAGAAATCTCCAGACGCATTCTCGAAACCATCAAGCGTCACGGTGGCGTCATGACCGCTCAGGATCTCTCTGAATTTTCCGCCGAATGGGTGGAACCAATCTCCACCACCTATCGCGATTGGACCGTCTATGAATTGCCTCCCAATGGCCAGGGACTTGCCGCTCTGCTCATGCTCAACATGATGGAAACCTTCCCCCTCGGCCAAAAAGACTATGGATTCGGCTCAACCAAGGCGCTCCACGCCATGATCGAGGCTAAGAAGCTTGCCTATGCCGACCTCGTGAAATACATCGGCGACCCTCGCGGCCAGACGCTCCCTGTGACGACTCTCCTGGCGAAGGACCGCGCCGCTGATCGCGCCAAACTCATCGATCCTGACCATGCCAACTGCGAAGTGGCCACAGGTACCCTCCCCGGAGCCGGCGACACAACTTATCTCACCGTGGTTGACCGCGACGGCAACATGGTCTCCCTCATCCAAAGCAACTATTCGGAGTTTGGCTCTGGCATCGTCGCCTCCGGAACCGGATTTGCCCTTCACAATCGCGGTGGCCTCTTCAATCTCGATCCCTCGTCTCCGAACGCCCTCGCCGGCCGAAAGCGTCCTTTGCACACCATCATTCCTGGGTTTGCCCAGAAGGGAGACACTCGCGTCGCCTTCGGCATCATGGGCGGGTGGAATCAGTCCCAGGCCCACGCCCAGTTCATCGCCAACCTGGTCGACTACAAAATGAATATCCAGGTTGCCCTGGAGGCCCCGCGGTTCACCAAAAGGACCTTCGAAGGCTGCGACGTGCAGATGGAAAATCGCATTTCCGGCAAGGTGCGGGATGAACTCGCCGCGAAGGGCCACAAAATTCAAGTGATGGGGACGTTCTCCTCCGCCATGGGCGGTGGCCAGGTCGTCCTCCGGGACTTTGCGGCAGGTGTGAATTATGGCGCTTCCGACCCTCGCAAGGATGGCGCCGCTGTCGCCGAACTGCCTGTTAACGCCAATATAAAATAGCCATACGGGTAACAGTACCTTTCCTCGTGGTACCTCCTGGCGGGTACGCAAAACCTTTCCATCCTATTGACGGCTGGAGAAAGCGTTGTTCACATTTCGACAGATTCCCTCGCAGGCCACCTGGCTAACGCATTTGTTCCCAATGGCTTGCTCGTCCTTGTTGCTGGCAGGTCAGTTGCTCCTATTCGGGTGTTCAGTAACTCGCTCGCAGCTCGCATATATCCGAGCCAGGGGGCCAGGAGGTTACCTTGCAGCGCTCCACCAATCTGGGAATGGCGGCTCGCCTGATGGTAGCTGGACTGTTCCTCATTCTTTGGGCGAGTAGAGCCCCGGCGCAGACCACCGAAGTTGCAGGGGAGTATGTCTGCGCCGAGGCTCATGTTGCGGGCAAGATCGTCCCCTGCAAAGCCGCTCCCCTCAGCCTGACTAGCGATGGAAAATTTGAGCTGCAGGGCCGCGAGGGCGAGTACCTGGTCAGTGGCAGCTGGGTGGAGCTGAACGGCTCGGTTCGGAAGTCTCGCGCCAAGATCGAGGCGGGCCACAAGATCGTCTTCCGTTTCTACAACAAGCGCGGCTTGTGCGAGATGATCTATGAACGCCGCGTCGCGGACCTCGGCAAGACCAGCCTGAGCTGAACCGCCCGGGGATCCCAAACTGGGCTTGCTAGTACCAATCTTTTTCCTACCCCAACCGCCCGTTTTGCGTCAGAATATGCGCTCCCGCCCCAGCCCGGCCACGTACTCAGTTACTTTGGGAACTCGATTTCGAGGACCTCAGAAGGAGTGTCTCCATGAAGCTCCAACCGATGACCAAAGGGCGAACGTGTCCAGTGTGCAACGGATCAGAAGCCTACCGAATCAGACGCACGGGAATCTCAGTCAAGGTAATGTGTCGGCTCTTCAATTTGCGTCCGCACTACTGCCCGGAATGCGACACCTTTTTCCTCGGACCGCGCCACTCCAAAGGATTGCATACCGATCAACCATTTAGTTCTTCCGCTGAACCACGCAGCAACGGTCAGCCCCAACCGAGTACGGTACCGCATTGAAAAGGGAACTAGTGGAGCGGGGATACCCCCGCACTCCAGTTTTTGCGTGTGGGGTCCTCGCGTTGAGGAAGCCGACGCAACCTGTTCAGGTTCTACTGGCTCGCCGCGCCCGCCTGCAAATCTTCAAACGGCACGTTTAGGATGGGGTAGCTCTTCCAGTCCTTGTAGTCGTAGTGCCACCACTCGTTCTCGTCCACCGTGAAGCCTTCCGATTCCATCGCCCGTCGAAGCAGGTCGCGATGCCACCGCTGCAGGGAAGTGCCTCCTGGAAAATTCGGGAACGAACGCGGCGACATTTCGTCATAGAGTCCCGGCATCTCGATCGGCTTGCCCGTTGCCAGGTCATAAAGCGTCAGGTCCACCGCACAACCGCGGTTGTGCCGCGAGCCTTTCTGCGGATCGGCCACGAACATCCTTTTGTTGGGCGGCGTTGCTTCCCAGAAAATTTCGGTCACATACCACGGGCGATAGGCGTCATGAATCAGCAGACCATATCCCAGAGGCTGCAGCTTCTTTAGGGCGCGAAGCAGTGCTTCCGCCGCAGGCCGCTGCAGAAACGCTCTCGCCTGCGTATACAGAGGTGTCGAAAGAAAATTGTTGGACTGGGCGTAGCGAATGTCGAGATGAATCGCGGGATCAAGCGGAGCCAGTTCCACAAGATCAGCCTTGCGAAACGGCCCAGCTTCTGCGGGCGGCTTCGCCTTCAGCGCGGCAGTCCGCAGCTGGGCAACAGGCTTCGAAGGAGTGATGTGGTAGAAGTGCGCGGGATCAGCCCCCGCATCGGCGCGCCGATAGAGCGTATCCCCGACCATCACTCCAGAGATAAGTTCGTTCCCTTCTTTCTGGAAAGAAAGCGGGATATCGGGCAAGCCGCTGCGCGGGAGTGCAAAGCGCCCTGTAGGCTCGCCCACAATGGGAATTTCAACGTTCTTGCTGGTCGAGGCTTCACCCGCCGTGCTCCACAACAAACGCGCGTTGCGTTCCAGAACTAGGACGGAATCGTTTCCATGCGTGTAGATCCCAACAATCTCCTTCCACTCCTTGGGGTCGTCCGAGGGCTTAGAGCCGGGAAGCAACGACTGTTCAGTAGCCGTCGCCTTCTGCGCTTGAGCAGATGCACTCGGAACAGTAAGGCCAAGGGCAACAAAACTAATGAGTGCACAAAATAGGCACCCGTTCACGAGTTTCATGAAAGATCTCAACGTAATCCTCGTCGGGACTGCTGCCTTAAGGTTCCAATTTCTCTTCTCTAATCCCCCGCCGTGTACCACCTCGACCCCTTCCGCTGCTCTTCATCGAGTTCACGCACAATCTCCATCGTCCGGGGACGCCGGAACTCGCCGATTGCCGTGAGCATGGCGTTCAGCAAGGCAATCGGCGCGGTGTACGATGCGCCGAAAGAGACCGAGTCAATTGACGCAAGGAAAACCTCCTGGCATATGCGCGCAAGCGGAGACAGATACGTGTCCGCGATTCCCACGCAGTAGGCTCCGTTCTTTCGCGCCTGTTGTGCCCCTTCCACCGTTTGGCGCAGACCGCGCCGAAAGCTGATCGCAAACACCAGGTCCTTTTCCGTCAGGCTGCGGGAGCTATGCGTCATGCTCCCCGCGGAAGTAGCCACAAACACGGGCAGCCCCAGAAGGTTCAGATGGTGCCCAAGGTACTCCGCCAGAACCGCCGCAAGATCGCCGCCGAGAATCACCACTCGCCGCGCGCCATAGACGTGTTTCGCCAGCGGAGCAAACCGGGCCGTGTCCACTGAGTTCTTGAGTGCCTGAAGATTCTTCAAGTCCCGGAACACCGAATCGCGTGCCGGGCAGCCATCGGTGCCCGATGCGGCGCTCTGTTGCATGGTGTCCAAGGAGGTGGCAAAGGCGAGCGATAACTCGTGCAGGTGGTGCTGGAAATGCCTGTAAGTCTCGAATCCCAGTCCGTGGACGATGCGCACAATCGTCGCAGGATCGGTATGCAGCCGTTTCGCAAGCGCGCGCACGCTCAACAGTACGTAATCCCGAGGGTGCTCAAGGATCGGTCGGATGATCTCTTGCCGCTTTGTGCTGAGCTGCTCGATGCGCTCGGCGAGGGGGATTATCTTCGATTCAGATGCCCGGGACTTTGGCATAAGCCGATAATTTACCTGAGGAATTAGAAATTAGACACAGAAGACCCGCCTGCGAAGAGACGCATCGGCATTCTTGCGCCCCTTTCTGACGAGGCCTAGTAAGTGCCGGTCGGTTTACTTCTTGCCGGACGCGGCGGTTTCCCCCAGTCCCGGGGCGACGATGGGATTGAGGAACGGCATCATGGCCCGGAGTTTCGGCCCAAGTTGCTCGATTGAGTGTTGCTGCTCGGCCTTGCGCTTGGCCAGGAAGTTCGGGCAGCCTTTCTCGTTTTCCTCGATCCAGGCTTTCGCAAAGCTGCCATCTTTGATTTCTGCCAGCAGCTTTTTCATCGCCTCGCGTGTTTGCGCGGTAACAATCCGCGGTCCCGCATGATAATCGCCATGTTCGGCAGTGTCGCTCACCGAATACCTCATATAGCTCAACCCGCCGCGATAAATCAGATCGACGATCAGCTTCAGCTCGTGCAGGCACTCGAAATACGCCACCTCTGGCTGATACCCAGCGTTCACCAGCGTCTCGAACCCGGCTTTGATGAGTTCGCTCACGCCGCCGCACAGCACCGCCTGCTCGCCGAACAGGTCTGTCTCGGTCTCTTCGGTGAATGTCGTTTCCAGCACGCCGGCCCGCGTCGTCCCGAGCCCCTTCGCATAGGAAAGGGCGAACGCCTTGGCCTTGCCGGATGCATCTTGGTGCACGGCCAGTAGCGCAGGTGTTCCTCCGCCTTCGGTGAACACTTCCCGCACGCGATGCCCAGGGGCCTTCGGCGCGATCATGCTGACGTCGACATTCTTCGGTGGCTGAATCGCCCCAAAGCGAATGTTGAATCCGTGGGCAAACATTAGCGTCTTACCGGGCGTCAAATGCGGTTCGACCGCTTCCTTGTACAGCTTCGGCTGGCGCGTATCCGGCGCCAGGATCATGATCACGTCGGCCCACGCGGCGGCTTCTGCCGGTGTCTTGACCGTGAGCCCGTCCTTTTCCGCTTTCGCGCGCGACGCGCTCCCCTCCGGCAGCCCCACCACCACGGAAACTCCCGAATCGCGCAGGTTCAGCGCGTGCGCATGGCCCTGCGATCCGTAGCCAATGATGGCTACCTTCTTCGCCTGCACCAGGGCGAGATCAGCATCTTTGTCGTAATAGAGATTTGCCATTTCTTCCTGAGTTCCTTTCGTTGGCCGCTCCGGCCGAAAGCTGGCACTCTGCGCTAGCTTGACGCTGGTGCCGAATCCTTATCTTTGTCTTTCGAATCCGTCGCTGTGGGAGGGCGCAGAAGATCGTTCCCGCGAGTCATCGCGATCCGCCCCGTCCGCGCCATTTCCAGCACGCCGAACGGTCGAAGCACTTCCAGCAATCCGTCAATCTTGTCAACCGTCCCGGAAACTTCCACGATCAGCGATTCTGGGGCAACGTCCACCACGCGTCCCCGAAAAACCTTGATCAGCTCCATCAAGTGCGGCCGGTTCTGCTGGTCCGCCGCAACCTTGATCAAAGCAAGGTCGCGCTCAAGCATGGATCGGTCGGAAATGTTTTCAGCCACCAGCACGTCGACGAGCTTCTCCAGGCTGGCCTCCAACCGCCGCGCGCCGTTTTCGTCCGTGTGCGCGCAGATGGTCATGCGTGCCACCTCTTCATTTTCCGTCGGGCCAACGGTGAGGGAGTCGATGTTGATGGCCAGCCGCCGCGTGAGCGAGGCCACGCGGTTCAGGACGCCCGGTTTGTTTTCCACATACGCTACGATCGTTTGCATACGTTCCTCAATTCCTGCCAACCCACAAACTGACAACTGAAAACAAATCCCAAAATGCAAACCAAAAACCGAAAACGACTGAAAACTTGGAACTTAAAACTGACAACTCAAAACTCTCCTAATTATGGCTCGGAAGCGGTTTCCACCAAAGGATTGTTCGGCCTCCGTATCATCTCATGCAGCGCTGCGCCGGCCGGCACCATCGGGTACACTGAGTCTTCCTGTTCCACGCGGAAGTCGATCAGCACCGCATGGTCCGCGCCGCGCGCTGATTCGATCGTCGGCACCACTTCTTTTCTCGTGGTCACTCGCTCGCCGCGAATCCCAAACGCGTTGGCAAGCGCCGCGAAATCTGGCGCGACAAGCGGCGTAGCCACATAACGCTTGTCATAGAAAAACTCCTGCCACTGCCGCACCATTCCCAGATACCCATTGTTGATGATGGCGATGTTGATTTTGATTTTTTCCTGAACGATGGTGGCCAGCTCGCACATCGTCATCTGGAATCCGCCGTCGCCGACCACGACCCACACTTCCGAATCGGGTCGCGCAAACTTCGCGCCAATCGCCGCGGGCAGGGCAAAGCCCATCGTGCCCAAGCCACCGGAGGTAATCAGCGTGCGAGGCTCGTTGTGGTGATAATACTGCGCCTCCCACATCTGGTGCTGCCCCACGTCCGTAACAACGATGGCTCCCCCCTTCGTGACCTTCCAGAGATCGTTGATCACGTGCGCCGCATAGAGATGCCCGCTGTCCGGCAAGGACTGGATATCCCGCACCGCCGAATCGCCCTTGAGATCCTTGATATGAGCCAGCCAGGCGCTGTGGTCGCGTTCGTGGATGTGCGGCAGCAAATTGGCGAGCGTTTCACCCGCGTCCCCGACAATCGCCGCGTCCACCTTCACGTTCTTGTTGATTTCCGCCCGATCCACTTCGATATGAATCTTCCGCGCATTCTTCGCGTAAGTCCGCAGGTCACCAGTAACGCGATCGTCAAATCGCATCCCGACGGCGATCAACAAGTCGGCTTCCTGGATTGCGGTATTGACCCACGCCTCCCCGTGCATGCCCATCATCCCGAGGTTCATCGGATCGGTAGCAGGGAAACAGCCGATGCCGAGCAGCGTCATCGCCACGGGAATGTTGCTCGTCCGCACAAACTTTTCAAACGTGCGCATCGCCCCGGAAAGCATAATTCCGCGCCCAGCCAGGATAACCGGCCTCTTTGCCGAATTGAGCAACTCCAGGGCCCGGTCGAACTCTTCCTGGTCGTGATTGTTCCGGATCTTCTTCGGAGGAAGCTTCGGCGCGGCCTCGTCCCAATTGAATTCCGTAGTGGCCTGCTGCGCATCCTTGGTGATGTCCACCAGCACCGGTCCCGGCCGTCCGGACTTCGCCACGATAAAGGCCTCGCGAACCGTACGGGCGATATCCTCCGCCTTGGAGAGGACCACGTTGTGCTTCGTAATCGGCATGGTCACGCCTGTAATGTCCACTTCCTGAAACGCATCGGTGCCAATCATCGTGGTCGGCACTTGCCCGGTAATGCAGATCAGAGGAATCGAATCCAGTTTAGCGTCGGCAACTGCCGTAAGCACATTCGTCGCGCCTGGCCCTGATGTGGCAAAGCACACCTGTGGCGTGCCCGTCGCGCGGGCCATGCCTTGCGCAATAAAGCCGGCACCTTGCTCGTGTCGGGCCAAAACGTGCCGAATCTGACGGCTCTGAGACAGCGCGTCGTACAATGGCAGATTCGCACCGCCGGGGATCCCGCTCACGATTCGGATCCCCTGCCGTTCCAACAGACGGATAATCAACTGCGCACCGGTCATTCTATTCATGTTCCTATTTC